>RCMY010000581.1_pt1 | contig 34359 bp, 31 predicted proteins | sample 2041341 | NCBI WGS metagenome assembly RCMY01 (sample SAMN09708234, study PRJNA481090) | Marine sediment metagenome, whole genome shotgun sequencing project. | reverse complement strand
GATGAGTTTGGTGACACGAAGATGATCATCAACATGGGTCCATCTCACCCATCGACCCACGGCGTGCTTCGTCTCATGCTCGAGATGGAAGGCGAGACCGTGCTGCGGTCGAAGCCGATCATCGGATATCTCCACACGGGGATGGAAAAGACCGGCGAACAGCTCACGTACCTGCAGGGCTGTACGAACGTCACTCGTATGGACTATGCCTCGCCGCTGTTCACCGAGCTGGCTTTCTCGCTCGCCGTCGAGAACCTCGTAGGCATGGAGATCCCGGAGCGTGCGACCTGGATTCGCATGATGATGACCGAGCTCAACCGCATGGCGTCGCACCTGCTCTTCATGGCCACCAACGGCATGGACCTCGGCGCGGTGTCGATGATGCTCTACGGCTGGCGCGAACGCGAGCCCCTCCTGCGATTCTTCGAAAAGGTCACCGGCCTTCGCATGAACCACAACTACATCCGCCCGGGCGGCGTTGCCGTGGACCTGCACAAGGGTTGGCAGCGCGACCTCCACGAGTATCTCGAAATGCTCGAGCCACGGCTCGAGGAATACCACGTGCTCATGAACGGCCAGCCGATCTGGCGCGATCGTCTGCAGGGTGTCGGCATCATCAACGAAGCCGAATGTCTGGCCCTCGGCACCACCGGGCCAATCCTTCGTTCGGCCGGGAGCAGCTGGGACCTGCGTCGGGACATGCCGTACCTGGCCTACGACCAGGTCGATTTTGCCATTCCCGTCGGTGAGTACGGTGATTGTTTCGACCGGTACGCCATTCGACTCGCAGAGATCGAGGAGTCGATCAGGATCGTTCGTCAGTGCATCGACAAGATGCCCGAAGGTGACTACCGCACGCAGGACAAAAAGATCACCCCTCCACCGCGCGCTCGTATCGACGAGTCGATGGAGGCCCTGATTCACCACTTCAAGATCTTCACCGAGGGTTACAAGGTTCCAGAGGGCGAAACGTATGCCGCCGTTGAGAGCCCTCGAGGCGAACTCGGGGTGTACATCGTGTCCGATGGCAGTTCCACGCCGTATCGCATGCACGTACGAGCACCAAGTTTCGTCAACCTGCAGACGTTGCCTCACCTGATGCAAGACGGGCTGCTTGCCGATGCGGTCGCCGTCATCTCCAGCGTTGACCCAATCATGGGTGAGGTCGACCGATGAGTCGCCTCACCGACGCGAACGTCGAGCTGGCAAAACAGATGATCGCGCATTACCCACGTCCGAAATCTGCTCTTATCCCGCTGTTGCACCTCGCGCAGGAGCAAGACGGCTGGGTTTCCAACGACGCCATGGCACATTTGGCCGAGCTCGTTGGTGTGACACCTGCCGAGGTCATCGGAACCTGCACCTTCTACGAGATGTTCAAGTTGCACCCGGTCGGCACATACATGATCAACGTGTGCACGAACATCTCGTGTCAGCTCAACGGCGGCGAAGAGCTCCTCGAGCACGCCGAACAAACATTGGGTGTTCGGCCCGGTGGAACGACCGACGACGGGCTGTTCACCCTGGAGGACGTCGAATGTATTGCGGCGTGCACCGAGGCGCCGTGTATTCAGGTCAATTATCGTTACGGGTTGCGCCTCAGCACGGAGGACTTCGATGACATCATCGCGGCGCTTCGCGCGGGAAACACGCCGGACAAGCTGATCACGGCAAACAGCGGCGAGCCCATTCCGTCACACGGGACCCTGGGTCTGGCGCGTCAGCATCTCACCGACGAGCAGACGGTCAACATCGTCGCGCCAGAGCAGATTCACGAGGCGCCGGTGTGGTTGGCGACCTCTTCGAAGGAGAACTGATGACCTCTGGCGACTACATCGCGCATGCTCCGGGTTATGTCGACTCGCCCGGAACCAAGATCGTCACGCAACGATTCGGCTACGAGGACAGCTACACCCTCGAGCGATATGAAGCGACCGGTGGGTACGAAGGTTTCAAGAAGGCGCTTGCCTCGACCCCCGACGAATGTCACTCGATCACGCGCGATGCCACGTTGCTCGGCCGCGGTGGCGCCGGTTTCCCCGCTGGCATCAAGTGGGGTTTCTGTCCCCCCGACGTCTGGCCTCGTTACCTGGTCGTCAACGGCGACGAGTCCGAGCCTGGTACCTACAAGGATCGCCTGCTCATGGAGCGCGATCCGCACCAGCTGATCGAGGGCTGCCTGATTGCGTGTTATGCCATCGGCCTCACGCAGTGTTTCCTCTATGTGCGCGGCGAGATGGCCATTGCACAACAACGTATTGCCGATGCCCTCAACGACGCGTACGAAGCCGGCCACGTGGGCCAGAACATTCATGGCAGTGGCTTCTCGGTCGACATCATTTTGCACTGGGGTGCCGGCGCCTACATCGTGGGCGAAGAGACAGCCCTCATCGAGAGTCTCGAGGGCAATCGTGGGATGCCACGTCTCAAGCCTCCGTTCTTCCCAGCCGCGGTTGGCCTCTACGGTCAGCCGACGATCGTGAACAATGTCGAGACGTTGTCGAATCTGCCCTGGCTGATGGAGCACGGTGCCGATGCCTACAAAGAGCTCGGCAGCGAGACCTCTCCAGGTACGCGAATGTTCGCGGTGTCGGGTCACGTCAAACGACCTGGGGTGTACGAGGTCGAACAGGGTGTCACCACCTATGAAGACTTGATCTACGGCGATGACTACTGCCAAGGCATGCGCGATGGCCGCACGCTCAAGGCATTCATCCCCGGCGGGGCATCTGCACCGTGGTTGTTTCCTGAGCACATTTCTCTCCCGCTCGAAGCTCGCCCCGTTGGCGCGGCTGGCACGATGCTCGGTTCGGGTGCGATCGTCGTCATGGACGACACCACCGATGCGGTTCGCGCCTGTTTGCGTGTCGTGCGATTCTTCGCCCGCGAGTCATGTGGCAAGTGCACGCCGTGTCGGGAGGGTACGAGTTGGGAAGAAAAGATTCTCCAGCGAATCCTCGATGGTTTCGGTCGTCCGGGCGATCTCGAGCTCTTGCTCGACGTCGCCGACAACATCTCGCCGGGACCGTACCCGGTCGCCGCCGACGCGTCCCAGGGACTCGAGGCCGTGCCTTTTCCTCCTCGTCAGACCACGATCTGCCCGCTCGGTCCATCGTCGGTCGCGCCGATCACCTCGGCCCTGCGCCGATTCCGCCCCGAGTTCGAAGCCAAGATCGCGGCTGCTCAGCCCCGTGGGGTTGTTGACGACCTCGACGCGATCCTCGCCACGAAGGGCGGCGCTGATGCGAAGCATCAGGAAGAACAGGTGACTTCATGACCGCCACGGAACCAAAGGCGAGCGAAGTCACGGTCGCAATCACTGTCGATGGCGTCGAGATCACCGCCAACAAGGGCGAACTGCTCATCGCGGCAGCCGAACGTCACGGCGTCTACATTCCGCGCTTTTGTTATCACCCACGGATGAAGCCGGTCGGCATGTGCCGTATGTGTCTCGTCGAGGTCGACACCGGTCGCGGTCCGGGCCTTCAGCCCTCGTGCATGCTGCCGGTCTCCGATGGCATGACGGTGCTGACCGAGAGCGATGTCACCAAGAAGGCTCAGGACGGGGTTCTCGAATTCCTGCTCATCAACCACCCACTCGACTGCCCGGTCTGCGACAAAGGTGGCGAGTGCCCGCTGCAGGACCAGACGATGGCGTTCGGCCCCGGCGAGACTCGTTTCGTCGAAGAGAAGCGGCACTTCGAGAAGCCGATCCCCATCAGCGACACGGTCTATCTCGATCGCGAACGCTGCATCCTCTGCGACCGGTGCACCCGTTTCGCAAAAGAAGTCGCCGGCGATCCGCTGATCCACTTCCAGGCTCGCGGCAACCAGACCGAAGTCAACACCTTCCCCGACGAACCGTTCTCGTCGTACTTCTCGGGCAACACGGTGCAGATCTGTCCGGTTGGTGCCCTGACCGCCAAGCCATACCGATTCAAGGCCCGACCATGGGACCTCACCGAGTCACCATCGACCGCCACCACCGATGCGGTCGGCGCTCGTATCACGGTGCAGAGTTCGCGCAACCAGGTGCTTCGATACCTGGGTGTCGACAGCGACGCCGTGAACTGGGGCTGGCTCAGCGACAAGGAACGGTTCAACTTCGAAGCGTGGAATTCTGACGCTCGTCTCACGGGGCCACTGCTGCGCGGCGACGAACTCGGCAACCCGAGCGACGATGGCGATCAGCTCGTTTCGGCCTCGTGGCCTCGTGCCCTGAGCCATGCGGCAAAAGCGCTCGAGGACGTCGACCCAGAGCGAATTGCCGTGTTCGGTGGCGCTCGTCTGTCGAACGAATCCCAATATGCGTGGGCAAAGTTCACCAAGTCCATCCTCAAGACCGACAACGTCGACGCACAGCTCGGTGATGGGCTCGACGCGCACATCGTGCTCGGCCTGCCGCGAGCCACCATCGACGACGCCTGCACCCCTGGCGGCACCATCTTGGTGGTCGGCGTCGATCCGAAAGAAACGCACGGTTCGCTCTTTCTGCGTCTTCGCCACGCTGCGGAGAACGACAAGGCGACGATCGTTCAGCTGACCCCTCGGTCGAGTGGGCTGAGCCGTTACGCAACCCACGATCTTCATCCCGCGCCGGGCCAGCTGGTCTCGGTCGTCGAGGCACTCCTGGGTGGTTCCTCGCTCGACGTCGGCGGAATCGACGGACGAACGCTCGAGTCTGCAGCGGAAGCACTTCGCGGCGATCAGCTCACGATCGTGTATGGACCCGGATCGCTCGCCGAAGACTCGTCGGTGATCGAAAAGGCTCTGGCCACGCTGGCCGACGCGCTACCACACGCCTTGTTTCTGCCAGCCTTGCACCGAGGCAACGTCATGGGCGCCCTCGACATGGGCCTGTCGCCCGGCCTGCTTCCTGGCCGGACACCTCTCGGAACCGCACCTGGCTCGTGGTCAGCAGTTCCGGCGAGTCGGGGTCTCGACACTGAACAGATGCTCCGACGTGCTGCCGAGGGCGGCATCGACGTTGCAATCTTGCTCGGGTGTGATCCGCTGACCGACTTCCCCGATGCCCACCTCGCCGAACAGGCGTTCAACAAGGTGGAACATCTCATCGCCGTCGACTGTCTGCTCAATTTCACATCGACAGGCGCCGACATCGTGTTTCCGGCGGCGGCGAGCGCGACCGAGGCCGAGGGTTCCTTCACCAACATCGAAGGTCGGATCAGTCCGATCGCACGCCAGGTCACTCCGCCGGGCACCGCGCGGCCCGATTGGATGATCGCCGCCGAACTCGCCGCCCAGCTGGGTGGTGACCTCGGGTTCATCGACCTCGAAGAGTTGTGGGCCGATCTGGCAGGTGCGTCCCCGCTCCACGCTGGCTTGACGCCTGCCGATATCAGGTCATCGAGTCTCGAGTCACCAATTCTGACCGGCTCATCGATCGAAGTCCCGAGTGCAGCGCTCGTTCCCATTGACGGCGACGACTCTGCGGACGGGTATCAGCTCGTCGTGACCCGCAAGATGTACGACGAGGGCACGATGCTGACCTTCAGCCCGTCGCTTGTCTCGCTTGCCGCCGGAGCACACGCAGCCGTACATCCTGACGATCTCCAGTCGGCGCGGATCACCGCGGGCTCCGAGGTCACGTTGAGCAACACCATAGGTTCGATCACGCTCGAGGCTGTCGCCGATGTGGGTGTCGCCAAAGGAACGGTTGCCGTCGAGTTCAACCAACCAAACGCGTCTGTTGCGCAGTTGCTCGACGCAGGGCGTATCGTCACGACCGTGCGAATGGAGAGCGCGTCGTGATGTTGGCGCAACAGCAGTATCTCGAAGACTTCGACTGGACCAGCTGGGACCCTGTATTCCTGGTCGTCAAGGTCGTCATCGTCTTTGCGATGTTGCTCGTCGCCGTGATGCTCATGGTCTGGTTCGAACGAAAGGTCGTCTCCGACCTGCAGAACCGCATCGGTCCCAATGTGGCCGGACCGTGGGGCATCCTCCAGACGCTTGCCGACGGCATCAAGCTGTTCTTCAAGGAAGACCTGACCCCCGACGGCGCCGACCGATTCGTCTTCAAGCTCGCGCCGTATCTCTCGCTGATCCCCGCGTTCTTGATGTTCTCGATCGTGCCGATCGGTGGAGACTTCACCAACGGCAATGATGGATCGGTCGAGATCGCAGGGCACACCACCTTCTTGCAGCTCGTCGATCCGCCGGTCGGAATTCTGGTGTTTCTCGCGATGTCCGGCCTCGGAATCTATGGCGTCATGCTCGCTGGTTGGTCTTCGGGGTCGAAGTACCCGCTCCTCGGCGCGGTCCGCGCAACAGCGCAGATGGTGTCGTACGAAGCGGCCTTGGGACTGTCGCTCGCTGCAGTTTTCCTCACGAGCGGAGCGCTCAGCACCAACGCAATCGTGCAGAGTCAGACCGACGGCCGCTTCTACGTTGGCGGCTGGAATGTCTTCAGCCTCGGCTTCATCCCCTTCATCGTCTTCCTCATCGCTGGCACGGCCGAGCTCAACCGGCCACCCTTCGACCTCGTCGAAGCCGAACAAGAGCTCGTCGGCGGATTTCACACCGAGTACAGCTCGCTTCGATTCTCGTTGTTCTTCCTGGCCGAGTTCATGAACGTCATCACGATGGCTGCGATCATCGTCACCTTGTTCTTTGGTGGACCACATGGTCCGATCGTCACCGACACCCTCGGTTGGATATGGCCGCTCATCTGGTTCTTCTCGAAGATCCTCGTCTTTTTGTTCATCTTCGTCTGGTTCCGTGCAACGTTGCCACGCCTGCGCTACGACCAGCTGATGGACCTCGGGTGGAAAGTTCTGATTCCGTTCTCGCTCGGCTGGTTCTTGATCCTCGCAGGGATCCAGGTCGGCCGAAACGAAGGCTGGAACCTCTTCGTGGTGGTCGCGGTGGGAATCGCCGGTCTGGCAGCAGGCGCCGCGTTGTTGCTCGGAGCAATCCGGAATGCACGCTTGTCTCGATCCGAATCTGAAGTAGTGGAGTACGGCTGATGGGTTATCTCGAAGGATTCGCCGTCACGTTCCAGAAGCTGTTCGAAGACCGGGTCACCGGTGAGTACAAGGCGCGCGGCAAAGGCGAGAAGCGTGAAAAACCGGAACGTTTCCACGGCCGTCACGTGCTGAACCGGTACGAAGACGGTATGGAGAAGTGCATTGGCTGCGAGCTGTGCGCAGGCGTGTGCCCGGCCAGGTGCATCTACGTGCGCGGGGCCGACAACACCCCCGACAATCCGGTGTCACCAGGCGAACGTTATGGCTATGTCTATGAGATCAACTACCTCCGGTGTATCCACTGCGACCTGTGCGTCGAGGCGTGTCCGACGCAAGCGATCACCGAATCGAAACTGTTCGAGTTCTCCTTCACCAACCGCCAAGACGCGATCTACACCAAGGACGAGCTGGTGGTCGGAGACGATGGCATGCCACAGAAACTTCCGTGGGAAGACTGGCGTGAAGGTGACGACAAGCTGACCTCGGGATGGATGCGTGCAACGTCGCCCTCTGGCTCGGCCGCCTACACCGACACCGTTGCGTGGTCTGGCGAACTCGGGTACGGCGTGCGGCCGCCGGAAGCGCATCGTGACGATCTTCCGGCTGGGCCCGCAACCTCGATCGACGACGGCGACGACGACGACGGACACGGGGCGCACTGATGAGCCTCCAAGTAGTCACCTTCCTGCTCGCTGGCGTCTTCGTCGTCACGGGAGCGCTCGGCGTCGTCCTCTCGAGAAACCCGGTTCATGCGGCACTCTTCTTGGTCCAGACCTTGTTCGGTGTGGCCGTCGAGTTCTTGGTCATCGAGGCCCACTTCCTCGCCGCGATTCAGGTCATCGTGTACGCCAGTGCCATTGTGATTCTGTTCTTGTTCGTCATCATGTTGCTCGGCGTCGATACCGCCGAGGACATGAGCGTCGAACCCATCGTCGGGCAGCGGCCACTTGCCATTCTTACGGGCGGTGCCCTGCTCGGGCTGCTGCTTGCGGTCATCAACTCTGCCGATTCGTTGACCGGCGTCCGAAGTGCAAAACGTTCTCTCGACGCGGTCGACCAACTTGGAGAACCCCTGCCGAATGTGAACCAGCTCGCCGAGTCCGTCTTCACCGACTACGTCTTCGCCTTCGAGGTCACGGGCCTGCTGCTCACGGTGGCCGTCGTGGGTGCGGTGGTCATGGCCCGGCGGATTCCTGGTGCGATGCAACCATTGCCGGCGACTGCGCTCGACGCACTCCAGGCGGACCGTTCCGCCGAGCTCGATGTCGATGCTGACGACGCGTCCGAGACGGTCGGGGAGGGCTGAGATGGAGGAGTTGACGAGCAACTACTACTTGGTCCTCGGAGCGATCGTCTTCTCGATCGGTGCAGTTGGAGTCTTGGTTCGACGGAACCCACTGATCATGTTCATGTGCATCGAGCTCATGTTGAACGCCGTCAACCTCACCTTTGTCGGTTTGGCCTTCGGGCTCAACGACATCGGCGGTCAGGTGGCGGTGTTCTTCGTCATGGTCGTTGCTGCCGCCGAGGTGGTCGTCGGACTCGCCATCGTCGTCGCGATCATGCGTCGCCGTGACTCGGCCACCGCCGACGACCTGTCGGCGCTGAGGGGATAGATCAATGATCAATTTTGTCTACCTGGTACCCCTCCTCCCACTGCTCGGTTTTGGCACGCTTCTCGTCGCTGGGCGTCGACTGGGAGAACCTGCCGCTGGCTGGCTCGCCACCTTGGCCGTCGGTGGTTCGTTCCTCTCGGCAGTGATCACATTCTTCGGCCTTCGTGGTCTCGAGGGTGAAGGACGAGTCGTCACCAAGACCGTGTTCGAATGGGTGCCGGTCGGCGACTTCTCTGTCGACGTCGCGTTCCTCGTCGACCCGCTGTCGGTTGCGATGATTCTCTTCGTCACCGGGATCGGATCGCTCATTCACCTGTACTCGATCGGGTACATGCACGGCGACGCGAACTACTCCAAGTTCTTCTTGTACCTCAATTTGTTCGTGTTCTCGATGCTCATGCTTGTCTTGGGCAACAATCTCCTGCTCACCTTTCTTGGGTGGGAAGGCGTGGGTGCATGCTCGTACTTCCTCATCAGCTTCTGGTTCTCCGAGGAGGCCAACGCCACAGCGGGCAAGAAGGCCTTCGTCACCAACCGTGTCGGCGACTGGGGTTTCATGGTCGCGACCTTCTTGGCGTTCGCCACGGTCGGCTCGATCGACTACCTGACGCTCAACGCCACGGCCTCGCAGATGAGTACCGCCGTCGTCACCGGCATCACGCTGCTGCTCTTCATTGGCGCCATGGGCAAGTCGGCACAGTTCCCGCTGTACCTCTGGCTGCCCGACGCAATGGCTGGCCCGACCCCGGTGTCGGCGCTCATCCACGCAGCGACCATGGTCACGTCTGGTGTCTATTTGCTGACGCGAGTCAACGGATTGCTCTACGAGGTGTCCGAACGGGCCGGTTGGGCGACGAACCTCATTGCCTGGGTCGGAGTCGGAACTGCGCTCTACGCGGCCACGATCGCGGTTGCGCAGAACGACATCAAAAAGGTGCTTGCGTATTCGACGGTTTCCCAGCTCGGGTACATGATTCTCGCGGTCGGTGTCGGCGCCTACGTTGCCGCCATCTTCCACATGATCACGCACGCCTTCTTCAAGGCGCTTCTGTTCCTCGGCTCGGGTTCGGTCATCCATGGCATGGACGACGACCAGGACATGCGTCGATATGGCGGGCTTCGTGCGCTCATGCCGATCACGGCGAGCACGTTCATCATTGGCTGGCTGGCCATTGCTGGTGTTCCACCGTTCGCGGGGTTCTGGTCGAAGGACGAGATCCTCTTGGGCGCCTGGGACTCGGGTGGCATCAACGGCAAACTCTTGTGGCTTGTCGGCCTGATCACCGCGCTGCTCACTGCGTTCTACATGAGTCGCCAGGTCTTCATGACGTTCTTCGGGCGGTACCGATTCGACGATCCCGACGAAAGCGAGGTCGACACCGCATGGAGCGCCTACCTGACCGATGTCGAGTCCGGTGCTGCGCAGGCTGCGTCCGCGCAGTCCGACGCAACCGCAGAGGCGACCGCTGCTGTGCTGGCACACGAAGAGGCGCGCGAGGCGTTCACGACCGCCAAGATCGACGGCGCCAAAGCGACCGGCGACGACGAAGCTCCAGCCAAGAAGGCGATCGACGCTGCCGACGCGGCGCTGACCGCGGCCACGTCGGGAGAAGCCACCGCCAAGTCAGCGCTCGAAGAGGCAACCACGGCTGCGGCTCGAGCGTCGGCGGCTCTCGACGACGCGCAGGCGCAGCTTCGTCGACGAGTGGCCCCCGCACTCGGTGAACCACACGAGGCTGGTGTCGCTGTCGACTACTTGCCCGAGACGGTCACCGCTCGAGCCGAACACCACCCCCACGAGTCACCGTGGCAGATGACCGCGCCGCTCGTCGTGCTCGCGGGACTGAGCATCTTCGGTGGATTGTTGAACCTTCCCTTCACGAAGGGTCTGCACTTTCTCGAGCACTGGCTCGAGCCGGCGCTGGTGCACGAACACGTCGTCAATGCGAGCGCCTCGACAAAGTGGATGCTCGCGTTCGTTGCGATCGGTGCGAGCGCTGTCGGCATTCTCCTTGCAGTCAAGACCTATCTGCAGCACCAACGGGATCCACGGTTGTTCGAAAAGCCCATCTTGGCCGACGCCTGGGGATACGACCGTGCCGTCAGTGCCTTCATGGGCGGGCCTGGAGTGAAACTTTTCGACGCGGTTGCCTGGTTTGACGCCAACATCGTCGACGGGTTGGTCAACGGGGTCGCCACAACTGTGCGTGATGGAGGGGGACTTGTCCGTCGCTTCCAGTCAGGGTTTGTTCGTTCTTATGCTCTCGGTATCTCCCTTGGTTCCGTAGCACTTCTCGTCTGGTTCTTCGTGAGGATCGCAGCATGATCGACTCTGTTCTCCTCGCAACCGAGAGCGCCAGCGATGTGGGCTTTCCTTCGCTCACCGCGTTGGTCGTGGTGCCTGCGATCGGCGCTCTCGTCCTCGCGCTGGTGCCATCGACGCGGGTCGAGGCGCATCGGCTCATCGCGCTCATCGCAACCGTCGTCACGGGAGCCATCAGCGTCTGGGTGCTACTCGAGTTCAACAAGAATGATGCCGGCTTCCAGTTCCGCAGCGACGATCCGACTGTCTGGGTCGAGAGTCTTGGCATTCACTGGGACTTAGCCGTCGACGGAATCAGTCTGTTCTTGGTGGTCCTGACGGGAGTTCTTTTCCCCCTAGCGATCCTTGGCGCCTCGCCAGATCACAGTCCGAAGGGTTATTACGCCTGGATCGTCGTGCTCGAGGCCGGGATCATGGGCGTTTTCCTCACCCTGGACCTGTTCTTCTTCTTTGTCTTCTTCGAAATCGTGCTCGTGCCGATGTACTTCCTCATCGGCAGCTGGGGTCATGGCAACCGGGTCTACGCAGCCACGAAATTCTTTCTCTACACGATGTTTGGATCGGCGCTGATGCTCGTCGGCATTTTGTCGGTCGTGTTCATCAGCGAGCGAGCAACGGGCGTCGTCACCTTCGACATTCTGGAACTGGCCGAGGGCCAACACTGGGGTCAGAACGCTGGTCGATGGATCTTCTTGTCCTTCGTGCTTGCCTTTTCGGTGAAGGTGCCCGTGTTCCCGGTTCACACGTGGCTGCCCGATGCGCACACCGAAGCTCCGACGGCAGGTTCGGTCATCTTGGCCGGCGTCATGTTGAAGCTCGGCACGTATGGGTTCTTGCGGTTCGGCCTGTTCTTGTTCCCCGAGGCCGCCACCTGGTTTGCTCCAGCCATGATGATCCTCGGCACCGTGGGAATCATCTATGGTGCCGTCGCCGCGACGATGCAAAAGGACCTCAAACGACTCGTCGCGTACTCGTCGGTTGCTCACCTCGGATTCATCGTCCTCGGAACGTTCGCGATCACCACCGAGTCGCTCACCGGTTCGGTGATGCAAATGGTCAATCACGGCCTCTCGACCGGCGCGCTGTTCTTCCTCGTGGGATGGATCTACGAGCGCCGCCACACCCGAGAGATCGCCGCCCTTGGTGGCCTCCAGAAATCGGCGCCCATTTTTGCTGCCGCGTTCATGCTCGTCATGTTGTCGTCGATTGGTCTGCCGGGCCTCAACGGTTTCGTCGGCGAGTTCTTGATCCTCCTCGGCGCCTTTGTGGCAAACCCGTGGATCACCTCGGTCGCTGCGACCGGAGTCATCCTCGCCGCCGTGTACCTTCTGTGGGCCTACCAGCGGGTGTTCCACGGACCCGCCGATGGCGACAACGCCGACATGGAAGATCTCAAGATCTCCGAAGGTCTCGTGCTCTTGCCGATTCTGGTGCTCATCGTGTTCTTGGGTGTGTACCCGAAACCGATGCTCGAACGCATCGAGCCATCGATCGATGCCCTCATCGCCCACATCGAAGTCAACGTCGACGACTGGTCCGAGCCGCAGGCGGAGATCCTCGTGCCATCTGACGATCACGGTGAAGACGACCACAGCGAGGAGGCGGAGTGATGTTGCTCGCACAGGTCATCGAGACGCCCGACGTCGATGTCGAAATCCTCTTGCCGGCGATCTTCATGGCGGTTGGTGGATTGCTCATCCTCACGATGTCGTCGGTCAAGAAGAACATCCCCGCGTGGTTCATCACCGCATGGACCGTGGTGGCGTCGCTGGCAGCCGTTGTCGCTGTCATCCCGTTGTGGGATCGCTATATCGACGAAGGCCCGTCGTCCACGATTGCCAATTCGGTTGGGTTCGACGGCTTTTCACTCTTTTTGACCGTGGTCATTGCGCTTTCGGTCATGATGTCGGCGCTCCTGGCGCACACCTACCTCGTTCGCGAAGATCTCGAAGGCGTCGAACTTCACGTGCTCCTGCTCATGGCTGGCACCGGCGGCGTGATCATGGCGTTCTCGAACGACCTGCTCGTCTTCTTCCTCGGTCTCGAGACGCTGTCGATGGCCGTCTACGTCTTGGCTGCCATGCATCGACGACGACTCGAATCGCAAGAAGCCGGCATGAAGTACTTCGTGCTGGGCGCGTTCTCATCGACGTTCCTGCTCTATGGAATCGCGCTCGTCTATGGGGCCACCGGATCGACCAACCTCAGCGAGATTCAGCAGTTCCTGCAGTCACAATTCCTGATCGATGATGGTCTTTTGCTCGGCGGCATAGCGTTGATGATGGTCGGACTGGCCTTCAAGGTGGGCGCAGCGCCGTTCCACACGTGGACTCCCGACGTCTATCAGGGCGCGCCGACTCCCGTTGTTGCGTTCATGGCGTCAGGCGTGAAGGCGGCTGGATTTGCTGGCCTGCTCCGCATCTTGTCGGTTGGTTTCCAGCCGGTTGTCGATGACTGGGGACCACCGCTCGAGGTGATCGCAGCACTGACCCTCATCATTGGTTCGTTGAGCGCAATCGTGCAGACCGACGTGAAGCGCATGCTGGCGTATTCCTCGATCAGTCATGCCGGTTTCATTCTGCTCGGTGTGATCGCGGCGTCTGACCGCGGCACGTCTGCGGCGCTGTTCTATCTCGCGACGTACGCGTTCCTCGTCGTCGGAACCTTCGGTGTGCTCACCGTGGTGGGAGGCAAGGGCGACACGGACTTCTCCTTCGATGCGTTCAGAGGTCTCGGGCGTCGCAAACCACTTCTGTCGTTTGCTCTGATGGTCCTTCTGCTCGCGCAGGCGGGAGTCCCGGTCACCAGTGGTTTCTTCGCGAAGTTCGAAGTCATCGCGGCCGCGGTCGAGTCCGAGAGGTATTGGGTTGCAATCGTGGCGATGCTCGCTGCAGTCGTCGGTGCGTTTCTTTACATTCGGGTGCTCATCTCGATGTTCCTGCAAGAGCCCGACGACGATGCCGACGTGGTGATCGTTCCTCGCACGGTTGGTGTAGTCATCGCCGCCGCCGTCTTCGTGACGGTGCTGTTCGGTGTGGCTCCTGGCCTGCTCGACGATGTGGCCCAGGATGCGCTCGTACAGCTCAATCCACCATTCTTGAGCATCGACGGCTGAGTCCGTGAGCCTCTCCCGAGATGAGGCTCGCGAAATCGCAGCGACAGCGCTGCTGCTAACGATTGGGCTGCGCTTCTTTTCCGGTGTGCTTCAGGTCGCAGATGAGTTCGAGCGCGGTTGGACGACCGGCACACTCATCGAACGATTCGTTTCGCCAGTCGGCTCGACGTCGGGAATGTTGGTCTTGGCTCTCGCGCTATTGTTGGTGTTGTCGCCGACAGGCAGCATCTCGATGCGGACGAACAGCCTGGCCATCGGCGTCTCCATCCTCACGAGTGGGTTCGGCGCAGTTTCAGTGTTGAGCGATCTGGTCGTGGGCGACACCACGGTGGGAAGGCTGGCGTTGTCGATGCGAAATGGTGGTGCAGCCTTCGTGCTCGGAGGAGCAGCCTGGTGGATCCTCTCGAATTTCAACGCCGAGCGCTAGGCGAGACACGGATCTGTGCAGCGACAGGTGCCAGATTGGCACCGCTGGCTGCACAGAATCGGAACACGAAAAAGGAACAACCCCTGGCCATCGCCAGGGGTTGTTGCAACGATTAGGTGCGATCAGGCCTCGAGGAGGGTGCGATCAGGCCTCGAGGAAGATGCATTCTCCAGGGCACTCTTCGGCGGATTCGATGACGCTCTCGATGAGGTTGTCGGGTACGCGGGCCATGCCCTCGGATCCGGCAGGATTGTTCGTGCCGTCGAACAACTTTTCCTCACCAAAGTTGTCAGCGGTCTCCTTGACGTAGAACAGCCCGTCGTCTTGCCCGAAGAAAACTGCCGGAGCGATCTCTTCACAGAGGCCGTCGCCGGTGCACAAATCTTGGTCTATCCATACCTTCATAGCGATCATCTCCCGTACTTCTGGTGTCGCACTACCATCATAGTGCTCGGTCGTTGAGATCGGTGGCTTGATCCCACGTGCACGTCTTGTTCGCCAAACCGGGCGCTCGTTCGGATGTCACAGTCCAAGAGTCTTCACGATCAGCCCGACCGTGCACTATTCCCGATACATTCGTGACGTCCGTAACGTCGCCCTCGTTGACTTTGGCGGCGCCAAATGTCGACAGTTAGCCTGAGCAACCGTGTCTGAGTTCCTTCGTAGTTATCTCGTCGTCGCCATCTTTGCTGGCGTTGGTGTACTTCTCGTTGGCGCGTTCCTTGGTCTCGCCAGCATCTTCCGCCCGTCCCGGCCGAGCCAGCAGAAGCTCGAGACGTACGAGTCGGGTGTCAATCCAACGGGTAGTACGTGGTCGCAAGCGAACATCCGGTACTACATCTTCGCCCTGCTCTTCGTCTTGTTCGATGTGGAAGCTGTCTTCATCTTTCCGTGGGCGACGCGGCTCGAGGCATACGGCCTCTTCGGACTCGTCGAGATGGCGATCTTCGTGTTCATCCTCCTCCTCGGCCTGGTCTACGCCTGGCGAAAGGGCATGCTCAAATGGGTCTAGTCGAATCGGGCAAGATGCCGAAGCCCCTCACCGGCCTGCTCAACATGAGCCGCAAGTATTCGCTTTGGGTCTACCAATGGGGTCTCGCGTGCTGCGCGCTCGAGATGGGTGCCGCTTTTGCCTCGCCTCGATACGACGTGATGCGACTGGGAGTCATTCCGTTGCCGGCGTCTCCCCGTCAGGCTGACCTGGTTGTCATCTCGGGCACGGTCACCGACAAGATGGCCCCGGCAATTCGACGTCTCTACGAGCAGATGCCTGATCCCAAGTACGTGATCTCGATGGGATCATGCGCCAACTGTGGCGGACCGTACTGGGACAGCTACTCGGTGACCAAAGGTGTCGACCAGATCATTCCCGTCGATGTTTATGTGCCCGGCTGCCCGCCGCGCCCTGAGGCATTGCTCGAGGGCATCGTGATGTTGCAGGAACGCATCCAGAACGAGGACATGCAGGCTCGTTGGGTCGGCGAACCAGTCGTTGTGGGTACAGACCCAATCGTCGTGGGTGCAGACGCATGAGCGATGACGCGGTTGTTGCCGAATCCGACGAGACCGACGTCGCTGTCGAGGTGGACGAGGCCCGCGAGGCTCTTCTCGCAGAAATCACCGACGAACTCGGCGACGGGATCGTCGAGAGTTACGTCAAGCCTGGAGACGATCTCTGGATTCGGGTGTCCCGAGAGGCCTGGGTCGAGACCGCGTCGATCCTCAAGAACGGAATGGGCTTCGGCTTCTTCAACTTCTTGTCCGCAATCGACTGGTTGCCGTCGCCCTACGGGCGCGACATGGACTCCCAAGTCGACCTCGCGCTGAGCGGCGAAGATGCTGAGGCAGCTGACCCCGAGCCCATCGAGACCGGTTATGCCGGAGGCGACACGCGATTCCAAGTGTTCGCACGGGTCAACGACATCACCACGAATCGCGCGGTCACCATCAAGGCAGATCTCCCCGACGATGACCTCACGATCACCACGTGGATCCCTGTCTATCCGGGCGCAAATTGGCATGAGCGTGAAGCAGCCGAGATGTTCGGCATCGACTTCCTGGGCCACCCGAACCTCCGCAAGCTCTATCTTCCCGGCGACTTCCAGGGACACCCGATGCGCAAGGACTTCGCGCTTTTGGCCCGCCGGATCAAACCCTGGCCCGGAATCGTCGACGTCGAGCCGATGCCCGGCGACGATGACGATGCAGTCGACGACGATTCGGCCGACAGCGGCGAAGGGGCTGCGTCATGACCTCTGTGAGCGAGTCAGAACAGCTTCGATACATCAACCAACAGGCATCCGACGCTCGAGTGAACGTCGAGATCGAGACCGAGGGCATGACCCTCAACATCGGTCCCCAGCACCCCGCCACGCACGGCACGCTTCGTATCATCGCCAAACTCGACGGCGAGCAGGTTGTTGCTGCCGAGCCCGTCATGGGTTACATGCACCGCGGCTACGAGAAACTCACCGAGGTTCGTACCTACCCGCAGATCACGACGCTCATCAATCGCATCGATTGGACCGGAAGTTTCGCCAACGAGACGCCGTTCATCCTCGCCGCCGAGAAGCTCATGGAAGTCGAGGCGCCACCACGGGCGCAGTACATCCGAACCATTCTCCATGAGATGAGTCGTGTGGCGAACGTCATGCTCGGCATTGGCGACATGGGTGTGCAAGTCGGTGCGGTCACGCCCGTGTTCTATGCGTTCCGTGACCGCGAGTACGTCCTCAACCAAATCGAGGCTGTCACCGGTGGCCGGTTCCATCCGAACTTCGACCGCATTGGTGGGCTGAAGGACGATCTGCCGGCGGGATGGATCCAGAACACCAAGAACGCCATGGACAAGGTGCTCGGCTTCTGCGATGAGCTCGATGAGTTGTTGTACGGCAACGAAATTTTCCAGGCTCGTACCCGCGGTATCGGGATCATTCCCAAAGACGTCGGCCTCGCCTACGGATTGAGCGGCGTCAACATCCGTGCCTCCGGTGTCGATTGGGATGTGCGTCGAGACGCGATGCCGCGTGGCCTCGTCTATGACCAGATCGACTGGAAGGTCTGGACCCACCCCGATGGCGACAGCTTCGCCCGGATGTGGGTTCGCCTGCAGGAGGTGCGTGAGGGCGCCAAGATCGTGCAGAATCTTCTCGATCAGATCCCGAGTGGTCCAATCATGGCGAAGGTGCCACGCATCATCAAGGTGCCCGCCGGCGAGGCATTCGTCGAGACGGAGAACCCGCTGGGAGTGATGGGATATTACGTGGTCTCCAAGGGTGGGCTGAACCCATTCCGCGTCAAGATCCGGTCGGCATCGTTCAACAACGTGTCGATCACGCCGTGGTTGTTGAAGGGCGTGTACGTTCCCGACATCATTACCATTCTCGGTTCGCTCTACTTCATCCTGGGAGACATCGACCGATGACCCCGATCTTCGCCAACTGGCTCGATACGTTCTTCGACAGCTTCTGGGGTCCGACCGCTCTTCGCACCGTCGGTGGACTCGCCGCCGTCCTGCTCCCGGCAGGCGCGCTCGTCTACGTCTACCTCTTCAAGATGATGAGCTTCATGCAAAGCCGCCTCGGCCCAATGGAGGCTGGCCCGGCCGGCTCGCTGCAACTGCTCGCCGAGGTCGGCAAGTCGATCCAGAAGGAAGACATCTTTCCTCGCAAGGCCGACCGCATCGTCTTTGCGGCTGCACCATTCGTCGTTCTTATGAGCACGTTCTTGCTCGTGCTCGTCGTGCCCTTTGGCCCAGATGCGTGGTTCGTCAACCTCGACACCGGCATCTTCTTCGCTTTGGCTGTCTCTTCGGTCTCGGTGATCGGCATCTTGATGGCCGGTTGGGCGTCGGCGTCGAAATATTCGATGCTCGGTGGATTGCGCGCCGCTGGCCAGCTGATTGCCTACGAACTTCCGCTCGTGCTCGCGGTCATGGGTGTTGTCATCCAGGCGGGAACCCTCAACCTTCAAGACATCGTCATGGCACAAGCCGAGGGCGAGATCTTCGGCTGGGGTGGCATCGGAAATCCGTTCATCCTCACCCAGTTCCTCGGTTTCGTGATCTTCATGATCGCTATGCAGGCTGAACTGGCGCAGCCGCCCTTCGACATGCCTGTCGCCGAATCCGAACTCGTCTCGGGATACATGACCGAGTACTCCGGCATCCGTTTCCTGCTGTTCTTCATCGGCGAGTTCGCCACCGCTGGCGTGTTCGCAATGATTGCCTCGTCGCTGTTCCTTGGTGGTTGGTGGGTGCCTGGCCTCGATCCAGATTCGAACCTGTTCAACGTCGTCGGCCCGCTGGTCATGTTTGCCAAGGTCATGCTGGTGACGTTCCTCGTGTTCTGGTTCAGAATCACCTACCCGCGTTTCCGTGAGGATCAGCTGCAGAGGCTGGCGTGGAAAGTGTTGATTCCGCTCTCGCTGTTCAACATCGTGTTGACCGGCATCTTGAAGGTGGCGTTCTGATGGGCATCGTTCCCGGCATGATCAAAGGCCTCGGCGTCACGGCGAAGACCGCATACGAGACGATCTTCCCCGATGGGCCGCTGAAACCACCGAGCCCATCGAAGGGAGCGGTGACTGTTCAGTATCCTCATGAGAAGGAGACGCCGGCGCCGCGAGCGCGCGGTGTCATTGCGCTCAAGGAAGACAACTGCACGTCGTGCATGCTCTGCGTCCGCGAGTGCCCGGATTGGTGTATCTACATCGAGGGTCACAAGACCAAAGCACCGCCGCGTCGCGCCGGCGGAAAACCCCGTCAGAAGAATCTGCTCGACCGCTTCGACATCGACTACGCCCTCTGCATGTTCTGCGGAATCTGTGTCGAGGTCTGCCCGTTCGATGCCCTGTTCTGGAGTCCAGAATACGAATTCTCCGAGCCACGCATCGCCGACCTCTTGCACGACAAGACCCGTCTCGGTGAGTGGATGGAAACCGTCCCGGATTTCGAAGCGTACGAGGGTGGCTCCGAGGCCAAGGTACGGAAGGTTCCTCGATGACCGCTCTCGCGGCCACGCCGCTGCTCGCACAGGCAATCGACACTTTGACCCGCTCGGAGTTCGATCTTCCCGAGAACATCGCCTTTGCGGTGATCGCCGGTTTGATGTTGTTCTCGGCGGTCAAGATGGTGACGACGGGTAATGTCGTGCACGCAGCCTTGTACCTGGTGATCGTGCTCGCAGCGAGTGCGGCGATCTTCATCTTGCTCGGAAGCGACTTCGTCGGCGCCACGCAGATCCTTGTTTACGTCGGCTCGATCATCGTGTTGTTCCTGTTCGGCATCATGCTCACGAAAGCCCAACTCGGTGACGATGATTCGGTCGACGACGAGAAACGCACGATGGGGGCACTCGTTGGTGTGCTTCTCATGGTCGTGATGGCCTTCGCGCTGGTCGACACGTTCGAGAACACCGAAATCACGTTCAGCGAACCGACGCCGATTGCCTACGTGCCCACCGAGGTGCAGGTCGACGAATTGCCCACTCCGGTCGTCGAAGCCCTGCAACTCTCGAACGATGGTGGCACAGTCACGATCTCCCAGGCCGATTTCGATGGCCTCGATCCCGAAGTGCAGCGTCGAGTTCCTGGGGCCGAGGTCTTCGGCAACACCAAACAGATCGCCGATTCGGTCTTCAGTCAGTACATCATCCCATTCGAGGCGATCTCGGTGCTGCTGCTTGCAGCATTGATTGGCGCCGTCGTCGTGGCCCGGAAAGAGTAGGTACCCGTTGCCATGATGCTCAACCAATTTCTCCTCCTTGCCGCAGCGTTGTTCTGCATTGGCGTCTATGGCGTGCTCACCCGTCGCAACGGTGTGCTCGTCTTGATGTCGGTCGAACTGATCCTCAACGCGGTGAACATCAACCTGGTCGCCTTTGGCGCCTTTCAGGACAACGTGATGGGCGACGTGTTCGCCGTCTTCGTCATTGCCGTCGCCGCAGCCGAGGTCGGCGTTGGCCTCGCGATGGTCCTGCTCATGTACCGCAACCGCAAGAGCATCGACTTCTCTGACGTCGACATGCTGAAGGGCTGAAAGAATGTCATTTCTGACCCTCGCAGTCGAGGCGGTCCCCGAAGTGTCGTTCACCAACGACGCCAACTGGATTCTCGAGAACGTCTGGCTGATTCCTCTCCTGCCAGCGCTGTCGTTCCTTGGCATCCTCTTCTTCGGCAAGCGCATGCCACGAGGTGGCGCCGAGCTCGGTATCGCCGCCATCGGTGCGGCGTTTCTTCTGGCGGTCTTCGCCAACGTGGGATGGCTCGATCATCGCGACAACTTCGATGGCCCAGCCTTCTCTGCGTTGCACGGCGAGATTGACACCCATGGCGCCGATGCTGGTGAAGACGAGGAGCATGCCGCGTCGTTCTCCATCACGGCAACGGAAACCGCGTCGGGAGCGCCAGTCGATTTGACCGTTGCCGACGATGTCGAGCTCACCGCAGCAGTCGAAGAAGCCGGCGGCGGAGAGTCTCATCCGGCAGTTGCCGTGCTCACCGGCCGAGAGTGGCTCGCCATCGGGGGAGTGCCGTTCATGATCGGCACGCTGCTCGACGGGCCATCGGTGATCATGTTGTTCGTCGTCACCCTGATCTCGCTGCTCGTACACATCTACAGCACCGACTACGTGGCTGGCGACCGTCGCTACACGCACTACTTCGCGTTCCTCTCGCTGTTCAGTGCCTCGATGCTGTTCTTCGTGCTGTCGCGCAGCACGTTGCAGATGATCATGGCGTGGGAGCTGGTTGGCGTCTGTTCGTTTGCCCTCATTGGTCACTGGTGGGAAGAAAAGCCGAACTCCGACGCCGCGTTGAAGGCCTTCCTCACGAACCGTGTTGGAGATATTGGCCTGCTCGTGGGCGTGACGATCTTGTTCTTTTCGGCGGGCGGCACGTTCGACATCATCACGATCAACGAGATGGCGGTGGCTGGCGAGATCAGCCAGACAGCTCTCACATGGGCAGCGATTTCCCTCACCGCAGCGGTCATGAGCAAGTCCGGTCAGTTCATCTTGCACACCTGGTTGCCTGATGCCATGGCTGGGCCAACGCCGGTGTCGGCATTGATTCACGCGGCGACCATGGTCGTTGCCGGTGTGTTCATGATCGCTCGCCTGTATCCGGTCTTCTACCTCGGATACTCGATCCCTGGTTCGAGCATCAACGGGCTCGCGGTCATCGGCAGCATCACCGTCGTGTTCGGAGGACTCCTCGCCTTTGTACAGGACGACATCAAGAAGGTCCTGGCCTATTCGACCGTCAGTCAGCTCGGCTACATGGTGTTGGCGCTCGGTGTAGGTGCGTGGACCGCAGCGCTCTTCCACCTGTTCACCCACGCGTTCTTCAAGGCCGGTCTCTTCCTCGGTTCGGGTTCGGTTGCCCACTCGGTACACAGCTTCGACATGAAGAAGGACATGGGCGGGATGCGCAAGTTCATGCCGACGACCTTCAAAACGTTCATCATCTGTACGGTTGCACTCGCTGGTGTGTTTCCGACGGCCGGCTTCTGGTCGAAGGACGAAATCCTGGTCGGAACCGGCGGGCTCGGCGTGGGTGGCGACCATGCCAATGGCAGCTATCACCTCATGCTCATCATGGGTCTGATCGGCGCTGCCCTCACCGGGGCCTACATGACGCGTCTCATCTACCTCACCTTCTTCGGCGAGTTCCGTGGCCACGGCGAACCGCACGAGTCGGGCCCCCGAATCACGGTTCCGCTCATCATCCTCAGCGTATTTGCTGCGGGTGCGGGCCTCTTGAACCTTCCTCCCGGCTTTCTGGGCGGTTCCGCAGACGATCCCACCGCGTGGCAAGAACGTTTCGGACACTTCTTCGAGCCGTCGGCCGCGTACTTCCCCGCAATCAGTCACGCGGTTCCGAGCTGGTGGCTCGCGGTCGTCGCGAGCGTCGTTGGCCTGCTCGGCCCGGCCATTGCCTACTGGTACTACTTCATCAAGGTCGATGGTCTCGCCAAGGAGACCGGCGAGAGCCTCACCGAGTTGCCGAACGGCCTCACGACGACCAACTCGTTGGCTGCGACCGGGCACGCATTCCTCGTCAACAAGTACTACCTCGACCATCTGTACAACGATGTCATCGTCGCTGCGGTCAAGGGACCGATCGCCAGGGGTGCGTACTGGTTCAACCAGAATGTCCTCGACAAGGTGATCGACACCGCAGGGGAAACGTCCGTGAAGACGGGCCAGTTCATCTACGACAAGGTCGACCAAGGTCTCATCGAGGGAGCGGTCAACGGCTCCGGTTTCTTGTCCAACCAAAGCGGCCAAGGGCTCCGCCGAATGCAGACCGGCAAGGTCCAGCAGTACGCAGCGCTCTTGTTCGCCGGTGCCACGATCCTCGCTGGCATCTTCATCATCTTCGTTTAGGAATCAGGGAAACAAATCAATGGAAACTTTCAGCGAATGGGGACTCTCAGCGGCGATCTTCTTGCCGCTCGTCGGAGTCGCGGTGATGATGGCCTTCCCGAAGACCGAGGAAGAGACACACAAGGTGATTGCGCTCGGCACCTCGCTCGCGGTCGCTGCGATCGGCGTCGTTTTGTTGTTCGACTTCGACTACGACAACGCCGGTGAGATGCAGTGGGTCGTCGACCACAAGTGGATCGACATCATCAATGCGAACTACTCGATCGGTATCGACGGCATGTCGCTGCCGCTCTTGATGCTGACGATGTTGATCACCCCGCTCGTGATCATCTACTCGTGGAACCACTTTCCTGCGCCCCACAATCCCAAGGCCTTCCTGATCCTGGTGTTGATCCTGCACACCGGAATGATCGGGACATTCGTCGCCCGAGACCTGGTCCTGTTCTTCGTCTTCTTCGAAGTCGTCCTGCTCCCGATGTTCTTCATGATTGCGGTGTGGGGAGGCGAGGATCGCAAGTATGCCTCGCTCAAGTTCTTCCTCTACACGCTGTTCGGTTCGGCCCTGATGCTCGTCAGTTTCCTTGCGCTCTACTTCTTGGCCGGCGGAGAGACCTTCTCAATCGTTGGTCTGTCCGAAGCCGTGGTCGACAACGGTGTCAGCACGAACGCACAGCTGTGGATCTTCGGCGGCATGTTGTTGGGCTTTGGCATCAAGGTGCCGATCTTCCCGTTCCACACGTGGTTGCCCGATGCCCATACCCAGGCTCCAACCCAAGGTTCGGTCATCTTGGCTGCGGTCTTGTTGAAGCTCGGCACCTACGGATTTGTCCGAATTGCCATCCCGATTCTGCCCGAGGCGGCCGTCGAGTGGGCCCCATGGATCGGCCTTCTCGCGGTCATCGGCATTATCTACGGCGCCCTCGGCTGCCTGGCCCAAACCGACATGAAACGTCTCATTGCGTTCTCGTCAGTTGCGCACATGGGATTCGTGATGCTCGGTATTGCCACGCTCACCGATTGGGGCATCAACGCCGCCATCTTCGGCATGGTGGCCCACGGTCTCATCACCGGGATGTTGTTCTTTGTGGCCGGTTCGATCAAAGACCGGTACCACACGCTCGAGATCGCCCGCCTCGGTGGCCTGCTCAAACAGGCACCTCGGATGGGCTGGATTCTCGGCCTTTTGTCGATGGCGTCGCTCGGCCTTCCCGGTCTCGCCGGATTCTGGGGCGAGTTCCCCGCCATTCTGGCGGCCTACAACCCCGCCAACGGTGTGTCCGTCACGCTTTTCCGGGTCTACATGGTCATCGCTGCGGTCGGTACGGTCTTGGCTGCCGGCTATTTGTTGTGGTTGCTCCAGCGCACGGCGTTCGGCGAACCCTCCGATGAGTTTGCTGACGACCCGAACATCGTTGATGCACACCGCGAAGAATGGATTGCCTGGACTCCGATGGTCGCGCTGATCGTTGTCTTTGGTCTGTTCCCGGGCTTGATCTTCAACATCACCGATCCAGCGGTTCAGGTGAATCTGAGCGAATGTCTGAGCGTCGATCTCCACGGGGCGGACAAGTCAGCATTCGATGTCGGGCTCTGTGAGCGCGAGGGCATCGACGCAGCGCTCGACAGCTTGGGCGTCGTCTCGACGGCGAACGGAGAGTAGCGATGTTCTCGGCCATACTCGCCCAGGTGGTGCCGTTCGAGCGCCCCGATCTCGATTGGCACGCGCTCGCACCCGAGCTCGTTCTCTTGGGGTTCGGTGCGCTCCTCACCACACTCGATGCCGTGTACCTCGAGCGTGGTCGCAAACTCACGTCGGCGCTGGCTGGCATCGGTCTGCTCGCGGCGCTCATCCCGGTGATCACGTTGGCGATCGATGGTCAGGATCGTGAGTTGTTCGGCGGCGCCTACGTGGTCGACAACTTTGCGCTCGTCATGAAGGCGCTGTTTTTGTTGTCGGGGTATGTGGTCGTGCTGCTCTCGACCAACTACATCGCCGAGGGCGACTATTGGGAGAACGAGTACTACGGCATGCTGGTGTCATCGATTCTCGGGATGATCATCATGGCGTCGGCTCGAGATCTCATCAGTATCTTCGTTGCGCTCGAACTCTTGTCGATTCCGGCCTATTTGATGGCCACGTGGCGCAAACGAGATCTGCGTTCGAACGAGGCGGGGCTCAAGTACTACCTGATGGGCGTCTTTGCGTCCGCGGTCATGTTGTACGGCATGTCACTTCTCTACGGTGTTGCCGGCTCGACGGTGCTCACCGAGATTGGCGCAGTCGTCGATCAGGGAGACACCACATCGGTCACGACCCTGGCGATCGTCTTCGTCATTGCTGGCTTCGCCTTCAAGGTGTCAGCGGTTCCGTTTCACACGTGGGCACCAGACACCTATGAGGGTGCCCCGACACCGGTCACGGCCTTTCTCGCCGTGGCATCGAAGACCGCTGGATTTGTCGCTTTGGTGCAGCTGATCTTCGTCGGGTTCTGGGGACGTGCCGATGTCTACGAACCGCTGATGTGGGTGCTGGCGGCAGCCTCGATGACGGTCGGCAACCTGATCGCACTTCGTCAGACCAACATGGTTCGCATGATGGCCTACTCGGGCATCGCGACCGCTGGCTACGTCATGGCTCCCCTGGCGATTGCGGGAGACAGCGTGGCGGTCGGCGATGAAGCGCTTCGTGCTGTCGTGACCTATCTCGTCATCTATGCAGCGATGAACCTCGGCGTCTTTGGAGTCATCCTGGCGATCGCTCGAAAGACCCGATCGGCCGAGATCTCGAGCTACGGCGGCTTGTTCCAGTACGCCCCTGGCCTCACGGTTGCCATGACCATCTTCTTGATGTCGCTCGCTGGAATACCGCCGCTCGGTGGCTGGTGGGCGAAATTCGCGATTTTCAAGGCACTTGCCGCTGCTGACACGGTCGCTGGTTGGAGCCTGGCCGTGATCGCGGCAGTGAACTCCGTCGTTGCGTTGTACTACTACCTCAGTGTTCTCCGCACCATGTGGGCCGACGACGCTCCCGACGGAGATCTCGCGCCAATTCGTGTACCTGCGTCACTGGTTGCCGCCATGGCACTCACCGCGATTGCGACTATCGCGTTCGGTGTCTGGCCGCCGCTGGTCGACGGCGTTGCCGACGTCACCCTTCTCGGAGCCGGCGGCTGAGCATCGAGCTGACACCGCTCGACCAACTGGTCCGATCTCGAATTCGGTCGGACGGGCCGATGGCATACGCCGATGTCATCGAGGTCGCGCTGTATCACCCGCAGCACGGTTTCTACACGAGCGGTGGAATGGCTGGGCGCCGCGGCGACTTCATCACCAGTCCCGAGGTCGGGCCGCTCTTCGGCCATGTAGTGGCCAACGCTTTGGACGCGGAATGGGATCGGCTCGGACAACCCGAGTTTTTCACCGTCGTCGACTACGGCGCTGGACCGGGAACCTTGGCGCGTTCTGTCGCTGCAGCGAGCCCACGCTGCGAATCGTCGATGCGATACCTCGCGATCGAACGATCAGCTCGGCAACGAGAGCTTCATCCGAGCGGAGTCATCTCGGCTGACTCGCTGACCGCCGAGCTGCTGGGAGATGAGCTCGTTGGTGTGGTCGTCGCAAATGAGCTCCTCGACAACCTCGCGTTCGCCCCGGTCGTGCGGACCGAGAACGGCCTTCGATACGTTGAGGTTTCGATCGACGACGATGGCTCACTCACGTCAGTGGCGAGCTCACGTGTGCTCGAGGATGATGTGTTCGACGACGATGTCGCAGCGGCCGTCGTTCAGAACGAGGCAGCGATGTGGCTTCGCCATGTGACCGAATCGATGTCTGCGGGCAGAGTGCTCGTGATGGACTATTGCCGGTTGTCGAGCAACGACGTCGAGATTCGAACGTTTGCTTCACACGGGATGGCAGGTGACCCGCTTTCTGCACTTGGGACCAAGGACATCACCGTCGACGTCGATCTCGAGCAATTGCAGCGCACCGTGACTCCTGCGACGCAAATCATGTCTCAATCTTCCTGGCTGAAATCGCACGGTCTCGACCGTCTCGTGTCGGAAGGACGGTCGATGTGGGACGCCGGCGCATCGACGGGATCACTCGCGGCATTGAAGGCCCGAAGCCGAGTTCGCGAGGCAGAAGCCTTGACCGAGGTTGGGGGACTCGGAGGTTTCACGGTTGCCGAATGGGTGGTCAGCTGAAGGCTGCGGATGTGAAGACTGGCTCAAGCATTCGGGGGCTTCCGTCGTTAGTATCTGGATATGACCATTCCAACCCGCACCCCGCTCGAGGTGGGCCTGACGGATCTTTCCATCGGTGAGTATTCTGTCGGACTGGCACCGAGTAGGTCGAGCGAACAATTGGTCGAGGCGTACCTGGAACTCATCTCGTTGGTCCGCGACAACCACCCCGAATACTTCCGAGAAGAAGACATCGACACGCTCGTCGAGGCCACTCACCTCGAGCGTTCATTCATCACCAATCGAGTGAACTCGCACCTCGCCAGGTAGGCCCGACGAGTCTCACGCCAGGTCGTGACCTGACCTTCGTTCGATTGGCGTCAAGAGGTCGCACGCCGGTGTCGACCGCTCGGGTGGACGAAACTAGTCTTTCATTGGCTGTTCGATGCCAAGGGGAGATGTCATGACCGAGCCAACGATCGGGGTCTACGAGGTGGAGGATCGGCGGTTTCCGCCGTCGAACGCAGTCAGGGCTGCCGCACTCACCTCGGACAGGTCGCTGTACGAGGAGGCCGAAGCGGACTACGAAGCGTTCTGGGCGCGTCAGGCCCGGGAGCTTCTGACGTGGCGGAAAGACTTCACGTCGGTGCTCGAATGGGACCTTCCGTTCGCCAAGTGGTTCAGCGATGGCCAGCTGAACGTGAGCGAGAATTGCCTCGACCGCCATGTCGAAGCTGGTCGAGGCGACAAGATCGCCTACCACTGGGAGGGCGAACCAGGCGATGTCCGCACGATGACGTACGCCGAGCTGCTAACCGAGGTGAAAAAGTTCGCCAACGTGCTGCTGGGCCTCGGTCTGGAAAAGGGTGACCGCGTCGCCGTGTACATGCCGATGATCCTCGAGCTGCCGATCACGATGCTGGCCTGCAGCCGAATCGGTGTTGCTCATTCGGTGATCTTTGGTGGGTTCAGCCCTGATGCGATCAGAGACCGGTGTGATGATGCCGATGCTCGGCTCGTCATCACTGCCGACGCTGGCTATCGCCGAGGCATTCCCTCTGGGCTCAAGGGGAATGTCGATGCCGCCCTCGCCGACGGTGCGACGACGGTGGAGAACGTGATCGTCGTGAACCGGTGCGACACCGACGTCGAGATGATCGCCGGACGAGATCATTGGTGGCACGACCTCATGGCCGAGGCGTCCGACGACTGTCCTGCCGAACCAATGGATGCCGAGCAGCTTCTGTATCTGCTCTACACGTCGGGTACGACGGCCAAGCCCAAAGGCATCATGCACACGACCGGCGGGTACCTCACACAAGTTGCCTTCAGTCACAAGTATGTGTTCGACATTGATCCCGAGAACGATGTCTACTGGTGCGCCGCAGACATCGGCTGGGTCACTGGACACAGCTACATCGCCTACGGACCGCTCACCAACGGCGTCACGAGCGTGATGTACGAGGGCACACCCGACACACCTCGAGAGCAGGATCGCACCGGGGATGATCGGGCGGACTGGTCGAAGGATCGATTGTGGGACATCATCGAGCGGTACGGCGTCACACAGTTCTACACGGCACCAACAGCGATTCGGACCTTCATGAAGTGGGGAGAACAAGAGCTCGAATCTCATGATCTCTCGTCACTTCGCATCCTCGGCACCGTCGGTGAACCAATAAATCCTGAAGCGTGGATGTGGTACCACGAACACGTCGGTGGTTCATCTCTGCCCATCATGGATACGTGGTGGCAGACAGAGACCGGCGGGCACATGATCACGCCGCTTCCAGGGGTCACGACGACCAAACCCGGGTCGGCGTGCCACACGATTCCCGGGGTCTTTGCCGAACTGGTCGATGACGATGGAAACACCGTCGAGGTCGGGGGTGGGTATCTGACGATCACTCGCCCGTGGCCGGCGATGCTCCGTGGAATATGGGGTGACCCAGAGCGATATCGCGAGACCTACTGGAGCCGCTTCCCGGGCCGCTACTTCGCTGGTGATGGCGCAAAGCTCGATGAAGACGGGTATTTGTGGTTACTCGGTCGAGTTGACGACGTGATGAACATTTCGGGTCATCGCATCTCGACGACCGAGGTCGAGTCTGCTCTCGTCGACCACCCAGCGGTTGCCGAGGCCGCAGTCGTTGGCGCGGCCGATGACACGACGGGTCAAGCAATCGTCGGCTATGTCATTCTTGTCGGAAGTGCCGCAGCGAGCGATGACTTACGCGCCGAGTTACGGGCTCACGTCGCGGTGAAATTGGGGCCGATTGCACGACCCCGGGATGTGTTCTTGGTCCCCGATCTGCCAAAGACCCGGAGCGGTAAGATCATGCGTCGACTGCTTCGAGATGTTGCAGAGGGCAAGGTCCTCGGTGACACGACCACGCTTGCCGACGAGACGGTGGTCGATGCAATCCGCGCCGGAGCAGTCAGCAGCGACGAGTCGTAGTCGGCGAATTGCGCCATGGAATAGGGTCGCATCCGTACTCGTTGATGTGGTTCAAGAGGTGTGTGGAGCGAAGCGACCGTGATGGTTGTGGGCGGATCTCCACCGGAAGTGTGGAGAATATTAATGAGCGAGTCAGCATTCAAGAACACGACCAAGACGTTTGTCTTGTTGGCGTTGCTCGGCGGTCTTTTTGTTGTGGTGGGTGGTGCAGCGGCCGGACGCAGCGGCGCCTCACTTGGCCTGATCGTTGGACTGGTGATGGTCGGCGGGAGCTACTGGTTCAGTGACACGATCGCGATCAGGTCGGCAAAGGCTGTTCCTGCCGACAAGGCCCAGTTTCCCGAGTATTGGGAGATCATGGAGGACCTCTCGACTCGCGCCGAGATGCCGATGCCGAAGTTGTTCATCTCTCCGAACCCGCAGCCCAACGCGTTTGCCACAGGACGCAACCCAAACAACGCCTCGGTTGCGGTCACCCATGGTCTGCTTCAACAAATGAGCTGGGACGAGGTGCGGGGTGTTCTTGCGCACGAACTCGCACACATCCGCAATCGGGACATTCTCATCGGCTCGGTCGCCTCGGCGATCGGCATGGCGTTGACATTTCTGGCTCGGATGGCCATGTGGGGTGGCATGTACGGCGGACGGCGAAGCAATCGCGACGGCAACCCAATCGCATCGCTCGCGCTCATAATCCTTGCACCACTCGCTGCGACGCTCATCCGTGCGGCGATCAGTCGAAGTCGTGAATTCCAGGCCGACGCGTCTGCGGCACGTCTTTTGGGCTCGGGCGAACCGCTCGCCCAGGCGCTGGAGAGCCTCGAGGCCGCAGCATCGAATCGTCTGTTGCCGGCCATGCATGTGAACCCTGCGCAAGCCTCGAACTACATCATCAACCCACTCAAGGAGGAGGTCCGCAGCGACCTTGGTGGCTTTGGTGGATTCGGAAAGATGTTCTCGACACATCCGCCAACCGAAGCTCGTATCGCTGCGCTTCGCTCGGATTCGTGGAGATGACACAAGATTTCGAGAGCGAGGACGTTCCGTATCCCACTTCGCCGGGTCGGATTCGAATGTTGCGAATCTTGGCTCTCGGGCTCGGCGTGCTCCTCTTCCTCATGCTGGTCGTGGCCCTCACTCTTTGAGCAGACGACCGCCTTTTGAGCAGACGACAAGGTGGCAGGGCGCCGTTGTGCGGCTACCATTTCAGGTCGAGGGTCGGTGCCCGAGCGGCCAAAGGGAACGGGCTGTAAACCCGTCGGCTATGCCTACGTTGGTTCAAATCCATCCCGGCCCACGCAGAGATTTGCCCCGGGGGGTTTCCCCCGGGGTGAGTCCAATTTGAGACGAGCGGTGCGACGTGTCTGCGAACGGCTAGGTTTTTTCTCCGAACAACCCGAAGGGAAACGACATGGCGTCATTCGATGTGGTCTCCGAAGTCGATATGCAAGAGATTCGAAACGCGATCGATCAGGCCGCGCGTGAAGTCTCCCAGCGCTTCGACTTCAAGAACACCAATTCTTCAGTCGAGCTGGGTGACGAGGAGATCAAGATGGCGTCGATCAGCGAAGACCGGCTCGCCGCACTCCGACAGGTCGTTGAAGAAAAGCTCGCCAAGAGAAAAGTTTCGATGAAGGTTCTCGAGTACGGCACCGTCGAACAGGCCTCGGGAAACACCGTGCGACAGTCCGCCGCGCTGATCTCGGGGATCTCCTCAGACAAGGCCAAGGAGCTGAACAAGGCGATCAAGGCAATGGGAATCAAGGGCGTCCAGTCCTCGACCCAAGGTGACCAGGTGCGGGTGAACGCAAAGAAGCGTGACTCGCTGCAGGAAGTGATCACGGGGCTGAAGGCCGAGGATCACGGCATCCCACTGCAGTTCAACAATTTCAGGGATTGATGGGCTTTCGGTCGAACAGTCCCGTGACGTAGTCGACCGTCGTGGCCGGATCGATGGAGTCGGGTTCAGCTAGGTCCCAGTCCTTGTGGTCGTAGCCGTTCTGTCGTTGCCACTCGTGGGTCATCGGCCGAAAGACCTCCACGTCGAGGTCGGTGAACCAGTTTCGCCACTCGCCATGTGTGTTGCTGCGCGACACCCGGCTCTCTGATGGCCGAACGACACCTGGATGAATGTCGAACCCGAGATATCTGTTGACCTCGGAGAAGTTCCCGTCGACATAGTCCTCGTATCTGAGTATGTGGAAGTGTTCCCCGATCCGCCGATTGAACCCGGTCGACCGATCGAGCGAGCGGACGTAGTGCGACATCAGGTCGCTTCGGGTCAATCTCCACCAGGCGTTGATGAGGCGGATGAACGGCATGCCGGACGGATTTCGGGTCTTGCGGCCGAGGAGGGCGAGCCATTTTTGGCGCTTGTCGGCATCGAGGAGTTCGGCTTTGTTGTACGAGTCGTATAACAAGTGCGAGACGAGACGGTCTCGGGGATCTCGCACAATGGAGATGCGCTTGTCGAAGTGCTCGAGCAGGTCGTTCTCGTTCACCTTCCAATTGAGCAGGAGTTTCTTGACGACCAACGATGACGGCGCGAGCGCGTCACTCGTCATCTGGACTGGTTCGAAGAGTTCTTCGGGGGATCCAATCGCGGCCGACACGCTTCGCAGCAAGGCGGTCGTGCCGCTTTTCCCCTCGCCGACGATGAGCACCCGCATCAGAGCAGCACCTGCATGACCGACACGTCGAGCCATCGCCCGAACTTCCTCCCGATTTCTCTCTCCACACCGACCAGCTCGAAGCCCATTGCCTCGTGCAATTCCAGCGACGCCTTCTGACTGTCGGCGATGCGAGCGATGATCGAATGAAAACCGTGCGATTCGGCCGTGGCGATCAGGTCGATCATGAGCAGGCGAGCAATACCTTGTCGCCGGTGCGTCGTGGCCACGTAGACCGACGATTCGACCGTTGTGCTATACGCCGGACGCGCACGAAAGGGAGAAAGCGATGCGAAGCCGGCAATGTGTGCTCGTTCATCGACGGCCACAAGTACCGCGTGGGCCCCGGACCGCTCGATCTGCCAGGTTCGCTGCTCTTCGAGCGAGCGCGGAGTGAGATCGAAGGTGGCGGTCGATTCGAGCACCTCGATGTTGTAGATCGCTGCGATCGCCTCGGCATCGGCCAGTTCGGCGGGACGTACTTGCACGCCGACGAAACTACACGGTGGAGGTGCTCTCCGAAGCTACCGCTTCAGCGATGATTGGTTCGACGTCGATGTCGTGATCGGTGATCAACAGCGCATCGCCGCCGACCGCTTCGACTGCAGCCCACTTCGTGACGACCATGTCGGCTGATTCGAGAATGACCTGTCGGCGGTGAGATGCCCGAAGGAGAAGTTCGCGCATCACGTTGTGATACTGCGTCGGGATGGAGTCGAAGATGTCGTCCACGAGAAGCGGGACTCGTTCTGCCGGGAACTTTCGGTTGAGTTCGGCGAGCAACGACGAAAAACCGATGAGTAGAGAAGTGTCTCCTTGAATCTCGACGGGTTCGTTGTCGATCAGCCGGAGATGACTGGAGAGTTCTTCAATGCGTGGACGATCCGACAAGAGCACGGACGGGCTCGAGTTCCCAGCGATGCTTCGCCACGTCGCGTGGCTGTCCGCCAGCGATTGTTCCGCCGCGCGACGGTTTCGACTGAGATCGTGGGTGTCGAACAACTCACTCACTCGACCGAGCTGGACGTCGAGGGCTTGTCCCATGATGTCGCCGGTGTCCCGGTCTGCATTCTTGTTCTGGTACCGACCTACCGCAGCGAGACCCATGGCTGCTGCACAGAGCAGCGCGCCGAGAAAGAGGCTGGTGCTTGCAGCGACAGCGATGCCGAGCACGACGATGAACATGGCACCGATACCGAAGTAGCGCACCTTTTGTTCTTCCTCGAAGCTGTCTTCGATCTGCCTACTCAGGGATTCTTCGAGTGTTTCTCTCTCCCGGATCGAGTTCGACAGGTCGCTGCGTCGATCGTGGGTTTCGTTCAGTGCTTTCTCATCGCTGGTGATCTTTGCCGCGAGCTCGAAAAGCTGATCGAGCGGGGTCTGCGCAAGCTGGATGAGGTCGCTGTCTCTGTCGACCCGGGCCCGCAGGCGATCGACAGTGACGTGGAACAGTTCGACGTGGGCGAGCATGCCTTGGGGATTGTTCAACTGGCCAATGATCCCGAGACCGCGATCGTCGGGTCGAATGGGAAGTTTGGTCTTGCTGTGGAACAACGAGGTTGCGCCGTCTCCGGTGCGAACGGCTGTGATCGAGTCGCCAAACTCGGTCCGAACCTCGACTGCGGTCCCGGGATGGGCGTACAGCGCGCCAAGAATTCGCTCGTACGCCTCTCGACGACGGGTCGAATCGGTACTGCTGATGACGGTCAATCGTTCATGCAGATCGACAATCTGGGGGCCCTCTGAAGATTCGGTGATTGCTCGGTCGATCCACACAGTGCAATCGTCGGCATCTCCGAGGTCAGGTTTGAGACAAAGTTGGAGGTTTTCATGCGGCTCACGAACTGGCATGCTTTACAGCCGGGCACGACGTGCTCGTCTGCTCCCTTAGCTCAGTCGGTAGAGCGTCTCCATGGTAAGGAGAAGGTCGACAGTTCAATTCTGTCAGGGAGCTCAGCTTCACCGCTCGTCGGTGTGCATGGCGACGTAGCTCAGTTGGTCAGAGCGCTCGACTCATAATCGAGAGGTCGACAGTTCAAGTCTGTCCGTCGCTACTTAATTTCGCCGCGGGGCGGCATCCGTCGCCTAGCGGCTCCTCGAGCCGCCTGCGGACATTCGCCGCGGGGCGGCATCCGTCGCCTAGCGGCTCCTCGAGCCGCCTGCGGACATTCGCCGCGGGGCGGCATCCGTC
>RCMY010000580.1_pt1 | contig 34365 bp, 27 predicted proteins | sample 2041341 | NCBI WGS metagenome assembly RCMY01 (sample SAMN09708234, study PRJNA481090) | Marine sediment metagenome, whole genome shotgun sequencing project. | reverse complement strand
GAATGCGAACTTTCTCTTGTTCATACTACAGTAAATTTAGGTTAAAAATTAAACTTGATTTACTGTCCTATTTTTGGGGGAAATTATAGTAAAGAGTATTCCCTACTTTAACATTCATGCGCAGAGGAAAACTCCTCATGAGCCAAGTGGTTTATAGCATTTGGCTACAAATCAGAAGGTTACAAGATTGAATCTTGCTGAGGCTACTTATTGACCTTCAAATAATATCATTTATCCAACCAATTCTTGAATTCAGCGGCCCGATTTTTATTTATCAAAATCTGGCTGTTCGTTTCTGGTGAGACCAGTAGTTTAAGCTGACTGTTTCCATACTTCACAATCTTACCAATACTTGAAATGGCAATGATATATTGGCGGTTGGCCCTAAAGAAATAATTTTCGTCCAGTTGGGAATACAATTCATCCAGACTTGAAGTGGTTGTCGAACGCGAACTATCAAAACAAACCACATACGTTACGGTGTTCTCAGTATAGATATGGGCTATTTCTTCAGTTTGAATGGATAATAACTCATTGTGTCGGTGGGTCAAAATTCTTCTTTTAGTTTTGGAGACCGAAGGATCTTCGTTTACTTTTTGCTGATAATCAACTAAAGCACGGTTCAGTTTTGAAAAATTGAGCATTTCATCTTCTAGCTTTTGCTTTTGTAATTCCAGTCGGTTTTCATATTTACTGCCGATAAATCGGACCGTAATTACAAATGCAGGTATTAAAACAAGTCCTAAAACCGCAAATAGGGTATAAAACCGATCTCGCAGCCGGTCTAATTGTGAAAACAAACGTTTTACATTTACATTGGATGCTACTATCCAATCCGAGCTTTGAACAGGAAACATGAAAAACACGTCGGAACTTTTGGAGGTCTCACCATCGGCATTTCCCGACCCATTTTCCTTGCGTCGCATCAGCAGATCGTAAAAATCATCCGGGCTTAAGTTGTCGGCCACCGATGATACAAAGGAAGTGCTTGAACCCATCTTTTGCCCCACCTGTTTCACGTCAGGATGGCAAACAATACGCCCCGACCAATCGAGAATGCTGATAAAAAGTTGCTCTTGGTCGGTATTCCTAATGCTTGTCTGGAAGTGGTTTATGACCGAATCTTTAACCACACCCTGGTTCAATTCATGACCCACAAGGGTCGCCATCGACCGAGCTTCTTTTTTTCCGATTTCGAGCTCGGTCGTCACCAATTCAACAAAGCTTGATTTCAAGGCGAACCGAATTGCGATCAACGCGACAATCAAGTATATGATGGTCACGGAAATGAAGGTGAGAAAATAGAGTTTATCCTTACGCATGTCGGCGGAGCATTTTTTCGAATATACTAATTTGCCAAGCACGATGAAACAATCGATCGTAGTTTCCTTCTCAAGAACTGAACACCGAACCCAGTATTTTTTCAATCCTAAATATTCCCCTTCAATCCGAAAAATTCCCTTTCACCTAAGTTTTATTGTCGCTTACAAACCAAGTTTGTTGTTTTGGCAAGTAACGTTGAAAGCACAAGTGAACTTATGAGAAAAGAAATCCTGATCGTAACCCTCATTGGTCTATTGTTGGGTTCCTGTACAAATGATAGTGAATCCGATTTAAGGGAGCCGGATAGTCCCCCCGTCTCTAGCTACGAGGCAAGCATTAAGCAAATTATCAGCAATAACTGTGTGGGATGCCATCAGGATCCCCCCATAAACGGGGCTCCTTTTGCCTTGAATACTTATAATCGGGTACGTGATAGAACAGAAAAGGGCAACTTACTTTTCGCAATGAAACGCCAAACGGGAGAGCCCGCAGCGATGCCGCCCGCAGGTAGATTACCTCAGTCAACCATCGATTTAATAGAACAATGGGCAGACGAAGGATTTTTAGAGCAATAAATGAGGTTTCCATAACAGTATGAAAAACAGGATGCAACAATGTTTTTTTTTACGGGTTCTTGGTTTTTGTATGCTGACGGTGTTCGTTGTACATGGCCAGGATAAATACCTCGATAAAAAGGGGGTAATCGTGTTTGAGGCTTCGGAAAAATTATTTGAAGAGGTAAAGGCAAAAAGCGAATCTGTAACCGCCATTTTAGATGTTTCCAAAAAAGAGATTGCCTCCTTGGCGCTTATTCGTGGGTTTCGCTTTAAAAACCCACTGATGCAAGAGCACTTTAACGAGAATTATATTGAGTCGGACTTATATCCAAAGGCAATTTTCCGGGGAAAAATCAATGATTTTGATTTGAACGACCTCGGAGTAGGAAGCAGGGAATATACCATCAAAGGGGTACTTGAAATCAGGGAGCAAAAAAAATCGATCGAGCCTGTGGTTCAAATCCAGCTGATAGATGGTGTGATTTCCTTACAGGGGAGTTTGAAGGTACTTCCCCAAGACTTTGATATTCAGATTCCCAGAATTGTGGAAAATAAGATTGCAAAAGAAGTTATTGTACGGTTCGATTTTAAGCTATCAGCAAATGAGGATGACTAAAAGAAATTTGTTTCTAGGCATTTTTGGCCTGCTAATCATCCTGATAGGTGGTGGATATTTCTATTTAAATCAATCCCATAGAAACATTCAGGAAGAAGAAGTCAAGTATAAGGTCACTTCTTCTGAACTGGAGGAAAGTTTTAAGAGATCCGGGCCGAAAACGAATATAGCGGACCAGGTTATCCAGACCAGCGGAAGAATTACGGCTTTGGAGGAAAAATCGGTAACCATCGACAAGAAGGTCGAGATACGTTTTTTGAATAAGTTACCTGCTGGTTTAGAAAAAGGTATGGAGGTAACGATCAAGGGCCGATGTGTTGGTTACGATGATCTTTTGGAGGTGGTGAAGGTAGATCAAGCCTTGTTGATAGAACAATTTTAAATGTAAGAGTTAATCGTTTCGAAAATGAATAAGATTAGTTGTTTTCTACTGCTATTACCGTTTTTTGTCTGGAGCCAAGACGACCTTTTTGACGAAATAGATACCATTGATGGTTCCAGTTCGTACGAAATAGCAGCTTTCAAAGGGTTGAAGCTTATCAATCTGGAAACGACCAAAATGGTGTCGCATAAGCAGCTCTTTTTTGTGGTTTCCCACCGTTTTGGTTCGGTCAAGACGGGAATAGAAGATTTTTTCGGACTAGATCAGGCAGTGACCCGACTGAATTTTATTTATGGCATATCTGACGGGATAAACATCGGAATTTCACGAAGTTCGTTTCAGAAAACGTACGAGACCTCCCTTAAACTCCGCCTGGCTCGGCAATCACCTTCGGGCTTTCCCGTAACCCTGGTATGGTTCAACAGTATACAAATCAACGGATTACTTGACGAGCAGGAGTTACCGGGCCTGCAATTTGAACACCGATTGGGGTATGCCAGCCAGTTGCTCGTTTCGCGTAAGGTATCGAGGGATGTATCCCTTGAATTGGCGCCCACCTATTTTCACGACAATCTGGCCGCGTTTGAAGAGCAGAACAATTCACAATTCGCACTGGGACTCGGGGGTCGCTATAAATTTTCCAAACGCTGTGCGATTAATGTGGATTACGGACTGCATTTGAACCGCGCCGCTAATTCACCTTTTAAGAATCCGCTTTCCGTTGGATTGGATATTGAAACCGGAGGCCACGTATTTCAGCTGCACTTCACCAATGCCCAGCCTATGAACATAAATAACTTTTTGGGCGAAGCTACTGGTGACTGGGGGGATGGGAACGTTTATTTTGGGTTCAATATACTTAGGGTTTTCTAATGGCCATCTTTTCTGAAGTCCAGAATTTCCCGTTCAAGGTCGGATATTCCCTTTGAGGAAGATTAATTATAACACCTACTGATTTTAAACTTTATTTGAATGTAAAAACCTAAAAAATGCTACTATGAAAAAGCCATTGATCTTCCTATTTTCCGCGTTGTTTTTATTGAATTGTTCCACGGATGACGGAGGCACGACTCCGCCACCGGATAACACGAATAATCCGACCCCGACCCCAACTCCAGAAGCTAACGCCGTAGGTTTGAGAACTGACGGTACATTTGGGAATATTCTAACTGATTCTGAGGGGATGTCACTCTATTTTTTCTCTCCGGATGCCACTGGAGATTCAAACTGCACCGATGGGTGTCTGAATACATGGCCCGTTTTCTATGAATCAAATCTCACCTTGGACGAAGGATTGGAAGCCGATGACTTCGGGTCGATAACGCGAAGCGACGGCAACATGCAAACTACTTACAAAGATTGGCCGTTGTATTCTTATGCCAGTGATAGTGCCGAAGGCGACGTTAACGGCGACGGGGTCAACACAGTCTGGTTCGTTGCGAAACCCGATTATTCCGTCATGATGGTACAGGCACAAATGGTAGGGCGCGATCGAGATGGTGTCGAAACCAATCTTCACGGTGATTACGAGCCGGGAGACGGTGCTACTTTTTATATGACCGATGCGTTCGGAAATACCTTATACGGTTTTATCAACGACACAAATGGGGTCAATAATTTTACTAAAGAAGATTTTTCGAACGATGGCGTATGGCCCATTTTTGGGATTGAGTTAGATCAGGTGCCTAGCATATTGGATGCTGCCGATTTTGGAAGTATCGATGTATTTGGCAAGCAACAATTGACCTATAAAGGGTGGCCGCTTTACTATTTTGTTCAGGATGAGACGAGAGGCGATAATTATGGCGTCGGGTTTCCGGCCGCCGGGGTTTGGCCAATCGTAAATCCCGATACGGAAATAGCGCCCCAACCTGAAAATGAGAGTGTAGTCTACAGCGTTACGAATAGCGGTGCCGTATCCTATATTTTTAACGGTGATGGGTTAACCGATGCGGTCAATCCTGACCTGACCCTGACCCGCGGAGAAACCTACGAGTTCGATGTGACAGCTCCGGGCCACCCTTTTCTTATGAAGACGGTACAAAGTATCGGTACCGAAAATACGTATACTAATGGAGTTGATAACAACGGAGCATCTGAGGGCAAAGTTACGTTTACAGTCCCCATGGAAGCACCCGATACCTTATACTATATATGTGAGTTTAATAGTCCGATGACGGGAACGCTCAACATAGTAGATTGAAAAAGAAGATTGCGCATAAAATGTTACTTTTAAAACCAGGGGGCGATAGGCATCCTGGTTTTTTAATGAAGATATCGAAAAATGAAACGATAGTTCGCATAAATAAGTAGCCCGAATAGTGAAAAAGGTTCAAAAAACATATCTTGTGGTAGCCCTGACCGTAGTTTTGGTGGGGGTACTGTTAGGATGGTATATCAACCGCCCGGATCGGTTCACGTATGTAAATGAGCGACCTTTGATCGAAATTACGGTCGATAACATAAGCGATTATTTTAAACCAAATACTGCGACTACCACCCTGAAACCTGAACAGTTGGTAGAAATAGAAGGGCGCATCAAAGAAATCAACACCTTCAATAGCAGGCATACCGTATTGCTTAAGGGTAACTTAGATCAATCGCCCTATATCATTTGTGATATGCAAAGGGGGCAGGAAAAAGAACTTGAATTGCTCAAAGAAAATGACACCATTAGGGTAAAAGGTGTTTTCAAAGGATTTTTAAAAGATGCCGTTTTCTTAAATTGCATTGTAACCCACCAAAACCTCCATGAATAGGTTCATTATTTTAATGTGCTTTATGCTGTGTTCCGGCCAGCAACTCGTCGCCCAAAAAGTGATAGCCAGACAGGGGCGCGTCGCCTTTTTTTCCTATACCCCGGTAGAGAATATCAAGGCCGAAAACAACCAGGTTTTGAGCATTGTCGACCTTTCGAACGGCCGTATTGCGATAAGTATGCTTATGAACGCCTTTATCTTTGAAAAGGCCTTGATGCGCGAACATTTCAATGAAAGTTATGTGGAGTCCGATATGTATCCGAAGGCGACCTTTGAAGGGGAGGCACTTGATTTTGACCCGCTGCTCAAAGAAGAACAGACCCGTATCATCAAAGGCAAATTTACCATGCACGGTGTTTCTACGGCACTCGAGATTAAGACCAAGATCGACTATATTAATGGCAGCTATGAAGTGAGTGGTACCTTTGAGGCCATTGTCGATGATTACGAAATTAAAATTCCACCGCTTTTGGCGGGGAATATCGCCAAAGTGATATCCGTTGATTTTAAATTTGAATATGAGCCCTATCATGAAGAATAACATCGTATTGGTGATCGTACTGTTTTTAGCCGTACTATCGGGAAGCGCTCAAGATCTTCTCCAGATCCTGGAGGAAGAGCGGCCCGAGCAGTTGCAGTATGCCGAGGCCACTTTTAAGACCACCCGCATAACCTTTGGCCATTCGATAGAGACCAGAAAAAAGGGCATATTGGAAATTTTTGTGGCGAACCGATTTTGGGATAGCCCTGCACCGCGCTCACAAGGCTTTGTTGCCGACCGTTTGAGTACCCGTTTTGCACTTGAATATGCTGCGACGGATCGGCTTTCCGCCGGGTTGGGCGGAACCACTTGGGACGGTCTCTTCGATGGTTTTCTAAAATATAGGTTGATTCGCCAAACCGCGGGCAAACAGGGTAGCCCGGTCAGTGTTACCCTTTTTCAGAACGCCAGTTACTACAGTCAGGGCGAAAGCGATCCGGCAATTGCGGATGATTTTGCCGACCGGCTCTCGTTTACCACTCAGGCCCTGATTGCCTCTAAGGTAAACCGTAATTTTTCTTTGCAACTCGCCCCTACCTACGTTCACAAAGGGTTATCGTATTATGGGGAGCCGAATAATGAACATTTTGCATTGGGGATCGGGGGCCGCTATAAATTGGGGAGCCATCTTTCTTTTGTTTCGGAATATTATTGGTTGCTCAACCCGGCGGAAGCACCGCAGACCTACGGGCCTTTTTCCATAGGCGTGAACTGGGAAATTGGTGATGTGATGCTGCAGTTTATGCTGACCAATGCGGTTAGTATGGTCGAAGAAGCCTTTATCACGGGCACGCGGAACAACTTTAATTTCCGTAGTCCGAACCTGAATTTTGGGTTTAACGTTGCCTATGTGATACATTTTAAACGGAACCTTCGAAACTAGTCCTTTTTCTTTTTAAAAGACTCGATGCTACAGGGTATTGAAATTGGATATATCAATACTATGAGTAATGCATGTATGCGTAACTTACTCAAAAATTTCTAGCTGGAAATGGAACGTCTTGCTCTATTTATGAAGTTATTTTCTTGACCACTCAATCTCAAATAGTACCATACATACTGATTTGACTACATTTATAATAACGGAATAAAAATCACCGAAAAAGTTTTCAATTTGTTAACATTATAAACTAGAAAAGAGGGGTATGCCTTAAAAATAAGGGAGTCACAGAAAGAACTTCTAATCTTATCAGGGTCACTAATTGTAAAGCAAATGTATCAGAGCTTTTTTTGATTTTACTAATGTATTGAAATTGGTAAATAATTTGCAAAAACTATGCAATTCTGTAAACCAAAAAAGCCTTCGTTTTCTCGAAGGCCTTTGATTGTTGGCGGTCTGGACGGGTCTGGAGCTTTTCTTCTATATGCCCTGTACCAAAGGGCTGCCAAGGGGCCGTTTTTCAGGCTCCCCGCGAGACTCACTTTTTAATATAAGTTTAACATTTTATGCAAGTAGATGAAGTTGTTTTGGACAAATTAAGTTCAAAGATTATACTTTATTTGAATTTTTCAACGAAGGTAATAAACTTTACACCTCATGGTAAACTCAACAAAAATTGCATTCTGTAAAAAATGTAGATAACAAATTAAAAAGTTCAAATGGGTTTTTTAGAAAGTTTAATTACGTGGAAATAGATTTAACTGAACTATACGTTCAAACGCTGCCATTCATTTTGCACCTTTTTATTCTATGGATGTGTTAGACATGTATCTTCGAAGAAAAATTATAGATCTTCCCATCAATTTATAGGTTCCTTTCATGCTGAGGCCCATAGTTTCGGATATCTCTGAATAATCTAATCGAGAAAAATATTTTAAATGTATTATCTCGCGTTGTCTTTGTGTAAGATGATTTAAGGCTTCTTTTAGTTTAACCTGTTTTTCATCACTAGATTGTTTCTCAATTAATTTCCATTCCTCGGAAGGAGTTGAAATTATTTTGAGATTCGGAAGGATTATGGAATGATCTCGATTTTTGCGGTTTTTTATCGTTTCCGCAATTAACTTCCTACGAACTGATTTAAAGAGATATGACTTAATATTTTTTACCGATCCTAACCTGTGTTTAGCATTCCAAATTTCTACGAAAAGATCTTGAATACAATCCTTAATTAATTCTTTGTCTTTGACCAATTTCACCCCATAACTATATAGTAAAGCGGCGTGAAGATGATAAATTTTAGAAAAAGCGGTTTCGCTACCGGCCTGAAATTCCTTCCATAGTTGAAAATCATTTAAAATCTTCGTAGTAGGCGACTCGACCCTGAGCTCTTCCCTCGTTCTTTTTGGAATGTAGTTTTGATGAAAAACAAAATTTAAGTCCAAAATATTTGGTTTTTTGGTTGTATAAGCTGTGAATTTTGTATAAATATAAAATAAAATCTAAGACATGTTAATAATATCGTAATTTTTTATTAAAAAATTTATTTCCATCCTATGGGGTAAAAATGAGATGAATAGCCTCTTACATTATAATAAACGCTTTGTTTATCCGATAATAAACTTCCGTTATGAATGCAGATTCTAAAAACACCAAAATCTTAATGAGTCGTCGTAAAGCTTTGGGTAGCTTTGCAGGCATTGGTTTATTAGGAATGGGGATAGGATGGCCAAATTCACCCAATCTTTTAAGTGTTCCGGTCATTGAGTGGAATGCCCATATGTTCAGCCCTGACATGACCAGTTACCCTATCCACCCAAAGGCCACATATGTACCTGACCTATCAGCACGCCCAGCCGACCCACTCGCAATATATCTTAAGCGGCTTGAAGAAGAAAAAATAGATAGGGCCGTAATTGTACATCCAGAGCCTTACGGTGACGACCATCGTTTGATAATTGATTGCTTGAATCGGAAACCCAACAGACTTAGAGGTACTAGTTTATTTTATCCGAATGACCCCAATGCCCCACAAAAACTAGAAAACTTGGTAAGTCGTGTACCCCATATTGTTTCCACAAGGTTTCATGCACATCGTGGAAAAGATAGCTATTTTGATAGTTTCACCGATCATGGACCCAAAGCCTTATGGAAGAAAGCCGTTGATTTAGGTCTGGTAATCGAACTACATATTGGGCCCAATTATGCCGCACAAGCGGGTAAACTTATAAAGGAGTTTAAAGGAACTAAGGTACTTATCGATCATTTGGCCGAACCTCATCTAGGGTCTGCCATCGAGTTTGCCCATGTACTTGATTTGGCAAAATATCCCAATGTTTATATGAAATTATCGGGTCTTAATCATTTTGCGGAAGACGGACCTTATTACAAAAGCGCATTATCATTTACAAATCGGGTTATTCAAGAGTTTGGCCCGGACAGAATGGTCTGGGGAAGCGGTACCCCAAAAATCGTTGACGTACATATGGCTTCTTATTCCGCAGCTGATCGCGCAAAGGTAAAGGGTGGGAACATCCAAAAACTACTTAATTGGTATTGATACTAAAGTATTCTTCAACAGTGTTGCGTTCTGCTTAAGCGTTAACAAAAAGGTTAAGACCAGTTCTATGTCAAAAATTATTGTATTTCCATGGGGTAAAATTTAGATTTCTTCCTCTTAAATTAAAAGATTCTCTTTACCACCAAATTAATCGACTGTATGAAAGGTTTGAAAAAAAGATTAAAAAACGGGGAAGCGCTTAACGGTTGCTGGTTGAATTTAGGTAGTTCCCTAACCGCTGAAATCGTGGGCCAATCGGGCTTCGACTGGGTATTGGTAGATTTGGAACATGGTGCAGGCAGCGAGAAAGATGCGCTTTCACAACTTCAGGCGTTACATGCAAGTGCTACGGGGGCGATAATCAGGGTCGAGAGTAATGATAAACGCCGGGTACAGAGGGCGCTTGATATGGGGGCCGAAGGCATTATGTGTCCGCAGGTCAAGACTGTGGTCGATGCACAAATTGCGGTTGATGGAATGTTCTATTCTCCCGATGGGAACAGGGGCGTGGCCAAAATGGTACGGGCAACCGGTTTTGGAAAGGACTTTGATGCGTATCGACAAGATTCCAAGGATAATATTCTGGGAATAATCCAGATCGAGACTGCGGAAGCTTTGGATAACCTTGATGAAATTGCGGCATTAGAGGGCGTCGACGTGTTGTTTGTGGGCCCTTCGGATCTTACCATGTCCTTGGGCATATTCGGTCAGTTGGACCACCCTCGTTTTCTCGATGCGCTAAAGGCTATTGTGGCTGCTGCAACCAAAGCGGGAAAAGCCACGGGTATTTTATTGTTCGACCCCGATGATTATAAGTCCTATTATGATTTGGGAATTCGATTTATCGCCTGTGGCTCCGATGCGACTTTTGTGGCACAGGGTGCAAAACAAATGGCCAGGACTTTGAACTCAAAAAGAAATTAATTTTAGTACCGATCTTATGGACAATTTTTTTATCGACCCGCTATTCATATTATTAATCGGTATTATTATAGTTGTCGGGGGAATCATAGGTCTAAGGCTGCATGCATTTTTGGCCTTGCTGATCGCTGCTTTCGTGGTCGCCATAATGACTCCGGCCTCCGCTGTCGAAGTTTTTGCCCTCAGTAAGGGCGCTTCAGGTGAAACGGCAATACAGATGTCCCATTGGCACGTCGGAAAAAGAATCGCGACAGCATTCGGCGAAACTTGCGGTAAAATCGGAATACTCATTGCCATGGCGGCCATTATCGGGAAGTGCATGTTGGAGAGTGGCGCTGCTGAAAAAATCATACGTTCGCTTATTAAATGGACCGGGGAAAAAAATGCCCCCATATCGTTTTTGGGGGGCAGTTTTTTCTTGGGAATTCCCGTTTTCTTCGACACGGTTTTTTATCTGATGATACCGCTGGCCAAGGCGATGGCCAATAAACTGGGTAAAAACTATCTATTGTTGGTACTTGCGGTCACGGCAGGGGCGGCAATGGCCAATTCGCTCGTTCCTCCCACACCCGGCCCCTTGTTCTTGGTAAGTGAAATGAACATTCCTATCGGTATGATGATGCTGGGCGGTACTTTGGTGGGGCTTTTCACGATTGCAACGGGATATATGTACGCCGTTTGGGCCAATCGGAAATGGCCTGTGCCACTTAGGGATTCCGTGGATGCTCCTTTAAAGGATATCAAAGCACTGTCTTTGCAATCCGAATCCAGTTTACCATCATTATGGCTTTCGACGCTTCCTGTCTTGATTCCCTTGGTTTTTATAACGGTTAAAGCCGTAATGGATACGTTTATGGACGTCGGAAGTTCAAGTAACCTTTTGATTGCACTGATCAATTTCTTTGGGGAGAAAAACACCGCTCTTATCTGTGGTGCTCTATCGGCTTTAGTACTACTGCTCCTGCAAAAGAAAGACGATACATCCGCCATGAAAATAGCCGTCCAGACCGCTTTAATGAGTGGAGGGGTAATTATATTGATTACAGCTGCAGGGGGTGCATTTGGGGGAATGCTTCAACAGACCGGAATAAGTGCTAGAATCGGGGCGTTGACCCAAGGCTATCAGATGGCTATCATTCCGCTGGCGTTTTTGATAGCCGTTGTGGTTCGGACTGCCCAAGGGTCCGCCACGGTTGCCATGATTACCGCATCCGGTATTCTTGCAGGTATGGCCGACACGATGGATTTGGGATACCATATGCTTTATGTGGGGCTGGCGATTGCCTGCGGATCAAAAATTTTTCCATGGATGAACGACAGCGGATTCTGGATCGTGTGCAAAATGAGTAACCTGACCGAAAAGGAGGTATTGAAGACCTTCTCACCGATGCTTACCATCATGGGAGTAACGGGATTGATAGTTATTTTAATCGCTGCACAAATATGGCCTTTGGTATAACAACAATTATCGGTAACTTATAGTATACTAAAAATCAAATATATAAATAGAGCAAGAAAATGGAAAAAGTCGGATTTATAGGATTAGGAATTATGGGAAAGCCCATGGCGCTGAATTTAATAAAAGCGGGGTATTCCGTATCGATATTGGAAACCAGCGGCGCTGCCAAGGAGGTTTCGGATGCGGGGGCTAAAACCTACTCATCAAGTAAAAATCTGGCCCAGGATAGCGATGTGATCATCACCATGTTGCCCGATTCGCCCGAAGTAGAAGAAATAGTTTTGGGCAAAGATGGCGTTCTGGAAGGCATACGTTCCGGATCTATTTTTGTGGATATGTCGACCATTGCCCCATCCACTGCAAAAAAATTGTACAATGCTTTCCATGAAAAAAATGTGGAAGCCTTGGATGCCCCGGTATCCGGTGGACAAGTGGGTGCGGAAGAAGGTACGATATCCATTATGGTCGGTGGAAGCCAAACTACTTTTGATAAAATCCATCCACTGTTCAAGGTCATGGGAAAAAGCGCCGTCTTGATCGGTGATGCCGGGGCCGGACAGACTACAAAGGCCTGTAACCAAATCATCGTGGGCATGACCATCCAAGCGGTAGCGGAAGCCTTTGCTTTGGCGAAAAAGGCGGATGTCGACATTGAAAAAATGCGGGAGGCATTACTGGGAGGGTTCGCCCAAAGCCGGATACTTGACCTGCACGGCCAAAGGATTATCGATGATAATTTCAAGCCGGGATTTAAGGTCAAACTTCATCGAAAGGATATGAACATTGCCCTTCAGGCCGGGAAAGAATTCTCGGTTCCTTTGCCCGGTAGTGCCCAGGTGGCCACTAGTATGGATGCGCTTATCGCCCAAGGCAAGGGCGAACTGGATCATAGCGCCCTGTATGTGCTACTCAAGGGTTTGTCGGGAATGTAACTTCCAGAACACTATACTAACCTATCAAAGTAAATTTTGAAGATAACGGATATACATAACACCCAGATTGCCGTCGGTGACCCCCCGCTTCTAAATGCCGCGGGGCTCCATGCTCCCTATGCCTTACGTATCATCGTCGAGGTCATTACCGATACCGGTATTATAGGCTTGAGCGAAATCCCTGGTAGCGAAAAGATATTCAGGGCCTTGGAAGAACTGAAACCAGATCTGATAGGTCAGGATGTTTTTCAATGTAATGCCATAAAAAAGTTGATCCATGAAAAATTCGAAAAAAGTGAAGATCAACGCGGGGTGGCCCCGTGGGACCAGCGGCTTTTGGTCCATCTGTTCAGTGCCATCGAGGTCGCTTGTTTAGACATCATCGGAAAAAAATTAGATCGGCCTGTGGTAGACTTACTCGGTGGGCGATCAAGGGATAGAGTTCCTTTTTCCGCCTATCTGTTCTATAAATATAAGGGTGCGGGAGGTGCGCTGGGTTTTGATACGGACAATCAGGCATCCGGTTGGTTAAAGGCCCGCCAAGCGGAAGCCTTGTCTGCCGAACAAATTGTCTTACAGGCGAAAGCCATGTGCGATGAATTCGGTTTCCAATCTATAAAATTAAAAGGTGGAGCACAACCTCCGGAAGTTGAATGTGATAGTATGCTCGCACTTCGAGAAGCCTTCGGACCCCATGTTCCCCTACGGCTGGATCCTAATGCCATTTGGTCATTGGAGACCGCCGTCAAATATGGTAAAAGGTTGGAAGGCGTTTTGGAATATTACGAAGACCCGGTCCGTGGTCAGGAAAATATGGCCCTACTAAGTCAAAAGGTAGCTATTCCTTTAGCTACCAATATGTGTACGACGTCGTTTGATGATATTCCGTCCAGCATAAGGCTCGGTTCCGAACATATCATTTTATCGGACCACCATTTTTGGGGAGGATTGCAGGCCTCTATGGAGCTCAATAAGATCTGCCATACTTTTAATAGGGGATTTTCCATGCATTCCAATAGTCACCTCGGTATTTCAATGGCAGCCATGGTGCATTTGGGCGCAGCCGTCCCTCATTTGGATTATGCGCTTGATACCCATTATCCGTGGCAAGTTGATGAAGTCATTAAAGGAGGCAAGATAAAGATTGCCGATGGTTATGTCACGGTACCCGATGGTCCGGGACTGGGCGTCGAACTGGATCGCGAACAATTGCAAAGGTTACATCAACAGTTCTTGGATTGTGGTATTAAGGAACGAAACGACGAGATAGAAATGAAGAAAATTAATCCCGAATGGCAATTTGAACTCCAAAGATGGTAATATCATTTTATTATACAAATCAGCATCAACGTATTAAAATCCGGAACAATGAAACAACTTGAAAATTTGAATAGAAGACAAGCACTATCCACCTTGGTAAAGGGAGGCTTAGGTGTTGGTGCCATTGGTTCGATAGGTTCGCTTTCCGCAGCTTGTGCCCCAGTGAATAAAAAGGAAGAGAAAATTGAAGCGAAAGAAGCTTCAAAGAATTCGCTTTTATATAATATAGGATGTCAGCACGGCGGTACAGGGAAGGAAAACCTAGAGTTTTTGGCAAGATATGGAGTTTTTCATATGGACGGTGGATCCCCTAAACTGATTGAAGGTGTAGGATGGGACTTGGAAGACTCCATGAGAAAGCGGGAGGCCTGTGAAAAATACGGTATCAATTTAGACGCATATCACCTTCCCCTGTCGTCGGCCGGTATAGAGAACATAAGTACTCCGAATATTATGTTGGGTAAGAGCCCGGCAAGAGATCGTGAAATTGAGCAAATACAGCAAATGATTACGGTGGCCAGTAAAACAGGGGTAAAAACCTTGATGTACAATACCATTATACATGTCATCCTTCGAACCGGTGATACTTTGGATACTACCCGGGGAAACACCTATTACCGAAGCTGGAACTTAGAAGAAGCACTTGCCAAAAACGAAGGTCTGACCATTGCGGGAAAAGTGGATATCGATGAAATGTTCGAACGTATCACGTATTTTTTAGATCGGGTCATTCCCGTGGCAGAGGAATATAATGTTAAGCTCGCCAACCACATCGCCGACCCACCAGCTCCTGTTGGATATCGTGGTATTACTCGATGGAATAGTCCCGATGTCTTCGAGGGCATAAAACGCTTTGCCCAATTATATGATAGTCCTTCCCATGGGTTTAACCTTTGTTTGGGATCGACCGCTGAGGGCCTTCAAGACCCCAGAACCGAAATTCTGCCGATCATCAAATGGGTCGGGGAGCGCAAACAAATATTCAATATCCACCTTCGCAATATCAAGGGAGGTTATAATGATTTTCAGGAAGTATATCCTGACAATGGTGATATGGATTTCGGGGAAATTTTGATGGCATTAAGGGATGTAGGCTACGACGCAATGGTTATGCCCGATCATATTCCCCATCACGAAGACCCGGCTAGTTATCTTCAAGGTCATGCCTATGCTTTCGGATATATTAAAGCTCTAATGCATGCCATCGAAATGGGATACAACTGAGATTTTTGAATAGGTTGGGAGTTAATGGAAAAGGACATCGTTACAATCGATGTCCTTTTTAGTTTTCCACTACAATTTAAAAACTACTTGAAAAGCTACGAAAGTAGTTTTGGCAAAAATTCGAGCTTGAATAGCCATAAACAGTTTTTTTAAGCTGTACCAATTTATTAAACTGAACGGTGTTTTTCTGCTATTTCATCAAAAAAATAACTTTTCATGGGGTAATAATATATTTTTCACCTCTTTATAAATATTAAATACTATTCCGTTTAACGATTGAAAAATAATATGAAGTACACCAATTATACGGAAGAGAATTTTGTAATGGACGAATATTTCCAGAAATGGATTTTAGATGATGATAGTGCAGCTCGAAACTTTTGGGAAAATTGGCTTAATGAAAATCCCGACAAAAGGAATTTGGTTGAAAATGCCGCCCGTTTTATTCGAATGATCAATTTTACTGGAAGTGACGAACTTTTCGAAAACGAAGTTGAAGGAATGTTCGAAAATATCCTTCAAAAGAAAGAAGGGCCTAAAGCAAATAATATTGGAAATAAAAGTTTGGCCTTTGATATGGGCAGTTATAAATTTTTGGCCGCGGCTGCCTGCGTCGGATTGTTAGTCAGTGTTCTGACATTCGATCTGTTTTGGGGTTGGAATAATTTCCAAGAAGTATCCAAAACCGCTGGCAATGAGGTTACACTGACATTGGAAGACGGTACGGTAAGGGTTCTGAACGAGAACGCCTCAAAAGTAATAATGAATTCCAAGGGCAACAAGATTGTGAGCCAAAACCGGAATTTGTTGATATATGATATCAAGGGTGAAAACATTTCTGAAATCAAGTACAATGAGTTGGTCGTTCCTTACGGAAAAAAATTCGAATTAAAGTTGTCGGACGGCTCCCATGTACTCCTCAATTCGGGTTCAAAGTTACGATATCCTACAGTCTTTATTAGAGGGTTGGCGAGAACTGTTTATTTAGATGGAGAGGCTTATTTTTCGATTGAAAAAGATAATGGAAGTCCTTTTGTGGTAATTACAGAAGATCTAAACACCAAGGTGTATGGCACCGAATTCAATGTGTCAAGTTACAAAAATGAAAACAATGCCTCTACGGTCTTGGTTGAAGGAAGTGTCGGGGTATACCAACCAGATGGGGATGGATTGGAAAAATCGCGGAATATAGTACCGGGAGAACGCGCCGAAATTCAGGAAGGAAAGATTTCGGTTGATCGGGTAGATGTAGAAAAATATGTGGCGTGGACAGAAGGGAAACTTTTCTTCGTAGATGATAAGTTTGAATTGATTCTAAAGAAATTGGAAAGACATTTTAACGTAGTCATCGACAACAAGATAGAAGAACTGAACGATAAACGATTTACGGGAACTTTTACGGAAGAAACCATAGACCAGATTTTCAGAATATTTCAAGAGCACACCCCATTCAAGTATTCGATAAAAGAAGACACGATAACAATCTATCAAAAAATTTAGACGATTAAAGTTCCCCAGAACGGAAAACCAACTAAAAAAAGCATTCTTATGAAGTGAAAACTAAAAAATCGGAAAGTGCTGTAACACTTCCCGATTCAAAAAAGATTTCAGTAGAGAGAATAACCAAAACCTTCACAAAATTATGAAAAATCCAAAACAATTAGTTACAGGAAAAAAGGGATTCCTGCCTAAAATTGATTTAAAAATGAAAATTACCTTTTTGTTTTTAGTATCCGCGCTATTCCAATTACAAGCAGGGTCGGTATATGAAAATAAAACTAAGATCGACCCCAACAAGAAGGGAGCAACAGTTCTAGAAGTTATCAGGACCATTGAATCTCAAACCGAGTATAGATTCTTTTATAGTAAAGAAGAATTAGATCTGGAGCGTAAAGTGGATATCCGTGTAAAGAAACAGGGAATCGAAAAGATATTGAAGAAGCTCTTCCCCTTTGGCGAAATCAATTATAAAATCATTGAAAAGCAAATCGTTTTGACACCGAACACGGATGTGGAAATAATGGATAGAACCTTCTTCAATGCTATCGATCGACAAGATTTTGAGGTCAGTGGAACGGTGTCCGATGCCAATGGGGCAGCCCTGCCTGGGGCCAGTGTTCTTTTGAAGGGAACAGGCAATGGTACGACCTCCGATTTTAACGGAAATTATACTATAACTGTACCAAGCAATAGTGCGGTACTGGTCTTTAGGTACATAGGCTTTACCCCAAAAGAAATAACCGTAAATGGACAGTCAACGATTAATGTAATCTTAGAGGAAAGCAACCAAGCCTTGGACGAAGTGGTAGTGACCGCCCTTGGTATCGAAAGGGACAGAAAAACGCTCGGCTATGCTACTGCCAAAGTAGATCCGGAAGAATTTGCCGTCAACAGAACCCCGAATTTTATGGATGCGCTACAGGGCAAAGTGGCCGGGGTCAATATCTCTGGTCTGGGTGCCGGTCCTCAAGGGAGTACTAAGATAAGAATCAGGGGTGTTTCTTCTTTTGGAACCAATAACTCGCCTTTGATAGTTATGAACGGTGTGCCCATTAACAATACTTCGTTCGGTGTAGACAGTGGGATTGGGGAAGTAGGTAGTAACCGTAATTCCGATAGTGGTGACGGTCTAAGTAGTATCAACCCCGATGACGTGGAAAGCATGACCATCCTCAAAGGTGCGGCGGCCTCTGCGTTATACGGATCTAGGGCAAAAGATGGTGTCATCATGATCACGACCAAAAACAGATCGGAAGATGGTGGCGTGGAGGTTACCTTTAACTCGAACTATACCAATGGTACGCCCCTTGATTATACCGATTTTCAATACGAATATGGTCAAGGTGAAGGAGGTCAACGGCCCGATGCACCTTTTCCGAACACGGGGGTTTGGAGTTTTGGCGAGCCGGTAGGGGGCACACAGGTTCTTTTTGACGGGTTAGTAGTGCCTTATATCCCACAACGCCACAAGGTCAGCGACTACTACAGGAACAGCTCTACCCTTATGAATACCATTTCAGTTGCCTCGGGCGGTGATAACGGCGGAATAAGCTTTTCCGCAGCCAATTTGGATGCCGCTGCCATACTGCCCGGATCCAAATATGTTAGAAGGACCATTAACATAGGATTTACTCAAAAACTCAAAAACTTTACGATTTCGGGCAACGTCAACTACTCCAATGAGGAGCGTACCAACCCGCCGAACATCGCGGAACAGGATTATAGTCCGGTGGTTATCTATACCTTGGCATCGACCATGCCTCTAGATTTATTGCGAGAGAACTGCTGCGATGAAAACGGTGATGAAATCTCATATTCCAGATTTACCAATAGGACCAACCCCTATTTTGCCTTAAAGCGTTTTGAAAATAATAGGCGCGACCGGGTCTTTGGCAATATTACAACGAAATTCGACTTTACCGATTGGTTGTCCGCACAATTGCGGGTAGGGCAAGATTATTATATGCGTGATGTCGATTACAACCTGCCGACTGGCTCCCAGAGACAGTCGAGTCCCCCACCAGGCTTTGTAAATGGACAGTACATTCAAGATCAGCGGCGGTTTCGAGAGGTCAATGCCGACTTCTTGATTACAGCGAACAAACAGTTCGGCAAGTTCGGAACGATGCTTAATTTTGGTGGAAACCAAATGTACCGCAGATCAGATGTGAATACGATTTTAGGAGAAAATTTTTATACCCGAGACCTGTATACGATCGGTAATGCCAGTACTGTATCCCCAAATTATAGTCTTGCCGAACAGCAGGTCAATTCGTTATATGTCGCCGCTGAACTTTCGTATGGGGGATATCTGTACTTGAATGGAACGGCAAGAAACGACTGGTTTTCTACCTTATCACCTGCGAATAGAAGTATCCTTTATCCATCGGTTACAGGCAGTTTTGTTTTTAGTCAAGCGTTTAAGAACATGCCCGGCTGGCTTTCGTTCGGTAAGATCAGGGTGGCATACGCACAGGTAGGTAGCGATACCGACGTGGCACCCTATTCCCAACTCTTACCGTATAATGTTAATCCGTTGCAGCTATTAGATCGGCCTGTCGGAAGTATCAATACAAATACTATCCCCAATCCGAACTTAAAACCGATGACCGTGACCGAACGGGAAGTAGGCCTTGAACTCACCCTGTTCAATAATTTGAGATTTGAGGCTTCTTATTATCACAAGCTTTCCGCAGACCAGATTCTTAGTGCCCAGGTCTCCGATGCATCAGGGTATACTACACGTTTGATCAATGTGGGCGAAAGTGAAAACGAGGGTGTTGAAGGTTTCATATCGGTCTCCCCGATTCGTACGGATAATTTTATGTGGAACACTTCAGCGAATGTATCCTATAATACCTCTAAAGTATTGAGCCTCGGCGATAGTGTCGATGATGACTTTATAACGGTCGGAGATGCCGAATTTCATGGTGAACTCAGGCAAGTGGTCGGCAAGCCCATGGCACAACTGTATGGCTGGGGATGGCTACGCGATGAGCAGGGAAACCAGATTTTTGACGAAAACAACGGATTTCCGCTACGTTCCGAAGAACAAATCAACTTTGGAACCGCATTGCCCAAGTGGGTCGGCGGGTTTACCAATAGTTTTAAATACAAAAATGTTACCGCTTCTTTCTTGATAGACTACAAATTAGGACATAAAATGATATCCGGAACCCATATCAATGCATACCGACACGGTCTTGATAAGGCTACCTTGGTCGGTCGAGATGTTGGCTATGTTATCGGGGAAGGGGTTAACCTTGACGGAAGCGTAAATACGACACAAGCCGACATACAGGGTTTCTACCAGACCATACGTAGCCATAGGGGATCCGAGGCATCCATATTTAATGCGGGATCTTGGCAGTTGCGGCAAATATCAATAGGTTATGATTTTACCAAACATTTGGAAAGAATCAAATTTATCAAGAGTCTTAAATTCGATATTGTTGCAAACAACGTTGCCGTACTTAAAAAATGGGTGCCACATATCCATCCCGATCAAAATGGTATTATTGGCGATAACTTGGTAGGTCTAGAGGCAACGGGCCTGCCTATTACCAGGGATATCGGTTTTAATATGAATATTAAATTTTAAAGCAAAGACAATGAAAAATATAACGAAATATATTACTGGCACGTTTTTGATACTATCATTGCTCGCTTCATGCGATGAGGGGTTCGATGACATGAATACCGATAAGGTGCGTCTGACCTCAATCGACCCAACTTTTCAATTGAATAATGCCATCATACAAAGTGCTCCGGGCTATGGGGATAACCTTACTTATCAGGTAACTATTGTAAGACAAATGATTACTCCTTTTGCCGGGGTAGGAACTGGTGCTAATCTCAATCAGGATAATCGTGCCCAAACGGAGGCTATTTGGACGAATCGTTATCGAAACACTATAAAGAACCTTGTCGATGGCATTTCGGCCATCGCAGATGATCCGGAAAAAACGAATTTGTTATCGATGCTCCGTATCTGGCGCGCGCATGAATATATAATCTTGACCGATACTTACGGCGATGTACCCTATTTCGAAGCCGGTAAAGGCTTCTTGGAACAGATTCCTTTTCCTGAGTACACCCCACAAGATCAGATTTACGATGATTTGCTCAAGGAACTTGAAGAGGCTTCTACCGCTTTGGACCCATCAAAAGATGCCGTGGATCAAGAAGTGATGTACGTGGGCGCAGGTATAGGTGACAATATATTGGCATGGAAAAGATTGGGGAACTCCTTATTGCTTCGTGCCGCAATGCGATTGGTCAAGGTAGACCCTGCGAAAGCCCAGGAATTTTCGGCAAAAGCGATTGCGCTCGGTATTATGACCTCGAACGATGATAATGCTCTGGTTCGGCATGATGCAAGCTTCCGAAATGAGCTGGGGACAAATTTGAACGGCGGTCAATCTCCATTTTATTATTTGGATAGTGAATTCGTAAATTTTTTGAAAGACAATGGCGATCCAAGGTTGGTTTCAATTGCTGTTAGGTATCCAGGTGCCGAATCAGGGGGTGATCAGGTCGAGGAAAATGCCGATAGAGATTCGGATATCCAAATCGGCATGCCTCAAGGCTTTGACAATACGTCAATCGACCCGGCGATAGCTGCGGATGGCGTAGCTAGTTTATTTGATTATAGTATGTTGGATAGGTCAAGACTCGGAAGTCCCGAGGCACCCAGTTTCTTGGTGACCTACTCCGAAACATTGTTGCTTTATGCCGAGGCTATCGTTCGAGGTTGGGTTTCCGGTGATGCCAATGCGGTGTATCAATCTGCAATCCGGGCGAATATGCAACAATTTGAGGCCTGGACCGGAGACACTACGATACCCGAAGCTGATATTGATGTGTATCTTTCAACGCATTCCTTGACGCCTGGCATGGAATTGGAACAGATCAATAACCAATATTGGATATCCTCTTTTCTGAGCGGTTCCGAAAGTTGGGCCAATTTTAGAAGAAGTGGTTTTCCAAACGTTGCACCGAACCCCTATCCGGGCAGTGAGCTCAAGACCGAGGATTTTATCAGAAGACTTACCTATCCTGATTCCGAAAAGACGGTTAATTTGACGAATTTGCAGGAAGCAGTAAGCAGACAAGGACCCGATAATCTAGAAACTAGAATTTGGTGGGACAAATAAATAGATTAATAACAATTAAAAATTTATTATGAAAAGCATATTACAACAGCTTATCGCCAGGAACAAGGAAGAAGAAAAGGCCTATTCGATATCCCGAAAGGCCGAAATTGACAACCCCAAAACAGGGGATGACCGACGCAATTTCCTCAAAAAAACGGCTTTGGGCGGCATGGCCCTGTCCAGCCTTATGGGCTATTCCTTTGAGGATACCGTGGCAGAGACTACATCAAAGGTCAATCGGAACTCTGCACCTTCAGAGCTAAAGATTACCGATATGCGTTATGTGCTGATGAAAGTCATGGGCGGTACGCCCATCATCCGTATAGACACCAATCAGGGTATTTATGGACTGGGCGAGGTCAGGGACGGTGCAGAGGCACGGTACGCTTTAATGTTAAAAAGCCGCATTTTGGGTCAAAATCCCTGTAACGTGGAGAAGATATTCAAGAGCATCAAACAGTTCGGTGGACCGGCTCGACAGGCTGGGGGCGTATGCGGGGTCGAAATGGCCTTGTGGGATCTCTGTGGAAAGGCCTACAATGTTCCTGCCTGGCAGTTGCTCGGTGGAAGATATCGTGATAAGGTACGAATGTACGCTGATACCCCAGAGGCCGAATCGCCAGAGGAACAACAAAAGCTCATTAATTTTCGGGTGAAAGAGCAGGGATACACCTGGTTGAAAATGGACGTTTCGATAAAAGAGTTAAAAGGAATTCCGGGAACTCTTGTAAACGGCAATTTCTGGAAAGATGAAAAAGGAAATCTGGGACAAGGGGCAGGTATGGATAAATACATGTCTTACAACAACACCATGCACCCCTTCACTCAGATCCAGATTACCGAAAAAGGCCTGGACGAATTGACGCAGATCGTTGAAAACGTGCGTAATATGGTAGGGTATGAAATTCCCATTTCCACGGATCATTATGGTCATTTTGATATGAACAATTGCATTCGTTTGGGCAAGGCTCTGGAAAAGTATAGACTGGCATGGCTCGAGGATATGGTGCCTTGGCAATATACCGAGCAATGGAAAACCATAACGGCCGCCTTGGAGACCCCGACCCTTACCGGGGAAGACATTTTTCTTCTGGAAAACTTCAAACCGTTAATCCATGAAAGGGCCGTGGATATCATCCATCCCGATTTGGCATCCTCGGGCGGACTTCTGGAAACCAAGCGGATTGGGGATTATGCAGAGGAGTACGGTATAGCTATGGCAATGCACCAAGCCGGAACCCCCGTTTCGTTTATGGCGAACGTACACTGTGCCGCAGCGACCCAAAACTTTTTGGCATTGGAACACCATTCCGTAGATCTGCCTTGGTGGGAAGATCTGGTAAAGACCGTGGGCGGTTTCAAGATGATAGATAAAGGGTTTGCCACCGTACCGTTGACCGCTCCCGGATTGGGCATCGAGCTCAACGAAGAAGTGATCAAACAACATATCGACCCTAGGGACAAGAGCTATTTTGCACCTACGGATGAGTGGAATGAGCTACGTTCACATGACAGGACGTATAGTTAATTACTTTTCGAATTTTGAATATTTTTTTGTTCGTCCCACTCGAATTTTTTAACCCTTCGAGGCCGACTTCCACAAAGAGTTCACTTATAAAATCTTGTGATGATTTTTCCTTTTTTCAGGCCATTCTAAATAGAAGGAAAAAATGGATGACAAATTGTATTTCGTTTTTACTTAAAAGAAAAGATATTTTAGATGATCGCAGGATTATAAGACAAAATCAAGGACGAATACCAAGTGCAGTTTGTTTAAGAACCTTTTATGATAAGCCTCTTAAGGATTCCAATTTTTTGTTAGTTTGAGTTAGTTGAGAAAGCGCACCGTTTATTCGGTGCGCTTTTTTTAACAAACACAGCCCTGTGAAATTGAACAATAAATAGATGTAAAAATTGGGGAATACTGGAATATTTCCAGTAACATCAAAGTAGCTTAACCTATTTTGAAACCACAAAAAGTATTATAAGTTGACGAAAAAAGCCAAGAATCTAAATGGAAAAGCAAAGATGGAGGCGACCTCGGCAATTGATTCTAAATTCAGGAAAACTATGGCTTACGATACCAAAAAGGGACATAGAGAATTATTCCGTTGAAGACGGAAAATACATCGTTGCAACGATAGGAACCTTTTTTATTTTCACGCCGCAGGAAATTCATCGTCCTCCTTTTAAAGTTGACGGAATTCTAATATAATTATTGTTTAATTAATACCATTGCCGTAACCAACTGTGACATAGCAAGAGGTCAAGAAAATAGCCTAATTTTATAAACCTTTTGACTCATTAAGGGATATTTATAAGTTGATAAACCTTCGAAATAAATTTAAATCTTCCTGACTAAATGTACTAATTCCATTAGGATATTACACAAACTTACTAAGCCCGCATTTGCCCAAAAATAAGGCGAATGGCCGCTGTCTTCTGAATTATAGAGCAAAGTCCGCCTGAAAACTTAACAAACTATTGTTTGTAGTACTCAATTAATATAGTTGCATAATAGATCCCCCAATGCCATAGAAATTAACACCTGTTCATTTCGCAGTTATTTTACTACTTTCTATAATTCGAGGCCGTTGGTTTCACTTCCAAAAATAAGCAGTAAAATAGTCTGGAATTTTTCCTCTAATTTTTCTTTAAGTATTTTAAAAGCTTTTGTGATATGAGTTTCTACTGTTTTAGTGGAAATGTTCAGGTATTCCGATATTTCATTGTTGGTGAGACCTTCCCGTTTGCTCAGGATAAAAACTTTTTTACACTTCGGAGGTAGTTTTTGTATTGCCTTATTTAAGATTTCAATCATGCTGTTCAGTGAGCTATCATCGGTATTCTCTACTACCTCATGAGCAGATTCGACATATTTCTGGTGCAATAGCATCATTGACTTATTTTTCTGATAGCTATTAATGAATTCATGATAAACGCATTTATAGAGGAAACTTTGAATCGAAAATTGAGGGTTTAATTTCTTTCTGGATTTCCAAGTTTTCAAAAACACATTTTGTACAATATCCTGGGCCATGGTAGAATCATGTACCAATGTAAGAGCATAGCCATGTAGTCTTTTATGAAACTTGTTTAACAGAAATATATAGGCTCTTTCCTCCCCTTCAATGAGTCTTTCTATTAAAACCCTATCATTATCGAAATCCATTGAAGCTTGTTTATATGACAAAATAATATTAAAAATAATGTAAGTATAAAAAAAATATCCTTAAAAAAGCAAGGGTATTGTATTTCTGCCTTGTATTATATAAAAGAGGAAGTGAAAAATGATTTCCAAACAAATTGAATTACTAATTGTGAAATATCTCTTTCATTCAGCCGATACTGCAGAATTGGATATACTCAATACCTGGATTGCAAACGAGGAAAATCAAAAAATATTTAAATCATACGTTAAAACTCAGTTTGCACTAAACTTGGCTATGGAAGATCCGGATTTAAAAACCATTAAAGAACTACTCCTTAAAGAAATAAGGAAGGACAAGAGCGCATTTTATAGTCGCAGGCTTAGGACGGTTTTTAAATATGCCGCTATTTCTATTTTGTTCTTGGGGCTGGGGTATACACTGCATATGGCCTTGAACCAAAGTTTTACTGACGAGCAGCTTATGCCAAGGGAAGACTTTATCACACTTCAGCTGGAAGATGGTAATGAAGAAGTCATAATAGAGGACGGCAATTCGGAAATTTTGAATTCGGATGGGAAGGTGGTTGCTATCCAAAAAGGGAAGCAACTGATTTATAAAAAAGTTGATTCTAAATCATCAAAATTAGCATATAACACACTCAACATTCCCAATGGAAAACGCTTTAATGTTCTTCTTTCCGACGGCACTAAAGTTTTTCTAAATGCAGGGAGCTCCCTGACCTATCCGGTAAACTTCGTGAACGGTAATACCAGAAAGGTTTACCTCACCGGAGAGGCTTATTTCGAGGTGGCACATGACGAGAATCACATGTTTACCGTAAACACCCAAGAGCTGGATGTTCAAGTTTATGGAACAAAGTTCAATCTTTCCAATTATCCTGACGACGCGGACGCGGAGCTTGTATTGGTTCAAGGTTCGATCAGTCTGGCCGATTCAGGTGAGCCGGAAGAAAGTAGGGATCAGTTCTATCTAGTTCCAGGATATAGGGGCGCTTTTAATAAGACAAATAAGTATTTTATTAAGGAAAAGGTAGATACCTCGTTATATACCGCTTGGATGGACGGGAATTTGATATTTCGAAATGAATCATTTGAGAAAATCCTTGACAAATTAGAAAGACAATATAACGTGGTCATTATAAATAACAATGAAAAACTGGCCCACGAAACGTTTAATGCGACAATAGAAACCGATCGTGAAAATATTGAACAAGTATTCACTTATTTTAATAAAGTATATAAAATCGAATATCGAATAATCGGAAATGAAATTATTATCATTGAAAAACCAATCAATAATGAATTAGAGTCTATATAGTGAAAACAATCTCTTATATATGACAAGATAAATGAAAAAATCGAAAAATACTATAACGTTTCCCGACTCAGCAAAGTAATCAAAGAAAACTTTTAACCACTAGTAAACAAACCAAATTATGAAAAAACTACCAAAGTCAGTGGGTGCTCTACCGTGGCGTTTAAAGTATGCTCTGAAAACGAAGTTATCACTTCTATTTTTCGTAACCATAAGTTTTGTAATGCGAGCGAATTCTTTCTACGCACAAAAAACTAAAATCTCAATGGATTTGGACGATGTGATGGTAAAAGAAGTGATAGATGAGATAGAAACCACGACTGAATTCAAGTTCCTATTTAATACCAAAACGGTAAATTTAGATCGAAAGGTATCAATAAAAGTTAAAAAAGCTAACATAAATGAAGTTTTAGAGCTGCTTTTTAAGAATGTTGATGTTACCTATGAAATAGATAATCGCAAAATTCTATTAAAAAGAAAAGTAATAGTTGATGATGGGGCGATAATCGAATCACCCATACTCCAGGTTCTGATGATTCAAAACCAGGTCAATGGTACCGTAACCGATGCGACTGGCCAACCTTTGTCAGGAGCCAATATTGTCGAAAAAGGAACTACCAATGGCGTAACAGCCGATTTTGATGGTAATTTTGTAATTGGAGTGGCGGATGAAAACGCTACACTTATTGTTTCTTACCTCGGTTTTTCCTCATTGGAAATCCCTATAAATGGGCAGAGTTCATTAAGTGTGGTACTTGAGGAAATTGCCGAAGGCCTGGACGAGGTTGTCGTGGTTGGATATGGCACCCAGAAACGTAAGGACATTACTGGTTCGGTAGCTTCGATTTCGACTGAAGATGTTGCCGACATTCCCATGACATCTATAGACGATGGTTTGGTTGGTCGCATACCGGGCTTGGACATAATTTCTTCCGGAACAGGCCCCGGGGCTAATAGTCAATTGCAACTTCGAGGTCAGCGATCATTCACTGCATCGAATGAGCCTCTCATTATTTTAGACGGCTCACCCTACTATGGTTCACTTAATGATATCAATCCATATGATATAGAAAGCGTTGATGTGTTGAAAGATGCATCTTCTACTGCAATTTATGGTGCCAGAGGCGCAAATGGAGTTATCATTGTAACCACAAAGCGCGGCGTTACGGGCGCTCCCACGTTTAATTTCGAAACCTACATAGGGCCTATTTTGGATTATGGTTCAATTCCATATGCTGATGCACAACAATATGCCGAAATTGGTAGAGAGGCCTACCGTACGATAGGTGGTTACCCAGCAGGCGGCACAAATGAGGAGGCTGACGAAATAATATTTGACGATATAGAAATGGAGGCTATTCGTAGAGGAGGGAAGGGACTGGACTATCAGGATTTGCTTTATCGATCCGGCACTCAGCAAAAACATCAATTGACGGTGAACGGAGGGTCGGAAAATATAAGGTATAATTTTTCGGGAAGCTATTTTAATCAAGAAGGAATCATTCCCGGTGAGGCATTTAATCGTTACAGTATACGAACAAATCTAGATTTTACATTCTCTCCAATATTTACGGGCGGTGCCACCATATTTCTCAATCACTCCTTAAATCAAAGAAAGTCTAGTGGTGCCCTATTTCAGGCCTTCCAGTCCAGTCCCTTGGGAAAACTATATGAAGATGATGGTACTCCAAGATTTACAGCAACTGCAGATGGTCTAGTATTGAATCCATTAGCTGATTATATATACGATTCGTATCGTTGGGACAATAAAAGTTGGGGCGGAAATTTAAATGTATTTGCCGAAGCCAAAATACTTCCAGAATTGACATATAGACTTAACCTTGGTTCGAATTTTGGATTGAGGACTATAAAAGAATCTGCGGGCTTTTATTCACTTGCCAGGAATCTTGGCACACCGACCGCCGATATTTTGAATTCGGTGGACAACCTTCTATTGTACGAGAGTATTCTTACCTATAATAAACAATTCAACGAAAAACACCAATTAACAATAACCGCTATTCAAGGTACCCAATCAACAAGAATAGAAACTAGCGGTGTTGGAGTAAGCGATTTACCATATGAAGAATCTCGTTATCATAATATTGGCAGTGCCACTTTGGTCAACTCCGTAAGCTCCAATGTGGTGGAGACTAGCCTATTGTCCTACGCCGCGCGTATATTTTATGGTTATGACAGTAAATATTTATTGACGCTTTCCATACGAGCTGATGGAGCCTCACAGTTTTCCCCAGATCATAAATGGGGTTATTTTCCTTCGGCGGCCTTTGCCTATAGGCTTTCCGGTGAAAATTTTATGAAAAGCACCGAAAAATGGTTGAACGATTTAAAAATACGCTTAAGTTATGGTGTGACCGGAAACCAAGGTATCAGTCCCTATCAAACTCAAGGTGAGGTTACCAGAAGTGCCTATTCTTGGAATGAGGCACCGGGATTTGGTTATTATCCTACGGAATTGAGAAACAATGACCTTAAGTGGGAGACTACCGCGGTTTATAACTTAGGTACTGACTTTAGATTGTTCAACGGAAGATTAACCGGTAGTTTGGATTGGTATAACACTAACACATACGATTTATTAATGTTCCGAAAACTACCGATTACGTCTGGATACGATGACGTGCTTCAGAACGTCGGGAAGACCAAAAACAATGGACTAGAGATAGCATTAAGTACTGTTAACATAGCCGGGGCGGATTTCAATTGGAAAACTGATTTTACCTACTTCCGAAATCGCACCGAAATTGTTGAATTATATAATGGAAAAGTTGACGATGTGGGGAACAGATGGTTTATAGGAGAACCCATTGAAGTCTTTTATGATTTTAAAAAGATTGGTATTTGGCAGGAAAGCGAAAGAGCGGAGGCTGCGAGCTATGGGGAAGAACCAGGTCAGATAAAGGTTTTGGATGTCGACAATGATGGTGCAATTACGGATAATGATAGATTGGTGCTGGGAAGCCCCCAGCCTGATTTCGTTGGAAATATTACCAATAGTTTTAAGTACAAAAATTTTGATTTATCCGTTCAAACCTTTATTCGTTGGGGCGGCATGACATCTATAGGTGCATTTGAGCCCTTCGCGAAAAAAAGGTACAACAAATTGGTATTTGATTATTGGACTCCATCCAATCCCACTAATAGTTACCCTAGACCTAATCAATTGTATGAAAGTGGTGGTTTGTATGGGAGTACGCTAACCTATCGAGATGCCGGTCTGGTAAGTCTCCGTCAAGTTTCTTTGGGATACCGATTTCCGGAAACCGTGATGGACAGGCTTCCATTATCAAGTATAAGACTTTATTTATCCGGTGAAAACTTGGCATATTGGACAAAGTCCGAAATGAGCGAATTCAATATGAAAGCGGACTTGGCAGGTACGGTTCCAGAAGGTGGGGGACCAAGGTCAATCGCCTCCTACCCAGCTACGAGAACTATTATTTTAGGTGTTAATCTTCAATTTTAAAATGTTAATCATGAAAAAGCTATTATATATTATTCCACTGGGATGCATGTTCTACCTTTTATTGAACAGTTGCTCATCCGATTATTTGGAAGAAGAAAAGATCGTATCTCCCCCAATCGATTCCTACTTTACAAAAGAAAAAGGTTTCAACGATTTGGTCAATTCCAATTATACATTTACTCGATCTCTATTTCCGGGTGGTAATAACTACGCACCACTGGTATTCTTTGGAACGGATCTATGGACCAATGGCTCGGATGGAACATTCATAGAATTCAATGCGTATAATTCCGGAATTCAACCCGCCAATCCGGTTCTTTGGGATTTATGGGCACCATTTTATCAAGGAATAGCGGCTTGTAATACGGCCATATCTAGGGCTAGTGAAGTGGAAGACATGACCGAAACCGAAGTGAATAGTAAGGTAGCGGAATCTTATTTTCTGAGAGCGTGGTACTACCATATTTTGGTAATGCATTTCGGCGGCCTGCCTTTAGTTACAGAAGAGGTTACCGATGTCGTAACTACTGCGACTCGTTCTACTGAAGCCGAGGTATATGCCCAAATAGTTCAGGATTTATTATTCGCAGAGCAAAATCTTCCCGTTACGCAGGGAGATTTCGGTCGAGTCACAAAACCAGCGGCGCAAGCCTTGTTAGCAAGGATTTATCTTACATTGGAACAAAACGATAACGCGGCAGAATACGCTAAAAAAGTAATTAATGATTATGATTTTTCCCTGTTAGAAGATTATGCGCGGTTATGGGATGTGGATAATAGGGTCAATTCGGAAGTAATATGGTCCATTCAATTTTCTCAAGATGAACGTCTTAATGGAAACGGGAATGCCTATTTCCTATATTTTACTCCACGCTACGATCTTCAACCTGGGATGAAGAGGGCGTTAGAAAACGACCGTCCATGGCCACGTTTTGTTGCTTCCCGTTATTATTTCGATTTATTGACAGCAAATAGGGATAATGATTCAAGATTTGCCAAATCCTGGAAAACCGCTTGGATTGCGAACAATGAGGCAACTCTTCTTCCCAATATGCAAATTGGTGACACGGCCTTTATTTATGTCCCCTGGGACATACCCGCAGAAATTGAATTGGAAAAAGAACAAAAATATGGGGTCTTCGATATCAATGATCTTTATGACGGCGAAAACCCTACCGGATCACGCGAACTCTTTCCACAAATGAGGAAATATAAAGATCCTTTACGCGCCTCGATTAATAGCGGAGTAGGTACAAAGAATATTATAGAACTTCGTTTGGCTGAAATGTATTTGATTGCTGCCGAAGCACTCATGAAAGGAGGCAATTCATCCGAGGGCGCCGAATTAATCAATGTTGTTAAAACTAGAGCCGCTTGGCCAGGGCAGGAGGGAAATATGGAGATAACCCCAACTCAACTGACAATCGATGCTATTTTAGAGGAACGCGCACTGGAATTAGGAGGAGAGAGGTTGCGTTGGGCGGATCTTAAAAGGACAGGCAAACTAATCGAAAGGGTAAAATTATATAACACCTTAGGTAGGGACAATATCTCAGATAAGCATCTTTTACGACCGATTCCGAGCAATATGATTGATAGACTTACCAATCGGGAGGAATTCGAGCAAAATCCTGGATATTGACTTTTTGACACTTGGTTTTACTAATATTCGTAGATATGATAACGAAAAAAAATTGTTGTAAAAGGCTTCTGCTGCCACTTCTTACGTGTTTTTTTTTAAATATTCTAACCGTGGTCTCTCAGGAGAATGGCACTTTACGTAATCAAACGCAGATTATTAAATGGTATAAGAAGGGGTCTTGGTTAAACGGGTTGAAATTAAAACCTCATAAATCAATCGACCAAATAGAATTCGCTAGACAATATTTTAAAAATCAGGATTGGTGGGACATGGCGTTCACATTTCTAAGTACTCATGATTTACAGAAATTGGCACCGGGGCGGTATGTAATAGATGAAGGCAATGTGATGGCTTTTGTTTCCGATGCTCCGACCAAAAACATGGAGGAAATCAATTGGGAGACCCATAAGAATTTTAATGACCTTCAATATGTAATAAGTGGTAAGGCGAAAATGGGCATTGCTTCAACTCTATCCGATGAACACAATACAACCGTACCGTATGACTCTAAAAACGATGTGGAGAATTATTCTGTGAACGACGGTAAATTCTATAACGCCAAACCCGGCACATTCTTTATTTTCAGTCCTGTCGATATACATCGTCCCGCCTTTAAAGTAAAAGGTTACGATTCAATAAAGAAAATATTGATTAAGGTAAGAGTCCCTTAAAGTCTACTCATATATAAAAATCATCAAAGTAATAATTTAAAAGGAGCATTATGAAAAAAATAATTTTATCACTTTTTGCCATTGGCTGTGTTGTTTGTAACTCTCATTCCCAAAATGTGGTTTGGCAACCAGAAACGATTAAGTCGTTAACTTCCGAATGGACAGGCGAACGTACTCCAGATGGAAGACCCAAAGTATCAGATGAACTTCTTGAGAGGTTAAAAGCACTCTCAATGGAGGAAGTCTGGGGCACATTACGCGGAAATGGATATGAGAACCAGTTTGAAAATTTTGCAAGTACACATGAAAATGGCTGGGAAATTCTACATCCTGATCAAGTGATGACAGGAAGAGTTCTAACAGCGCAATTTATGCCATTAAGGGAGGATTTTAATAAATATGTTCAGAAGCAGGCAGAAAAAGAGGGCACCCACACACCAATTACTAATTATGCACCAATTACGGAATTACTGGATGGTGATGTTTATGTAGCCGATAGTTATGGAAAAATGGTAGATGGTACTTTAATCGGAGACAATCTTGGAAACGCAATTTATAAAGCAGGCAAAAGAGGTATCATTTTTAATGGTTCAGTGCGCGATGTTGAAGGCCTCTCACAAATCGAAGGATTCAATGGATGGATAAGAGGTTCGGATCCTTCAGCAATTAAGCAGATGATGACGGCCAGTGTCAATGCGCCGATTCGAATAGGCCGGGTTACGGTAATGCCTGGTGATGTTGTGCTTGCCAAAACCACTGGTGTGGCATTCATTCCTCCACATCTCGTACTGAAAGTGGTAATCGCGGGTGAATTTACGGCACTTCTTGATGAATTTAATCGATTTGCAATGGATACCAACAAATACAAATATGTCAATGAGCGATTTATAGTAGATGAAGCCGCTTTCGAAAAAGATTTTAGAGATTGGTTGGGTAATTATTCAAACCTTCCAATGTCAACAGAGGATTTGGAAAATTATATGAAAGAGCGCGATGAAAGCAGAAAAGCAGCGGAACGCGAAGGGAGATAAGTGCACTAAATTAAATATATTCGAAAATGAAAAAAACAGCTATTATATTTTTGTCAATGATTGTTTTAGGAGGTTTCTCAATATCTGCCCAAAATGTTGGTGCTTCACCTGAGTATGTAAAAAAACTGACCTCACAATGGAAGGGAGAACGTTTTCCCGATGGTCGTCCAAAAGTTCCTGACCTGGTCATTGAAAATTTAAAACATGCAACTCTTGAACAGATTTGGAGGTATTTAGAGAGAAGAGGTTATACAAATCAAGTCGAAAATGATTGGGTAATCCTTAAACCTGGTGAAACTATGACCGGTAGAGTGGTAACGGCACAATTTATGCCAGCACGACCTGATTTAGACAGTCTGGTCAGAGCCCAAGGAAAAATTGAAGGACGATCTCAAAAGGGAGGGATAAACATTTGGCCAATTGATCAGTTAACAAAAGGGGATATTTATGTTGCCGATGGTTTTGGGAAAATAAAGGATGGAACATTAATAGGGTCTAGTCTTGGTAATGCCATTTATGGCAAAACAGGTAAAGGAGTGATTTTTTATGGCTCCGTTAGGGATATGCAGGAGTTGAAAGACACGGATGGTTTTAATGCATGGGTAAAAGGACATCATCCATCAGCAATTCAAGACATGACCCCAACCTCTATCAATGCCCCAATTCGTATTGGGGAAGTAACGGTCTTTCCAGGTGATATAGTTTTTGCCAACGAATATGGCGTAGTGTTTATTCCGGCACATATGGTCGAAGATTTAGTAGCCGCATCCGAATTGACGGGGCTAAGAGATGAGTTTGAACGACTATTATTACAGCAGAACAAGTATCCAGGTGGAGAAATTCATGGGGATTGGTCGAACAAAATAAAGGACGAGTTTAGGGCTTGGGTAGCTAAATATCCTCGTGAATTATTGGCT
>RCMY010001308.1_pt1 | contig 34402 bp, 35 predicted proteins | sample 2041341 | NCBI WGS metagenome assembly RCMY01 (sample SAMN09708234, study PRJNA481090) | Marine sediment metagenome, whole genome shotgun sequencing project. | reverse complement strand
GCGTCGATCACGGCAACGACGCCGGTCGCCGTTGAGTGGATCGTCTCGAGCACGAGCGATCCCGCCCGGTAGCTCCTCACCACTCGGGAGGCTTCGACCGGGCCAAGCGACCAGTGACCGTTGTCCGGTGTGCCGAGCAACGACGCAAAGCATGCGCCGGAATCAAAGCGCGGGAAGCAGAGCCAGTCGATTGATCCCCTCTTCGAGACAAGCGCGGCAGATCTCGAGTCGCTCAACAGGGCGTAGTCCTCGATGCGTCGCATGGCGCCAGTCTCCAATTTCTGCTCGTTGTCGTGCACCCATTCAACGGCGTTTTCTGTCGTAGGTCGTCGGTGATTGCGTCGGATCGGCCATTTGTGGCTCTGGATGGACCCCGGACCGGTTCTTTGGTGTGACAACCGGAACTATCACCTCTGAAGGGGGAACGATGAAAACGAAACAACCAGTCCCATCGGAAAGGGCCAGCGTCAACTACGAGCCGCTCGCCGTCGGACTTGTCGGAGCCATAGTGGCGGCGGCGGCGTTCATCGCGCTGATCATCGCCGGCGTGGCGGCGGCAGACCTGTTCCCGGCCAGCTCCAGCGCTGCTGATGCCCTGCGAGATCAGGGTGTGTGGGCATCCACCCGAGCCTGGGCGAACCCGCTGGGCATCGTCGGCTTGGCCGTCATGTTCGCCGGAGCAGTGCCCTACGCCCTGAGCAACATCCGCAAGACCATCTCCTATCGCCGTGACGCCATGGTGTCATCCCTGCCGGCGATCCTCACGAAAGGCGCAACGTCATGACCTCCCTACTGCAACGCAACACGAACACAACGAAGACAAACAACGCAAAAGGATCCAACACTCGAGGAGGACACCCCGTGGCTACGACAGACAACTCCATTCCCTACAAGGGCGACGATGCCGTCCAGACGATGGCCAAGAAGATGGCTTGGCCGATGCTCGGGATGGGCTCCATGGCTGTGCTGGGCGCTCTCGGGCTCGCGATTGCCGGCGGCGTGAACTTTGGTGACTTCTTCTCGCCGTCGGGGGTCGCCGCCGACCTTGGACGTGGAGAGGCGCTGGTTCAGCTGACCGGAGCAGTCCTGTTCCTCGGAATGGGCATGATCCTCGGAGCGATCACGATGACACTCGTCAACATCGTCAGGCACCTCCGTGATGCCGGACGCGATGTGCAGACGTCGCTCGGCGCTCAGCCGCTTCAGTTGAAGAAGCCATGGACCGGCACGGCCACACCGATGCTGATGATGATGGGCGTCATGACCGAGATCGTCGCCTTTGTCATCGGGATTGCTGCCGCCGTTTCGATCGGTGGGGTCGATCCCAGCGCCATCGCCGATCCATCCACCGCTTCCGGTGCAGACCTGGCCAACATCGGATTCACCAGAGCAGTGGGTACGTGGCTCCCCGGTCTTCGCCTGACGGGCCTGGCAATGATCCTGATCTCGATCGTTCTGGTCTTGACCACGATCCAGAAGATCATCCGGTTCCAAGGCGATCGGGTCAGCGAAATCGCCCGAGAGGCTCAGCCGGCACTGGTCTGAGGCGGTACTCGCCTTCGACGTCCGGATCGGATTGGTGTCCCATCACCTGTTCGATCCGGTTCGCCGCGTCTCACTCGCGAGAACATCCATCGACCGCGCTCGGTTCTGAACCGTGACGGAACGCCACAACCCCGAAGCGGGTTAAGGAGACCATGCCCATGTCTGTTGCACCGATCTCGACGCCACTAAGGGCATCGAAACAGGACGCCCCATGACAAGCGCCGACGATCCCGAAGCGTACAACCTCCCGCCCGCCCAGCACCTCGCACCAGAGTTAGTGCTCGTGGAGATGGCCGAGGCCGGCGCCAGACGCTCCATGTCGCTGTCGGGCTGGCAGGTGCTCATCCTCAGCAGCCTCGCCGGCGGGTTCATCACGATTGGCGCATTGTTCAGCACGCTCATCGCGACAGGCACGGAGAACGAGGGAGTCCAACGCTTGCTCGAAGGTTTCGGCTTCTCGGTCGGCTTCTTCCTCGTCGTGCTCAGCGGCGCACTGCTGTTCACCGAAGTCAACGTGGAGCTCCCCGCCACCCTGCTCAGCCGCGACCCGGCAACGATCCGCTCATCGATCCTTCGACTGTGGATCCTCGCCGCCGCCGGGAACCTCCTCGGCGCCTTCCTCATAGGCCAGATCGTCAACTACACGCAGAGCTACAGCACTGGCTACGAAGACCTGCTCGGAGAGATCGCGGCCTCGAAGATGCGCTACCAAGGCATCGGCGGTCTCGACGGATTCTTCCGGGCTGTGGTGTCCGGCATGCTCGGCAACTGGCTTGTCGGCATGGCAGCGTTCCTGGCCACCATGGGACGCACGATCATCGGTAAGTACATCCCGGTACTGGTGACCGTGATGGCCTTCGTTGCCGGCGGGTTCCTGCACAGCCCCGCCAACATGGCCTACTTCTCGCTGATCCAACCCCTTGGCACCGGCCCGGGATGGGCGGACGCGCTCGCCTGGGGCATCGCCCCCGCCGCCATCGGCAACATCCTCGGCGCCTTCTTCCTGGTCGCCCTGCCCTTCTGGCTCGTCAACAATCACCGTCAAGGCACCGCCGAATGACCAGTACTCGAAGCGCGCTCGTCGCCATCGCCGCACACTCGCCAAAGAAATCACCGGAGCCACTCGGCTCGAGCCGCCATCGTGAAAGCTTGGCGCCGCGAGTTCAGCGACCAGTTGCTCGTTGCCGCGCGTAAGCCACGGCATCGTCGATCCATTGCCGAAGAACAGCGTCATCTCGCACGGTCTCGACGTCAACGCGAATCCAGCCCGGACTCATCGGTTTGCCACGCATCTCAGCCGGCTGCGCGCCTTCTCGTTCAAGAAGCCGATCGAGCTGTCCGGGTGCGCAGCGAAGCAGCAACGAGCCGTCGGACGCCGCCGCCACCGTGAGCTGCTCGTGGACCATGAAGGAGCGGCCGCCGAACATGGCGACCTCCCGAACCTCGCGCACGTCGAGGGATCGTCGAATGCGCTCTGCGAGGTCAGCGTCGAACGGCACACCAGCATTCTGCCCGATCGGCGGAACCAGAGTTCGTGGTGCACCGGAGTGGCAGTCGCCACCCGGTGCGAGTGTGCATCAGCCGCAGGGCGTGTCGCTGAGCGACAGGGTCAAGAGACGTGAACGAACATCTGGGCGCTCGTCCCGTTGTTCATCTTGAAGGTGGTTGTGTAGAGACCCGGCGCATCACCTGCGGTGAACTGGGCGGTCAGGCGGGCGGTGTCCAGGTTGAGCACCGGCCCGACGACCGGTGTTGACGGTCCCAGCGAGCTGACCTGCTGACCAGATGCGCCTGGTGGAGAGTCGATGGTGATCTGACCGACAACCCTGTGCCCCTGCACCAGCACGGCATGGTCGTCGTTCAGCGAGCGGATCTCGACGCCAACGGCCGGATCACCCTTCTTGTCCCACAAGAAGAAGTCGTAGTCGAGCGGAACCGTTGCGCCCGGCGATGCCTGTTGATAAATGGTGTTCGGCGTGCCGGCGTTGAACACGCTGGTCACGTTGATGCTGGCCCTTGGCTTCGGACGGATGTGCACGACGGCGACACCGGTCTCGACGGCACCACCCGGTCCGGTCTGAGCCTCCACCAAGAACTCGTAGCGGCCCGGCCCAGGGTTGACGAAGCTCCGCAAGATGAGATGCACCTGCTTCAAGCCCGGCTCAGCGGGCGGCGCCGGAACGAGGTCCTGCGTGGCGGTGAACACGATCGTGTTTGTGCCCTGCACTCCGACCGTGTAGTTCAACGGCGACGGCGGAATCGGATGTTGCGGCCACCCTTGCAGCAAGACGCCGGTGCTGCAGGTTCCCGCCGGCGGTGGGCACGACGCAGGCGGCGGGCCCGGGTTCAGGACCGGACCGCCAAGATTCACGAAGTCGTCAGGCAATGTGACCTTGACGGTCATGCCTGCCAGCAGAGTCCGCCCCTGAACCGACGGATTCAGCGACGCATCGAGCGTGATCACGAAATCCGTTGCCGCCCCAGCAACATCGCCATCAGGGGTGATCGGCGCCTTCGCCACCCCGACCACGATCCCCGTATCACCTCCAGCCGACGCAGGCGCAGCTCCGCCTGCGGCCAGCGAAGCAGCCGCGAGCGCTGCAACCACCGAACTGCGGATCACTGCAGTCATCGAAACGGACATGATGGCCCCTCTCCTGTGCGCTGGCGCACGTGGTAGCTCGGAGCTATCGGCCGGACACCCCTCGGCCGCGCACAGCGATGTGTCCCCATGGTGAGCGCCGATTCACAAAAGTGCAAGGAAAGTTGGAGAGCTACTCGAGGCAGGCACTCACAGTGGAGGAACTGGCGCACCTGCGCCCAGCGAGACCGACTAGAAAGAAGGGTCGCCGTTCAAGACGGAGCACAACGTGGACATCCATGACATGCGGTACGGAGAATTCCGCGAGCAATTCGGCCATCTGTATCTCCCGACCAGCGACGGCGACCATCCTGTTGTCGTTCTCATTCACGGCGGATTCTGGAAGTCGGCGTACGAACTGGACCTCATGGTTCCCCTCGCCCTCGATCTGTTGGAGCGGGGCTACGCCGTCTTGAACCTCGAGTACCGACGAGTTGGAAACGTTGGCGGTGGCTATCCCGGGACGCTGCTCGACGTGGCGGCAGGAATCGACTGGCTCGCCACGGCAGCCACGACCTTCGGCCTCGATCTCGCTCGAATCGCCGCCGTCGGTCACTCGGCGGGCGGCCACCTCGCCCTTTGGGCCGGAAGCCGGCGGCATCTCGAGCACGGCATGCCAGGCGCTGACCCGCTAGTCACGCCAATCTTCATCGTGGGGCAGGCAGCTGTCACCAATCTGCAGCTTGCCGCAGCCGAGAATCTCGGCTCGCAGGCTGTTCAGCGGTTTCTCAACGGGTCGCCAGAAGACCAGCCTCAGGCTTTCCAGGTGGCCCAGCCAATCATCGCCTCGACACCCACATTGCTCGTCTCGGGCGACGCCGATCTCGACGTGCCCGTCCATCACACGACCAATTTCGCCAGTTCGGTCGAGGTAATCGTCATCGATGGCGAGGATCACTTCGACGTCATTGACCCGTCGAGCAGATCCTGGAAGCAGACCGCCCGCAAACTCAGCCAGGCACTCGACCTCCCCGGGGCAGAAACGGCCTGACCGCTCGACAGATGCCCTGTTTCAAATCACCATGGGTTTGACACGGTTTTCGATCGCCCGGACGAGACTCAACGCAGCCATTGCTGAGGTCTTCGGATTGTCCGGCAACGCGAAGTTGGCGATGGCGACCTGGAGTTCCCCGAAGTCGCCGTGAGCCCTCAGTTCGTGTCGATTCGTCTGCGCCTCCGGATCGGCAACGAGCAGGACCCTTGTCGCCTCCGGACCGATGCCGGCGAGGGCCGTCGTCATCGCGACGTTGGCGTTCTTGGGAAACTGCGAGGCCGTTTCTGCCGCCGAGCCGGTGAAGAACACCTTTGGCTCAGTGAGCGAACCCAGATCGCAGAGCGTCTCGGCCGCTGTACCGAGCCAGGCAAGCGGCGGCTTCACGATCCGATGCTCCACCGAGTCGATCCCCATGATGCGGGCGGCGGCGAGAGCCTCGACTCCTGCGAGCGCGCCGGGCTGGATGCAGAGCTGCGAACCACCGCTGATCGCTGCCTCTTGGAGCGACTCCAAGAGCCGGGGATCAGCCAAGGCGGATACAGACGAGACGATGAAGTCGGATCCCGCCGCAAGAGCTGCGTGACCCCATGGTCCAACAGCCTCTCGGCTCGCTGCCTCCGCAACCACGTGGGCTTCGATGCTCTGCAACTCGTCCGGGTCGGTGATCACCCTGGCCGTCGAAGGGATCACGTCCCTCGACAACGAAGCGTCTCGGGTCGCGACAGCCACGATCTCCACCGAACGACGAGTGAGCATCTCTGCGGCAGTTCGGGCGATCGCTCCCCAGCCGACGAACGCCACTCGAAGAGTTGGTTTGATCGCCACGTCAGTTCCGGTCCGACCCGAGGCCGCACCCATCGAACGCTTCTCTGGTCACGGCCTTCTCCTCATCGGTCAGCTCCAGCAACGGTCGTCGAACCCGCCCTCCCACCTGACCGAGGAGTTCCTGCCAGTACTTCTGGTGCGCGTGCGGCTTCTCTGCGGGCCGGGTTTCCATCAGTGCCTCTCGCACGGGGTCGAGGCTCCGACTGATCTCACGGGCCTCGTCGGCGCGGCCAGCGAACGCTGCATGGGTGTAGTCGTGCATGCGTCGATCGTTTGCCGTCTGGAGAAGAAATGGCGGCGAGGAACACAGGTAGAGCTTCCAGTTGAGCTCGAGAATGTTGTCGAGCCACTCGGTCTCGGACGCGGTGCTGACTTGAATTCGATCCGAGGCGAGCTCAGTGAGCTCGGTGTACATCGGGCGAGGGACGCTGTATTTGATCGCGACGACGTTCTCGATGTCCGCCAACCGATTGCAGAGTTGTGGCGACATGAGGTAGCCGCTGTCGGGGTGGCTCCAGAGCGCAACGCCGATGTTCACGCTTTCCGCAACGGCCCGGTAGTAGCCCAGCAGAGTCTCATCCTGTTCCCTGAAGAAGTGGAGTGCCGGGGCGTGCACGACGATGTAGTCGGCGCCCACCTCCTCGGCGTGACGTGCGAGGTCGATCACGACATCCATGTTCTGATCGGAGCACGACATGATCGTCTGACCGTGCTCCCCGGTTGCCTCGACCGCCAGCTCGAAGGACCGCTTTCGCTCCTCGAGGCTCATGGCGAAGAACTCACCCTGCTTTCCCGAGACGAAGAGACCCTCGATCCCCAACTCCTGAGTCCAGTGACGAACGTTCTCTCGAAAGCCATCCTCATCGAGACGCAGGTCCTCGGTGAACGGCATGAGCGCGGCGGCCCAGATGCCCGAGAGGTTGGCGCGGGCGTAGTCCTTGGCGTCACTTCTGCGGTAACTCATGATGGTTGATCGACCTCGGTTCTGCGACGGCAGGAGCTGTCAGTTGATGGAGATGCTGTGCGACACGTTCTTGACGACCATGTAGTGATGGAGGCCTTCGGCGCCGCCTTCGCGTCCATATCCGCTCGACTTCACGCCACCGAAGGGCGTCTCTGGCAGCGATGCTTCGAGCGTGTTGATCGAGAGGTTCCCGGCTTCGACTTGATCGACCATGCGGTCGACATAGTCAGCCCGGTTCGTGAAGGCATACGCGGCGAGCCCATACGGAACTGAGTTGGCTTGCTGGATCGCGGTGTCGAGTGAGTCGACGGAATTCACGATGGCGAGAGGCCCGAACGGTTCCTCCTGCATCACGCGAGCGTTGGGCGGGACATTGGCCAAGACGGTCGGCTCGAAGAAGTAGCCGGACGTGCCCCACCGATTCCCACCCGTTGCGACCTCGGCGCCGACGTCGCGGGCGTCAGTGACCATCGCCGTCAATGCTGAGATGCGGCGTTCGTTGGCGAGAGGACCCATCTCGACTCCGGGGTCCAGTCCGTTGCCGACCATCGTTGCCGCTGCTCGTGTGGTGAACGCGTCGAGGAAGTGTTCGAAGATGCTGTCGTGCACGAAGAACCGGGTCGGTGATGTGCAGACTTGACCAGCATTGCGCATCTTGCGTATCGCTGACGTGGTTGCGGCCGCCGCGACGTCGGTGTCCTCGCACACGATCACCGGCGCATGACCGCCGAGTTCCATCAACACGGGGGTCATGTGGTTCGACGCAAGACCGGTGAGGTGCCGTCCGACGGCCGTGGACCCGGTGAAGGCAACGAGTTTGATGGTGTCGCTCGGAATGAGGTGCTGGGAAATGACTTCGGGGACACCAAACACCAGGTTCAGGACACCTGGCGGGAGACCAGCGTCGTGGAAGGCACGCGCGATGTGCATGGCGCCCGCCGGGGTCTCCTCTGCGGCCTTGAGGATGATCGAACACCCGGCGGCGAGTGCTCCCGCGATCTTCCTGGAGGGTTGGCTCATCGGGAAGTTCCACGGCGAAAAGGCGGCCACTGGCCCGATGGCCTGATGGTGCACGATGTGCTTCACACCCGGTCCACTCGGAATGACCCGGCCGTAGGTCCGGGTTGCCTCACCTGCGTCCCATTCGAAGAATTCGCAGCCACGAATGACCTCGAGCTGGGCCTGCGCGAACGGCTTGCCGTGCTCGAGTGTGATCGAGTGTGCGATCTCGTCTTGGCGTTCGCGCATGAGGGCCGACGCGTCACGAATCAGGTCGGCTCGCGCCTTGGGAGGGGTCTTGCTCCACACCGCGAAGCCGGCCTGAGCTGCGGCGAGGGCATCGTCGAGGTCTTGTGTCCCAGCGACCGGCAGGCCGCCGATCTCTTCTTCGGTCGCGGGGTTGATCACCGGGAGGTCAGCGGCGCCGGTTCGCCACGATCCGTTGATGTAGAGCTTCAGTTCTGGGTACGTCGTCATGGGTGTTGGTTTGCCGTTTCGAGCGTGAGTTGGTTGCGTGAGGGTGGGGCGCTGACCTAGAACGCCGTGCGAATGGCCCACAGGTCGGGAAAGGCCGGTTTGAACAACGTGCTGGCCAGATAGGTGGCTCCGTCGGAGCCACCGGTGCCGGGTTTCGTTCCAATCGTTCGACGGACCATCATCACGTGGCGGTAGCGCCACTCCTGTAGTCCCTCATCGAGATCGGTGAGGGTCTCGCAGAGACCGGCAAAGCCCTCATCGCTGTACTGCTCGACAATCAGCGCTTGTAGATCGCTGTTCCCCACTACGGGCTCCCGCACGTCTCGATGGAGCACCTCGGAAGGGACGGCATGGCCGTCGGCGTGCAAGACGTTCACGAAGGCATCCCAGATTGTCGGTGCTTCGTACCGCGCTGCGAGTCGCTCACCCTCGGCGCCGCTGAACCATTCGATTTGGATGCGGTCCTTGATGCCGAGAAGGAACTCGAGCTCGCGGAACTGGGCGGATTGGAATCCGCTTGCGTTGGCCAGGAAGGATCGGAAGCTCGCGAACTCGACGGGGGTCATCGTCTCGAGCACGTCGAGCTGCCCAACCAGTGTCTTCATGATCTTCAGGACCCGTTTGAGATGATGACGAGCGCCGTTGACCTGGTTCTCGTTGAGGAGGCGAACGACGAAGTCGAGCTCGTGGAGAATCTGTTTGAACCAGAGTTCGTACACCTGGTGGATGATGATGAACAGGGTCTCGTCATGCTCCGCTGCTCCCGTCTCGAGATCGACCGAAACGCACTGCTGCAGCGACAACAGCTCCGGGATCTTCAAGTAGTTGCCGTAGGTGAAATCGTCGTCGTTCTCGAACGGGAGGCTCATGAGATGGAAAGGGCCCTTGGGTCGGCGAGCGGATCGAGCTCGGGAAGTGGAGGCAACGCAGTGATGAGCGAGTCGACGTCGAGTAACGGATCGGCGATGGCGGCGGCGATGATCTCGGCCTGTCTGGCCGCTCGGGACTTCGCCTCGGAATAGGGCATGGTCGAGAACATGACCATGTTGTATCGAGGGCTGAGATGGGCTGGATGCCGGTGCTCCAAGTCGAGGGCGAATGCACGCTTGGCCAGGTAGTCCGGGTCCACGACACCCGCTCGCATCTCCACATAATTGCCAAGCGCCATGTCGGCAAGCGCGTCACTGTCTGGCTTGCGCTCCACTTCGTACTGACGGAAGGCGGCCGCGAGATCATCTGGCGACGCCCGCATGTGCCGGTCGAGAGCCCTCGCCGATTCCATTGCCGCGTTCATGCCCTGCCCGTGGAACGGGACGATCGCATGGGCCGCGTCACCAACCAAAACTGCGCGGTCCTCGAAACTCCACCCTGTTGCTCGAATGGTGCCGAGCGGTCCGGTGGGGTTGGCGGCGAACTGCTCGGCCACATCGGGAACGAGAGCCGCGAAGTCAGGGAACTCGGCATCGAAGAAGTCCCGTACCGCGCCGGCCGATGCCAGCGCCTCGAATGACTCGTTCGGAGCGAACAGCGTGACCGTGAAGTCACCCGCCGGATTCGCGAGAGCGATGAGCATGAACTCGCCCCGCGGCCAGATGTGCAGCGCATGTGGGTCGAGGAGGTGGCCGCCGGCGTCGGCCGGTGGCAGTGTCAGTTCTTTGTAAGAGTGGTCGAGCCAGTCTGTTGTGTAGGCGCACGCGCCCTCGTCGACCATGGCTTGGCGAACCCGTGAGCCTGCACCGTCAGCACCGAAGATCACTCCGAACGGCGCAGTTGCTCCGTCGGCAAAGTGAAGAAGCGAGCGCTCGAAGTCGACTGACTCGAGTCCCTTCTCGAACTCAATGGTCACTCGCCCAGTGGCGTCAGCGGCATCGAGCAGGATGGCATTGAGGTCGGTGCGCGACACCGAGTGAATGACCTCGTGCGCTTTGCTCCCGTAAGGCTGGAGCTCGGGAGTTGAACCGTCACCTGTATGGACGAGTCGTCCGCGCATCGGGATCGTGATGTCGTCGACTCGTTCGATCACACCCACATCGATGAGCGGAACGATGCCACGTGTCGCCAGGGCGAGGTTGATGGACCGACCGGCGTCGATGTCCGTCCGCCGAAGGTCCGCTCGACTCTCGTACACGGTGACGTCATGGCCCTGTCGAGCGAGATAGATCGCGAGCAAGGCGCCGGCCGGGCCGGCACCCGCTACCACGACGGGGCCCTTCATCGCACGATCCCGTCGAGGATGCGAACGAAACGATCGATGTCGTCGAAGGTGTTGTACAGCGGGACCGGTGCGACGCGAATGACATCGGGTTCCCTCCAGTCGCAGAGGACCCGCGCGTGTTCCAATTCCTGGTACACCCGCTTTCCGTTGTCGCTGATGACTCGCAAGGCATATTGACAACCTCGCTCTGGCAGGGGTCCTGGCGTGATGTTCTCGACTCGTCCATCGAGGCTCTCCACAAGCCTCCGGTCGAAGAATTCGATCTGGCGTTCCGACTTCTGGCGTAGGGCGGTCATTCCGCCCGCCCTGTCGATGATGTCGAGCGAGGCGCGGAGGGCCGCCATGGAGAGAATCGGCGCGTTGGACAGCTGCCACGACTCGACCGTGGGGATGGCGTCGAACTCGGTCGTCATCTCGAATCGGCTCGACGCGTTGGTGCCCCACCAGCCCAACAGCTTCGCGAGCGTGGGGTCCGCGACATGACGCCTATGGACAAACGCTCCTCCAACTCCCCCTGGCCCACTGTTGAGGTATTTGTAGGAGCACCACATCGCGAAGTCGACGTCCCAGTCGTGCAGGCTGAGCTCGATGTTGCCGACAGCGTGGGCGAGGTCGAGACCGACCATGGCGCCGACCGCGTGGCCGGCCTGGACGATGTCGGCCATCGGGAGCACCTGCCCGGTGTAGTACTGGACACCAGGCAAGAAGATCAGCGCGAGCTCGTCCCCGTGTTCGGATATCGCATTCAGGATGTCTTCGGATCGCAGCGTGTCTTCACCTTCGCGAGGCTCTACAAACACCATCGACTCGGATGGCTCGAAGCCCCGTTGGCGAATCTGCGACTCGACAGCGAAATGATCAGAGGGGAACGCATGACGCTCGATGAGAATCTTGTGGCGTTCGGAGGTGGGGCGGTAGAAGCTGACCATCAAGAGGTGCAGATTCACGGTGAGGGCGTTCATCGCGACCACTTCGTCGGCCTGAGCGCCGACGATTGCTGCGAGCTGGTTGGTCAGTAGCTCGTGGTAATCCTTCCAGGCCAAGTTGCCGGTGAAATGGCCCTCGACGCCGAGAGTGCTCCAGCGATCGAGCTCGATGTTCACGTACTCACGGACGGCCCTCGGCAGAGCGCCGAGCGAATTGCCGACGAGGTAGATCCCGTCAGGGAGCTCGAACTCATCGCGAAGTCGAGCGAGCGGATCAGCCGAGTCGAGCGCGGCGGCCGTCGGGAGCGCTTCTGGCGTCATTACAGCCGACCATCTCTACCTGGGTGGACGGCGCCGCAGTTCGGACAGGAGCGGGCGTCGAGGTCGTCATGGAACGCAGCGAAGAGCGGCGGAAGGTCCTTGTCGATTGCCTGCACTTGCACTTCGACCCGGTGCACCACGTGCGCACAGTTCGGACATGCCCACACGAAGGCATCGAGCTCGCCGACGTCCCGCTGATACTCGACGACCAGGCCGATCGATGCCGGATCTGGTCGCTGCGGCGAGTGCCACATGTTCGGTGGGAGGAGATAGACATCGCCCTCGCGAATCGGCATGTCGAAGGGTTCGGTTCCTTCCTCGGGCCAGATGACGAGATTCATGTCGCCTTTGATCTGGTAGAAGAACTCCTCCCGGGGATCTTCGTGGAAGTCGTTCCGCTGGTTCCCGCCACCGACGATCATGACGATCATGTCGGCGTCTCGCCAGATCTGCTTGTTGGAAACGGGCGGAGTGAGGTCTTCTCGGTGTTCAGCGATCCACGCCGTGAGGTTGAACGGCCGACGTTCACTCGGACTGGGGGCATCGCTTGTCATGGGTTCCTCCTCGTTCGCGGCTTCATCCCGTGCGTGCCGCCTCGTTCACCCGATCGTGCGAGCGAGTCTCCACGGCCGCGATGAGCTGGCCCAACTTCTCGATGAGCTCGGAAAGCTCGCCCGCTCCGACGAGCAGGTCGGCTTCGAGTTCCTTGGCTTCGTTCATCAACGCGGTCGACAACTGGATACCCGTTGGGGAGAGCGATATGAAGCGCTGTCTCTTGTCGTTGGTCCCGGGGGTTCTCATGACGAGACCTTGCTTCTCGAGCCGGCGAACGGAGTGGGTCACCGTGGGCTGTGGACTCAGTGCTTCGGTGGCGAGGTCGACAACCGAGAGCTCTCCCAGCTCGAGGAGAACGACGAGTACCCGCCACTCCGAGCGGGCGACGCCGTACCGGGTCAACACCGCATAAAAGGGGGCGGAAAGCGTCTGATCGGCCTGTCGCAGAAGATACGGCAAGTAGTTGTCCAAGAATCCCTGCTTGGTCTGCGTCACGTTGTGGAGATTATATTCATACAAATGCTTCGTCAACGGGGCCGGCGCCGCTGCTACGAAAGTCTCGCTCACCACGAAATGGCCGCCGCAATGCATCGGAACGACGAGAAGTAGAGAAAACCATGAGAGCAACCACCTACACCGTGACAGCCATGGACTGCGGAGCCGAAGAGCAGATGGTCCGGATCTGCCTCGCCGACATCGACGGGATCGCCAACATCCGCACCGACACCGTCACCCGCACCGTGGTCGTGACCCACGAGACCGACACCGAGCTCGTCGACGCCGCTCTCGACGGACTCGGCCTCGGAAGCCGTCGAATCGGCGACGAACCGACCACCACGAGCACCGTTCCCGACAACACCCGCAACGAACGCATCGCGCTCCTCGTAGCGCTCGCACTCAACACCACCATGATGTTCGGCGAAGCCATCGCAGGCTGGCTCGCCCACTCCCTCGGCCTCCTCGCAGACGCACTGGACATGGGGGCGGACGCCGTCGTCTACGCACTCAGCCTGTTCGCCGTCGGCCGGAGCGCGGCCCGCAAAGCCAACCTGGCCAGAGCAAGCGGCTACCTCCAGCTCGGCCTCGCCGGCGTCGGCATCGCAGAGGTCGTACGCCGATTCATGAGCGACGAGCCCCTCCCCAACGCCACCACCATGATCGCAGTATCACTCGTCGCGCTCGCAGCGAACGCCGCCACCATGATCGCTCTTCGACGAGCCCGCAACGGCGAAATCCACATCGAAGCGAGCTGGATCTTCACCGCCAACGACATCAAAATCAACGGCCTCGTCATCGCAACCGCGTTCATCATCACCGCCACCAACAGCCGCTACCCCGACCTCATCGTCGGCGGCATCATCTTCGCCATCGCAGCCAACGGCGCGAGACGAATTCTGAACCTCTCATTGAGGAACTGACCGGCCGATCCAACGCCCCGATCCTCGACCTCAACGCCGCCGGCTGCTGACTTGTGAAGACGATGGAAAGTCACTGGCTCTGGGCGCAGGCGTCGACGACGGCCTGGTCTGTGACTCTGCCTTCGAACGATCGAACGGTGATGGCACGCATCCCTTGAGGGCAGGGAACCTCCACCGTGATCTCATCGAGACCGCCGTCGAACTCGCACAGGTTGATCCCGTTCACGAGAGCGGCAAGATCGTCGAGATTCTGGAGCTCGACCAGGATCGTGTTGCCTGAGCTTTCAGCGCATTCGTAGCTGATCGTTCGAGCATTCGGGCTGGCCGGTGCATCTGCGGGTTCGGAGGCTTGGACGATTCCTTCTCTGCCGCCATCACTCCCGCACGCGGCGCCAACAAGTACGACAGCGGCAAGCACAAGCGAGGGTCCTAGATGGGACACAACCAGCACGCTATTGCCGCACGAGCGGAATTGATGATGCCCCTACGAGGCCGGGTCGACCCTGGCGTCAGCAATTCGAGCCTGGTACGCCAACGTCCGGCTCTCGAATCGGGCGAGGACACATTGGCCGCTCTCGGTGATCTCGAAGACCTTTCGTTTCGCCCCCGTCCCCGAGGCGTCCATCTTGCTGTGCTTGACCAGTTCAGTCTTCTCCAGACGACGGAGCGCTCGGTACAGGCTCCGGTCGTCAACGCCCCACGCCCCGCCGGTGATGTCCTCGATGTACGTCAACAGGTCGCCTGACCACTTGGGCCCCTCGGCGAGAGCAACCATGATGACGTAGACCAAGGCGCTCCGCTTGTGGATCTCGGACCATTGCTCGACGATTGCGACTTCGAAGTCGTCGCATTCACGCAACTGCTGCATCCTCGAACCCTCGTCGGTGAGCGGTGAGCAACGCGTGGACAGCCAAGCCAGCACCCCAGCAGATACTCATCCCGAAGAGCAAGCCGTACCAAGCGGAATCGACACGTTCGCCCTGACCCGTCGCCCAGAGATAGGATGCATGGAGCCAGAAGCTGCCGTTCACGATGAGATAGCCGATGGCGTGCGAACTCAGCAACGCGAACCGAACACGGCGGAACTCGCGATGGCGAGTGATGAAGAAGGCCAAGTAGCCGAGGGCGACGACGCCGAGTGCGAGCTGAGTGAGCGGGGTGACGCGCTGACCCTGTGCCGCAATGAGCCCGTGGACAACGACCACCCCGGCCATCATGGCCCCGGCGAAGCCGGCGATCTGCCGGCGGATGGATTCTGGGAACATTTTCGAGCTCCTCGCACGTTGGTGTTCACATTAGGTAGTGAACCTATGGAGCACTATACTCACAGCGCTCGCCCAATGGAAGCGCGAACTGCCCATCTCGACTCCCCGCAGGCGAGTCAGCTTCTCTCGCTTGTGAAGATTGCAAAGTCCTCAAACTGTCGCCGGGGCGTCCTCCTTTTTGGTTCTTCAGATTGGCCGAGTCTGACAACGAGCTGCGGGAAGCCCTGAACGATGAACGCATGGAAACGAGTACGTATCCCCACCACCTGGCACGGCTGATTCTCGTAGCCAGCGCTCACGCCTTGCGATGCGGCAACGAGCAAGAAGTGTTGGAGGGCGCGACCGGTTGCCAACCAGCTTCGCGGGTCGTCGGTGTCGGTTGAAACAACGGCCACGACTGGTGCGTCAATCACCAAGTCACGGTCGCTGGAGGCGGTGGAGGACCCGAGATTGATGAGGCTCACAATCGCTCGAGTCGCCAGCCCAAAGACCTCGGGAACCATCAGACCGTCGCCTTTGCGGCGGGGGTGCATCCAACTTGCGAGCTCGCGACGCCAGTGAGGATCGCTGAACTGAGCCCGATCACCTTCGGCGACGAGGTCTGCCAATCGTTCGCGATCGACTTCGAGCAGCAGATGAACCTCATGTTCCTCTGCCGTTTCGACAAGCATCGTCTCGAGGCCTCCGAGGTCTTGGACCGGTTCGAAGGGCTCGCGGGTCGTGTGTCGAGATTCGATGGCGTCGAACAGCAGCGCCGTCGACGAGGGCACGGCTGCTGCGAACTCATCGAACGTGACGAGCGCCAAGAGGTCCGGATCGACCGAATCAGGAAGGAGCGACACCCGTGGTTCGAATCCATGCGCCTTCGCGGCGAGCTCTAGGTTGAACAACGCAGCGCCACAACTGATCGTCAGTTCTCGATCATAGGGATCGGTCACCGGGAGGGCTCGGGTGCGGTCAGCGACCAACTCGATGCGGTCCGGCCCGACACGAAACGTCCAGGGCTGTGTGTTGTGTGACGACGGAGCCTTGGCGGCAGCCTCCACCATCGATCTCATCACCTCGGTCGAGAGTTGCTTCATCAGCTGGGCCGATCAGCGCCGCGGCAGGCGAGTGAGCACGGCGATGTCAGGTGAGGCAGCCATCGGGCCGTAGGCCGAGGTGTACGTACCGCCCACTCCGCACGAGCATCTGAGCGCTAGCAGAATGGCTTCGTCACCCGGATTCGAATCTCCTTCGAAGCGAACCGTCTCATCGATGAGCATCGTCGCTGGGTCGTGGCGGGCGTCGCAGCCGACACAGCGCAACTCGCCATCATTGGTGGCGAGGAAGTCGTTCACGTATCCCACAGCCCGCAGCCTGTCCAGTGCTTCGAGCAGTGTCTCCATCCGGCCACCTCCGCTTTCTCTACCAACGTCTCACATTTCGAGCGACCAAACAGGTCACCAAAGAGATCTAAGGTGATCTGGAGTTGGGGCAACACCGCGGAAGGAGCGACATGACGACCGAAATGGACTTGGCACCGCCCCAGGTTGGGCCACACGTCTGGCATGGCCGGGAGATCCAAGATCCATCGATCTGGACATGGCACCTGAGTGACGCTGAGGCCGGCGAGTTGGTCGAGGCCAGTGCTCCGTATCGCGACTGCCCACGGGAGGCTCTGGCCGGCATCAGCCGGGAGAACTTCGACCTCCCGTTGCTTCACGGCCAATTGACAGATCTCCGACGGCGACTCACCCATGGTCGCGGATTCGAACTCATCAAAGGCTTTCCCGCGGATGACTGCACTGAAAGGCAGTGTGCTGCCGCTTTCGTCGGAGTCGGCGAGCACATCGGCGCGGCGCGATCGCAAAACTCCGGTGGCGATCTTCTCGGCCACGTTCGTAACATCGGAGCTGACGCAACAGATCCGAATGTTCGGATCTACCAGACAAATCAGCGCCAGTCGTTTCACACCGATTCAGCAGATGTGGTTGGGTTGATGTGTCTCGAGACAGCGGCGGAAGGTGGTGAGTCGCTGATCGTGAGCGCGGGCGCGATCTACAACCGGATGAGCGAGATCGATCGTTCTCTCGCAGCTGCTTTGTTCGAACCCATTGCGACAGACCGGCGAGGAGAAGTGCCGGACGGAGCGAGCCCGTACTTCACCATCCCGGTTCTCAGCTGGTTTGAGAACGCCCTCACCGTCATGTACCAGCGTCAGTACGTCGAGTCAGCACAACGGTTTGCTGATGCCCCGCGCCTCACAGACCGGGTCCGAGCAGCGCTCGACCTCTTCGACAGCGTCGCGAACGACCCAGAGTTCCCACTCTCGATGCGACTGGCCACAGGAGACATGCAATTCGTTCACAATCACTCGCTCTTGCACGACCGACTTGGATTCACAGACAAGGCAGATTCTCCTCGGCATCTGCTGCGGCTCTGGCTCTCGGTGCCAGATGATCGCTCGCTGCCACCCGTCTTCGCACAACGATTTGGGACCACCACGATCGGTGCCCGCGGCGGCATCGATGTGACTCCGAGCTGACACGGGCTCCATCACTTCGATTCCACGAGAACCTCACCGGGCGTTGCTAGTCCTTTGGCGAACGACCACCATCCGGCGGCGGATGGTCGGCTCACCGAAGCCAGCAGAATGGCTTCGTCACCCGGATCGGATCACTATTGTCCTCTGAACGCCACCGAGATCGAGGTCTAGGCTGCCCATGAACGAGATTGGACGCCGCGACGCACTCGGGCTTTTCTTTGGAGCCGGCGCTGCCCTCGCTCTTTCCGCTTGCTCCTCCGACACATCAACCGACGGAACCGAGCGGGCCACGACACCAAGTAGCTCGGCGTCCGAACTCGAGGACACGACCGGCGATCTGACCTTGAGTCTCTGGGCGGAACCGACCACTGCTGAGATCACGCCCGGCGTCACCACCGACGTCTACTCTTTCGGGGCCGAAGTCATCGACGGCGACCCAGCCAGCGTGACCCCAAGCGGCTCCTACCTCGGTCCCACCCTGCACCTACGTACCGGCCAACGAGTAAGGATCACTTTCGAGAACCGCCTCCCCGACGAGAGCATCGTCCACTGGCACGGGCTCGTCGTCCCCCAAGACCAGGACGGCCAACCCTCCGACGCCGTCGCACCCGGCGCCACCTACGACTATGACTTTGTCATCGACAACCCGCCAGGCACCTACTGGTACCACCCCCATCCCCACGGCCGAACCGGTGAACAGGTTTACAAGGGACTAGCCGGGCTGCTCATCATTCACGGCGACGAGCCGCCACTCCCCCTCGGCGACAACGATCTCCCCGTCGTACTCCAAGACCGCACCTTCGGCTCCGATGGCCAGCTCCGCTACGTCACCAACATGCACGACCAGATGGCCGGGTTCGTCGGCGACACCCTCGTCACCAACGGCGTCGCCAACCTGACCGTCGAAGTCCGCCGAGAGGCCTACCGCATCCGCATACTCAATGGCGCCAACTCCCGCACGCAACACCTCACCTGGTCCACCGGCCAGCCCCTCACCGCCATCGCCACCGACGGAAACCTGCTCCGCGAACCCACCGATGTCGACGGGCTCGTGCTCACCCCCGCCCAACGCACCGACCTCTGGGTCGACTTCTCGACCCTGGAACCAGGACAACAGCTCGAGTTGCTCAGCTCCGATACGTTCATCGAGTCTGGCTCGATGATGGGTAATGGGATGGGAAGCCCGGCGGGATCAGACCTCGATCTCGATCCATCGGTGGCCGTGACATTCATCGTCATCGACTCGGAGCCATCGCCCGGTTCTCTACCCGATGCTCTCGGTACCGCGCCTTCGTTCGGCGCCTCCGATGCCATCAACGCCGGGTCTCCCAAGGAAATCATCCTGTCGACGAGACGGGCATCTCACTGGATCAACGACCGCCAATGGGAGGGACGGGATGCCACCGACCTCGAGACCGTCACTGCCAACACCGTCGAGCTGTGGGAGTTCGTCAACCAGTCGCCCATGGCCCACCCCATGCACCTCCACGGACGCTCGTTCCTTGTGACCGGCCGGTCGTGGGACGACGACTCGGCCGCCGGCTCCTGGGCCACCATCGAATCCGGAGTCATCGATGCCGGTCTCCGGGACACCGTCCTCGTCTGGCCCGGCCAACGCGTCCAGATCGCTGTCCCCTTCGCTGACCACCGCGGCTACTTCTTGTACCACTGCCACATCCTCGAACACGAGGACAGCGGCATGATGCGAAACTTCCTCGTCACATAACCGCTTCGGGGGGACGTTGGGCTCTGAGCCGGTCGTGCGCCGATGGGTAGCGTCACCGCGATGGAACCGCAGGACCGATCGCTGACGGGCTGTCGTGCAGGGGTTGTACTGTCGATGGCGGTCCTTGTGGCCGTTGGCTGTGGCGCTGGAACTGGCTATCAGGTCGCAGAAGACACCTACCTGTCGCAGGTGCCGTCGGTGGAACAATTCGGCCTCGACGTCGACGGCTCACTCCCAGGTGGCGTCGCCCAGTTACGCGAGCAAGGCGTCGACCGGATCGAGGTCGACATCAACGCCGACCAGGTCATCTTTCGCCTCGATGGCGTCGACACAGCGACACACAGCATCGTCGATCGTGTCGACATCACCGACCGGGAAGGCTCCGGCCCCTTCAAAGGCAAGAAAGAGATCCTCGTCCTGGCCGACACTCTGGTGCTCGGTGACCTGGTCATCGAAGAGCCGGTGATCTGGCCCGGAAGCTTCGAGGAAAGCCCCGTGATCACCATCAAACCCCGCACCCCCGGCGAGAGGGGCCCCGACGTCTCGTGCCGGGCTGACGAGGCCTGCCTCCTGCTCTCCTCAGGCGTCGATCCCGGGGGCAGCTACGCCGATGCCAACAACCCGCGGCTCGACGAGAACCCCATCGAGACGATCCTGATCAACGAAGAATCACTCGACGTCACCCTCGACATTGGCCTCCACGTGGCGCTCCCGGCCACCAACGGTTCACTCACGCATGCCTGCGGACTGAGCGAGAGCCGCATGTGGGATTTGCCGGCCGAGCTCGGACTCGACATCGATGACCCCGTTCTGATTCATACGTTGTGCCCATCGACACCGGGAGCGGCCATCCAGCTCATCATCATGGATCGGTCCGCCATCCCGATACTCGCTCCCCTCACCGAGGCGCAAGAAGGCGACTGGTGCCCGCCTGGCCCGGAATGCCTGCTCTTCGTGCCGACGTAGCCACCGAGTCAGCAGGGTTCGAGGCCAGCCCACCGACTTCGGGTCACGTGGCTGTTGCCTCGTCGACAGCCGAGTTCAGCGCGGCGAACGCCTTGGCTTCGACCGTCGTGTGCATGAGTCGCACTCCAGGGAATCGTTCGACCTCAGCGCTGAGAGCGCCCTGGTCTATTTCGCCGGCGAGAACCACGACTGTCGCCGAATCGGTGTGAACAACCTCCTTGAACCAGCTCACCCATTCATCGGGGATTCCGAGGTCGATGACCTTGGCCGAGATGGCACCGACTCCGGCACCCACGCCGATCCCGGCGATCCAACCAACCGGCCCTCCGATGATCAAACCCAGCAGCCCCGTCCACATCGCGGCCGAGAGGGCGGAACGACCTGGCTCAGGATCGATCGTCTCAGTCACGCGGACGTGGTCGTCGGAATCCTTGACGACGAGTACTGCGTCGACGAGATGCAGCTTGTGGTTGGCTGCCAGATCGTCGATCGCGAGCATGAACTGCCGTGCACGATTCTCCGAACTGAACGACAGTCCGAACAACGTGTCGGGCTCCGCAGGCTGGATGTTGTCACGGTCCATTTCAGGCACCTCCATGGTTGGTCTGAACGGACGCCCGAGCGGGTTGGTCAGTACGACTCTGGGTGCGTCGATCTCGGCGGCACCTGCGACGTCATCGTAGGCTTCTTCGGCCTGGTTGAGGTCGACGCCAGTCGAGTCGATCAACCGAGGGCCAGCTCAGATCGAGTGTGAAGATTCGGCGCTCGTTCGTGTTGAGCCACGGCTTGGAGGCACCAAGCCAAAGGGGATCGTCTTTGTACGTACATCCGGATATAACGGTCACCCCCGCACGAACGGACGATCCATTGGCATACACAGAGAAGTTTCAAGAGCTCGCAGACCTGGCCCGATCCCAGGTTGAAGGAGTCGACCCGCACTCGGTCGACGCCCTGATCGCCTCCGGCGCGGTCGCACTCGACATCCGCGACAAGGAAGAACACGACGCCGGACACATCGATGCCTCGATCCACATCAGCCGTGGAACTCTCGAGATGAATGTCGAACGCCAGATACCCGACCTCGACGCGACGATTCTTTGCTACTGCAACGCAGTGAACCGTGGCGCCCTCTCCGCAGCGACGCTCAAGAACATGGGCTACCGCAACGCCAAGTTCATCAACGGCGGCCTCAACGGCTACCGCGAGTCTCAGAACTAGGCCGACCTTCTATTCGGATGATCGGCGGGCCGACGAACATCAGCGTCTGTCGGCGGGAAGACACAGGCGCTCCGGCGGCGCCTCGGGCTGATGCCAAGCGGCGACCTAAGCAATCCCTCAGCGAACTCAAAGCGGCCCTTTCGATGATGTGGCCATGCAAAAAACACTCCCAACCACCGCCATTCCCGTCGTCGAGATCGGACACGAGCGCCGCACGGTTCTGGCCGCACTAGCGGCCCTCTCGGTCACGCTCGCAATCGCCATCACGGCCGCGACCGTAACCGAAGGGTCGATTCGGCCGGCCCCTCAAGACGCAACGGCGACGGCAACACCCTGGGTGAGCCCGCAGCAGGGTCCCGGCTCCAACTCACTGTCAGTGACCGACGCAACGCTGACGCCAAGGCCATGGGCAAGCCCGCAGCACGGACCTGGCTCCAACTCGTTGTCGCCGGCCCCTCCTCTTGGGTGACGTGGTGATGGCCGCGACGAGTCTTGTCCGGGCCGAGCCCGTTTGCGGAGTAGGTTCCAATAGGAGCCTCGTTTCACTCATGACACCGCAATTGCACTTCTGCATGCTCGGACCGATCAGGGTGGTCGGTCTCGATGGTGATGCCATCGAGGTGACATCGCGCACGCAGCGTGCCATCTTGGCGTTGCTGTTGATCCATCGCAACGAGGTGTTGTCGGCCGACCGGATGATCGAGGAGATCTGGGGCGACGACGGATCCCGTCCCCGGCCGAAGTCGCTGCAGTTTCACATTTCGAAACTGCGTGACGCACTCGACCCGACCCGGGCACCGGGCAGCGGCGGAGTCATCAGGACCCATCCGGCGGGATATGTGCTCGATGTGGCTGACGAACAGGTCGATGTTGCCAATTTCGAACTGCTCGTCAACGATGCCGGGCGGTCCGAAGCCGTCAGCCTGAGCGAGCGGAGAGCAAGACTCGACGATGGTTTGTCACTCTGGCGAGGTCGTGTCCTCGACGATGTGCCAGAACTGCGGTCTGCACAGGCTGAAGCCGAGCGCCTCGGCGAACTGTGGCTCGAGGCAATGGAGCGCCGCATCGATCTCGACCTCGCGCTTGGGCGCCACGCCGGCCTCGTCGCAGAGATCGAAGTGCTCGTGCAGCAACATCCCCTGCGCGAGCGTCTGTGGGGACAGCTCGTTTTGTCGCTCTATCGGTGCGGCCGCCAGGCCGAAGCGCTGCGCGCCTTCCAGCAGGCCCGGGACCAACTCGTCGAGGAAGTGGGCATCGAACCATCCGCCGCCCTCCGTGACCTGGAAGTTCGAGTGCTCCAACAGGACCCCTCGCTGGACTTCGCGAGCGAAGAGCCTGCGGCGTATCCCAACAATATCCCGGCGAGCATCAGCGGTTTTGTGGGACGCGAGCAGGAGCTCTTGGTGCTGAAGCGACTCATTGCGGAGAATCGACTGGTCACCGTGACGGGTGTCGGCGGTGTCGGCAAGACCCGCCACGCGACGCGGGTCGCGAGCGATCCGGATCTGCGACGACCTGACGGGGTCTGGCTGGTCGAGTTGGGCGGCTTGACCGATCCGAGTCTCGTCGGACAGGCGATTCGGTCCGTGATCGGCGCCCCTCTGTTGTCGGGCAAGTCGGTCGTCGAGAGCCTCGTCGAGCATCTCCAGACGAGAGATGTGTTACTCGTGCTCGACAACTGTGAGCACGTCATTGGTGACGCCGCGGATCTCGCGCAGACCCTGCTCTCGACATGTCCACGCCTCCGGGTGATCGCGACGAGTCGAGAGGCGCTGCGCGTCCCCGGTGAAGTGTCGTGGAGTGTGCCTCCTCTGGCACTGCCCGAATCCGGCGCTCCGTTCGATCTCGACCACCCGCCGGAAGCCGTCTCGCTCTTCGTCGAGCGAGCGCGAGCGGTGAACGTCGACTTCGCACTCACTCCCGACAATGCTCAAACGGTGGTTGCCATCTGCCGCCACCTCGACGGGCTGCCACTCGCGATCGAGCTCGCTGCCGCATGCGTTGCTGCCATTGCGGTCGATGACATCGCGCAGCGACTGAACGACAGCTTTCCACTGCTCGGTGGCCGCGTCCGAACCGGACTCCCGCATCAGAACGTTGGAGTCCACCATCGAGTGGAGCTACGACCTACTCACCGACGATGAGCGCAACGTCTTCACCTGCGCCGGAGTCTTCGCCGGGTCGTTTGCTCTCGACTCGCTCGAGACGGTATGTCGGGGCGCCGGTGTCAGCCGCTCCGAGGTGATCAGTCTGCTTTCGAGCCTCGTCGACAAGTCGCTGATCGGAGTGTCTCACGGAATGGACACCCGCTATCGGCTACTCGAAACCGTACGAGCATTCGCGCGGACGAAGCTCTCGGCCAGTCCGTTTCGCCAGAAGGTAGAGGGAGCCCATACACATTGGGCGCTCGGGTTCGCCAGCGAGGCGAACAGCCACATCTTCGGCGCAGAGCGCGAAACATGGATGCGCCGGATTGCGGACAGTTTCGACGACCTTCGCGCCGTCCTCGAGCGCTGCCGGGATCATGCGGACTCGGTGACCGGGCTGGGATTGCTCACAGCCATGGAGCCGTTTCTGGTCGAGGTCGGCGACCACGAGGGCTTCCTCACCACGACCGCCGTCGTCGACGGCGCGTCTTGGCTCGAGCGACTCGTTGGCGCTGGGGAGGTGCCGCCCGCAGTGCTCGCTCCGATGTTGTCGATTCGAGGGTTTCTCCTCATGCTCCAAGGCAACGACGTGGCCGCCACAGCGGTACTCGAGCAGAGCATCGACCTCTTCGAGTTGTGCGGCGACGCCATCGGCCGGGCGCCCGCCGAGCTCTACCTGGCTATGGCCGTCTGGGAGGACCAACAGCGCACGCACGACCTCCTGCTCTCGGCGATCGCTGCGTTCGATCACAGCGACAAACCACCCTGGCAGCTCTGGATGAGCCTCTTCTACTTCAACCTCTGGGACCTGCAGCACGGCAACCATGCCGAAGCCGCGCCGTTCGCCCAGCGACTCGGCCTGCTCGGCAAGGAGTCCGGAGACGCGATCACCAAGGCGCATGCATCCGAGGTCTTCGGCCTCCGGTCCCACTTCAGCGACGACGCAGACAATGCGCGCCAACATCTACTCGAAGCGGTGCGGAACTATCGCCAGGCGAGCTTCACGGTGACCTGCTTCGGACACTGCCTCGATCATGTGTCGATGTGGACACTCCACCACGGCGACACGGAACAGGCCGTACTTCTGCTGGGCTCGGCTGAAGCACATCGGCGAGATCACGTCGGTGCCCCCGCTCCAGCCGCTGACCGCCTCTGGCACGACAGCGCGAAGAACACGGCCCGCGAGCGGCTGGGAGCGACGACCTTCGAGCGGCGACTGGACGAAGGTCGCCACCTCGAGCCCGACCGCGCCGGAGACCTGGCAACGGCGGTACTGCTCGCCCCCGCGTCCGCCGCCGACGGGACAGTGCTGATCAGTTGAGTCCTGCCAGAATGCTCTCGGCCAGAGCAACGACGGCGGGGCCTGGTCGTAGCCGTTCGACTCCGTCGCGTCATGACTGGTGTGACAGTTGCCTCGTCGAGCAAGCGGTGGCGTGCCGGAAATTCACAACCTTTGAGCGCTGCGGCCGACAAGCGAATCTCTGCAATCCAAGAACGACCGAGGGGGCATCCCCTTTCGGGGTGCCCCCTCGGCAATCAGTAACGCTGTGCTCGTGATCAGCTCGTGATCAGTCGACGATGTTGTCGCCAACCGACATGGCGCCCCCTCCACCAAGGAAGGTGCCTTGCGGACCATCGAAGACGACCTCGTCTGGCGTCGTGCCCTTCGGCTCGACTCCGACAACACCGTTGACCGCTTCGGTCGTGGCAGCCAGGTTGTAGATGGCGTAGGCGATGGCATCGACATTGACGTCGAGTGCTTCCGCGCTCACGTCGTCGATGTTGTCGCATGCGAGGTGGTAGCACGGGTCGTATTGATCGCCGGCCGTTCCACCCCAGATGGCTTCCTGCTCGGGCGTCTTGATGCCCTCGGCGCCGGTGAACAGCCCACTGGACGGGATACCGACGTTGATGAAGGCCTGGTAGTCGGAGCGACCCGAGAACTCGGAGTCCTCGTACGGAACACCTTCAATGGTGTAGTACGCCTCGAACAGGTCTTCGAGCGCAGCCGATCCGGGCGGAACCGGAGCGGATGCGGCGAAGGTGGACTCGTCGGCGTCGTACACGCCATAGATGAAGTTCGGTGATGCGACCATGTCGAAGTTGAGGTACAGCGCCAGAGCCTCGTAGTCCTCGTCCGAGATACCGAATTCGGGATTGAAGATGTATTCGGTCGAACCGATGAGACCGGATTCCTCAGCACCCCACCACGCGAAACGCAGAGAGTTCTGCGGCGTGAACTTCTTGTTGTTACCGAGGGCCAAAGCGATCGTCAGGAGTGAAGCCGAGCCGCTGCCGTTGTCCTGGATACCAGGACCAGCCCCGACGGAGTCGAGGTGGGCGCCGGCCATGACGACGTTGTCGGTGTTGACACCCTCGAGGTCGCCGATGATGTTCTCGGTGGTCCTCGTGTCGTTCGTCGTGTCAGCTGCCAGGCTCACGGGTCCGGCGCCAAACGCGATGGCTTCTCCATCTGAGTAGGCAAGGTCGAGGACGGGAATGTCGACGATTCCGACGACGCCCTCACCGAGGGTTCCACCGATGATGTCCTGACGACCGGGGTCAGCAGTGTTGCCCTGGTTGAAAATGATCACGGCTTCTGCACCTGCGGCCTTGGCGTTGACCGCCTTCGTTCCGAACGCACAGGCTCCACGCTGGGTGAGCGCTATGTCGTTGGGGCCGGAGAAGTCGAGGCCGACGAAGTCGGTTGCCTCGCAACCCGAGGTCGAAGAGTTGCCGAGCCCGAGGTCGAGGTCAACCGGGATGACGTTGCCCTCCGTGATAACGCCGGACCCGGAGAACGACATCGTCTGTGTCGGGACCGAGACCCCGCCGACGGTGAGTGAGCTCGAGTTCTCGGTGAACAAGGTGAAGCTGAACACCTGACGTTCGACCGTGTAGCCGGCAGCTTCGAGCAGGTTCGCCACGTAGTCGGCCGACTGGTCGTAACCAGGCGTACCCGATGCGCGCGTGCCGCCGTTGGCATCAGCGATGGCTTGCAGCGCTTCGAGATGCTCCATGGCAGCGTCACCGTCGACGCATTCCAGGAATTTGCCGATCTGGTTGAGATTCCTGTTGTTACAGCCCGCTTCGGATGGTGCCGCTGCCGCCACAGTTGGAATCATTGCCGCCATGAGCGCCAATGCAAAGACTGTCGCCAGCCTCCGCCGATGTTGAATCTTGTGCATGTTTCTTAACCCCTCTCGAGAGAGCCGGAGGTTCCGGTCCTCGGTTGTTTGTCCGCAGAGTTGACCCTAGGTCATCTCAGCTCGGGGCTGCTGGGGGAACGGAGATTAGACCGGGCGAACTCCTCGAGCTGGCCCCGTCGCGCCGTTTCGTGAACCGTTCGGCCCGGTCGAACCGACAGAGGTACGTGGAGATGTCGATCGCGAGCGAACGATCCGAGTTGCATGAGCATCCGGGGAGACCACCGCATCGCACTGCGCGGTGGAGGGCGTCGTTCGAGCGGGGCGCGTTCGTTCTGCTGTCGACGGTGATCGTCGTCATCAACTCCGAGAAGTTCTATTGGTACCCGCAAGGCTTCCCGGGATTCGATCATGTCGAGCTGATCGCCTTCTACGTCGTGGGCATGCTGGCGTTCTTTGCGACCGTCCGGCGATTCGGCTTGAACGGCCTCGACGGCGTTGTGCTCGGGGCGGCGGCGTTCTCGCTGGTCGTCGAGGGTGCGGTCACGCCGGTCATGTACGAAGACGGTCCGCTGCCGTTGCTCGCGATCTACTTCCTCGGGTGGCACGGCGTGTTGAGCCTGGGACTGGTGTGGTACGGATTCCGCCGGCTGGCCTTGGACCGGCAGCATCGGATACTGGCCGCTTGCTCTCTTGCCTACGGCGCGTTCATCGGGTTGTGGTCGACGGTGTATTGGCTGCCGTCGCAGATCGCTGACCTGTCCGCAGATCCGGAGGGTGGGTGGGACGTCGGTCAGTGGTCGGTTGGCAAGTACAGCCTGTACGTGGGGCTGATGTCCTCGGTGTTGTTCGCTGCGCACTGGCTGATCGGCCACGTGTGGCCGACCGAATGGCGAATGGGACGAAGAGGCTCGTGGATGCTCATCGGCATCGTTGGGCTCGGTGTGGCCGCATGGACTGTCGCCGTGCCGTTCGCCCCGATCAAGTTCCTGGTGTTGGCCTGGCTGATCCGATTCCTCGTCATCAAGTCACAACGATCCGATGGGGGAACGTCAGAGCTGACCGTCTTCGAGTCGCTCGCCGGCTGCGTGAGAGTCCGTGACGTAGCTCCGATCCTGCTGATCGCGCCCGCTGCGGTCACGGTGTACGGAGCCATGTACCTACTGGGACCGTCGACAACGGTGCTCGATGCGATCTATTGGTCGGTCGTAGCGGCCACGGTCGTCGCCGGTGCCGGTGCGGTGGTGTGGTCGTTCCGGCGTCGTCGTCGGAGAAGGCGGTAGGACTACGACGCGGGCAATCGGTCGCGCACGTCGACCGGCAGGATGCGCCCGTCGGCGATCAACCGATGAGACACCGCAACGACGACGGTCTCGGCGGCGAGCAATCCGACCAACACGAGTACCTGGGTCGCAGCTGCGTCTGCCGCCGATCCGCCGCCCAGGAGCACGCCGACGAACGCGCCCGGCAGTGTCACCAGCCCCACGGTCCTGGTCTGATCGAGGATCGGCACCAACGCTTCGGGAGCATGACGATGGATCACGTTGTCAATCGCCCACCGACGGGGCAGGCCGAGCGCGAGGCCCGCCTCGACCTGACCAAAATCCCTGCGCACCATGTCGAAAGCTCGACGAGCAGCCAACGTGTGCGCAGTCATCGATCCGCCGATCACGATGCCGGCGATCGGGATGATTGCGGGCCCGTTGAACGGCGCCGCTCCGAGCGAGAACACCACCGCCAGCACGGGGACTGCACCTGCGCCGAGCGCAGTTCCAATCCACGGCCAATCCCGACGAGCACCAACCCGCCCCGCCGCCGTCCACACTGACACGGCGAACATCGCAGCCGCGAACAGCAACGATGTCCACACCTCTTGCAGAACGAGGCCGATGACAGCCGACACGGCGACCAATTGCGCTGCGGCACGAACCGCGGCCACGGTGATCTCACGCGAGATGCCGACTCGTCCCCAGCGTGCGCCAGCGAGCGCGATCAGCAACAACAGGACCAGTGCGACAACCAGCACCCACCCGAACGCCGGACCGTTTGTCACGGCGTCATGGTACCGACCGACCCGTCGTCCATCGGCGGCGACGTCCGAGGGCGTGCGGATTGGTGAGCTGGGGATCACCGGCCCCGCCATCGAGATTCTCGTTGGGACGTTGGCCCCTTGACCTCAGCCCGGCGAAGGTCGACAGTCGGGACGTGGCCCAAAGCGTCCGACATCCGGTGATGCGCGTAGTGAGCGATTGCATCAACCGCGGGAGTGCATACACGATCGTGCGTGGGTTCACTGCTCCAGCCCGTCGGGTGCTGGCTCGGGTGACGGTGATCAACCCTGAGAACCTGCCAGCGGCTGGGCCAGTGATCGTGGCGGCGAACCACATCTCATTCTTCGACTCGGTGCTCCTGATGTTCGCTCTCCCCCGGCCGGTGTCGGTGCTCGGCAAGGCGGAGTACGCCGACAACCCTTTCACCAAGTGGCTGTACTGCGGCTCCGGGATGATTCCTATCCGGCGAGAGAATACGGCCGGTCTGGGTCACGCCTTCGAGCAGCTGGAAGAGGTACTCGATCGTGGTGAGGTTCTGGGGATCTTTCCCGAAGGCACGAGATCCCGCGACGGTCTTCTGCATCGTGGACATTCGGGTGCAGCACACCTTGCACTCAACACGGGTGCCCCGCTCGTGCCGATTGGCATCATCGGGACCGACAAACTCCTACCGACCGGCTCTGGCATCATCCGTCCGTTTCAGCGAGTCACCATCAAGATCGGAGAACCGATCAGCGCCGCTGGTCTCGGGTTCAGCACCAGCACCAGTCGGTCTCGTCATGCGATGACCGACCAACTCATGAACGAGATCCGCGATCTTTGCGGCCAAGATTACGTGGCCGAATACGCGGCGCTACCAATCGCTCAACCGCAGCCGGAGCTCGAGTGACTCCAGCGTCGAATGGTCGCGATGGCGAGGCAGCAACCGACGGAACAGTTCAGAGCAGTCGACACAGGCGCCGCGAGTCGTAGATGGCTGCGGCAATGCCTCGACTGGCCACGGCGTCGCCGACTCGGTAGAGCGCGTAGCCCTGGGGCGCGACCGGCTGCGCCATACCGCCCGTGAGTGCAGCGATGTCAATGACTCCGCTGTTCGTCGATGCGTCCCGAAGACTGAAGTACAGCTCGTCATTGGGTGTGACCCCATGCTCGAACACGACGACATCGACGATGCGCGTGAACTCCTCTCGAGTGAAAACGTTCCGAAGAGTTGCCCGGCGTTTCGAACCCTCCAGTCCGACCCGTACCAGCTGATGATCCGGGGTCATGGCGACGCCGTTGGTGTACAGCATCTCGAGGTACGCGGGTCCGGTGGTGGCGGCGAGGTCTTGCGCGACCAAGCGATCGGGGCTCACGATTTCGATATCGGAAACGCCACGTCCCGAGAGGTACTCGGCGACGGAGGGGCCGTGCTCTCCTCCGTGATCGTCGAAGATCAAGACGCTGCCTGTCACTGAAGCATTCCCGCTCAGGACATCCCAGGTACTCACCACGAACTCCCCACCAGATGAGAGAAATCCCGAGTCTGGGAGACCGCCGGTTGCGATGACCACGATGTCGGGGTCCTCGCGAGCAACGTCGGTCTCGTCGACCGGTGTACTCAAACGGACGTCGACGCCGAGGTGGACAAGTTCCTGTTCGAGCCATCCAACGACGCCCAACAGTTCGGCTTGGCGTTCGCTCGCACGGGCAGCAAGCACGACCTGACCACCGACACGATCCTGCGCCTCGAACAGAACCACCCGATGACCGCGCTCCCCCAGTACGCGGGCCGCTTCCAAACCCGCTGGTCCCGCACCGACGATCACTGCAGTCTTTTGCGCTGACTTCGATCGCGACACAAGTTGAGGGATCTGGGTTTCGCGTCCGGTCGCCGGGTTTTGGATACAGAGCGATTCCAGACCCTGGTGCAGACGGTTGATGCAGTACGACGCGCCGACGCATACCCGAATGCGCTGTTCGTCTCCTCGCTCCAATTTGGCGACGATGTGCGGGTCGGCAAAGTGTGCTCGAGTCATACCGGCAAGGTCGATGAGCCCGGCCGAGATGGCGTGACGCGCCGACGCGACATCAGTGATGCGTGTGGCGTGAAGCACCGGGATGTCCACGACGTCCTTGATTGATGCAGCGAGGGACACGTACGGCATGAGTGGAGTGCCAGACGGTGGAATGGCTTTGGAAAGACCCTCCTCCGTTGCGAGCGACGAGCTGCTGATGTTGACGAAGTCGAGTAGGCCGGAGGTGGCAAGGATTTGTGCAATCTCGGCGCTCTCCTCGCGAAGAAGCCCGCCAATCTGTCCCTCGTCGCCGATCATTCGAATGCCGACGAGAATGTCAGAACCGATTGACGCTCGTATCGAGTCGAGCACTTGGAATGTGAACCGCAAACGGTTCTCCAACGATCCGCCGTATTCGTCCGTCCTGCGATTCGCCAACGGTGTCCAGAACTGGTCGATGAGATGGCTCGTCGCACACAGTTCCACGCCATCAAGTCCGCTGGCGCGAGCACGAACCGCTGCCGCGCCGAAGTCTGCCACGACGCGCCGGATGTCGGAGCGCTCCATTTCCTTTGGCCAACCGCGATGCATCGGCTCGCGGATCGACGACGGGGCGATGGTGGGCAGCCAGTCGCCATCGTTGGAGACGTTGCGTCGGCCCATGTGCGTGAGCTGACACATCACTGCGGTGCCATGTGCATGGATTCGCTCGGTCATTTCGGCCAACGGATCGATGATCGCGTCGGTCGAGAAGTTGAGCTGCCCCCACAACGACGCTGAGTCGCGCGAGACATTGCTCGACCCGCCGATCATCGTCAGACCAATTCCGCCCTTCGCCTTCTCCTCGTGGTAGGCGACATATCGCTCGCTGGGCGTGCCGTCGGTGTTGTAGCCAGGGGCGTGGCTGCTGGAGAAGATCCGGTTGCGCAACTGCACATGCCCGAGAGCAAACTGCTCGAGGAGCGGATCCGTTCTCATACCGAGACACCGTCGGCGTCGGCGTCCCCGCTCGTCGGTTGCTGACTCCAGAAGTGTCGGAGCGCCCTGCTGAGAGTGATGCCTGGGACGGTTGCGTGGAACTCGTCTGCGATCTCCGCCGTGTGGAGATCGAGCATCGGGTACCTCCTGCTGGCGAGTCGAGAGGTGAAGCGGCGCACGTCGTCGACCATGTCCAGATGGCCTGGCGGCGGCTTGAAGGGATGACCCGGGGCGAGATTGGCGGCCTCGGCTCGGCGTCCCTCATCAGTCTCGAGCGACCCGATGCCGAAGAATACTGACGCGTGCAGGTCGACTTCGGTGGTTGACCGCTCCTGTTCTATGCGGAACATCATTTCACGGTCCCACCACAGCGATGGGCTGCTGAGGATGAACCGATCGAAGAGGGCGGCCTGTGTGAGCAACACGTAGGTTCCGAACAGCCCGCCGAGTGAGTGGCCGAAGTACGTGATGTCGTTCGCTGCCTTCGGGAACTTGTTGTGCAGCCAGGGTTGAAGTTCGTCTGAGAGGAACTTGATGAAGTTGTCGGCGCGCCCGCTCTTGTCGAACATGGCCGAGTGTGTGGGTGTGAGGTCGCGGGTGCGAATTTGGGCGGTGTCGAGCAGAGTCGACGCGTTTGGATAGCCGACGGCGACGACGGTCATGGATGGGATGAGTCCCGGGATCTGCATGAGTCTGACCGTGTCGACGGTCAGCCCGAAGAGTCCATTTCCGTCCGTGACGAGGAGGATCCCTTGCGGGTTGTTGCCGGACTCGGCGACGTAGATGCGGAAGTCGTCGCCCACGGCGGCCGAGGCCAGGTCGTGGACTTCACTCGAGCCAATGGCGGGAGTCGGTTCGTTTGTCATCGGTGTGGCACCTCAGCAAGGGACGATGCGTTCATGTTTACAGACAACACGCTCACGCATGCCAGGCTTGATTGCCCCGACGATCCCTAGTTGCTCCAAGCACGCTGTCTCTACTCCACCTTCTTGGACATCACTCCCACGAGTCCGCCGAAGCCGACGATTGCCAGGCCGATGATCGTCATCCAAATGCCGAACTGGTACTCGATGACGAGTCCGGTCCATGTGTCAATCTCGCTAGGCACCGTCAGAGCGATCACGGCGATCGCAGCCACTGCGAGGGTGATTTGGACAGCGCACACCCCTTTCAGGGAGCGTGCGTCGAGCGTCGTGAATCCTGCGTACAAGGCACTCAGTACCGCCAATGCGGCAGCGATGAGGACCACGAAGAGAATCGCCAGGGAGTTCCCCGACGAGACGCTGTCTGTGATCCTGGCGAAGCTGAAACCCGAATCCGAGCCCATTTCTACGATGTGCCATGTCTTGATCCAGGGCAGAAAGAATCCGACGAGCGCTATTGCGCCGCCTGCTGCGACCCAAATCTGTTGAATCCCGACCGCGCGAACCGGCCGGTTTTTCGGATGAACCATCGCGTGCTGTGTGTCGGTCATCGGAGACTGCACCTCAGTCATCGGGACCACCTCCTCTTGTCTCTTCCCCCCAGTTTGCGCCACCTCGCCGGGCGAGACAGAGCCTTTGGACCTTGTGGCGACCGTGCTCGAGACCGAGATACCAAATTGGCGAAGACTGGCGAACTCAGAGCCGCCAACGCCCAATCGCTCACCCTGCCGACGATGATCCTGCGAGTCGGACTCGGGAATAGCCGGCAACCCAGAACCCCTAGATCAGGTTCCGACGGGACCTACGCCTCTACGTCTCGCATGGTTCCACTTCTCAACATTGAGGTGCTGAATTGAAGGGGAGTACCGTCATGAAGCGGTCGATTCTCATAGTGCCGATTCTCGTGGTTGGCTTTCTGAGTGCGTGCGGTGGTGGCGATGATGGCAACGCAGTCGCGCCAATCGACCCAGTCGTGCCAATGGACGGTGTGTACACGGGTCGTGACGGTTTCCGCATGGTCGTGACCGCTGGCGATGTCGTGTCCCTGGCTGGGGAATGTGACGATCCAACAGGCGCAGACGCGTCCTGGGACGTGTGGTATGGCCAAGCGGGCCGCACAACACCGCTGGTGGTGAAGCCGCCCAGCGACCCCGTTGACTTCTTTGATGGCGAACCCCAGTTCGGCAACGAATACCACTTCTCGACCGCGCGGGGCGAGAGCGCTGGGGAACCAGTAGAGCGTGTTGATCGCGGAGATCCGCCGCTCGAGTGGGCGTTGCATCCTGCTGCGTTGGACGGATCGCCTCGCACGACGAATCTGAATCCCGGCCGATGGGATGGCTCTTTCGCCGAGGACGGAGACTTTGTCCGGGTCGCCTTCGTGGACCACGATTGGAGCGATTGGGTAGGTATTGACGCATCCCTCGACGGTCCGATATATCCCTATTGGTCTTGCTCTTGGTCCGGGGACCTCGAGACCAGCTCCTAGGGGTCGTCCGGGTCGAAATGCCCTGGTCGGATCAGGGAGCGCGTTGGAGGGTTTGGGAGAAGGACCGCTTCAACGATGAGGAGGCCTGA
>RCMY010000839.1_pt1 | contig 34437 bp, 34 predicted proteins | sample 2041341 | NCBI WGS metagenome assembly RCMY01 (sample SAMN09708234, study PRJNA481090) | Marine sediment metagenome, whole genome shotgun sequencing project. | reverse complement strand
CTTTTACGAAGGCGGAATCGCCGCGTTCGTTCAATATCTCGACCGCAACAAGACACCATTGGTGCCCGAACCGATCGCCATCCACGGCGACCGCGACGATGTCATCATCGACGTCGCGCTCGAGTGGAACGACAGCTATTACGAGAACGTCCTTTGCTTCACCAACAACATTCCGCAGCGCGACGGCGGCACCCATCTGGCGGCCTTCCGCTCGGCGCTGACCCGGACTCTGAACAATTATGCCGAAAGCTCCGGCGCGCTCAAGAAAGAGAAGGTCAAGCTGACCGGCGACGATATGCGCGAAGGACTGACCGCGATTGTCTCCGTCAAACTGCCCGATCCGAAATTCGGTTCACAGACCAAGGACAAGCTGGTTTCATCCGAAGTGCGGCAGCCGCTGGAAAGCCTGATGGCCGACAAGCTCGCCGAATGGCTTCAGGAAAACCCGCAAAATGCTTCGATGGTGGTGCAGAAGGTAATCGACGCCGCTGCTGCCCGTGAAGCTGCAAAAAAGGCGCGCGAACTGACCCGGCGCAAAGGCGCGATGGATATCGCTTCACTACCCGGAAAACTCGCCGATTGCCGCGAACGCGACGCGACGAAATGCGAATTGTTCCTGGTGGAAGGGGACTCCGCTGGCGGCTCGGCCAAACAGGGCCGGGACAGTCAATATCAGGCTATCCTGCCGCTCAAGGGTAAGATTCTCAACGTCGAACGCGCGCGTTTTGACCGGATGCTCTCGTCCAAGGAAGTCGGCACGCTGATCCAGGCGATGGGCACTGGCATTGGCCGCGAAGATTTTAATCTGGAAAAGCTCCGCTATCACAAGATCGTCATCATGACCGATGCTGACGTCGACGGCGCGCACATCCGTACTTTGCTACTGACCTTCTTCTATCGCCAGATGCCGGAGATTATTTACGGCGGCCATCTCTACATCGCCCAGCCCCCGCTCTACAAAGTCGGCAAGGGCAAGAGCGAAGTCTATCTGAAAGATGACAATGCGCTCGACCAATATCTGGTCGAGGCCGGATTGAACGGCATGATCCTGCAAACCGGCGAAGGCGCACGAAGCGGTGAAGATCTGCGCGGTCTCATCGAGCATGCCCGCCGGATGCGCAGCCTGATGACTTATGTGCCACGGCGCTATGACAGCACGATTGTCGAAGGCATGGCGCTTACCGGCGCTCTCAATCCCGATCATGGCAATGCAGAACGGCAAGCCGCAGTCGATGCGACCGCCGCCTGGATGGACAAGGTTGACGAAGAAGGCCGCTGGTCTGGCCAGGTTTCAGAAGAAGGCGGCTATCTGTTCCAGCGCTTCTGGCGCGGCGTCACCGATCACCATATCATCGAAGCCAAATTTCTCGAGAGTGCGGAAGGCCGCAAACTCCACCGTCTCGCATCGGAAGAAACTGCGACCTATGGCAGCGGTAGCCGTCTGGTGAAATCTGCCGCAGGCGATGTGGATTCCGGAGAGGAAGATGGCGTCGGATCCGACGGCACGCTGATCACACGTCCGTCCGAATTGCTCGATACGGTTATGGCAGCAGGCCGCAAGGGTCTGGCCATATCCCGCTATAAAGGTCTTGGCGAAATGAACGCCGAACAGCTTTGGGAAACGACGCTCGATCCAGAAGTCCGGTCCTTGCTGCAGGTGACCGTCGAACAAGCCGACGTCACCGACGATATCTTCACCAAGCTAATGGGTGAAGTGGTTGAACCGCGGCGCGAGTTCATTGTCGACAATGCCCTGAACGTGGCCAATCTGGACGTTTAACGAGCTCTATGAGGCGAACGATGGCGAGATACCAACCTTCGCCTGAGCATTGGATCAACGGGCTGCACCGATTGGCGGCCCTTGACCATATCCTAGCCTTCACTGGCCAGCTTGTGCGCTTTCTTGATTTTCTTGGCGAGCGACCATTTGTGCACTTCGGTCGGCCCGTCATAGATGCGGAATGCGCGGACTTCGCGGAATATCTGCTCGACCACCGTATCTTTGCTCAGTCCCGTACCGCCCATCACCTGAACACAATTATCGGCGATGCGGAACAGGGCTTCGGAAACGGCGACCTTAGCCATTGAGCTTTCGCTGGTCCCCAACGCGCCGGTATCAAGCACCGTCGCGCACCAGTCGATCATCAGCTCGGCCTGCTTGAGGTCGATCTGGTTCTGCGCCAGCATGAACCCGACGCCTTCATGGTCGATCAACGGCTTGCCAAAGGAATGGCGTTTGCAGGCATAATCAATGGCGATTTCCTGTGCCCGGTCACAGCAACCGAGCCAGCGCATGCAATGGGTCAGACGGGCCGGTGACAAGCGTACTTGCGCATATTTGAAACCCTCACCGCTTTCGCCCAGCATCTGGTCTGCAGGAACGCGGAGATTGTCGATCTTCACCACCGAATGGCTGCCCGGCATCGAACTGTCGATGGTGTCGAGCACCCGCTCGATCTGGATCGCGGGATCTGGAAGGTCGACCAGAAACATCGTCGCGCCCTCTTCCGACTTGGCCATGATGATCCCGACCTTGGCGCCCTTGGCTCCGGTGATGAAAGTCTTGCGGCCATTGATCACCCAATGATTGCCATCCGGTTTTGCGGTGGTCTGCATCATCATCGGATCGGAACCCGCTCCATTCTCGCTAGCCGGTTCGGTCATGAAAAAAGCCGAACGTTCTCTACCCGACACCAGCGGCTCGAGGAACCGCTCCTGCTGTTCCGGCGAGGCACATTTGCCGAGCAAGTACATATTGCCCTCATCCGGGGCGAACGTATTGACCGCCAGCGGGCCGAGCGGCGAGAGACCGGATTTGCGCAGCACCAGCGCCGTCTCGAGATGGGTCAAATGACTGCCATCCTCGCGAATATGCGGCGTCAATACGCCTGCTTCCCTCGCTAGCACCCTCATTTCCTGGACCAGCTCATCGGTCGGCCCATGGTCTTCGCAACGATCATCCTTTTCATAGACAAAGATCTTGTCGCGAACGAAATTCTCAACGCGTTCGGCTATGTCATGCGCCTCGGCGCTGATCGTTTTGGTCATGGATTCTCCTATGTTTGGAGAATCGTTACGGCAGATTAGTCTGTTGCGCCATAGACTTGGATATAGTCGCCTTTGTCGGTCAATCATGGCTCCACCCAAATTGCCCAGCGTCCGAGAAAACCCGGTCCGTACTTGTAGCGTGGCAGAAAAGACGCCATTATATCCTATTGCGGCTCCATCCCCCGCGAAAATTGATCCGTTGAAAAGGCACCAGCATGACCGATACGCAGACCAACGAATATCCCGCAAAGGGCTACGCTGCCCATGCACCGGACAAGCTACTCGAACCCTTTGCGTTCAACCGCCGCGGCCTGCGTCACGACGACATATTGATCGAAATATCGCATTGCGGAATTTGCCATTCCGATCTGCACAGCGCCCGCAACGACTGGGGCCGCAGCAGCTATCCTATCGTCCCTGGCCATGAAATTGTCGGCCATGTCAAAGCCGTCGGCGAAGAGGTAACGGACTTTGCAGAAGGCGACCGCGTCGCGGTGGGCTGCATGGTCGATGCCTGTCTCGAATGCGATCATTGCAAACAGGGGCTGGAACAATATTGCCTGAACGGCGGCATGACCGGCACCTATGGCGGCAAGGACCGGCGGGATGGCAGCGTGACCCATGGCGGCTATTCGGACAAAATTGTCGTCCGCAAGGAATTTGTCCTGCGGCTTCCCGACGGACTGGACATCGGCGCTGCTGCGCCGCTACTCTGCGCCGGGATCACGACTTACTCCCCGCTCAAGCAGTGGAAAGTCGGACCCGGCAGCAAAGTCGCGGTTATCGGTCTTGGCGGCCTCGGCCATATGGGGGTCAAGCTGGCCGCGGCCATGGGGGCGGAGGTCACCGTGATAACACGCACAGAAGACAAGCTGGGCGATGCAACGGCTTTGGGCGCCAAGACGATATTGTTATCGACCGACCGCGCGGCGATGAAAGCCGCAGCGAACAGTTTCGACATGATCCTCAACACCATACCAGTGCCGCACCCGGTGGCCCATTATATGCCTTTGTTAAAAGTGGACTGCGCACAGGTGCTAGTCGGCGTGATCGATATGCTACCCGAAATGCACAGCGGTCATTTTCTCGGGCGCCGGATTCTCACCGGTTCGGGGATTGGCGGCATTGCAGAAACCCAGGAGATGCTCCATTTCTGCGCCGAGAATAATATTCTTCCCGAAGTCGAGATGGTGGCGATGCAGGATGTGAACAACGCATATGACCGGATGGAGAAATCCGATGTGCGTTATCGGTTCGTGATCGACATGGCGACCCTCGCCCAGGGGCCGGACGCGCCTAACTGCCTTTGCCGGTGAATGCCGCAATCCGCTCGTGCATGTCCGCCCCGTGGCCTTCGGACTCCATCACTTCCCATTGCAGCCCTGCGTCCAGCGGGCCACCATCGGTTGCTTCCAGAAGGCGCTTGTTCGCCGAGTGAGAGAAACCGGAATTGGCGACAATTCTGGCAGCAAGTGAAGCGATCTCTGCATCGAATTGCTCGAGCGGCACCGCATATTCGGCCAGACCGATGCGCACCGCTTCCTCGGCCTTGATCATGTCGGCGGTGAACATCAACCGCTTGGCGGTTGCGATGCCAACCCGTCGCGGCAGGCGCTGGCTCATTCCCCAGACCGGGGTCAACGCCCATTTGCTATGAGTGTCGCCAAAGCGCGCGCTGTCGGCAGCGATTATAAAATCCGCCGCCAGTGCGACTTCTAGCGCCCCGGTATAGCAATGGCCGTGCACTGCCGCGATTACCGGCATCGGCAGCTTTTCCAGCAATCGCAGCGTTTCGGAATGCCACCCGCGCGAAGGCACCGCCTCGCCCTCGGCAATATCGCCCAGATCATGCCCCGCCGAAAAGCATTTCCCCGCCCCGCGCAGGACCACACAACCAATGCTATCGTCCTTGCGCAAGTCAGCGACATGGTCGCGTAATTCCTTGAACATCGCCACCGTCAGGGCGTTCAACTTGTCGGGTCGGTTGAGAGTCAGCAGCGTCCAGCCGGCCTGATCTTCGCGCAGCACCAATTCTGTCATTACCTATTACTCCCTTTGCAAATGCTCTTTATGCTGATCGACAGCATTAACCGGCTACCCACCTCACTAGAACGCACCGAGGTCTCGGCGCAAGATTTTGCGTTAAGGTTGGGCTGGCGGAGGATCTGGTAACGGCAGATCCGACAGATCGAGCCAGTCATTGCCGACTTCGCCGTAATAGCTGTCGAATACCGCGAAGGGCATCCGGAACGGTCGCCCCCAACCGCTATTCCACATCACCGCCACTCCCGTCCGCGTAGCCGGGTCGAATATCAGCGTCGCGCGAAAACCATCGACGGCGCCACTGTGGCCGACCAACCGCCGACCGGCATAAGTGAAGTTACGCCAGCCGAGTCCGTAGGATGGTTCGCCAAGGGCGCGTGCAAGCTCACCGCCATAGACCCGCCCGGTGCGAACCAGGGGAGCATGGGCGCGTGACCGCATCGCAGACGACAGGACATCTTCATTCTCGCCCATCTGGGCACGAAGCCAGCGCGCCATGTCGACGATATCACTGCTGACGCCAGCGGCGGCGGGCACCCGCCAGTAGGATTCGGACAGCGTGCGCACCTCCTCCCCGCGATGGGGCCGCGCCCAGCTTTGCGCGCCGGTCAGACCGGCCATTCCAAATCGCGCGCTCTTCATGCCAAGCGGTTCAAAAAGCTGCTTTTGCACCGCATCGGAATATAATGTTCCCGCCGCCTGTCCCAAAATCTCGCTCGCCGTATCAAAGGCGATATTCTGATAGCTGTGACAGGTTCCCGGCACGCACTGCAGCGGAGCAGCAGCGAGCTGAGCGCGGAGCAGGCCCGAGCTTTGTCCATCCTCCAGCTTCGCATCATAGGCATTTTTGGTCAGGCCGGTCTGGTGCGAGAGAAGCTGCGCCAGGGTGATCTGAGATTCAGCTCCACCCGGCAGTCTGAGTGAGGATTGCCAACTGCTCAGCGGAGCATCCAGATAGAGCTTGCCGTCGACCGAAAATTTGACGGCAAGCGAACCCGCGACACCTTTCGATATCGAAGCCCAGCGGAACACTGTCTGCGGGCTCACCAGTTCACCGCTGCCTTTATTGGTCACGCCATAAGCACGGACAAAACTAATCTCGCCATCTTCAACAATGGCCACCGCCATGCCCGCCATTTCGGGCCGGGCCGCCAGAGCCGAAAATTTCCGGTCCAGGCCGCGATAATCGATTTTACCATGCCAGTCACCGGGTTCGGTTGGCAGCTTCTGCTCCGCTTCGGATTCAATCAGTCCCGATAGCGGAAAGCCGGCCTGCTGTTCGACAAGAATCCGGTAACCGTACCAGCCAACCAGCAAGGCAGCGGCCAGCCCGAACAATAGCGGAAGATGTCTCGACATCTTCAATATATTATAATGCCATCTCAAAAGCTGCGGTGGTTTTAGCCGCGACATCCTCGGCGCTGACGCCCGGCGCCAATTCGATCAGCTTGAACGGGCTGTCGTGATCTTCCCGCTTGAACACGGCAAGATCGGTGATGATCATATCCACGACATTGGTGCCGGTCAGCGGCAGAGTGCACTCGGGAATGAACTTGGGACTGCCGTCCTTCGCGCAATGATCCATGACGACGATGATTTTCTTCACCCCCGCGACCAGATCCATCGCGCCGCCCATGCCCTTGATCATCTTGCCAGGGATCATCCAGTTGGCGATATCGCCATTCTCGGCAATTTCCATTGCGCCCAATACGGTCAGATCGATATGCCCGCCGCGAATCATCGCGAAACTGTCAGAGGAGCTGAAATAGCTCGACGACGGCAACTCGCTGATCGTCTGTTTGCCGGCGTTGATCAGGTCAGCGTCGATCTCGTCTTCATAAGGAAATGGTCCGATGCCCAGCATGCCATTCTCGCTTTGCAGCGTGACCTCTACTCCTGCCGGAATATGGTTGGCAACCAATGTCGGAATGCCAATCCCGAGATTCACATAATAGCCATCCTGCAGTTCCTGCGCCGCTCGAGCGGCCATTTCATCGCGAGTCCAGGGCATATCTATCCTTCTTTCTCAACCGGTATGGGGTTGGTGGCTTCATTCGCTTCCACGAGTGGAGGCGGCGTCAGAAACCAACCATTATCAAACATATTCTCCAGCGTGATCGCACCATCCGGATCCCGCAAATAGGCATAGAGTTCGTCAAAATCAGCGCGGTCATCGCCGGCCATGGCGACAATGCAATAGTTGCGCGCAGCGTCCCATCGCCGGACCTGCTTGCGGTCTTCTCCGCCGCGGTCAAGGAAAAGGAAATCATCAGATTCGGGTTGCGAAAATCCAGCCTCATTGAGAATGGCCGAAATTCTTTCGGATGCGGTCACGGGTTCATCGGACAGCCAGACCACGCTGATTTCGGCGGTGCGCAAGCTGCGCAACACTTCAATCAAACCATTTTGCCGGTAAAGCGTTTCCGCTTCCATCCAGTCGCCACCGGTCGTGTCGTCAAGGTCGATAGCCACAGCCAGAGGCTTCCCCGCACAACCTACGGTTTCCGGCTTGAAAATATCGACTCGCGGTACCAGCACCACCGATTTAACGCCCTCTCCAGATTCCAGTCTGGCCGCCTGTTTTAGGGCGTGCGTCGCGAAACCGGCATAGGGTGATGCATCCGATCCCATCGGGCGATAAAATTGGGAAATATAATCTGCCACGTCTCCGTCAAAACCGACCTCGGCAATCTCGAAAGCCCCGCCCTGCCCCGAGAATGTCTTTTCACTCGCGGACAATCCCGCGGTCGTGCCGCTATCGGAACCAAGCGTGACCTTGCCAACCGGCATCGCAAGATCGATAGCACCGGATGCGACCAGTTCCTGCTTCGCCTCTTCGCGATCAATCTGCTTTTTGCCCATGGTCCCGAGCGCCGCCAGTGGCAGCAGCGCAGCAACGCAACCGGAGAGCAACGGCAGGGTTGCCCCAGCAATAAGGGGTAGGCGAAGACGGGTCATCAGGCTCCTGCGCGCTCCCGAGTCATGCGAAATTCGATTTTCTTGTCATAGGGAGCACCGTTGATCAGGCGCTTTACATAGATGCCCGGCAAATGGATGCTATCCGGATCCAGCTCCCCAACTTCGACTATCTCTTCGACCTCGGCGACGCAGATCTTGCCCGCGGTCGCCATCGGGGCATTGAAATTGCGCGCGGTTTTGCGGAAGATCAGATTGCCTGCCTTGTCCGCCTTCCATCCCTTGATCAGGCAAACGTCGGCAAAAATTCCATGTTCGAGAATGAAGGTTTCGCCATTGAAATCCTTATGCTCCTTGCCCTCGGCTACCTGTGTCCCGACTCCCGTCTTGGTGTAGAAGCCGGGAATGCCGGCGCCACCGGCGCGGCACCGTTCGGCGAGGGTCCCCTGCGGGCAGAATTCGACTTCCAATTCACCGGAAAGAAACTGCCGTTCAAATTCCTTATTCTCTCCAACATAGGAGGCGATCATTTTCTTCACCTGACGCGAGCGGAGCAGCTTGCCCAAGCCTTCATTATCAATCCCGGCGTTATTGGAGGCGATCGTGAGGCCCGAGGCTCCGTCCTGCTGGATCGCATCGATCAGCCGTTCCGGAATACCGCAGAGGCCAAAACCGCCAACGCACAGATGCATGCCATCGAACAAGAGGCCGTCGAGTGCGGCCGCCGCATCGGGATAGATTTTCTTCATAATCGCGCTTTCCTGACTGATTGCTTGGCGTCTAGCGCAGGACGCGCCCGAGCGTCCAGAATAGAATATGTTTGAAGCAACGAATCGGTTATGCGCGGGCCATGATCCGCTTGTTTGCCTGCCTTTCACTATTCTTCTTTCTGGTGCCGGTCACTTATGTGCGCGGACCGGTGCCTCCGGTAAATATAAGCCAATATATCGAACTCGAGCCAGTCGTGTTTGATTCGCAAGACCCGACCCGCACCGCGGTGGGTCGCCTCGCCTTTCTCGGTGGCTGGAAAATCACCAGCGACAATCCCGCATTTGGCGGCATATCGTCGATGCTTGCGTTGCCCGACAAACGTTTCCTGATGCTTAGCGACAATGGAACTTTGGTCGGATTTACATTGGATGAAACCAGGAACCTGGCGGTACGCCCGTTCATCGCGCCTTTGCCCGACGGTCCCGAAAAACCCAATGAATTTGCCAGACAGAATTGGGATTCAGAATCATTGCTCCACAATCCCGAGACCGGCCAGTTTTGGGTCGGCTATGAGCATCAGCATAGTATCTGGCGCTACGGCCCGTCCTTCGCTCGCAAAGAAGCAGCACATTATCCGAAAGCCATGAAGAAATGGCCTGAAAATGGCGGGGCAGAGGCAATGCTTCGATTGCCCGACGGCCGGTTTCTGGTTTTTTCCGAATCCGCCCCTTATGCCAAAGGCGGCTATCAGGCACTGATGTTTGACGACGATCCCGCCGAGCCGACTAGCGAACCGGTGCGTTTCGGACATCAGCCTCCGAAGGGCTATAAGCTGACCGATGCGGCGCTGATTGACGACAAGTCAGTCTTAATGCTGCACCGGCGGTTCACGCCGCTCGACGGAGTGTCGGCGATAGTGTCAATTGCTCGGCTAGCGGATTTCCAGGCGGGAAAAGTCGCCAGATCGACCCCGATCGCGACGTTGAAACCACCACTAAAAGTCGATAATATGGAAGCACTGGCCGTCACCAAGGAAGGCGACAAAGTGATTGTGTGGATCGCTTCCGACGATAATTTCAGCGCGTTTCAGGAGAGCCTGCTTTTCAAGTTCCGGTTGCTGAAAGGCAAGAAGGCTGTGACAAAATCCACTCGCGAACGCCAAAATGAAAAAGCCGGAGCGAGCCCCGGCTTTTCAACGTTAGAATCAGATTGATCGCTTAAGCGGTAGCAACCTGCTTCTTTGCGATTTCTTTTTTGAGGCGTTTCACACGCAGGCTCAATTTCTCATCTTTGGTTTTCAACAACCAATTGTCGAGACCACCGACATGCTCCACGGAACGCAGACCATGGGTCGATACCCGTAGTTTGACACCCTTGCCGAGCGTGTCGGACAGAAGCGTTACATTTTGCAGGTTGGGCAAAAATGTCTTCTTGGTCCGGTTTTTGGCGTGCGACACATTATTGCCTACTAGCCGAGTCTTACCTGTCAGTTCGCAAATCCGCGACATCGTATAAGTCCAATTTCTTGTTATTGAGTGATTCCCAGCGGGAAAGTGGGTCCGGATAACCACAAACCATAAGGCCGTCAAGCATTACGGCGCTTTTCCTTGCACGACACCCTATCTGGCAATCCATCTGCTTTCCCGCTAGGCGCAGCCGATGGCTCCGTCAAAACATATATCCTTCATGGACTCCGCTGTGGACCTCGCGAAAACCGCATTGACGGTGGGCGAAGTACCGGTGGGCGCTGTGGTTGTTCAAAGCGGGAAGATTATCGGGCGTGGCCATAATCGCACCCGAATCGATCATGATCCGACAGCCCATGCTGAAATCGTTGCGATTCGCGAAGCGACACGGTTTCTCGGCAACGACCGGCTGGAAGATTGCGATCTTTGGGTTACGCTGGAACCGTGCACCATGTGTGCCGGAGCCATTGCCCACGCCCGCATCGGCAGGCTCTATTATGGCGCCGGCGATGCCAAGGGCGGAGCTGTCGATAGCGGCGTACGGTTTTTCAATGCACCGACCTGCCATCACCATCCGGAGGTTTATGCCGGAATGGACGAGGAAATATCGGCGGAATTGCTGAAAGAATTTTTCCGGAGTCGGCGGGACTAGCCTTTAATGCACGAATCGCGCGACGACATCGCGGTAGCTGCGCGACACTTTCACTTGCGCACCCGAACCCAATACCAGAAAACATTCACCATTGGTATGCGGCTTGACCTCGCGAACCTGGTTGAGATTGACGATCGTTGAACGGTGCACGCGTTGAAAATGACGGGGATCAAGGCGTTTTTCGAGATCTTTCATCGTTTCGCGCAAAATCAGGCTGTTGTCGGCGGTGTAGATGCACATATAGTCTCCGGCCGCATCAATCCGTTCGATCGAATCGACGTCGACCCGGAAAATCTGGCCGCGATCTTTCACATTGATCAGTTTCTCATAACGGTCGGCAGAGGCCGGCTCTTCCGAATCGCCCATATTGGCCATGGCATCGGGTGCCACTTCGCTGAGCACCGACTTCAGCTTCTCGATTTCGTCAGCACCGCGTTTTTCCGAGAGACGCTTGCGCACCCGGTCAATAGCGTCCGCGAGCCTGTCTTCCTCGACCGGTTTCACCAGATAATCGATCGCCTCTGCTTCAAAAGCGCGGACAGCATGTTCGGAATAAGCGGTCACGAATATGAACAGGGGTGGTTCGATCTCCATGATACCGCGCACCACCGAAAATCCGTCAAACCCGGGCATCTGAATATCGAGAAACACCAGATCGGGCTTCAAAGTCTTGATCTTGCGAATCGCTTCCCGGCCATTGCGGCACGTATCGACAATCTCGATATCATCGAATTTTTCGAGCCGGATCTGCAAACCCTGAATCGCGAGCTTTTCGTCATCGACTAATATCGTCTTGATCGTCATGTTTTTAAATCCTTATGCTGAAAGGATGCCATCGCCGGTGTATTGACCGGCTCCCGCTGATGGGCATCGCTGGATGCATGCTCCCCAAAAATCGTTTCGTTTCTCACTTGTTCATCGGTCGCTGAATCATCCGCAGCTTTCCGGTCGATCTGTTCTCTCGTTTCAAATGGCAAGGCGATGATTACGGTGAAACCTTCACCCGGAGATGATCGCGTTTCGAATATCGCAGACTCTCCATAAGCCTGGTTTAACCGTTCCTGAATATTGCCCAGGCCGACGCCTGTGGAATCATATTTGGTTGCGATCGCGCCCATTTTTCCCGGCCCGGTATCCGACACCGTAATACGCAACTTGCCTCGGTCGAGGTGGGCCGAGACGGAAATATCCGCGCCTTCTTCCTGTGGCGTCACCGCATATTTGATTGCATTTTCGACCAGTGGCTGGAGCAGCAGAGACGGCAACAAGGCGTCGCGCACTGCCGGATCGATATCGAAATGGGATCGCAGGCGTTCTTCAAAACGCATCTTTTCGATATCGAGATAGAGATGTAGCGTTTCCACTTCCTGCGCCAGGGTCACCCGGCTGTGGACTTCGTTGACCAGCGTATGGCGGAGGAACGAAGACAGGCGCGACAGCATCGCATTGGCCGGCTCCGTCTGGCGGAGAAGCACGAGCGTCGAAATGCTGTTCAGCGTGTTGAACAGAAAATGGGGATTGAGCTGATAGCGTAGCATCGCGAGCTGAGCGCGGGTAGCCTGGGCCTCCAGCTGCAGTAGCTGGTCATTTTGCTCCTCGACACGCAGGAAGAAATTGATCGCGTAATAAAGCGCCGACCATGCCCCTAGCAGCATGATGCCGAGAAACAGTGATCCAAGAAATAAAGTGATGAAAGTGGTTTCGCTTGTCGGATTCTGGATCAGAAAAACCCACGCATCGATGAATGCGTAAAGCGCTGCGGCAATCGTAAGAATTGCGGCAGTGCTGCTCCATGTCACGATCGGGCGGCGGTGAATCAGGTTTTTGTATACCACCGACAGCAGCAAGGAGATCGAATAGCCCGTGATCGTCGAGATGATGACTGGCACCAGAAAGCTCAAAGGCAATCCATTGGAGATTCCGCCAATCGCACGCAAGATGAGCGCGCCGGCCCAGCCCGCGGATTGCAGGTTCCAAAATGCCCGGTTCTTGTTGCCAAAAAACGGTTGGGGGCGGATTTCTATGACGGCCATCACTCTATCTATAGCGGGGCATTGCCGGTTGGGGAAGAATCGCCTATCATTTAGGCAAATAAAGGTCTCGACCGGCACGATTTTTCATGGAAATGTACCCAGACGAGCATTTCCGAGAGAGAAAATCCGGTTGAGAATCTGAAAACGATAAAGGAGAGTGACATGGGTGGTCCCAACGAAGTCCGGGCTAAATTTCCTTCCATGGAAGAGGGCACACAGGAAGACTGGCAGATTATCGGCAGTCATTTTGGCAATTTCGCAAGCAAGGTCGCCGACCGGGTCCTTGACCATCTGAAACTGCTCGATGGCGATTTTGGCGGCTTTCCGATCGACCGGATGCAGCACAGCCTGCAAACCGCGACCCGCGCCCACCGTGATGGACGGGATGAAGAATATGTCGTGATGGCCTTGCTTCACGATGTCGGCGATACGCTCGGCACCTATAATCATCCCGATGTTGCGGCAGCGATCCTCAAGCCGTTTGTCAGCGCCAAAAACCACTGGATCGCTCAGCAGCACGGCATTTTTCAGGGCTATTATTTTTTCCACTATCTCGGGCAGGATCGCGACATGCGCGAACAGTTTAGAGGACAGGAACATTTTGAAGATTGTGCAGAATTTTGCGCAAAATATGACCAGACGGCCTTTGATGCGACCTACGACACGGCGCCGCTGGAGTTTTTCGAACCGATGGTTCGGCGGGTCATGGCGCGACCGATAAACAGCATTTACGCGACTGAATAGCGGCGATCTGGCTTAGCTCTTAAGCGGCCGAGGATTCACCTATTTCCTTTAGGTGGCGGACGACCATGTCTTCGCGACAGGTGCCGTCCGAATCCGGTTTCAATTCTGATTCATCGATCCAGCAGAGATCTTTCATTTCGAGGATCCGATCATCATGCGCCCGCATGGTGATCTTGCCAATCGGCTGCCGGTCACGCGAATCGCATAATATCGGATTGGACGGGACACCGGTTTGCCATTTCTCGCCCCATTGCCGAAGCGCGATCATCGTCGGTAACAAGTCCTGACCCTTGTCCGTCAATCGATATTCAACCTTGCGCTTGTCATGATCACAGGGACGGCGGGTCATGATCCCCGCTTCCACCATGCGGGTAAGCCGGTTTGCCAATATGTTCCGGGCAATACCAATTTCGGATAAGAAATCTTCAAAATGTCCGACGCCGTTAAGCGCGGCGCGCAATATCATGAAGCACCAACGCTCACCGATAACCTCCAGCGCCATGGGTAGACTGCATTCACCGCCGGTCGAACTCGATAGATCTTCTCTGATTTTGTCCATGATCCCGTTCCTAAACCAGTTTGACGATGAGTGCGAAAAAAATATAAGTTTTTAGTTGCAACTTAAAACCTATTAATCTAGGTACTGATTCGCAACTGATATTGCAAGACTAATTTTCTCCCCCCTGGCCCTCGAACAAATGGCCGGGAAACTGACAGATAAGAAAGGATATACCATGCTTCTCTCCCAAAGCCCGCTTCGCGCATCGATCATATTCAGCATTGCCGCGATGACATCTCTCGCCCTGTTTACCGCTACGACGGCCGAGGCCCGCAGCACTTCCATAGCTTACACCGCAGAATTGCAAGCCCCTGTCGAAGCCGCGCAGGAAATTATCAAGGGCACCGTCATCCGTTGCGATGGTACGCAATGTGTCGGCGGCAAAAGTAGCTCTTCGCCCCGTACGGTCTGCGCCAAAATCGTCGACGAATTCGGACCCGTTGCCAGTTTCGCCTATAAAGGCGAAGCTTTTGACTCCGATGCCCTCGCGAGGTGCAACGATTGATTTGACGGTCCCCGCCTGACCGGTCTCTCGCTCCCAACAGTAGCCAGTTCGCTGGCGCCCCCCGGTCAGTCTTAGCGCCGAAGCCCCGCCTCTAGTCCCTTCCCCGGACATGAGAGCTGGCTTCGGCGCTCTTTTTTGTTGCCCCCGCCGCGAAAGCGCTACATCCTTGTCCGATGCTGAGGCAATATGAACTGGTGGAACGGGTCCGATCCTATGATCCCGATGCGGATGAGGATCTGATCAACCGCGCTTATGTTTTTTCGGTGCAAAGGCACGGCAGCCAGAAGCGCGCCAGCGGTGATCCCTATTTCAGTCATCCGATCGAGGTCGCCGGTCTGATGACCGATCTCAAACTGGACCAGCAGACGATCGTCACCGCTCTGCTCCACGACACCGTCGAAGATACGCTCACCACGTCCGAGGAAATTGCAAAATTATTCGGCGAAGAAATCGCCCGTCTGGTCGATGGCGTGACCAAACTTTCCAAGATCGAAGCGCAGACCGACAATGAGCGTGCCGCTGAGAATCTGCGCAAATTCCTTCTGGCAATGTCCGACGATATCCGCGTCCTACTGGTCAAGCTTGCCGACCGCCTGCACAATATGCGGACGTTGCACTTCATCAAGAGTGAGGAAAAACGGCTACGGATAGCCCATGAAACCATGGATATTTATGCGCCGCTCGCCGAGCGGATCGGCATGTATGAATATATGCGCGAGATGCAATTGCTAGCATTTCGCCACATGGAACCGGAAGCCTATGAAACCATCACCAAAAGGTTGCAGGCGATCAAGGACGGCGATGAAGGGCAGGTCGAGAAAATCTCCCAGTCGATCCAGAAGGCATTAGCAAATGGTGGCCTCGCAGCGGAGGTCAGCGGAAGGGAAAAACATCCCTATTCGATCTGGCGCAAGATGCAGGAGCGGCATGTCAGCTTTGAACAGCTGACCGACATCATGGCGTTCAGGGTGGTTACCGACAATAGCGCCGAATGCTATCGCGCCCTCGGCATCCTGCACGAAAAATGGAAGATGGTCCCTGGCCGGTTCAAGGACTATATCTCCACGCCAAAGCGCAACGCCTATCAATCGATTCACACGACTTTGATGCACGGCAATAATATGCGGGTGGAAATTCAGATCCGTTCGCAGCGCATGCACGAGGACAATGAATATGGCCTCGCCGCGCATTGGGCTTACAAACAAGGCAATCGCCCCGATGGGCAGGCGGGCTGGATCCGAGATTTGATCGAGATTCTTGACCAAGCGGAAGATGCAGAAGAACTGCTCGAGCACGCCCGGCTGGCAATGTATCAGGACCGTATTTTTGCCTTCACTCCCAAAGGCACGCTGCTCCAACTTCCCAGAGGTTCGACCACCGTCGATTTTGCTTATGCCGTGCATACCGATCTCGGCAATCAGGCGGTCGGTGCCAAGGTCAACGGACGGCATGTGCCCTTGCGCACCCAGTTGCAAAATGGTGATGTCGTTGAAATTCTGAAATCCAAGGGGCAGGAACCGCAGCCCGGCTGGCTATCCTTTGTCATTACCGGCAAGGCCCGGTCGGCGATCCGTCGCAATGTCCGATTCAAGGAACGCGACGAGATAATCGCCATGGGTACCGAGCTATATGAGGAAATTATCGAACGCTTGCCCGGCAAGATCGGTCCGCGCGCGGTCAAAGCAGCGCTCAAGCGACTGGATATGAAGGAACCGGACGAGCTGATGATGGCGATCGGCACCCGCCAACTCAGCGACCGCGAAGTGATGGAAGCGCTCATTCCCGGCAGCGTCAACGACAATGATGACGAACGACAATGGCCCGAACAGGATCGTGCAATCTCGATCAAAGGCCTGACGCCCGGAGTCGCTTTCAATCTGGCCGAATGCTGTCATCCGGTGCCGGGAGATCGCATCGTCGGGTTGCGGCGCAGCGGCAAAAATGTCGAGGTACACACGATCGATTGCCCGAGTCTGGCAGATGGCGTGGACGCCGACTGGGTGGATCTGAGCTGGGGTAATGAAAGCGACGGCGCGGCGGCGCGGCTATGCGTAGTGCTGCACAACAAGCCGGGGACTCTCTCCGAAATGGCTGGAATTTTCGGCTTTCACAATGCCAATATCCTGAACCTTCGCCTGTCCCATCGTGACGGACCGTTCCATACGTTCGATGTTGATCTGGAAGTGCATAATGTCCACCATCTGATGCGGATATTATCTGCTCTGCGGGCGTCCGAAGCGGTCGCGCAAGCCGAACGCTCTTAGTTCAGCGGCCTGCCCGACATAAAAATTTCCAAAACTTAGGGCGCCGACGTTGGTCCACCGGGAGCGGCCTGCATTTGTTGCTGCAATTCTTCCATCTGCTCAGCTGAAATAAAGTCCAGCAAAGTGACATCGAAAATCAGCAAGCTGTTTGGCGGAACCAACTCGCCAGGCGATGCTTCGCCATAAGCGAGATCCGAAGGGATCCAGATCCGATACTCGCCACCCTTCTGCATCAGCTGCAGCGCTTCGGAGAAGCCAGGGACGACGCCGCCAACCGGCATCGGCGTTTGTTCGTTGGCATCAAAGATCGTGCCGTCGCGCAGACTGCCTTCATATTTGACCAGTGCGGTATCGGTGACAACGGGCATCGGGCCTTTGCCCGCTTTAATCACTTTGTACTGAAGACCGGACTTGGTTTGTTGGATGCCTGCTTCTTTCGCATTGTCTTTCAGGAAATCAGCGTTGCCCGGCGGTGGAAACAGCTTTTCCCATCCAGCTTGCGCAAATTCGGCCGGGCTGGTTTTTTCTGGTATCGCAGCGGCCAGCATTGCTACCAATATGGCGCCAAGCAACAGCCCAAGCAAAAAGGGCTTGGTCCGCGATGCCGACTTGTTGATCTTATGAGGCTGGCCGATATCGCTCACGAATTAGTCTCCACGGGCAACGAGCCGCGTTCTTTATTGACCAAGGCCGGGAGGTGGCGGGCCACCGGGCATGCCGCCCTGCGCCTGCATCTGCTGTCGCAATTCTTCCATCTGTGCCGCGGAAATATAGTCCAGCAGGGTCACATCAAAAATAAGCAGACTATTTGGTGGAATTTGCTCGCCCGGGGACGCCTCACCATAGGCAAGATCCGACGGAATCCAGATCCGATATTCTCCGCCTTTCTGCATCAGCTGCAGCGCTTCGGAGAAGCCAGGGACAACGCCGCCGACCGGCATCGGCGTCTGTTCATTGGCATCAAAGATCGTGTCGTCGCGCAGCCGGCCTTCATATTTGACCAATGCGGTATCGGTAGCGGTTGGCGATGGCCCCTCGCCCGGCTTGATCACTTCATATTGCAGGCCCGATTCGGTGGTTACTACACCGTCTTCGTCTGCATTGGCGGCAAGAAACTGTTCGTTGCTTGCGCCATTGGTGACGACATTCCGGGTTCCCGTATAAGCGAGAAGCAGAGCAGCACCTGCGATTAGCAACACGCCAAGCCAGATCTTGGTCAGCAAACCCTTTTTGATGGGGTGAATCGGAACCGTAGTGACAGACATGAACAGGCTACCTTATTATTGTGGAGCCGAAGCGCTTAAATAAGACCGTCGCGTTCCATCCGCTTGCGGTCCATCTTGCGGGCGCGGCGCACGGCTGCAGCCTTTTCGCGAGCACGCTTTTCGGATGGCTTTTCATAGTGGCGGCGAAGCTTCATTTCGCGATAGACGCCTTCACGCTGCAATTTTTTCTTGAGCGCCCGGAGCGCCTGATCAACATTATTGTCGCGAACCATGATTTGCATAAGACTGAGTAACTCCGTTCAAATTTCGTAGCGGACCAGAAGTAATTTCTTCCGGCCTATATTGGTGTAAAAGCCATAAATAAGGGTTTGCAGCAGAATCAACCTGCTTCAATCTCGGGTCGCCTATCAATTTCTCGGCACCGAGGCAAGCTTTTACGCGATTCAATGCGCGAATGACGAGAGCTTTGGATTCGTCATTTCGAGGCTTTGCTGTAGATTGATGTGTAGAGACTATAAAAGTCGATTCGAGGAGAGAAAAATGGCCACCGCGATCAATATAGAATCCAGCTGCAGCGAAGAAGAATGGCAGGCGCGCCAGCGGCTAGCGGTCTGCTACAGGATTTTCGCCTATCTCGGCTGGGACGAGATGATCTTCAACCATATCACGCTCAAGGTCCCCGGCGAGGACAACGCCTTTCTGATCAATCCTTACGGCTTGCATTTCAGCGAAGTGACTGCCTCGACCTTGGTCAAGATCGATATCGACGGCAACACGCTGGACGGCTCGACCTATCCGGTTAACAAGGCCGGCTTCACCCAGCACAGCCTGTTCCACCGAGAACTGCCCGATGTCCATGCGATCATCCACACCCACACGACGGCGACAATGGCGGTATCTTCGGTAGAAGGCGGGTTGCAGCCGATAAACTTCTACGCCGCCGCCGTCGTCCCGCGCCTCGCCTATCACAAATTTGAAGGCATTACGGTTCATGAGGATGAAGGCCCGCGCTTTCTCGCCAGCCTGGGCAAAAAACGGATGATGATGCTGGAGAATCACGGACCGGTAGTGATGGGCCGGACACTCGAACAGGCGTTCCTCAACCACTGGGTATTGCAACGCGCCTGCGAAATCCAGATGCAGACCTTGTCGATGGGCAAACCGATTGTGATCGGCGAAGAGGTGATCAAGAAGCATCTGGAAAATCTGTCGCAAGCCTCGATTGATCCGCTGCAACAGGGCGTGCCGGAGTTTGACGCGATGGTGCGACTAGTGGATCGTGAAGACAGAAGCTGGCGGGAATAAATTTCCTCCTCCCGCTTGCGGGAGGGGCTAGGGGTGGGCATAGATAATTTCATGACGGCTTCAGCATCAATGTCCCAAGCCCCCTCCCTCCTCCCGCATGCGGGAGGGGAGGCTTGACCAAATTTACCGTCAATGATCGCCCGGTCTGGTACCGGATGGACCCGGAAACCCCGCTGCTCTGGGCGCTCCGCGATGCGTCCAATCTCACCGGCACCAAATATGGCTGCGGCACTGGCGATTGCGGGGCCTGCATGGTCGAGGTCGACGGCGAGGCGATCCGGTCCTGTCTGGTCACCATCGGCGAGATGGAAGGACGTTTTGTTACCACGATCGAAGCACTGTCGCGCGATCGCAGCCACCCGGTGCAACAGGCATGGGCGGCGGAAAATGTTCCGCAATGCGGCTTTTGCCAATCTGGCATGATCATGGCGGCAGCGGTATTGCTGAAGAAAAATTCTAATCCGTCGAAAGCGGCGATTGACGAGGCGATCACCAACATCTGCCGATGCGGAACCTATCCGCGCATCCGCGAAGCGATCCAGCGCGCCGGACGCGTGGCGCGCGGGGAAGCGGTGCTCAGCGCCGCACCGCCGCCGGGTATCGATCCAGAGGATGCCGCCAAGGCCGTGCCCGCTCTAACGCCGAGCAAATAATAGGCATGGGAACGCCGGGTCCCAACAAATCCGGCGAATAACCCTAAAAACCGAACTTCACGGTAAGCCGCGCATTGAGCGGTTCGCCGGTCGAAATATTGTCATTATTATGAACGGACGGATAATAAGTCTCGTCGAACAGATTTTCGACATTGAGCTGGACCTGTACCTGCTCGCTCACGTCATAATAAAACGCGGCATCGACGCGGGTGAAAGCCGGGATGCGGACGCTATTGTCGTTGGTGGCGAATTGACTTGATTGATGGGTTACCCCGACACCGGCGCCAAATTGTTCGGTGAAATCATATTTGGTCCACAAGGATAGCATGTGCTCTGGCACCTGGAACAACCGCAAATCCTGCCCGCCGACACTGGCCGCATTGCGTTGCTGGCCATCGAGATAACTGTATCCTGCGTTGATCTGCAATTGATTGGTGAGTTTACCGACGAGCTGGAATTCCACGCCTTCGGTCCGAGAACCCGACAGGGTGCTATTGCCCTGATTGTCGAGCAGGATCGACTGGTCGTCACGATCAAGACGGAACAAAGCGGTGGTCAGGCTGAGCGCGGGTGTTAGATCCCATTTCACGCCGATCTCGTAATTTTCGAAGGTTTCCGGCGCGAGATTGGCGTTGGTCGGATCGAGCGTCAGAAACTGGTCACCGGAACGCGGCAGGAAGCTTTTGGCATAGCTCGCATAGATGGAGATATTTTCCTGCGGCTTGTAAATCGCACCGAAACGAGGTGAGAATTTCTCGTCTGTCCGGCTTAGCAACAAGCTGTTCTGGATATCATTCACGTCAAGATCAAATCGATCAAACCGGACCCCGCCGATGATATCAAAATGATCTCCGATGCTGATCTGGTCCTGCACGTAAAGCGAAAGAAATTTGAGATCGGACATAGTGCTGCGGTTGAACGCCGGAAAAGTGAATGCCGGAACAGCGATCACATCGCTAAGCGGGACGACAATCTGGTCATCATTGCTGGCGGCAAATAATATGTCCTGCCGAGCATTGGCCGACTTTTGCTGACCGATTTCATAACCGAGCAACAGGCTATGTCCCAAAGCGCCCGTCTCACCGGTCCACAATAGATTGCCCTGGGTGATGAAATTCTCGCGGTCGGTTGTGTCAACATAACCGTCGAGCGTGACCGAATTGGCCGCTGGCGTCAGCCGAATGTCGTTGCTGACCGCATCAACCGGATAGACGTTGCGATAGAGCTTGTCATAATCGCCATATTGGGTGGTCGAGCTGAAGCTCAGTTCGTCACTGAAGTCATGCTCTACCCGCAGCTTGACGATATGGGCCTGCAGTGTCGTACGGTTGGTGCCGGGCTGGCCGAACAATGTATCTCTATAGCCGGCGAGCGGTCCGCATGGGTCGGCCAACGAGCAGGCATCCGCTGCAGCGCGCAGCTCAGCCGGATTACCCCGGTCTACCGCGCGGTCATCATCAACATATTCGTAGGACAGCAAGATCCGGTTATCATCGTCCAGCTCGGCGCCGAGGGTCGGATTGATAGCGAATCGACGACCATTGTAAAAATTGCGATGATTGTTGAATTCTTCGTAGAGGCCGTTGAGCCGGAAAGCCGCTGCATCGCCGACGGGTAGATTGAGGTCACCCGCGAGATAAAAAGCGCCAAAGCTGTCGACACTGGCAGTTGCTTCTCCGAAACTACGGCCAGCGATCGGTGATTTGGTCACCCGATTGATAATTCCGCCGCCGCCGCCGCGACCAAAGATCATCGCATTCGGGCCTTTGTGGATTTCGACCCGCTCGATATTATAGAGTGGCCGGAAATATTGGACGTCGTCGCGGATACCATCAACGAAGAAGTCTGCGGTAGTATTCTGCCCCCTGATGGTGATCTGGTCACGATTGCCCTCGCCCTGCCCGATCGATGCACCGGGCGTATAGCGGAGGATATCACCAATATCCTGAAGCGCCTGATCATCCAGCTGTTCACGGGTTACGACCGAGACGGTCTGGGGCGTGTCGATCAGCGGCGTGTTGGTTTTCAAACCTGCGCTGCTAATCGCGACATAGCCTTCTTTCTCGCCGGTTACGATGATTTCCTGATCATCGACAAAACCTTCTTCCCACACCTCCTGAGCCGATGCGTATACCGGACTTGCAGCGATCGCGACCAAACTGGCAGAAGCAAAGAAGCGCAACGGACGGCGCGAAAAATTATTCACAGATAAACCCCTTCATTTGAGAACTATTCTCAATAGTCGCTGCTGCTAATGAGAATAGTTCTCAAATGCAACAAGGAATTTTGCTTCTCCGGAGTTTTTCTTTGAAACAACTCCCCCACTTGTGTTTATGGAGTGCGTTTGGCGCAACAGGAGAGAGAAACATGAAGGCCACCATCTGGCACAATCCAAAATGCGGCACCTCCCGCAAGACCATGGCGATACTGGAAGAAACGCCAGGTGTTGATCTGACGGTGGTCGAATATCTGAAAAACCCGCCTACCCGTGCCAAGCTGGAACAGCTATTCAGCGATGCTGGCATCACTCCGCAGGAAGGCTTAAGAGTTCGTGGCTCGCCCGCCGAGGAACTGGGGTTGACGAAAGATAATGCTACGGCGGATCAGATTCTGGATGCCATGGCCGAGGATTCGAGCTTGATCAACCGGCCGCTGGTCGAGACAGACAAAGGGGTCAGACTATGTCGTCCGCAAGAGCTGGTGCAGGAGATTCTCTGACACGACCGGCCTTGAGCAGGTCTAAAAACCGGGAAAGATGATGTCGGTAATCGCAGTTTACAGCATGAAGGGCGGAGTCGGCAAAAGCTGCACGGCGGTAAATCTTGCCTGGAATAGTGCGGTTAGCAGTTCGCGACGGACGTTGCTCTGGGATCTCGACCCGCAAGGCGCTGCTTCCTTCATCCTGAGGGGAGATAACGCGGAGAAAGATCGCGCGCGCGCCTTGATTGCCGGCAACGTCAAGCCGGCAAAGCTGATCAAACCTACCGAGATAGAAAATCTGGATCTCTTGGCAGCGGATGTGTCGTTGCGCGGCCTCGACCGGCTATTCTTCCAGATCGGCAAAAAGCGGCATCTTGGCAAATTGCTCAAGGAAATGGGCAAGGATTATGACCGGATCATTCTTGATTGCCCACCCGGCCTGACCGAGACCAGCGAGCAGATCTTGCGCAACGCAGATATCGTGATCGTTCCGACCATACCGTCCCCGCTCTCCGAACGCGCGCTGACCGATGTACAGATATTCCTCAACGCTGCCGGGAAAAAGCACGCACCGTTGCTACCGGTCTATACGATGGTCGATCGGCGGCGATCGATCCACAACCAGGGCCTGATCAGAAAACCGAAATGGCCGGTCATCCCGATGTCCAGCGCGGTTGAACATATGACCAAATTACAGATGCCGGTTGGCAGTTTCGCGCCACGCAGTCCGGCTGCCCAGGCTTATGCCAGGATCTGGCGCGGGATCGAAAAGCAGTTGGCGAAAAAATAGACTCCGCTGACGCGGGCTATGCAGACTTTTTAGTATATTCCAGCCCCTCGGCATAAAATGTACTGAACAATTTTCTGGCATCTTCGGTGACCATCGGCCGGCCAAAATAATAGCCCTGGATTTTGGTGCATCCCAGCTTCTGGATCATCTGCACTTCCTCCTCGGTCTCCGCGCCTTCGGCGGTCGTCGACATTCCAAGACTGTCCGCCATCGCCACGACAGCACGGATGATGGCAAGACTCTCGGGTACATTCTTCGCCGCTCCTACGACAAAGCTGCGATCAACCTTGATCGTGGTGAACCGGGTTTTGCGCAAATAACCGAGCGAAGAATAGCCGGTTCCAAAATCATCGAGCGACAGATTGATCCCCAGTGCGATGATTTCATCAAGCATTTGTGCCGCACCGGCGCCCTCGCGCATGAAGATGCTCTCGGTCACCTCGATCTCGAGCCGACTCGGGGGAAGCTTGCTATCCTCAAGCGCTGACACCACCGTTGCGAGAAAATTTGGTTCGGCCAGCTGGTCGGCGGAAACATTCACGGCGACCTTGACGGTGGATGGCCAGTTCATCGCCTCCTTGCAGGCCGTCCGCAAGACCCATTCGCCGATCGGAACGATCAGCCGCGCGTCTTCTGCCAGAGGGATGAATTTAACCGGAGAAACATTACCAAATTTGGGACTGTTCCAGCGCAAAAGAGCCTCGAAACCGACAACACTTCCGGTGTCAGCGCTGACCACGGGTTGATAATTTAGCGATAGTTCGTCTTTTTCCAGCGCCTTGCGCAGGGCAATTTCCATGACTCGCCGCTCTTCGGCCTGAACGTGCAGCTTCGGTTGATAGTGATTATACGCGCCGCCGCCTTGGTCCTTGGAGCGATACAAGGCGAGGTCGGCACTGCGCATCAGCATTTCGACGGTACGTCCGTCGCGCGGACCGAGCGCTGTCCCTATGCTGGCTCCGATGTACAGGGGATGCTGGTCAATTTCATAAATTTCAGACAATGTGTCGATGATTTTCTGCGCCAATAATTCGACATATTCGACGTCGCGGGCGTCCTTGATCACAATGGCAAATTCATCACCGCCCAGGCGGCAGCAGAGCTCGTTGTCGGTCATGATCGATCGCAACCGATCAGACACGCGTGCCAGCAATCGGTCACCCACAGGATGCCCGAGCGTATCATTCACCGCCTTGAAACGATCAAGGTCGATCATCATGAAGCCGCAACGACCGTTCCATTTTTCGGCCGCTTCCAGCGCTTTTGCAAGCGTTTCGGTCATCTGCAAGCGGTTTGGCAAGCGGGTCAGCGTATCAAATCTGGCCAATTGAGAAATTTTATCTGCCGATTCGCGCTGCTGGGTTATGTCCGACCCAACCCCACGGAACCCGTGGAACACGCCACTATCATCAAGTTTTGGCGAAGCAGACAATTCCCACCAGCGGCTTTCGCCGTTAATCTGGACAGGAACCAGCATATTGCTGAAACTGTCGCGACGTTTCAGCTTGTCTGCCAGTTCGTGCAACGCGGTCGAAAATTTACCGCTCTCCCAAGACTCTCCGGCAACCAGTTGCAGGAATGGCTTGCCTTCGATTATGTCTGCCGGCTGTCCAATCGCATGGGCAAATCGTGGTGAGACGTGGGTTATGCGCCGTGATGTATCCGTCTGCCAAAGCCAGTCGGCGCCGGTATCCTCAAATTCCTTGAGCAACAGACTGACCACTTCACTTTTTTCGTTGAGACTGGCTTCCGAAACCCTTCTATCGATGAATGACCGGCCAGTCTTGAGGCAAGCCGAGATCAGCAAAACCGCGATTGCCAATGACGCAATCGCCAAGTCGGCACTTCCGATATAGAACCAGCCGAAGCTCAGCGCCGCGCTTAACGCTGAAATGAACAATATGCTGCTGAGTGGGATCGCCGAGAATATCATGGCCGAGCCCACCATCAGACAGATCATCATCGCCCAGAGCGAATTCACAATCATCAAGTCCGCGCCATATGCGAATAGAAGAAAGCCGGCGCCCCAGACAGATCCCTCGACAAGGGACAAGACGTTGACCATCCTCATCTCGGCTCGATCAACAGTTTTCCGTTGCCATGCCGCCAGCTTGCGGAACCGAAAATGGGAATATATAATCAGTGAGCTTAGCGCCGCCAGCCAGAGGCCGAGAAACAGAATATTGATCTGGCCGATACCCCATTGCAGGGTCAGCAGACCGCACACAATCGCCGCGACAATCTTTAGCAAACTGTGCTGCTGGGAGCCATGTAATTGCAACGCACGAATCTGGCCCCCATCGACCCCTTCAGGGTTCGTCAGGCCAAGTAAAACGCTCAGCGGGATATCCCGCGGCAAACCGGAAGGGGTAATGATTTTTTCCACGCCCAACCATTACGCCCGAAACCTTAGCGAAAAGTAAGCATCGGCCTAAATTTTCCTGCAATTTCTGGTCGCCGAAAATTAATCCCGGTCAGGCAGCGACAGCATAAGGCTGGATATCACCGGAAAGATAAAGATTTCGAGCCTTCGCGCGGCTCAATTTTCCGGAACTGGTGCGCGGCAATGTCCGTGGTGGCACCAGTTCGATCACACAATTCATTCCGGTAATCGCGCGAACTTTTTCCTTAATCTCGTTGCGCAGCCGCAAACGTTCGATTTCATCCGAGGTCCGGCATTGAACCAGCACTGCCGGCGTCTCTTCTCCGCCGGGCGTCGTGATCGCGAAAGCGGCAATATCGCCTGCCTTGAAACCGGGCAGTTGTTCAACTGCCCATTCGATATCTTGCGGCCAATGATTTTTGCCGTTGATGATGATCATGTCCTTGGCGCGACCGACAATATAGAGATAGCCGTTCGACAGATATCCCATATCACCGGTATCGAGCCAGCCGTCCACCAGACAGGCATCGGTTGCCTCCTGATCGCCATAATAGCATTCCATCACAGCCGGGCCCTGCATCCATACTTTGCCGACGGTTTTTTCCGCCAGCACCGCTCCATTTTCTTCGCGGATTTCCAGCACGGTATCGCGCACCGGTTTCCCGCAGTTGACGATCGCCCGGAAACGCTTCGGCCGCTTGCCATCGCTCTGTTTCTCGCCCGAAAGCTCGGTCTCTTCGACCAGTTCCACTTCCATTCCCTCGCCCGATGGCATCAGGGTTACCGCGAGCGTTGCTTCAGCAAGTCCGTAGCTCGGCAAAAACGCTTTGGCGTCAAACCCTGCCGATGCAAAAGCATCGGTAAACCTCTGCATAACGTCAGGGCGGATCATGTCCGCGCCATTGCCCGCAAGCCGCCAACGCGAGAGGTCAAACCGTTCTTGCACATTGGATTGGCTGCCAATACGCCGAGCGCAAATTTCATAGCCGAACGTCGGCGAGAAGCTGCAGGATGTCCCCTCGTTGCGGGTGATCAGGTCAAGCCAGGACAGAGGCCGCCGGGCGAAGTCCGAGGTCTTGAGATAATCGGTAGAAACCTGATTTGCGACCATCGACAGGAAACAGCCGACCAGACCCATATCATGATAGAAAGGCAGCCAGGAAATGCATCGATCGGTGTCGTTGATCAACATGCCGTGGGCATGCGAACCGAGATTGTGCAGCAATGCCTTGTGCGAGACCGCGACGCCATGTGGAAACCGTGTCGAACCACTGGAATATTGCAGATAGGCAATGTCGCTGCTGTTGGCTGCTGGCAATTGCACATCGGGAGCATCCTGAGCGGCAAAACTATCCCAGCCAGAAACCGGGATGTTGCGGGACTGGCCGGCAGCACCCGCCAATTCCGCGATCTCGTCAGGAAACAGCAACAGGGCGGGCTTGCAGCTATCAAGCTGCACGCCGATCTGGTCGATATAGCTCTCCTTGCCGCCGAAGGAGGTGGGCAATGGCAATGGAACTGGCAAGGCACCAGCATAGACAGCGCCGAAGAATAGCGCGCAAAATTGTGGCTCGGTATCCGCAATGAGCGCGACCCGGTCGCCCGGTTTGATTCCAAATGCGATCAGTCGCTTTGCTGCAGCCAGCGCGTCTTCGCGCAATTCGCTAAACGGATAGACCCGGACAAGCGAAGCGCGGGCGTCGTGAAAATTGAATCCCTTTTGACCTTGGGCTGCATAATCCAAGGCTTCACCCAACGTGTCAAAATCGGAAAAGCGGCGCGGAAGTTCGTCCAAAGTCGGCGTTGCTGTCATTTCGGTCATCCAATATCCATTTCCGGAAGGTCCAGCCTTCCTAAAAACCAATCTTCTTCTATCGGTAAGAGAGCCAAGTGTCTTTTTTAAGGTCCCTTTAACCTATTCTGCCATTGTCATTGATAACCTCTGGCGTTTAAATTCCGGCCCGACTGTGGCACAAAAAGGGCAAACGTCAAACCGGAAGGCCAAGCCGTTGAAAAACAGCGTTAAAACGTTAGATCGGGAGAGTTTGAATCGGCTCGCTATACGCTATGTCGAGCGATATGCAACGAGCCGCAAAAAACTGGCGCGCTATCTGCAGCGAAAAATCGGGGAAAGAGAGTGGGATGACACCAACCCTCCCGCGGTCGAGGAACTGGTCGAGCACATTGCCGCATTGGGTTATGTTGACGACGCCACATACGCCCAAAGCAAGGCTGCGGCCCTCACCAGACGCGGTTATGGAACCCGCCGTGTCTCGCATGCACTATATGAGGCGGGGATTAGCGAAGCGGATGGCCGCGAAGCCTATCAGACCAGCGAATCCAACAAATGGGCTGCCGCAGACAAATTTGCCCGCAAGCGCCGGATCGGTCCCTATGCCGAATCGCAACAGGAAAGCGATAAATGCCGCAAACAAATGCAGGCTTTTCTGCGTGCTGGCCATGATTTTGACGTCGCTTCGCGCTTTGTCTTTGCCAAGCCAGGCGCGGAGATAACAGCGGAAGACTGACAACCACCAGTGCGATTGGCGAGAGCGAACGGTTCGACGTCATGATGGTCAGGAATCGCTAGTTTACAATTATTATGATATAAGCGTTACGTCGAGTCGCAAACTAGTAGAAAAGTCGTAGACTCTTGATTTAGCTTAGTTTTGTTCGGAGATGCATCGTGGCGATCTTATTTGCGGAACCAACCCCTGCGGATAGTCACATGGCCCAAGCCAGCGATGACGAGCAAAGCTCGGCTGACACAGAACCGCTGCGCGCCAGAGGCCATGTCAAATGGTTCGATAGTCATCGCGGATTCGGCTTTATCGTTCCGGAAAACGAAGAATCGAACGATAATAGCGCCACATCACAATCGGATATATTGGTTCACTGGAGCCTGCTTGAAACGCTGGGCACGCGGGAATTGCCCGAAATGGCGATGGTCACCTGCGAATATGTGGCCGCCCCGAAAGGATTGCAGGCGACGAAAATCCTCGACATTGATCTTTCGGTTTGCGGAGTAACAGGGGCAAAACCAGCAACTGCAAGCACGCAGCAAGCACCCCGGTCCGTCGAGGATGATTCGGACTATATCAATGCAGAGGTAAAATGGTTCAATCGCGCCAAAGGCTATGGTTTTCTGGTTAGCGACGATCTCGCCGGCGATATTTTCCTACATATGGAAACGCTCCGCGATGCAGGAATTTCAGATGTCGTTCCTGGGCAACATTTATTGGCGCGCATAAAAGACGGCAATCGCGGCCACATGGCGGCGCAAGTCAGCTTACCTTCCTCAATCTGAAGCAGAAAATTATTCAAATGAAAATGACACCAAAAGCGATTGCGCTTTCCTTCATGCTGCTCTCCGCTCAGTCTGCCCGGTTGCTATGCCCGGACCGGCGAAACCGCAGCGAACAACCAGCAAAGCAAAACACTGTTATCCGAGGCGGGCCTCAAGCAGGTCCCGCTCAGCATTCAAACAGCGGATGCGCTCCATGGCTTTGTGGTGGAGGTAGCAGAAACTGGTGCCGAGCAGGCTAAAGGCCTGATGTTTCGGACCGAGATGCCGTCTGACAAGGGCATGATTTTCCCTTTCGCGGAGGATCGTGTCGCAAGTTTCTGGATGAAGAACACGGTCATCCCGCTCGATATTATCTTCATCCGGCGGGACGGCACGATCGAGTCGATCGCTGCCGATACCACGCCTTATTCGCTCGACCCGGTTCGTTCCAACGAGCCGATTGCCACAGTGCTGGAAATTGCGGCAGGCCGAGCCGCTGAACTCGGTATAGTGCCGGGTGACACCGTCACCTGGAAGTGAACGTCTCCGCATCCGCAAACATCCTTCCTGTTTGACATTTTTTCATTGCAGACCGCGTGTCTGCGGGGCTAAGCGAACGGCATGAGCATATTGGCGAAAATATTCACTTGGTGGGACGGCGCAACGATCGGCACCGCCCTGTTCAGCGCCCGCAATGGCCAACGCATCGGCGAAGATGTGTTCGGCAACATCTATTTTCAGTCGAAAAAGGAGGGTTCCGGCCATCCTTCACGACGCCGCTGGGTCATCTATAACGGCGCCAATGATGCCAGCCGAGTGCCCCCCGAGTGGCATGGCTGGCTCCATCACAGCTATGACGAGATTCCCGAAAGCCATCTGCCGCAAGCGCGCATCTGGGAAAAAGAACCGAGCGGGAATATGACCGGTACAGCAAAAGCCTATCGGCCGGCGGGCGCTCTGGAAGAAGGCGGACGCCGTGCGGCAGCCACCGGTGATTATGAATCCTGGAACCCTGCCGAAGCGGAATGACAGGCATGACTCGCCACTCCATTTTATTCCCGATTCTGGCGACGACGCTGCTGGCTGGCTGTGGCTGGATCGGTGGCGACAATGTCGATGAACATGCTACCGGTCAGTCTGCCGAAAAAGCCGTGGTTGCTGCAACCGACGGCGATTTGATCGCATCGGTGACCGAGCAGATCGGCACACCGATGGCAGAACGCGTAGCCACGCTCGGCTTCCTCAACAAGCGTAACGGCCTGACGCGCGATCTCGAGCTGAAACCCGGCCAATCGATTCGTATCGGCCGCGCGATCGTCCGCCTGCGGGCCTGCGAGAAAAGTGCGCCATGGGAATTGAGTCCGGAACAGGGTGCCTTTGTTCAACTGCTGGTCAATGAACGCCCCCCAAACCGGTCCGGTGACGATCAGTGGAAGCGCGTGTTTTCCGGCTGGCTGTTCCGCGAATCACCGTCGCTTAATGTGGTCGAGCACCCGATTTACGACGTCTGGGTCAAAAGCTGCGCGATGAGCTTCCCGGGCGAAGAAGAAACGCCGGGAGATGCCGTAGATCCGACAGCTCCGCGAAGGTCTTCGTCCAATCTTGCCAACAGCTCGTCGAGCGCGCCAAATGAAACAGCGCCGGAAACCACTGCTCCTTCAGCGCCTGCGCCTGCCGCACCTCGACCGGCTCCACCAGCGAACAGAGCGCCGGTAGACACAATCGGTGATCTAATCGCCGAAACAACAGAAGACGGCGCATAGCCTCTGACCTTTTTGAGGTTTTCGACATAAGCTTCCTGGCTGATTTCAATCGCTCCCAACGAAGCCAGATGTTCGGTCATGAACTGGCAGTCAAGCAGTTGAAATTCCCCGACTTTGAGACGGGCCACTAGCCAAGCCAATGCTACTTTGGACGCGTCGCGGGTGCGCGAGAACATACTTTCTCCACAAAATGCGCCGCCAATGGCCAAGCCATAGAGACCGCCAACAAGCCTGTCCTCGCCGGTTGTTTCATCCGCCTTCCAGCATTCGACACTATGCGCATAGCCAAGTTGGTGCAGCTGGTTGAATGCCTCTTCGATTTTGGCATTTATCCAGGTTTCCTTGCGATCCTCTGCTTGGGTCGCGCAAATATCAATCACATCAGCGAAGGCGGCATCGGTGGTGACCCGAAAACGGTCGGACCTTATGGTTTTGCGGAGCGAGCGCGACATCTGGAAATTGTCGAGCGGAATGACCGCCCGCGCTTTGGGTTCGACCCAGAAAGTATCCGGATCATCACGTGCGTCTGCCATCGGGAATATGCCCGATGCATAAGCTTTCAGCAGCAGGTCAAGATCAATGGCCATGGACATCAGATAAGCCGATCAACTCCATTCGGACAGTTGGAAATCTAATCATATTGCCGCGCGTCATGTAGACATCAGCACCCGGGCTTCTTCCGCAATTTTTTCGGCAATTGCGGCATATTCTTCGGCAAAGCCGGCGTTGGTGCGCCAGGCAGCACCGATGCTGCGGGTTACCGACCAGCCTTCGACCTCCAACAAGGCGACGTCGCCGCCGCGGTTCAGTTCGGACCGCACGTAAAGCTCTGGCAGAATCGCTAGCCCCAGTCCCGAAGCGACCATTTGCCGTACGCTGTCCAGACTGGTGCCCTCATAGTCGCGCAGCAAATTCATGTCATGCAGCTGGCACTGACGCGCCACGTCGCGGTGAAGATGATGCCGGCGATCCAGACTGAGCACCGGCAGGCCCGGCAGATCGGCAAGGGTGAGATTTTCCTGTGACGCAAGCGGGTGGTCTGGCGGCGCAACCAGGATCAGAGGTTCGCGAAACAGCGGTTCGATCTGCAGATTATCGCCTTCGATCGGCAACGGACCGAGCAGCATGTCGATCGAGCCTTTGGTAAGTTCCATCGCCTGCAAATCAGGGATCCCCTCGCGCATATAGAAACGCAGGTCCGGCCGGGTGCGGTGCAAAGCGGCAATCACCGGCGGCATCAGATAGGGGCCGAGGGTCGGCGATACACCGAAGCGCAGGATTCCCGCCAGACTGTCGCTTGCCCGTTCCGCCAGATCACGAATATCCTTCACCTGGATCAGCACCTGCCGGGCGCGATCGGCGATCTCCCGGCCGACCGGCGTGAGTTCCGCACCATGGGTTCGCCGTTCCACCAATGTCACACCCAATCTTTGCTCGAGCGTACGCAATTGATGACTCAATGTCGGTTGCGAAGCACCCGCGGCTTGGGCCGCTTTGCCAAAATGGCTGTGGTCAGCAACGGCGACCAGATATTCGAATTGGCGGAACGTCGGCATGGCGGCAATCCCTTCTTATAGAAACTATCTATCGATTGTGACATTTTCATTCGATTGGGTTTATCATCAGATTCTCGCCATATCAACCTTGTCGGTGCCGACGCGCGACATAAAAAGGATATGTCGTGAAAAAGCCCTCCACTGGCCCGCTCCCGAAAGATCGGGAGCTGGCAAACCACATTGCGAGCGATCGCGACCAGGAAGAACAGGTCCGCGAGCTCGCAGAATTGCAACGCAGCCTGGCCGAACGCATTCGCAAGATCGAACGTGCTGCAGACAAAGGTCAGGAAGACGAAACCGCATAGCTCCCAATTCCATTCCCCAAACTCCGGGGCGGCGGCATAGCCTCAAATGCTGACCGCCCCGTTTTTTAACACCAGGATGACAGCCCGATGGTAAAAAAAATTCGCACCGCTCTCCAGGAATTTATCGCACTGGAATCGAGCGCCGGCATCATATTATTTGGCGCCGCGGTGATGGCAATGGTCGCTATCAACAGCGCGTTCAGTTCTTATTATGTCGGCTTTCTCGACATCCCCGTCGCCGTCCAATTTGGCGGATTGGAAATCGCCAAGCCGCTGGCACTGTGGATCAATGACGGGCTGATGGCGATCTTCTTCTTTCTGATCGGACTGGAGGTGAAGCGCGAGCTGGTCGAGGGACAGCTTTCCAGCGTCGAGCAGGCCTCGCTTCCGGCTATCGCAGCAATCGGCGGCATGGCCATTCCGGCTCTGATATTCGTCTATTTCAACTGGGATATGCCGGGGAATATCAACGGCTGGGCGATCCCGGCCGCAACCGACATCGCCTTTGCTCTGGGCCTGCTGGCGTTGCTCGGCAAACACGCACCAGTGTCGCTGAAGATATTGCTGCTCGCGATCGCGATCATCGACGATATCGGTGCGATAATCATCATCGCCCTGTTTTACACGAGCGAAGTATCGAGCTTCTCCCTGTTGCTGGCTGGTGGCGGCACGATATTGTTGTTCGCGATGAATCGACTGGGTGTAATTCGAACAGCGCCTTATATATTGGTGGGCATCTTCCTGTGGATCTGCGTCCTGAAATCGGGTGTCCACGCAACTCTGGCCGGGGTGATCGCTGCGCTTGCTGTCCCGCTGCACGCCAAAGACGGCAGTTCCCCGCTAAAGCATCTGGAACATATATTGCACCCGTGGACGGCCTTTCTGATTCTTCCGTTATTCGCCTTTGCCAACGCCGGCGTGTCTCTGGCCGGACTGCGGTTTGCCGATCTTATGGCCCCGCTGGCCCTCGGGGTGGCAGCCGGACTGGTCATAGGCAAGCAGGTCGGTGTGTTCGGGTTCATGTTTCTGGCAACCAAGACCGGACTGGTGAAGCGACCGGACGGTGTCAGCTGGTTGCAGCTATACGGACTCGCCTGTCTGACCGGTATCGGTTTCACGATGAGCCTGTTTATTGGTAACCTCGCCTTTGTTGACCCCGATCAGATCGAGACGGTCAAGCTGGGCGTGATCAGCGGTTCGCTGATTTCCGGCCTGCTAGGTTACGGCGTCCTGCGGTGGGCACCGACGTCTGGAACCTGATAACCTGCGATGGCGCACCGAAACTATCGGCGTTCTCCACAATCCGTGATAGGGCGACCGGATGAAGCGGCAACTCTATCTGGCAGCGGGATTGGTTTCGCTGGGCCTCGGCGGCATCGGCGTCATATTGCCGTTGCTACCCACGGTGCCGTTCATGATCCTTGCGGCTTTCTGTTTCGCCAATAGTTCGCCTCGGCTGGAATCCTGGCTGGTAGAGCATCCCGTCTTTGGCGTGCATATCATGAACTGGCGCAACCGGCGGGCGATCT
>RCMY010000579.1_pt1 | contig 34439 bp, 26 predicted proteins | sample 2041341 | NCBI WGS metagenome assembly RCMY01 (sample SAMN09708234, study PRJNA481090) | Marine sediment metagenome, whole genome shotgun sequencing project. | reverse complement strand
GCGCTGTTCACCCGGCAAAAAACCCAGGATATTGGCACCCAAAACGAAGGGCGGAATTATCAAGATAGGTTTTGCGTCAGTGCGCGTTGCAACTTTTTTTAAAGAAGGGGCCACACGGTAGAGTAGAAAACGATCAGTTTCATCCAGGAGAACATGCTCGCCGCGCTCGAAGTGAAAACCAAATTCGGGCTCAATGGCCTTTATGGTCTCAGGGTAGTTATAGGTCACCATCTCCAGCAGGTCTGCCTGACGTTTCGTGTACTGGGCCAGCTTTTCGTTTTTGAGTTCAAAGTAGCTCTGCTGCAAGGCCTCGGTGAGGCCACCCATCTCCAGTTCTGCATAGGCCGTCATCATGCCAGCTGTACCTTTAACGCTTCGATTTATCAGTTCAAGATTGTTCTGCAGCAGCCGAAGATAGGCTTCAATACTATCCACTGGCGATTCCTCCAGCAAACGCATTCTTTCGACCCTGTTAAAATACTGGCTGGCCAGCTGGTAGGGAATAAAAAAATCGGTGGTATATCGTGACATACCGGCCCCGTAGGCCTGTGTAGCGGAAAACAGATTTTCAAAGATTGAAAGTCCGTCACTGAAGGCATTCATCATTTCAGTGGATTCATTGCCCGTTTTTTTTGCGTCCGGCATACTTTTTACTCTCCTTTGTACACCCTTTAGTGGGCGACCGTTTTGGGCTCCCACTAAAGGATCTTCTCACATTACGTTGTTGGTCTACTCTTTATTAAAATAATCTTCCACTTTAGCATAGTTGTCATCGACCTGCTTTTTAAAATCATTGCAACCGGTACGGTACGTCGACATCCAATCTTTAATAGCCTTCTTGCCTTCTTCCGGTAGTCCAGGGGCCTGGGTGAGAAAAGTCTCGAACATCTTCTCATTCTGCTCGTAAACCATGGTCATGGCACTGAAGCTGCTGTCGAACGCGGTTTTGTTGAACTGAATCATCTGTTTGGCAATCTGTTTTTGGTCCATCTGTTAATCCTCCATTTAAATGTATTAGGTTGTTCACCTGCTTTCAGGTGATTTTGATTATGTATCATCTTCAGCACGTTTAATAGTAATAGCTGAAAGACTTGTCAACTAATTATGTTGCGGCGCACAAAAAACAGCAATGATGCATTTACACGTTGCTTGGAATGTTTTATATCTTCAACCAGTATAAAATATACTAACAGGTAATTGGTGCCGACGATGCAGTATGTTGGCGTTGCAAGGTTACTTTTCAAGACAGCCAGGGAGCATGCAGAATTTGATAGACAGTTTGATTTTTAAGAAATATGCAAACAGGCGCCTCTACAGCATGTCAGACAGTAAATATGTGACACTTGACGACATGTCGCAACTCATCTGTAAGGGCCACGATGTAAAGGTCATTGATGCCAAAACCGAGGAAGATGTCACCGCCTTTGTTCTCACCCAGATTATCCTTGAGCAAACTAAAAACAAAAACACCTTGTTACCGGTGTCGCTTCTGCATTTTATGATCCGATACAGGATGATCTATTGATTATCGAGCCGATTCCGCTGTTCAGCGTGGGCTCGCCGGCTTCAGAAAAAGTGATGTAATCCAGTCGAGGAGATCGGAAAGAATCTCCAGTTCACGGATAACATCGATGATGGTTACGTGATCTTAGCGCTCCATTGCCCACCCCGCCTCTTGCTACGAGGAATACTCCTTCTTTTTTCCATAACCCGAGAGTATTCTCCGGGCGGGCAATGTTGCAGACCACCTTGGGCTTTGCTTTCGTTGATTATGCCGTCATATCTAAGAAAAGACTCCCCATAAAAACAAATATTTAATTGGATAAGAGAGGTCTTTGACTTGATGTGTTTGGGCAGCGCATTTGCTCATCGGGTCCGGAGTATGTCACAAATAAATAAATTGTGGATTGAGTTGAGCACCATACAGATAATTTTCTTGCAAAAAAAACGGAAAAAATTATGGAAAAGAGGCAATATAATAACCAATTTTGGAGGTGGGAAGAAAGGGAAATAATTTTTTTGAACCATCTTTTAACAAGAAATCATTGACATGCTTAGCCTATGCTCTACATTCGTCACCTTTCGTATTTACTGAGCAATAGAGGAGATTATTATGCGTAACCATTGGAGTAGTAGGTTTGGTTTTATCCTGGCGGCTGTTGGTTCAGCGGTAGGTCTTGGAAATATCTGGAAATTTCCGTTCATTACAGGAATGAACGGGGGGGGCGCCTTTGTGCTGGTGTACCTTGTAGCCATCTTGTGTTGTGGGTTGCCAATCCTGATGGCCGAGTTTCTTATCGGGCGCCACTCCCAGAAAGATGTTGTCGGTTCATTCAAAGAATTGACCCCGAAATCAACCTTCTGGAAATACATCGGCTGGCTGAACCTGGCCGCAGCTTTTATCATTTTGTCCTACTATGGCGTTGTTGCTGGTTGGACGCTTGATTACCTGTTGAAATCCATCACAGATTCTTTTGCCGGTCAGGAGTCTGATGCTATTGCCGGCATGTTCGGAGCGCTTGTCACCGATCCTGTCCGCCAGCTTGTATCCCTGACGGCCTTCATGGCTCTGTGCCTGTTGGTCGTTATCAGCGGCATTAAAGAGGGCATTGAGCGCTGGAATAAGATTCTGATGCCAACCCTGTTCGCCATTCTGATTTTTATGGCCGGCTATGCCATGACCACCAGCGGCGCAAAAGAGGGTCTGAAGTTCATGCTCTACCCGGACTTTTCAAAGCTGACCGCCAACGGGGTTCTCGAGGCAATAGGTCACTCGTTTTTTACCCTGAGTCTGGCCATGGGAGCCATGATCACCTATGCCAGTTACATGGATAAAAAAGAAGCAATTTACCCGGTATCCATCCGTATCGCTTTTCTCGACACCCTGGTGGCTATTATCGCAGGCCTCGCAATTTTTCCGATCGTCTTCTCTGTAGGAATGGAACCCAGCGGCGGACCAGGACTGATCTTCAAGACTCTGCCTCAGGTCTTTGCCACTATCCCACTAGGTACTTTTCTTTCCACCCTATTCTTCCTGCTGCTGGCGTTTGCTGCACTCTCTTCTGCCGTTTCTCTGCTGGAGGTGCTTACCGCCTATATGATCGATGAGAAGAAATACAACAGGAAGAAAGCGACCATCTGCATGACTGTCGCAGTTTACATTGCAGGTATTCCGTCAGCACTTTCCTACTCTGTCCTCGGGAATGTGAAGCTGTTCAAGGGAATGGAGATACTCGATTCTCTCGATTATATTGCAAGTAACTTCATGCTGCCCATTGGTGGTTTGCTGATAGCCATTTACACAGGTCATATTCTCGATAAGAAGATCTCTAAAGCGGAGATCACAGAGGAAGGAGTCGGTTACCTGACCATTTTCAACATCTGGTACTTTACAATCCGTTATATTGCACCTATTGCCGTGTTGCTTGTGTTTCTCACTAAGATTGGCTTGCTCAAGCTGTAGTCCTTTTTGTGGCGGGAATATGTTATTAAGGCAGCAACCTTGCATCATTGTGTAAAGGTTGCTGCCTTTTTTTGTTGCTTCAACTTTGATCCTGCTTAATAAGGCAAGCCCCGGGGAATGCCGGGGCTTGCTCCGAAATTACTTAAACGCTGGCGGGGGCCTGTCGAGCGGCTTTTTTTATTCGTCGCTTTTGGCTTAGCCAGACCAGGACAAGCATGGCAAGGGCCGGGATAAACATCAGCTGTTTGGGAGGACGATCGGTAAGGACCTGGAAATTCATGACTTCCTGATCAAAATCGACGCGGGCTTTTTTAGCGGCGCTGCCAAATACCACATTATCGATGAAGATCCCGCCATTTTCATTGCGGGTACTGAATCCCATCGCCTGTAATCGTTTGACACCATCGGCCTGATCGCCGACTGTTAAGGACACAACCATGGTGAATTCCTTGCCACTCATTTTCTCGCCTTTCAAGGTGAGACGCAATTGGTCGCCTGCCGGCATATGATCGACAAATTGGGCCAGCTCCGCCGCTGGTCGAGTCTCCAGTTCCGGATAGATTTGATCCCAGAAATAGCCGGGGCGAAACAAAATAAAGGCTGCAAATAGTAACAGCGCACTCTCCCAAAGCTTATTCTTGGTCAACATATAGTTTTGCGTGGCAGAGGCAAAGGCTAGAATGGCTATAATGGCACCGCATACCACAATAATAAAATGAATGGAGGAGCCGATCCCGATCAGCAGGAGTTCATTGTTATAAATAAAAACAAAGGGTAGAATTGCTGTGCGGATATCATACATAAAGCCCTGGATACCTGTACGAATGGGATCCCCCCCTGAAATCCCCGCGGCAGCGAAGGCAGCCAGACCGACCGGTGGCGTGTCGTCGGCGAGAACACCAAAATAAAAGACGAACAGATGGACGGCAACAAGAGGGATAAGCAATCCGTTCTGGGCACCCAGGCTGACAATGACGGGTGCCATAAGGGTGGAAACGACGATATAATTGGCGGTTGTTGGTAAGCCCATACCGAGAATGATACAGAATATCGCGGTAAACAACAGGGTCAAGTTCATGTTCCCAAGGGAGATCAATTCCACGAAATCGGTCATGACCAGGGCTATGCCGGTAAGGGTGACAGTGCCGACGATGATGCCGGCAGCGGCCGTCGCCACACCGATCCCGATCATGTTCCGGCCACCGGTGACCATTCCGGTAATGACGTCTTCTATGCCGCGTGAAAAACTGAATTCCTCACTCTGTATCTTTCGAAAAAAACCTTTAAGCGGTCTTTGGGTAATGACGATGAACAGCAATAAAACAGTCGCCCAGAAAACCGACAGGGAAGGGGAAAATTGTTCTACAATCAGGCACCACATGAGCACCACAACCGGCAGGAGAAAGTACAGGCCTGCCTGGGTAGTTTCACCGAGATCGGGCAGTACGTCCATATCTGTCGTGTGTTCGAGTTCAGGAACCCGGCAGGCGATATAAACCAGGATAAGATAGGCCACAAGGGCGAGTCCCGCGATGATGTAAATCGCTCCATCGCCCGCTGCGGTCTTTATCCAGCCAAGACCATAATAAGTAGCCGCGCCGGTTGCGATTGTGCCGAGGAGAACGGAGACGATGCCGTAGAGGGATTGTGCTACGGTCTTCTTGTGTCTTTTCTCGAGCCCTTGGAGGCCCATTTTACATGCCTCGAGATGGACAATATAGACCAGGGCGATATAAGCGATTATTGCCGGCAGAAAGGCGTGTTTAATAACTTCGAGATATGAAATGCCGACATATTCAACCATCAGGAAGGCAGCTGCTCCCATTACCGGCGGAGTAATCTGACCATTCACCGAAGAAGCGCACTCGATGCCGCCGGCTTTTTCGGCGGAGAATCCAACTTTTTTCATCAGTGGTATGGTGAAGGTCCCGGTGGTGACTACATTGGCAATTGACGAGCCGGATATCATGCCGGTCATGGCAGAAGCAACGACCGCCGCCTTGGCTGGTCCGCCGCGCATATGACCAAGTCCGGCGAAGGCTACGCGGATGAAATAATTGCCGGCTCCTGCTTTTTCCAGCAGGGAACCAAAAAGAACGAACATGAAGACCATGCTGGTTGAGACCCCCAGGGCGACACCAAAAACACCCTCAGTCGATAACCAGTAGTGCGACATGCCCTTGACGAGGCTCGCCCCCTTGTGGGCAATAATGTCCGGCATATACTGCCCGGCAAAGGTGTATATGATGAAAAGAGTTCCTATAATCATCAACGGGGGACCGAGGGCACGGCGAGTCGCCTCAAGAAGTAGGACAATGCCGATCACGGAAATAACCAGATCAATGGTAGTAGGGGACCCTGGCCGGGAAGACAGTCCTGTGTAATTGAGGTAGATATAGCCAGCTGCAAAAGCGGCAGTTAGAGCCAGTATCCAGTCCTGAAAAGGAATATGTTTTACAGGTGATGTTTTGAAAGTCGGAAAAGCGGCGTAGGCCAGAAACATGGCAAAAGCCAGATGAATGGAGCGGGCCTCTGTGTCGTTGATGACAAAAAAGTTCAGGGCAAAGGGAAGAGGAGATGAATACCAGAGCTGAAAAAGAGACCAGAGTAGCGGGATTGTGAAAAGGACAGCTTTGGAAAATTTATCTTGTGGTATCCGACCTCCGGTATCGGCATCGGCAACCATCTTTTCTAACTGTTCCACTTCGGGTTTTTTTTCTTTTTCGGTCATAATATATTTGACTCCTCTCAGGGCTGCTGCATATCTATTCTTTTATTACAGGAGTGAAGCTAACAACCAGCCGATTCTTCCGAAACGACCGGAACTCTTGGAGTTGCTCACTCGCTGGTCATAAGTTCGTATAAGGAAAATGCATGTCTTGCCTATCGGGCGGGTGAAAGACGACCGGTAGCCGATCTTACCCGCCCGTTTTACTCCTTGCTTACATCAAACCAGCTTCCTTGTAATATTTAATCGCCCCTTCATGAAGAGGAGCAGAAAGGCCATATTTGATCATCTGTTTTTTGTCCAAATTGGCAAAAGCAGGGTGGAGCTGTTTGAATTCGTCAAAGTTCTCAAAAACCGCTTTGACAAGGTGGTAAACCACGTCAACCGGAACCTTGCTGGAACTGACGATGGTGGCACTGACACCAAAGGTATTGGTGTCAGTGGGGTTGCCCCGGTACATTCCGCCGGGGATAATGGCGTTACTATAGTATGGATTGGCGGCAACCAGCTCTTCGATTTTCGGGCCGGTGACATTCACCAGGACAGAGTCACAGGCGGTACAGGCTTCCTGGATGGAACCATTGGGATGACCGACCGCATAGACGATGGCGTCAACTTTGTTGTCACAAAGGGCGGCTGACTGCTCGGCGGCTTTCAATTCGGATGCGAGCTTAAAATCAGCGGTTGTCCAGCCATACTTGGCCATAACCACTTCCATGGTACTGCGTTGTCCGGAACCGGGGTCACCGATATTTACTCGTTTTCCCTTTAAATCTTCGAGCTTTGTGATCCCTGAGTCGGCTCTTGCAACAACGGTGAAAGGTTCCTGGTGCAGTGAAAATACAGCGCGCAGGTTAGTGTCTGGACCACTGGCGGCAAATTTATTCAGACCCTTGACGGCCTCATACTGAACATCAGACTGCGCGACACCGAAATCAAGCTCTCCAGTGGTGACCGCGTTGACATTATAGACCGAACCACCGGTACTTTCGACAGTGGCTCGGAGGCCATGCTCTTTTTTGCCTTTGTTGACGAGGCGGGCAATAGCGCCGCCGGCCGGGTAGTAAACCCCGGTCACTCCCCCTGTACCGATGGTTATGAATTTTTGCTCGGCCGCTATCGCGGAACCGGCGACAGTCCCGACACAGAGGGCGCAGCCGAAGGTAATTGCGGTTAACAGCGAAGTAGTTCTTGTGTTCATAATTATTTCTCCTTGGGTTTGGGGTTTTCCCACAGCAGATAACCAGTGTGAGGGCAGAGTGTTGTACATCGCCTTTCAGCAAACCGGGTATGAACCCGAAAGATCAGATCAACAGGCGTTGTACGTAAATAACCTATCTACAACAAAGACCTATATTCTTGCATTCGTCAAGACTTTTTGCGAACTTATCCACTCTTGAAAAAGAAAATCGAGATCTCTGGTTTGCACACCGTTGCATGCATCAAATGACCATCATGTGTCGTCATTTTTCGTGCCAGTTTTTTTTTCCGTGTACCGGGGTCTTGGTATTTTTATGAGACTATCGCCCCATACTGACTCGTTTTTTAGCGGCTGCAAGATCGAAATAACTCGGATCAAAATCGGTGTGACCGGTCAGATCATACAGAGTATCCTGCTTTTTGCCGTCCGGTGATTCAAGGTCGGTTATGAGTTGCAGATAGTGGTGTATGTCGTCAACTGTCTCCGGTGGGCAGGCCATTTCTCCGGCGAGGAGGATCGGGTGTTTGAGCTGTCTGGTCGGCGGGATTATTTCCTCCAGGTGGATTTCATGTTCCCATCCTTCACCGGCGCCATAGATGTAAGAAAACACGAACCGCATACCTTCTTCCAGGGTGTGGAGCTTGTATTTATATTCATCGAATCTCTTTGCTTCTCGGGGAACATTCATTTTCATGGTAGGCTCGTAGCTGATCTTGCCGACCAGAAACTGATGGACGTGGCTATCGCTCCAGCCCATGCTCTGCTGAATGATGTCGTGCAGTTGCGCCAGAGTGAATATTCCCGGTACCTGGACCCTTCTCCAGATGAGTGGGTCCGAAAAAGTTAATGAAATATGCAGGACATAGCTTGGAATCTGCTTGTCATCCTTTTTTGTTTCGGTGGCGGTTTTGGTGCTTTGTGGAAAAGCACCTTTTATAACCTGGGCCATTTGCTCCTCCTTGGCTGCATTTTCATCCTGCTCATTAACCCTGAACGTGACACATTAATGCAGGGATGGAAACCTGACTAGAGCAGGTCGAAAAACAAGAGATCTTTCTTACTCTTCACTCTCTGATATTTCCTGCATCGTCGTCAGGAGAAGCTGTTTGAATTTTTCGACAGACTTCCGGCCGTTATCGCCCTTTTCATCGCGGATGACCTTGAAGAAATCATGACAGATTTTAATTTTTCCGGCCGACCAATTCTGGGTAAATCCTTGGGGCGGATCACTGTCCAGCTGTTGCTGGTCGGGCTGGTTGTCCTTTTTATAGTCTCTGCGGCCATGGGCCCAGTTGATGGTGTGCTGGTAATAGAGCAGGGAGCGGTTGAGCAGGATAAAGAGGAGGTCGATCGATTTGGCAGGGCCGATCTGAATCTGTTTTCCGCCCAGCGGTAAACCTAAAATTTTGACCTTGTCGGAAAGATTTTCGCCACCAAAGAGCGCGCCGAGTGCCCCGGCCAGAGTGCCAAAGGCAGTGAACAGGCCAAGGCCATGACCAAAAGCCGCCATTTCCAGCCCGGCACCAATAGCTGCACCACCCAGCCCTCCGGCTATGATGACCTGCTGCCGGGTAAGCCCTAGAAGCTGCCAGGTCTGTTCGTCGAACAGGTCTTTATTAAGAATCGAATGCGGCGGAAGGTCATAGTCGAAAATATTGTGTTTGAAAAGACTGCGGATGCGCTGGTGGGTTTTCAGTTCCATTCGGCTGATAGTCTTACTGTAGGTGAGAAAGAGCTTTTGTCGGCTTTTTTCCGCTTCTTTCTCGGAACTGATTTGCTCGGTGATTTGCAGCGAAAGGCTGTCGGTCAACAGGGTGGTGATAGCATCCGCCGTGGCATCGTTTCGTGCTGCCCAATCTTTTTTAAATGCGGTGACCACCTCGGACAGTGACTGTTGCCAGTCCTGATCAATCGACTTCAGGGTCTCTAAAAGTAGAATCCGTTCGGCATAGGTAGCCCGGTGGGCATTGAACACCCGGTTGGAATTAAAGTTTTTGCGGAACTCGCTTTTCCATCCATCGAGATTGCTATGATCATCTTCCTTGCAGTTGATGATGGCCATCCGGGGCTTTCCCGTTAGGCGCAAGATCTCCATTTCCGCCCGATCGACATTTCGGACCGGGCGTGAGCCGTCGACCACATAGATGATTCCTGCGCCTCTTTCCACCGGGCCCAGCAGCTCGTAGTCATCGTGCAGTTCGGGGATGGTTGCGGCATAGGCTCTAAAGGTCTTGAGGGGATTTTCGTCGGTTGCCGTTCGTTTTTTCAACTCACTAAGAATCCTGGCCGGATTTTGAAAGCCTGGGGTGTCGGTGAAGCGGAGCACCTCCCGGCCATCGATCACTACCGGGAAAGTGCGGCATTCGGTCGTCTCGCCTGGGGTCGGACTGACATGTACCGAGTCATCTTCAGCCAGGGTAGAGAGAACAGACGATTTTCCTTCATTTGGGTGGCCCAGTATGGCGAATTCCGGTGTCATGAGGTCTTCCTGTCAGGAGATGAGTGAAAAAATGCTCAGATAAGGATCGCCGAGGGCCTCAATTTTCTGACGCCAGAGAGTCAGGTCTGTTGGAGCTGCCGGGGTAAATACCGTTGCATCAGGACGGCCCACTAAACCCAGGTGAATGATAGTGTTTTCAGGGAGAATTGTCCGCAATTCTTTCAAGTAAGTGAGAAAATCGACGAGAGGCACCATCCAGGCCTCCATCAGGATAAAGATTCCTTCTCCCGGCTGCCACGCTCTCTCTGCCAGGAGTTGTTGCAGCTGCTGATCATTGTCGAAGCTGATCATAAAGCGGTGTACTTCTTTAATGGTACATCCTTGTAGCTGCAGGAAGGGTTCAAGGGTTTGAGGCGGGGTGAGGGGGAAGATATCATCGGGAATGAGCACGACCTGTTCCAACAACTGTGGAAAAGAGCCCGGATGAGGCTGTTGCATAAAAGCTGGATTGCCGGCCGATGTTGACTTTTTCGTCTCTGGTGCGGCCTGGGTGGTGACCAGAGGTGTCTGCATGCGCCTGATGAGAGCGAGGCAGGCCGGGGTATCGAGTTTGATTTTGTGCAGAGAGCGACGCTCAAACACCTTTCCTATCAAAAAGAGCGTCAGCCGGAAAAAAAGGCCATAAAAAAGCAGGCAGAACACGAGAAAAGGCCACCAGGCGATCAGGTTGCCGGTGGTCAGATGATAAATGCCTTCTTTAAGGATGATCCGGCTCCCCTCTATCTCGGCAAGAGTAGGGATGCTGTTTGCCTGGGGAACAAACCAGGACCACGGCAGCGCGGCAAGCATAACAAAGTGATGAATGGCCTCTGCGCTGAACTGCATGGTTGATTGCCAGCCAAAGGCTATGTCGCTGGTGGATATTTTGATGAGGGTTGCCGAAAGCAGGCCGATATTGAAACCTATGGCAAAAAGTTGACAGAGGGCAAAAATCGGCCAGTATAAAAGAGAACTATAGATCGTGCTGCGGGCCTTGAAGATGCCTAAGGTATGATTGACACTGATCCTTTTTTCCGTTGTTGCCGTGCGCAACCATTGCTTGTGGAAAAAGGCGATACTCTTGCCAATCATTCTTCGCAGGAGCAGGGCATAAAAGGATGGTATTTTCACCCCGGGCAGCAGCGATCGAAGAAGCAAGGCACCGAGCAGAAACCCGACAAAGATGAGTTGCGAGACAACAAAAAGGAGCAGAAAATGAAAAACGTTGACTGGGGTTGTGCCGGTATAGGTAAAAAATGAAAAACCCCCAGTCAGGCCAAACAATATGCCGAAAATAATGGCGAGGTTCCTTGCCAGAAGATAGGAGTCGCTGAATATTGCGCCGGGACTTTTCTGCTCAGGGGCCGAGAAGTTCTGCTCTGTTCTTTTCGCCAGCCATGTACCGAGTAGCTGATGGTTGCTGGCATCACGTGCAATGCCGAGCTTTTTCTGGTTGTCCAGAAAGATATTTCTGTCGCGCTGGTGGAGTGTGTTGTTGTCAACATCTACGTCCTGGTTACATAAGTACTCCAGGTCGATGATGTGTTTATAGTGCCAGGTTGTCTTCATGGAGCTCATTATACCAGAATGAAAAGAGGGAGCAATAAAACCTCATAAAAGCTTTAGATGTATCTTTTTTGTGTTTTGACAGGAAAATAATCTGACTCAAGGGGGATTGGAAATAGTCCCGGTGTATCTCTCGTTCACTTGGGTTCGGATTTTTTAAAAAGATCGATTATCATAGAGTCAGCGGAAAAGGTTGTCAAGTCGTCGAAAAGTAAGATAAGATAAAATGTTCTGATTTCACCATCTTTTTTCCGCGAGTCCGTCTTCTTTCACTCAGGATCACTCTCTATGCAGCTGCACAATAAATTTCGCTGTTTCGTTTCTGTTTTAATAGTGGTTGTCGGTATAACTTTATTACCCTTGTCCCTGTTGGCCGAAGATACTTCGAAAGATGGAGGCGCGAAGGCACCTCCCGCCAAAGAGCAGAAAGCCAGCCTTATCCAGATCTACTCCTGGGCCAGTATCCTGCCGAAAGAGTTGATTGATCTGCAAAACGGACTGGCCAAAGATACTTCTACCCAGAGCGTGGAAGACGAACTGGTCACTCTTACCAAGGAAGCGGAAGGGCTGAGAGTGGAGGTAACCGATCTTACTGAAGCCGGGAAAGCCGACGAAATACAACTTGCTCAGGTGACGGACGCTCAGGGGAAGGTTTTTCGGATTACCAATCGGCTCAAAAAGCTCAGCGAGCCGATAACTTCGGCAATTTCCAACCTTTCAACAAAGAGTAAAGACTGGCAGACAAAAAAAGACCAGATAACGGGGTATGACAAAAAGGAACTCCTGTCGCTGACTCTGGCCAAAGAACAGCAAAAAACACTGGTGCTAACCATTGATCAAGCCCTGCAGATTATTGGTGAGGAGCTTAAACAGGTTTTGGCGGTCGGCAAAAAGATCGGTGATCTGCAGGTGCAGCTCTACTCCACGAACAGCCAACTGCAAGCCATGGACGGTGATCTGCGGGCGATTTCCATCCAACAGACCTCACCCTCGATACTGTCTATAGAATTTTATACCAGAATCAACGCTAACCTCTTTAGGAAAAGCTATGAGAACACCAGGCAGTTTGTCGTGAACCAGTTGACTATTTTGCAAAAAAGCAGAAATTATGTTTTGCTCAGTCTCATCGCTTTTTGCCTGGTCTGCTTTGGTGTATACAAAACGAAGGATTTCGTTACATCATCGTCGCGCTGGTATCCGTTTGCCGCCTATCCTCTGGCTACGACCGTTTTTATTGTCTGTAGTATCAACACCTCTGTTGCCATGATGCCGGTCAACTTTGACCTGCCGCAGCAGTGGCAGGCTCTGCTGAATATCCTGACACTGCTTGCCGCAACCCGCCTGGCCACTCTTCTTATACCAAACAAGGGTCGGCGGCTGGTGCTCATCCGCCTGATTATATTTATGGCCATTGTCTTGTTTATGGTCGTCCTGAATCTTCCGCAGATGTTGATGCTGCTCTATGTCTTCTCTGTGTCGGCATTGGCTCTTGTCTATTACATTTACCAGCTTCGAGCCATCCGAGGTAAGACTGACCTGAGATCGTGGTTCAAACGACTCATAGGTTTATTTCCGGCGGCAATCTTGGTCTTGGGTATTTCCGGTTATGACCAGTTCGCGGTCATCCTTTTTTCGACATTGTTGTCAGCAGTCAGCGCCTGTCTGATTGTCTGGATGCTGTACCTGCTTTTATTGGGTTTTCTCGATCTGCTGCTCACTGTGCTGCCTTTTTCCCTGTTGAGCGAAAGTCGGGAAATTATATTGAAAAGTCTGCAGCCGATAATCGTCTGGCTGCACATTATTCTTCTGGTCGCGGTCCAGGGTGTTGTCTGGGGTTTTTTTGCTACTCTCTTTGAGGCTGTTAACGGCATCTTTGGTCAGGGATTTGCTTTTTGGGATCTGAAAATTTCGCCCAGATTTCTGCTCACCGTCATTTTTGTTATCTATGCAGCTCTCCTCACTTCGAAGGCTATCCAGACACTGCTCTTAAATAAAGTCCTGCCGAGATACGGTGCGGCAAAAGGGGTGCAGATCTCCATTACCCGCCTGGCTCACTATGCTATTTTGACGACTGGTTTTATGGTTATGCTCAGGGTGCTGGGGTTTGAACTCAGCCAGCTTGCCCTGCTCGGCGGTGCATTGGGCGTTGGAATTGGCTTTGGCCTGCAGGCGATCGTCAATAATTTCGCCAGCGGGCTGATTTTGCTGTTTGAAAGACCGATCAAGGTCGGCGATACCATTCAGATTGGCAATGATGTCGGCGAGGTGAAGAATCTCGGCCTGCGTGCCACCATCATTCAGACCTTTGATAACGCAGAAATAGTGGTTCCCAATTCCGATCTGGTGACCGGCCAGGTCACCAACTGGACCCTTGCCGACCGAAGAGTAAGGGTTAAAATACCTGTCGGTGTGGCCTACGGAACAGACGTTGCCAAGGTTCTGGAAATTCTTATTGCCTGTGCCAATGCCAATCCGGTGGTTCTCAGCACCCCAAAACCGAGTGCCTTTTTTCTGGCCTTTGGGGCCAGTTCCCTTGACTTTGAACTTCGGGTCTGGATTTCCGAATATCTCGAAAAGGTACAAATATTGAGTGATTTGAATCAGGATATAGAAAATGAATTCTCCTTACGCAAGATAGAAATACCCTTCCCGCAGACAGATCTGCATATTCGTTCTGTGGACGAGGCTGCTGCTGCTCGTATGAGCGGAACCCCGGCTGCTGTTGCCGAGGAACAAAAAGAAAAGTAAATACTTTGTAACATCAATCAAACTATAACGAGACTCCGAGTCTTTGCTATGGCGGTACCGACATGAAAGCATCATTATTGCACTCGAGGGCCAGACGGTCAAAAATGAAGACAATCGGCTGGATATTTGTTGCGGCGCTTCTTGGTTCAATGATCCTGTGGGCCGTCCTCACCCTCGTTTTCACCTTACCGGTTAATAAACTGAAGATACCGATTGTTGTCGTTTATGGCCTGGTCTCATTGCTCCTGCCGTTTGTTGTTCGTCCGCGTCAATACGGAATCATGGTTTCCGTGTCGCTCTTTTTCCTGGTTGTTGGCTGGTTTCTTGTCCTTCTTCCTTCGAACAACCGGGACTGGCAGCCCGATGCGGCAGTACTTGCGTCGGCACAGATTAATGGCGACAAGGTTACCGTCAGAAATATTCGCTTCTGCGACTACCGCAGTGCAACCGATTTTACCTGTCGATACTATGATAAAACCGTGTCTCTTGCCGATCTGCAGACTGTTGACCTCTTCCTGGTCTACTGGGGGACGCCAAGTATTGCCCACACCATGCTAAGTTTTGGTTTTAAAGACGGGAGTTATATCAGTTTCTCTATTGAAACCCGCAAGGAGAAGGGAGAGGAGTACTCGACAATTAAAGGTTTCTTTCGGCAATATGAGCAGATGTATATTGTGGCCGATGAACGGGATGTTGTTCGGCTAAGGACAAATTATCGCAAAGAAGATGTCTATCTGTACCGACTTCAAGTCTCTCCCACCATTGTCCGGAAAGTTTTTATTGATTATCTCGCTTCACTCAACAGTCTGTATAACAAGCCGGAATGGTATAATGCTTTTACTGCCAATTGTACCACCAGCCTCCATCGCCATACCGTGCCCTATAATCCCGATGCGAGATTTGACTGGCGGCTGATTGTCAACGGCTATCTTGATGAAATGATCTACCAGCGTGGATTTGTCGTCACGAACCTGCCATTTGTCGAATTGAAACGGAAGAGTTATATCAATTCCAAAGCCCAGGCGATGCCGCAAGATGATCATTTTTCAGCGCATATCCGTCAGGGCATCCCTGATATAACCTTATGAAGGCTCTTACCACCAGATATCCAAAAAAGGATACGGCATCTCGCTGCTCCAAGGCTCGCATTCTTGCCGTGATGGACATGTTCCTGCTTGTCCTGCTTCCAGGTTGTGCAAATCCAGTGGGTGTTCGTGCCATGGTTGTACGCTTTGAGGTCGCTATTTCTGAAGAGAGCTCTTTCGCCTGGGTAATGTTTGGCCATCGCTTTTAATAATCCGTTACATATTGAGCCTGTAGGTCCCCTTGACAGAATCAAAAACCCCCTTAAAATTCTTCTTACTATCCATCAAAAAAACACATAATCATTTAGGGTTATGCATCTGTTGAAGCAGGGTTTAGAATTTTTTGAACGTATATTGTGTTGTGGGCTGATAACAGCCGGTTGATGTGTCAAGGATAGCATCTCATCCTTTGGATGAGATGCTATCCTTGATAGGCCATTTTTGGTCTTGAGAGGCATTGATTCGGTAAAACTGGAACATCAGGGGGAGGATTAAAATGAAAAAATCACCGATTTTATTATTTATTGCTTTACTTTTTGGGGTGTCAACCTTTGCCGTTGCCGCCCAAGTGGAGGATTATTCGTCCACCATTAATGTCTTTAAGGATTCACCCGCAGTAAAAACATTCTTCAATAATGCATATGGCTACGCAGTGTTTCCAAATATAGGCAAGGCGGGGTTTGTAGTCGGCGGTTCTTATGGTACAGGGCAGGTTTATAAAGGTGGTAAAGTAACTGGGAAATCATCGGTGATTAAGGGGTCTATCGGATTTCAGGTGGGCGGCAAGGTATTCAGCCAGATCGTCTTCTTTCAGGACAAGCGCGCCTATAATGAATTCACGGGTGGGAATTTCGAATTTGATGCAACCGCTCAAGCTGTCGTCATAACAGCGGGAGCTGAGGCCCAGACCGGCACTGCCGGTAATAGTGCTGGGGCCAGTGCCGGACCCAAGACCGGAATCCAGGCAAAAACCAGTTATACTAAGGGGATGGCCACTTTCGTACACGCCAAGGGCGGTCTAATGTATGAGTTCTCCGTTGGTGGACAGAAATTCACCTTCGAGCATCTGTAAGAGAAAATAGAGTAATAGAAACCAACAAATCCTATTGTGTGGTGGTCTTTTTAAAGTGGATTAAAAGGGACTGCAACGAAAACAAGGATCAGCGATATACCAGTAAATGAGATATCGCTGATCCATTTATTGTCTACTATTTATAACATTCTTTGCATTCGGACCTTTCTGGCCGTCTATAAGTATACATCCGAAGGTTGTTTATTGACTTGCCCTGTAAAAGTAACGGTTTAAGTCGAACAGACCCACCTGCACCGGCTCATCTATATAAAATCGATCCTCAAACCAGTCAAAATATTCTCAGAAATTTTCATTAGCTCGGTTGATGCCATATTTATTGTAGCGCTGCCGGGCTTCTTGCGCATCTCTCTTGTCGAGATTGGGCAGGAGGTCAAAAAAACGTAACCGTTCACCGGAAAGCAAATCAAGCCGGCATAACCTCACAGTACTGTAAGCGTTTACCAGTGCCGGAGATGTGCGGATGAGGTCTTTAAGCTGTACGAGTGTTACGTTTAAAGGCCGAAGACAAAACAGATTCGGTGCTGTTGAACGCTTACAAAAAAACCAGGAAGATCATCTTGAGAGACATCGATGAAGTAATTGTTGGTTGCTGAACTCTACTGGTTTTAACGCAGTACATTAGGTCTATCCATTCTCATGGACAGGTAAAAATATTACGTATCTCAGATGAGTTTTTTTGAAGTCTGGGCGTATCTACGTCGCCATCCACGATTGTGCGTTTTACGCCATTATCACAATTGAGGCCTGATTGACATCTTAGTCGGTAAAAAGAGACTCCAGTTCCGATAGATCTGTCGTTTTATGTCTGGCCTTAAGAAAATGCAGAAAACTGTTGCCATTGCTGTTGATTACCTGTCCTTGAGGGAAGCCAATTGCTTTGATAAATGCCAGGCACTCAGTAAAAACGCCAACTTTATCGGCAATATGGGCATCACTGCCAAAGGTGAGAAAGCCATTGTGCCGGCCGACCGCCTCGGCAAGGGCTGCACAATTTTTTTCGCTGCCTGGACGGGATGTAGTAAAAGATGAGTTATTGATTTCCACCAGTACTTTATAACAGGCAGCGGCTTTGGCCACCTCTTCTACGTCAATGGGGAATGCCGGATTGCCGCCATGAGCAAAGACGTCTATGTGCCCGGAAGCCATGGCGTTTATCACTCCATCCGTGTGGAGAGTTTTCGTAGTTGGCGTTATTATCGGCTCATGCAAACTGGCCAGAACAATATCCAGGTGCTGCAGTGTATCAGCATCGATATCTAACTCGCCCTTGAAATTGAGGATATTGGCTTCGATGCCCCGTAGAACACCGACTCCGTGTTGTAACCGTGGGATGACCCGCATATTTTTGAAATACCAAAAATGCGGTGCTCCCGGCATGGCCGGGCCATGATCGGTTATGGCCAGGAGTTTGATACCTCTTGCTGCTGCGGCCTGAACATTTTCATTCAGGGTGCTATAGGCATGTCCGCTGGCTACAGTATGGGTATGGCTGTCTACTTCTATATGCATGGAAAAAACTCCACCAGCAGAAAAATTGGTTTGCCTGCTGAAACTCATTTAATCTAATGCCGTCAGGCTACCCTTTTGGAATTGATATTGCAATTTTTTTGGAGAAAAATCTAAAAGTTCTTTTGCCCTCGGGGCATGGTGCCTTCATCAGGAAAACCAACTACTGAACTCTCAATGACCTGACCTTGATCACTGCTCTGCATCTTGACAGGCCACAAAATCGGGACCGAAGGAGACCCCGCAGGTCTGTCAAAAATATGTCACCTTGGTACGGATCAGGGGCGGTCTCATGTATGAGCTGTCCGTAGGTAGACAAAAAATGGACCTTTCTAAAACTGAAAGGAAGAAAACAAGATCAGCAATCATAGCGGTATTGATCTCTGAGGTCTTAAGAAGTGGGGCTAAAAAGGGATTGAAGAAGGGGGGAGAGGGAAATTTTCCGAGAGGAAGGCTCAGCGATAGCAAACGTACGGTTATCGCTGAGCCTGTTATTTTCAAATTTTGATTACATTTTGTGCAGCCGGACCTTTCTGGCCATCTACAACTTCAAAGCTGACGCGTTCGCCCTCGGAGAGAGATTTGAATCCGTCTGCCTTAATAGCGGAATGATGGACAAATACATCCTGGCCTCCATCTTGTTCGATAAAACCAAAGCCCTTTGCGTCATTAAACCACTTTACTGTTCCTTCTGCCATTGCTGCTACTCCTGTGTAATGGGGTCCATGTGGCCCCTTTTCTTGATTGTCTGAGTAGCTGGCTGCTGACTCAGGCATCAATCTGCATTGCAGATTGAATGTGTTACTCATATAAATTATTAGATGAGTAAAATTTTTTCCGTGGGATGCCCGCCTTCGATAGGGTAATTGGTTTCATTTGCTATCGGCGCTTCTTGCCTTTCTTCTGAGGCTGTGCCTCATTGCAGACGAGCGGGCGATTTTTGTACTCTTGTTTATTCAACGTTTCCATGGCGCGATGGCCTTCAGATCTGGTTGCCATTTCAACAAAGGCAAATCCTTTAGGCCGTCCTGAAAATTGATCCATGACCAGGTTTGTAGTAACTACTTCGCCAAAATCGCTGAATAACTGAAGAACTTCTGCTTGGGTAACATCATAAGGCAAATTACCTATAAAGAGTTTCAATCTGTTGCTCCCTTTGACTATGATCGGCAATGATTTTTACCGGCAACAAAAATGCAGGAAATTGCATGATGACTGGCGAGAAAGAATATGCTTGATCTGATTGACGTTAGGACTTGAATACAGCCTATACTGTATATCCTTTAGGAGTACAAGTAAATAACTGAGCCAACTTTTTTCTACATCGTGAGCAATTATTTAGTACCTGACAGGTTGTTTTCCGTTTACCGGGATTCTACTTCCCTGTTTGGTGCTTTATGGTTTCACGCCGATAATAGGCATAGTCCCCTTCGTAAATTCGCATCGCACCGTGGTCGATCTCAAAGACGCGATTTACCAATGCGTGGAGGAAATGGCGGTCATGACTGACCAGGATAACGGTTCCTTCAAATTTTTGCAGTGCACTGAGCAGAACATCTCGGGACTGGATGTCCAGGTGGTTGGTCGGTTCGTCAAGGACCAGAAAATTAAGGGGCCGGCCAAGCAGGGTGGCCAGGATTACTCGACTTTTTTCACCGCCGGAGAGATTGGCGATGCGTTTGTCTACATCATCGCCTTGAAAGAGAAAAGCGGCGCAAAGATTACGAATCGTGCCGATGTTTTCCAGCGGGAAATATTCCTGCACAGCTTCAAAGACTGTCTGCTCCGGTTTGAGAAGATCCATGGCATGCTGGCTGAAATAGCCAATTGTTACGCCAACGCCTAGGTTTATTTCGCCTGTAGTCGGCTCGGCGTGGCCGGTGATGGTTTTCAACAGCGTTGATTTTCCGGCGCCGTTTACCCCGACGACGGCGATTTTTTCCAATCGTCGGATGGTACCGGACAGCCCGCTGAATACCGGAATTTCTCTGTCGTCATGGCCGATCCAGGTTTTTCCCAGTTTGGTGAGATGCAGCACATCGTCACCGCTTCGCGGTGGTACTGGGAAATTAAATTTTATGGTTTTTTGTTCGGCGGGCAGGACGATGCGCTCAATTTTTTCGATTTTTTTAATGCGTGACTGGACCTGGGAGGCATGGGAGGCACGGGCGGCAAAACGGGCGATAAATTCTTCTTCTTTGACCAGCATCTCCTGCTGCCGGCGAAAGCTTGCTTCGAGCTGCTGTCGTCTTATCTCACGCTCCTGCAGGTAGAAATCAAAATTGCCGCTGTAGGTGGTGGTGGTGCCGTTGGCCACCTCAATAATCCGGGAGATGATTCGATTCATGAATTCCCGGTCGTGACAGGTCATCAGCAGAGCGCCTTTAAATTCGGTACGCAGCCACTCTTCCAGCCAGAGGATTGATTCGATGTCCAGATGGTTAGTTGGCTCGTCGAGCAGCAGGACATCCGGGTTGATGGTCAGAATTTTGGCCAGAGCAATACGCATCTTCCAGCCGCCGCTGAAGATTTCTACCGGGCTGTTAAAATCCTGTGGGGCAATGCCCAGTCCGGTAAGGATAGCCTGAGCTCGTGGCTCGAGATCGTAGCCGCCGCGTAGCTCGAACAATTCGACACATTCACCGTAACGCTCAAGCAGGTCGGTCATGGCATCGTCTTCCATTGGCTCTGCCATTTCTGCTTCCATTGCCGAGATTTTGGTGCCGAGCTCGACAATATCGCCTGCCGCTGACATTACCTCGGCAATAACTGACCGACCGGTCATCTCACCGACATCTTGTGAAAAATAGCCGATAACGGTTTTTTTGGCGCAGGAAATATCGCCTTTGTCCGCTTCCTCCTCGCCGGTCATCAGGCGGAAAACGGTGGTTTTGCCCGCGCCATTGGCGCCGACGAGACCGGTTTTGGTGCTGGGGAGAATCTGCAGGCTGGCGTTCTGGAACAGGACTTGTGCCCCGTGCTGCATGTGGATATTGGTCAGATGTATCATAATCGCTAAAAAAATGGCCGCAAGCTACCATGACCGGGGGAATTGGTGCAAGGATATTTTTTCACTCGCTGGATGTGAGTGTCAGAATAGCAGCTGAGATCAAGTTCATTTGCTGGTTTCTACTTCAATCACTACCTCGACGTCCTGCCAGGGCTTGATCTCAGGCTGAATGGTCGGATCGGCAATGATTTTGCAGAAAATACGGATGTCACCCTGGATGGAATTGAGATATACCGGCGTGGTCGCAACTGACAGCTGTTTTGCCCCACGCTTTGGTGCCGGCAGTAGCACCGAGACTTCGTCGGGAATGACCTGGACCTTCTTGAGCTTGAGGTTGGCCGGCAGTTTACCGACAAGTTGCGGGACTATCGGGATAGTCTTTTTAATAATGTCGACAAGAGTAACTTCAATCTTCGCCGGTTCACTGCCAAGAAAAGTGAGACTGGGGGGAAGACGCAGGTTATCGCCGGTAAGAAGGATAGTCTGTTTACCCTTGACCATCTTGGACAGATTAACCGTCGCCGTTGGCTGGGACATGACAAAGTTGTCTATCTCCGACTTGGGACCGGCGAGATGCACCCGTAGTTGTTCTGTTTTTTCGTTGATTAATAGCAGGTTTTCTGCAGGTGAGATATATTCCAGTGACAGAGGGAAGACCTTTTCTATCACCTGCCTGTTGACCGTTACCAGCGTTGACCAGAAAACAACAGCAATAGCCAGACTCACCCCGACAGGAACCAAAATGCGTCGGTGCAGCAGACTCTGCAATTCCATATCGAGAAAGCCCTTTTCATTATTGTGGTTTCTGATAGCGGAACTGATTTCCACAACCGAACCAAGCGGTTTCATGGTTCTATCTTTGAAAGCAGAGACCACTCCTCGTTCTTCAGAGACGACCAGAACAAGGGCATCAGTCTGTTCCGCGAGTCCCATGGCCGCATGATGGCGCGTGCCGTAATCTTCCGCCAGGCGGGAGGTCTGAGAAATGGGCAGCCGTACCCCGAAAGTGGTCAGCTTGTTGTCTTCGATGATCATCGCCCCGTCATGCCCCGGGGAGTTCGGATCGAATATGCTCATTATCAGCGCAAGACTTGGTTCTGCCATCAGGCGGTGGCCACCGGAGAGCTGTTCGAGCACCGGTTCCTTGCCTGGATAGACGATTATCGCACCGCGTTTCTGTTTTGCCATTTGCCACAGGCTTAAGGCAACCATGTCAATAATTCCGTCATCGATGGATACTGTTTTTTTCTTCTGCAGGGAGACTACTTTTTCAAATACTTTTCTTAATTCCGGCTGGAAAATGACTATTAAGGCGATTACCGCAACATTACTGACGTTTTGGAAGATCCACTTGATGCCATCAAGATTGAGGATGTTTGCCAGGGCAATCACTACAAAGGCTGCGAGAATACCGACCACAATTTTCCAGGTTCCCAGGCGGACCAGTGTGCGGTAGAGAAAAAATAGTCCGGCGGTGATCAAGGCAATGTCGAGTATTGCCTGCCAGGTAAGAAGTTCATGCAGTAAAAAAATTATTTTATTCATACGATGGCTTTTGGGGCCTTATTTTATGTGCTGGTATCCACGAAAGCTGGGCCTGTTGTGCGTGCCATTCCGGCTTGTGTTTCGCCAATTATACCCTCTTTGGCAAAATTTCCCTTAATAATTATTGCAGGGTTCTAAATTGGCCGGCATCTGCGTTTATTACCTTACAGATTATTTTCTTGTTTTTTCGAGAAAATAATCTGTAAGGTAATTCTCCCCCTCAAGGAGGATTATAAAGAACACCCCTTAAGGGTATTAAAAAGAATCCCGGCGTTCTCTCTGGCTAACGGGTTGGAATATTAGCGACTTGAGACGGGAAAAAAGGTAGATTGGTACTCGTAAACTACCTTTTCAGCCAATTTAATATTTATTGAGAAAAACATGAAGAAGAGCAATTATCGCCCCGATCCGGGTAAGCAAAAAAAGAAAATAGATACCTTTACTGTTGAAAAAAACGACACTCTGCTTGCAAGTCTGCTGGGTTTTCTGCCCCATAAAAGCCGGAATGTCGTCAAGGCCGTCCTGCGAGACGGGCAGGTTGCAATTGATGGTAAATCTGTGCGCCAGTTCGATCATGCCCTGCGCCCCGGTCAGCGTGTGGAAATATGCTGGGACAAAAATACACTACCACAACAGCCTCACGGACTCAATATCCTCTATGAGGATAAGGATTTGATTGTAATCAATAAACCATCAGGTCTTCTGACAATTGCAACCGACAAGGAAAAACGCAAAACCGCCTATGCAATGCTGAGCAATTACGTGAAGATGGAGAACCCAGCAAATAAAATATTTATCATCCATCGGCTTGACCGGGAGACATCGGGGCTGCTCATGTTTGCTAAAAATGAAACGATCAAGCGACAAATTCAAGAGAACTGGACCACAACTGTCGACCAGCGTACCTATGTCGGCGTCGTTGAAGGCGAGGTACAGCAAAAGGAGGGAACGGTCATCTCCTGGCTGCAGGAGAGTAAGGCCTTTATTGTCTATTCGTCGCAAAATCCGCAGCACGGACAGAAAGCGGTCACTCACTATAAAAAAATCAAAGGGAACAAGGACTTCTCTCTTTTAGAGATTAACCTGGAAACAGGCAGAAAACATCAGATTCGGGTACATATGCAAGACATCGGTCACCCGATTATCGGTGACAGCAAATACGGTTCGATCCAGAGTCCTCTGCGCCGCATGGGGTTGCATGCCAAGGTGCTCACTTTTACTCATCCGAAAACCGGTGAGTTGTGCCGCTTTGAAACGGAGATACCCAAAAAATTCCTGCAGCTTTTTTCTGCCGGGCTTAATGTGTGAAATTTTTGTTAGTGCCTGTTGGTTCTGGGGCTTCTTGAGTCTAAAAACAAAGGTAATTGACATAACTATCCGGATATGGGACATCTCTCATTAGAAAGCGATAGAATACGGAGGGTTTTTCGTGAAGAGAGTATTCGAATCAAATTATTTTTGGTGTCTTATAATAAGTCTCCTCTTCTTTTTCATCTGCCTTGCCGGCTGCGAGAAGGTACAGGAAAAAAAGCCCGCAGAGGTTCAAGAAAAGATCCAGTCGATAGAACAATCTTCTGCTGCAGTCAAGAAACGAGTTCTCTACATCAATTCATATCATCGGGGATATGAATGGAGCGATGCGATCGAGATCGCCATCCTCCAGGTTTTCAATGTGCCGGCCGCAGACATCGCCGCACAGAAAGAAGGTGTTGGCGATGTTCGCTTGAGAGTTGTTTATATGGATAGTAAGAGACAGAGTACTGCAGCGTATTTGCAGGAAAAAGGCCTTGAAATTAAGGGAATTGTTGAAAATTGGCAGCCAGATGTCGTTATCACTTCCGATGATAATGCTGCGCGATATGTCATCGCACCGTACTTTAGAAATAGCACCATTCCCTTTGTCTTTTGCGGCATTAACTGGGATGCTTCGGAATACGGCTTACCGGCGGCAAATGTCACGGGCATGCTTGAAGTGCAGCTCATTGACGAAATACTGGTCTATCTCAAAACCCTGGCCAAAGGGGCAAAAGTTGGTTATTTGAAAGGAGATGATACCTCAGCCCGCAAAGAGGCCGCGTTTTATGAAGATCGTTTCGCACTCTCCCTTGATAGTCGTTTCGTGAAAAATTTTGCGGAGTGGAAAAAAGAGTATCTGGCACTGCAGCAAGAAGTCGATATGCTGCTGCTTGGCAATGTTTCTTCGATCAGTGACTGGAACGCAAAGGAAGGCAAGGAGCTGGTGTATGCAAATACGCTCATTCCTTCCGGTAATTGGGATGCATGGATGGCCCCGTATGCCCTTATGACTTTTGCCACAAAACCGGAAGAACAAGGAAAATGGGCGGCTGAAACAGCCAAAGAGATTCTGGCCGGGAAAACCCCCTCCTCTATTGCCGTTGTGCAGAATGTGGTCGCTCATGTCGTTCTCAACATGCAGCTTGCCAAAAAAATGGGTGTAAAGTTTCCGATTAATCTGGTCGAACAGGCAGAGTTATTAGATAGCCCGCCATGAGAAATTCTATTATCACCAAACTGCTTGTGGTTTTGTCTTTAATCCTCATAGGTACAACCGCGGTGAGTCTCTATTTTGCTGACAAAAACGTGCGAAATATTGTCGAAGACACGCAGGTCCAGTTGTTAAAGGAGAGGGTTGATACTCTTTTGAGAATGCTTGCAGAGCAGTCAAAGAAATTGGCGATGACTGCTCATCCAGAAGCGTATCTCGAAGATTTTCAGCGAACTGCCCTGAATATGATTCGTACAAGCTATTACACGAATGACAGCGTGGTATCACGGTCGTATCCCCTGATCATCACAAAAGATAGAAAAACAATTCTCCTGCCGCAGATGGAAAACGGGCAAGATCTGCATAATGCTGAGACGTTGATTCGAGATTCCCTGCAATACGGCAGCGGAGCCCCGCATATAGTTATTAAGAACCGCGATACAATGGGGGTTTTCGTGTGCTTTGCACCGTGGGCATGGCAGCTTGGCTATATTGTGCCTGTCAAAGTGATGTACGATGCCTCGAATCGTCTACAGTCAATTCTCATCTGGACGCTCCTTTTTGGCACAGGCGCCGCCCTTTTGGCCATATCTTTTGCCGTGTACCGACTGGTCAAGCCGCTCAGAAATCTTCGTAAGGCGGCTGATGCTCTGGCTTTGGAAAACTATAGCCTTCCTTTCAGTAAGGACTTTGTTAATAAAGACGAGATCGGTTCGCTGGCCCGGAGTCTTGAGCGAATGCGTCTTGTCATAGAAGAGCGCATTGCCGAGTTGAAAGGGACAAATATAGCCTTGCAAAAAGAGATTCAGGCCCGAGAGATGGCGGATGCTGCACGTTTAAGCCAGGAGCTGGATTATCAGGAAATATTTAACGCCACATCCGAAGCAATTATTATTTTTGATACAGAGGAACGAGAAATACTCCATGTCAACGATACCATGCTTGAGCTCTTCGATTATACCCTTGATCAGGTTGTCGGCGGGAAGGTCGACCTGGTCTTGCAGGACAGCGAGGCCGTGGCCATCAATCAATTTAACCGGAATCTAGAGAGGGCGATTGCCGGGGAACGTCAGGTTTTTGAATGGAGCATCAAAAAACAGAACGGTTCAGATATGCTCTGGACCGAGGTTTCCCTGCGTTCCTCAACTCTTGGCGGGAGACAATGTGTGCTTGCCGTCTTCAGGGATGTCAGCGAGCGAAAATCGGCTGAGCGTGCGAAAATGAAGATGGAGGAGCAGCTGCGTCACATGCAGCAGATGGAATCGGTTGGGACACTGGCTGGCGGTATTGCCCATGACTTCAATAATATTTTGACACCTTTGCTGGGATATGCCGAAATACTTATCATGCATCTGGAGCAGGGCAGTGAACAGCAAAAAGAAGCCAAAGCCATCTACGCGGCAGGACTTCGTGCCCGCGACCTCGTCAAGCAGATTCTGACAATCAGCCGGAAGGGAGAACTGACACTGAGGTCCCTGTTCGTTCAGGACGAAATTACTGAAGCGTACAACCTGATCAAGGCCTCGGTATCGAAAAACATTGCCATTATCTGTGATATTGCAAAAGATTGCGCACCGGTTATGGCTGAACCCGGTCAGATTCATCAAATCATAATGAATCTTTCGACCAATGGCTACCATGCCATGCAGGAGAACGGTGGCGTGTTGACTATTTCCCTGAAAAAAATGGTCATAACTGATTCTTGGTTAGTTAACAGTGTTACCCTGGAGCCAGGTTCTTATGTCCTCATATCCGTCCGTGATACGGGATGCGGTATTGCTGATGAAATAAAGAACAAAATATTCGATCCGTATTATACCACCAAAGTGGCAGGTGAGGGGACAGGGCTCGGTCTTTCCATTGTCCATAATATTGTAAAAAGCATTCATGGCGCTCTGTCGGTGGAAAGTGAACCAGGTAAAACCGTGTTCTCGGTATATCTCCCATGTATTACTGAAAATATCGGATCGCATGCAATTGCTCGCATAGACGAACTCAAAACAGGAAGCGAATCGATTATGTTTGTTGATGACGAGAAAAGTGTTCTCGATGTCGGGCAGGCGCTTCTCGAAAGGCTTGGGTATAAAGTCTCGATCTGTCATGGCAGCAAAAGTGGACTTGAATCTTTTCGAGTTGCACCGGATGTATTTGATCTCATTATTACTGATATGACTATGCCTGATATGTCTGGTTTTGAATTTGCACTGGAAATAAAAAAAATAAGACCGACTCTTCCCGTCATTCTGCTTACCGGCTACAGTGATATAATTAACAAGGATGAGGCGGGCAAAATCGGCATTTTTGCCATTCTTACGAAACCCATCAATATGAGCAGTATATCAAATACGGTGCGCAGCGCTTTGGATACCTGCTGCCGCGAAGAGAGTTGATGCTGCAAAAAAAATGAACAATATGCAAATACCGCTACAGCCATCGAACGAAGAATGAAATCAAATCTTTAAGAAAGCAAGTGAGGACCTGCAGAAAGGCTTGTTGGATGCCTCTGAATCCGGCTCTCTGCACTTGCTCGAATATTTTCCAGATGCACCGCTCCTGCACTCTCTTATAAAGGCCATCAGCCTCAACCCTGCAGATCCTCTACAATCTTGCCGGCTGCTACAAAGACAGCAGGCAGCACGAACAAGCCATTGCAACGTATCGCAAGGTATTGCTGTTTTTGGCTTTATCTGCTGGTACATATCTGTTGCATCACCCTATCTGCCGGTTGTATCGGAAGCCTTGAGTCCGCAAAGCATAAATCCCAGAATCGGCTGGCATTTTTCCGCGCAGGAGGATGTGAACCTGGCATGCTGATGTCCCCCTGATTTGTTCTCTCTGCCCCAGAAAAATTCGCTTATGCCGAGCGGACGCAGATTATTTCGGGCCGCAAAGTCAAGGAGTTTTGGTGCGCAGCAATCCCCGGTCCCCGTGGGGATGCCTTTGTTGCCGATAAAGGCCTCGCGAAGCGACGCTGTTTCTCCTTTGAAATTGTTGAAGCTGTAGAGGCTTTGAATATCGCGCATCAGTTGTCGGGAAAGCAGGCGACGCTTTTTCCTCTGTGCCAGCCAGTCGCTTGAATGCGGTGGACATGCCTCAATTACCCTGCCGAGCTGTTTTATCTGTTTCTCTGTATCGACCGTCATGGCGAGAAAGCCGTCTAGTGGAAAAAGCGGTGGTACCCAGCCGTCAACCAGCCAACTCCCATTATATTGCCCTGAAAAGGCGTGCAGGATGGCGGTTGTCCCGTCTGGTTTCAGACACTCCATTACCCCAAACATCTTGCCTCTGGCGGGACCAAAGAGTGGTGCTGTTGCCAGTGAAGTTGTCTTTTCTGGCCCAGTTGCAAAAAGATCGATTGTTTGCAGGCGGGAGAAGTGGTGCATAAGCTTGCGACAATGATGCAAGGTATTGCCGGGACCGAGCCAATGCTCTTTTTCGCAACTTCGGCAGTAACCGCCCGTCCTTAACTTTGGCGGCTCTGTGACGCAATTCTGTAAGGTGTGGTTCATTTTGTGCAAATATCGTTTAATTTGGTAGTGGTTCTGAAATTTCCTACCTTACAGAATTTTTTATTTTTTTCGCAAGAAAAAATTCTGTCTCAAGATACTTATACCCCACAGGGAGTACTGTACAGAACCCGGTTTTGTTTTGTTTGGTCGAGATCAAAAAAGCATGCTCTGTATTGTCATGAAAAATCGTTTTGTTTGCCTGAACTGTAAACAGTGGCTTCCTGAAATTGGGGGAACGTGATACTATGATAGCCGTTTATCGCTTCACTGGTTATTCTTGCAGCTGATGGCTAAGTATAGAGGAGCTGGGGGGGAACAGTAAGGTTAAAGTAACAGGTGCTCGCGTGGCCTGGCGAAAGTATTCGGTTGTCGCATAACGTAATATTGAACGGAGGATGGAAAACATGGCCAGCCAGCTTAAAAAAACTGGTGTAGATTTTGACCAACTGGGACCTGATTGGGTGCTAAACCTTGTTGAAAAAGTACTGGGAGTTCGTTGTAGTAACCTCTTCCGCACTTTGAATAGTTATATCAACAGGGTATTTGAGATTGAAACGGTGCAAAAAGTCCGGCTGGTGGTGAAGTTCTATCGTCCAGGCCGTTGGTCAAAAGAAGCTATTCTTGATGAACATAGATTTCTGCTTGATCTGGTCGCCCAGGAGATACCGGTGGTCGCACCCCTGATCTTGCCAAATGGCGAGACCGTTGCCGAAAGCGAACACCTGCTTTTTAGTATTTTCCCTAAATGCGGGGGGCGAAGTGTCGATGAATTCAATGACGATCAATGGTTGCAGCTCGGTCGTCTCATCGGCAGAGTCCACAAGGTGGGCGAGACGGCCAAGGCCAAACACCGGATTATCATGGCGCCGCACCACTCGACACGGAAGCAGCTTGCTTACCTTATGAAATCTCACTCTATTCCCAAAGAGTTGAAAACACCTCTTGAAGAAGCTGTCCAGGCAATTATTGCCGATATACAACCGCTCTTTGCCAAGACGGAAAGAATCCGTATCCATGGAGACTGCCACTTTTCCAATGTTATCCAAAGGCCGGGGGAGTCCTTTTATTTAATTGATTTCGACGATATGGCCATGGGTCCGCCGGTGCAGGATATCTGGATGCTCCTGCCCGGTGAGGTTGATGAATCTTTTGTCCAGCTCGATCTCTTTCTTGAGGGCTATGAGACTTTTCGTCCTTTTGACCGAAGGGCCTTGCGGCTGATTGAGCCCCTTCGGGCGATGCGTTTTATCCATTATATGGCCTGGTGTGCCCATCAGGTGGAAGGGGATGGCACCACCAGAGCCATTGATGATTTTGGTTCCCCGGAATACTGGCGCCGGGAGATTAATGATCTTATCGATCAGCGGGAAAGGATTGCCGAAAGCCGTCTTCCTTCGGGTAATATGCTTTAGCCCCGGTAATCCCTTAAGAAAGCCGCCTGAGTCGTCAGTATAGGTCAACTGGCAGGAGCTTTCGCGGCATAAAAAAAATCGTCAACAATTGGCGAAAATTATTACTATAAAAGACCAGGAATAACCAATTCCTGATGTACAGAGGGAAGCGGTAGCCACGTCTCTAGGCGATATACTTTTCTGTCTGCAAATTCCTTGATGGTGGCGTTTTTATTCTGGCATACAGGTCTCCTCTAAGGTTTTTATCCAGGCTAACTGGTTGAGCTGTATGCTGGATATAAAATGTTCGCGTTGTTGGAGGAATCATACTTGGCAATACAAGAGAAGAAAAAGAAAATTCTGGTCATGGATGATGAAGACATGATCGGAGAAATAGCCTGTCAAATGATTGAATATCTTGGCTTTAAAGGTTGGTGGGTGGCAGATGGGGGCGATGCGGTCAAGGCGTATAAAAAGCATAAAGATGAGGGTGACGCCTTTGACGCTGTGATTATGGATCTCAATATTCCAGGGGGAATGGGAGCTGAAGAGGCTGTTCTTCAAATTTTAAAAATTGATAGTGGAGCCAAGGTGTTTGTATCGAGTGGATACTCGACTGATCCTGTTATGGTTGATTTTCAAAAGTATGGGTTCTCAGGGGGCATCGCCAAACCCTTTGATCTGGCCGCCATGCAAAATCTTCTCTCTTTAGTAGCCTGAGAGTTGCAGCCTTGTTTTCCATAACATCTGCTCAGGGACAAGTTTTGTGATAGACTCTGCCAGCAAATATATCTATTTTACCACGGTTGTAACTTTCTGCTCACTCTATGCAGCTCAGCCTATCCAGCCCTTATTTCAACAGGAATTCCAGCTCTCTTCTTTCCAGGCCATTCTGTTTACGACGCTGATGATGGCGCCACTTGGGGTCGCACCCCTTTTCTATGGCTATGTTCTCGAATCCTTTTCCGCCAAACTTATGGTGCGGTGGGCTCTTTTTCTGCTCGGTATCCTGGAAATATTTTTTTCTCTGGCCGGAGACTACGTGACGCTGCTGACTATAAGGGCGGTCCAGGGGCTGATGATTCCGGCTATCTTGACGTCCCTCATGAGCTATATCAGCTACTCTTCACCAAAAGAAAAGGTGCAGCATGCCATCGCGACATATATTGCGGCGACCATTCTGGGCGGTTTTCTGGGCCGTTTTCTCTCTGGTTTATGTACTGATCTGTTTGGCTGGCGTTTTTTCTTTTTTATTCTCGGCCTGCTGCTGCTTTTAAATAGTTATCTGTTGAAAAGCATGGTCAGAGACGCCAAGATGCACTATGCCAGACCAAAACTGGGTGAGATCGTCAGTCTGCTGAAGGCTAGAGAGTTTTTGTGGCTGTACACCTCAATTTTTTGTCTCTTCTTTGCCTTTGCCGCGCTGATGAATTTTCTTCCTTTTGAATTAAAAAACATAAATCCGGCATTCAGGGAAACGGGCATAGGTCTTCTCTACCTGGGGTATAGCATGGGTATTCTGGTTTCGCTGAATACCAGACGAATTATCAACTATTTCGGCAATGAATCCGATGCAATAAGCATGGGCATAGTGGTTTTGGGAGTGGGGACTCTATTTTTTATGATCGAGAATTATATGGTGATGTTCATCACCATGTTTGTCTTTTGTGCCGGGCTCTTTACTGCCCACTCCCTGTTGTCCGGTTTTGTCAATAAGCTTGCCCAGCAGAATAAGGCTATCGCCAACGGGCTATACATTTGCTTTTATTATACCGGCGGGACGCTGGGTTCGGTTTTGCCGGGGGCTATTTTCCAAAGGTTCGGGTGGCAGGCTTTTCTCATCCAGCTTTTTGCCATGATCTGTCTCGCCTTCTTCGTTACCAGGCGGCTGAAAGTAGCCGTACAAATATCTGAAAGAAGAGATGTTGTTCACCCCTGAGGTCCATCTTCGATAACCAGCATTTTTTTCCAGCTGCCTTGTCGATAACGCAACGAGGCGAGAAGAAACAGGACTGTAACGAAGACCAGAACCCAGATCCAGGCTGTGGTGACTGAAATCTGGAAATATTCAATGCCGATATATACCGGCAGCACAAGACAGAGAGGGGAGGCGATGCCGATGGCCAGCATCATGAATCTGGTATCACCCGCGCCTCGTAATGCGCCGCTGAATACCATATACAGCGCGTCAAAAAAGAGATAGGCTGAGACGATCTTCAGCAGGGTTCTGCCATAACTAAAGATCAGCTGTTGCGAGGCTGCGCCCTGTCCTGATGCCATAAAGGGGGCAAGGACAAAATCGGGAGCGAAGAGGAAGATCAGGTCTATCGCCAGAATATAGGTGATGAGTAACTGGCAGCCGCTCCAGACATAATAGGCGGCAAGAGCCGGTTTTTTTCTTCCCAGGGCATGCGCGACGAGGACACTCATGCCCTGAGATACCCCCATTGACGGCATAAATGCCAGGGCATTGATGGACAGGACGATATTGGTTGCGGCCAGTTCGGCCTTGCCAATGCGGCCGACGAGAAGAATAAAGAGAGTAAAGGCCAGGATATCCATAGTGAACTGCAGTGATCCCGGAATGCCGAAGCGCATGAGCCTGACAAAAATATCCTTGTTGAAGCTGTAGCTGGAAAAAACCCCGAAACGGAGATCGTTTTTTCGGGTAAAAATTATTGCGGCAAGAAAGATTACATTAACAGCCCAAGCCGTTACCGTGGCGATGGCAGCACCCTCAATGCCGAGTTGGGGCAGGCCCCACCGGCCGAAAATCAGGGCATAATCCAGAGGGATGTTGATAAAGACACCCAGAAAAGTGATGATCATTACCGGCCTGGTCAGTCCTCTGCCAGTAAAAAATGTCGATAGAGTCATCATGGCCAGGTGGAGCACAGACCCTTTACAGAGAATGGAAAAATATATTTCTTCCAGCTGGCGTACTGCTTCGGGATGGCCGGCCAGTGCGAAGATCGGCTTTGTGGCAAAAACGGCCAGTAGCCAGAGGATACCTCCCGAGGCGAGGGTAAAATATATGCCCTGCCAGAGAACGATCCCTATCTTTTGTGGATTGCCTCTGCCGGTATATTGGGCGATGAAGACTCCGGCATAGCCACCTACCCCGCCGAAAAATGCCAGAAAGAGATAGGAGGTAATGCCCGCCGGAAGCGCTGCTGAAATAGCGTCGATTGAGTAATTGGCGAGAAATACCCGGTCGGTGAACTCCATGACCGTTGTCGCCGACAGGCTTATTACCAGAGGCAGGCAAACTCTGAGAACTTCCCGATGGCGGCTGTAGTGCAAAAATTGTTTGAGAAAAACCGGCATCTTTTGTAGTGGTTAGAGCAAACAGATCTCCCATGGTACATTTGCCATGGGAGTTATAATAGTTATAAGAGTTACAACAGGATATTGTTCATACACCAACTTGGCGATAATGACACCTGCTAAGTTTTTCAACAACCCCACGCAACATTTTACTCAGCTTTTATGGAAAGGATTGAAATGGGCAGGTCAGAACAATTAAGGATAGTTGTTTATTCGTTTGGCTTTAAATATGGTTTTCCAGTCGATGTGAACATGAGCTGGGATGTACGTTTTCTCCCCAACCCGTATTGGGTTCCCGAATTGCGGCCAAAGACCGGGAAGGTCAAGGAAGTTGCCGAGTACGTTCTGCAGAGTGGTGCGGGACTCTCTTTTTTTCTCCATCTCGAACCGCTGCTGCGTTTTATAGTTGAACAGAACCTTGCTGTCGGTAAACAAACAGTGCGACTCGCCATCGGCTGTACGGGGGGAAGGCACCGGTCGGTTGCGGTCACCGAGAAAATTGCCGCTTTTCTGGCACAATTCCCAGTGGAACTGACTGTCTTTCATCGCGATATTGAACGAGATGGCAAATTGGATGACTGAAGATCTCGTACAACAATAAAGAAAGAGCGTAGCAAGCCACGATCTTTCTTTATGTGTTTTTCACCTTTTCTACTGGTGCACTCTTCTGCCTGCTAGCGCGTGCCGGGTTGGCTCCCTTTGGTTCTCGTGCAGATGCTGTCTCTTGGCCGTGCAGTGTTGGGGAATTTCTCCCCAGTCTGCGTTTGGCGGTTGAGTAATTTTTACCCTAGTGCAGACTGCTTCTCCTGCTTATCATTTTTTCTTCTAAATGAAAATGTTCTGTAATAATATATTGTTGTCTGTTTTTATTGTTTCTGGCACCACTGTTGCAACATCAGTAACAGAAGATGGCCAAGAGGCGGAAACAGCGATTCCGTTGGAAGGTATTCTTAAAAATCAATTTGCAACGCCATTTACGGCACCTGCAAACAGAACAAGGAGAATCGATATGAAAAAGCAACTGGTAGCACTTGCACTTATTATGGGACTTGCCATGGCAACTGGAGCATCGGCTGACTGGGGAAGAGGGAATAAAGGCAATGGTAGCTATGGCAATTGTCCACAGATGAAGGGACAGGTGCAGGGACAGATGTTTCAGCACTTAGACCAGGCAACGCAGGATAAAATCAAGCAGTTCTTTAAAGATACCCTGCCGCTGCATAAGGAAATGGCTATGAAACGAGCCGAAAAGCAAGCCCTTATGCGCAGTGCTACGCCGGAT
>RCMY010000578.1_pt1 | contig 34460 bp, 25 predicted proteins | sample 2041341 | NCBI WGS metagenome assembly RCMY01 (sample SAMN09708234, study PRJNA481090) | Marine sediment metagenome, whole genome shotgun sequencing project. | reverse complement strand
CCCCGAGCAGGGCTGCCATCTTATGCTCCAGTTCTTCACTGGTCATCAGGTACCGATCTTCGGTCGGCCGCTGGATATTGTAACCCAGCGCCCCGATACCACGGGGAATGATAGAAACCTTCTGCACAACATCGGTGCCCGGAAGAGCCAGCGTGACCAGGGCATGGCCGGTCTCGTGATACGCCACTACCTTACGTTCATAGGGGTTCAGGAGACGATTCTTTTTTTCAAGCCCGGCAACAATCCGTTCAATGGCCATGGTAAAATCGTCCAGGGTCACCGCATCAGCATTGCGTCGGGTTGCAAGGATTGCCGCTTCATTGACCAGGTTGGCGAGGTCTGCACCGGTGAAACCGGTGGTCAATGCGGCAACCTGCTCCAGATCCACATTGGCATCAATCTGAACACGCTGCACATGCACTTTCAGAATAGCTATGCGGCCAAGTTTATCAGGCCGGTCAACCAGAATTTGCCGGTCAAAGCGTCCTGCCCGCAACAGGGCGGGATCAAGGATCTCCGGCCGGTTGGTTGCAGCCAGAAGGACAATACCCTGTTGCGGATTAAAGCCGTCAAGCTCACTAAGCAACTGGTTGAGTGTTTGCTCTTTTTCATCATGTCCACCGGACATGGGGCCGGCGCCACGAGCACGTCCAAGGGCGTCCAGCTCATCGATAAAAATAATACAGGGGGCGTTTTTTCTTGCCTGCTCAAACAGGTCGCGAACACGAGCCGCCCCGACCCCGACGAACATTTCAACAAATTCTGAACCACTGATAGAAAAAAATGCAACAGCCGCCTCCCCGGCCACAGCTCGAGCGAGCAGCGTTTTCCCGGTGCCTGGTGGGCCGACCAGCAAGACGCCTTTGGGGACACGGGCACCGATACGCCCATACTCCGTCGGGTTTTTAAGAAAGGCCACAATTTCTTTCAGTTCATCTTTTGCCTCATCGACGCCGGCCACTTCATCAAAAGTGACCTTTATGTCTTTTTCCAGGTAGATTTTTGCCTTACTTTTACCAACCGACATAAACCCCGCACCACCCTGTTGTCCAGAGATCTTCCGCACGAAATACATCCAGATGGCAAAGAATATCACGGTAGGAATGACCCAGGACAGGATACTGGTGAGAAGTTTACTCTGCATATCACCAAAAAACCGGACTTTGTATTGCGAGAGGTCTTTGGCCAATTCAGGCTCAACACGAACAGTAGAAACTTCCTTTCGGCCGTCGGGGAGTGCCTCCTTGAGTTTTGCACGAAAATTGGTATCAGTAACCTTGATCTCGTCAATTCTGCCATCTTGTAACAGTTGTTGGAACTCGCTGTACGGTACGGTTTCAACAGGTCCTTTCCCGAGCCATTCCTGAAGAAACATAATTCCCAGAAAAACCAATATGAAATACCAGAGGTTTATATGTGCTTCCTTTTCCATATTCTCTCTCCTTTCACGACACCTTAAACAGTCGTGTTGATGCTCTTACAGAACAGGGCCAGAGCAGCCATAAAAAACACAAAGCCAATGGCGATAATCGCCAGAAAATTTTGCCACACCAGCTGAAAACCTGCGCCACGATAAAGAATCGCCTGGGCGAGACTGACGAAATGCGTAGTCGGAGCCAACTCCATGATGGCCTGGACGATGTTCGGCATGCTCTCACGCGGGGTAATACCGCCGGAGAGCATTTGCAGGGGCAAAATGACCATGATCATCAGCAGACCGAGTTGCGGCATGGAGCGGGCGATGGTGCCAAGAAAAATACCCATGGAGGTGGTGCAAAAAAGATGCAGTGCGGCACCAAAGAGAAAGAGGGCCACGGAACCGGCGACAGGAACAGCCAGTACCCCCTGCACCATAAAATAGAGGGAAAGTGCAGCCGCAATCAGCACTACCAGCCCCATGGCCCAGATCTTGGACAGCATGATCTCAACCGACGTGAGCGGCATCACCATGAGATGTTCAAGGGTGCCGTGCTCTCGCTCACGGACAACCGCAGCACCGGTAAGGATCATGGACAGCATGGTAATGTTGTTGATCACTTCCATAACGCTGCCAAACCAGGCGCTGGTGCGGTTGGGGTTGAACTTCGTGCGAATGGCCAGTCCGATCGGCAAGAGCGATTCGCCACGATATCTTTGCACAAAGTCGTTAATCTCACCGGTTACGATGCTTTCGATATAACCTGCCCCGATGAAGGCCTGGGTCACCATGGTCGCGTCGACGTTAACCTGAATAGCCGGATGGTGACCAGCCAGCAGGTCTTTCTCGAAATCGGGCGGGATATCAATTGCAAAGATGTATATTCCCCCATCCATCCCGGGATCAACCGCATCGAGAGAAATCAACTCCGGCGTTTTAAAATACGGCCCGTAGAATGCATTGACAATGCGCCCTGAAAGCTGGGACTGGTCTTCGTCGGTTACGGCGATAGGCGCGTTGTGTAATTCCATGGATGTGGTCGTTGCAATACTGTAGATACCCCCCGAAAATGTCCAGACGATTAAGATAATCAACACCGGATCACGAAGGAGGATACGGAGTTCCTTGACGCCAAGGCGATAGATATTGGCACATGTATCCATGATCATTTTTCCTGTTTTTTCAAAAAGAACAGGCTCAGTATTGTCAGTGCCGGAATAAACGCGGCAAGGGCGAAAAAGCTTTGGGAAAGCTCACTGAATCCGAGTGCTTTGGTGAAAATGCCGCGGCTGATGATTAAAAAATAGGTCGTTGGAAAAAATTTTCCTATTACTGCGCCAACGCCTGCCATCGACGACACGGGGTTGGTCATACCAGAAAAATTGAGAGCAGCCAACAGGGTGACAATGGAGGTGATGGCGAGTGCTGCGACCTGGGTACTGGTAAAGGCCGACATAAGCAGGCCCAGGCCGGTCGTGACTGTCACATAGAGTACCGCAGCCAAGGTCAGGGCAGCGAAGCTGCCTTTAAGCGGTACCGCAAACACAAAAATTGCCAGCGCGACCAGACCGAAAAAACTGATCATACTCACCCCGATATAGGGCAGCTGTTTGCCGATAAGAAATTCCAACCGGGTCACCGGGGTTGCATAAAGGTTGGTGATTGAACCCAGTTCCTTTTCCCTTACCACGCCAAGGGCCATGAGAATCGCCGGGATGAAAAGCAGCAACAGCGGGATTACTGCCGGAACCATGGCGTAAATACTTTTAACATCCTGGTTATAGCGGTAGCGCACCTCGATATCGGCCATGGAAATTCTGGGCACGCTGCCGAAATGGCGAAGCGACAGATCAACCAGGTAGGCATAGTGCATTCCCCGCAGATAGCCGGTGATGGTATCGGCACGAAACGGCATCGCACCGTCGATCCATGCACCAATTTCGGGGGTACGGCCGCGCCTGAGGTCTTTGCCGTACCCCGAGGGAATTTCAAGCGCCAGGCTTAATTCGCCACTGCGCATCCTCCGGTCAAGTTCGGTATCGTCGATAATCGGCGATTGTTCAATGAAGTAGCGCGAACCGGCTATGTGCTGAATGTAATCAATACTCTCCGGTGTCTGATCGCGGTCCAGCACCCCAAACGAGATATCTTCTACATCCATAGTGATGCCATACCCCATGATGAACATCAGAATAACCGTGCCTAAAAGAGCAAAGGTGAGCAGAACAGGGTCGCGCCGTATCTCCAGCGTCTCGCGGTGGGCATAGCCGAAGAGGCGCAATAAACTGAAAATGCTACTGCTTTTGCGTATGTGCGGTGGCAATGCCCTCTCGGCTGGTGGGCTTTGCAGAGGACTCGTCTTTTCGTCCACTACCTCTTCCAGATAGTCGATGAAGGCATCTTGCAGAGAAGTCTTCCCCCGGGCCTGCATAAGGGCAGCCGGCGTATCGGAGGCAAGCACCTTACCGGCATGCATAAGAGAAATGCGGTCACAGCGTTCGGCCTCGTTCATAAAATGGGTGGAAACGAAAATGGTAACCTTGTCCCGGCGGGAAAGTTCAATCAACAATTGCCAGAACTGATCGCGGGCCACCGGATCGACCCCGGAAGTGGGTTCATCTAAAATGAGTATTTCGGGGCCATGAATAACCGCCACTGCCAGAGACAGACGCTGGCGGATACCGAGTGGCAGACTGGCGGATATTTCATCTTTATACTCTTGCAGGGAAAAGCGTTCGATCATTTCATCTATCCGGGCCGGTATCCGATCCTGCGGCAGGTGAAATAACTGGGCATGCAGTTCCAGATTCTGACGAACGGTCAGTTCGGTGTAGAGCGAAAAGCCCTGGGACATGAAGCCGACTCGTCGGCGAACAGCAAGATCATTGGCATCAACCTTGTGGCCAAACAACATAGCCGTCCCCTCTGATGCGGGCAACAGTCCGGTGAGCATCTTCATAGTTGTGGTCTTGCCACAGCCGTTAGAGCCTAGAAAACCAAAGATCTCACCCTGTCCAATCTCGAAATTGACATGGTCCACGGCAATGAAATCTCCAAAGCGCCGGGTCAATCCTTCGGCTTTAATAGCCGGCGGACCGTCAGCAGGAAAGGTTCGCGGCGGAACAACCAGAGCTTTATGATTTTTACGTTTTTCTTCCGGCAACAAGGCAATAAACGCCGAGTCCAGATCGCTGGTGCCGGTCTGTTCCAGTAATTGCTCCGGGCTGCCGGTGGCCAGCACCTTGCCGTCATCCATCGCCACCAGCCAGTCAAACCCTCCGGCTTCCTCCATATAGGCGGTGGACACCAGTACGCTCATACCTTGTCGGCGCGAACGGATGGTATCAATCAGTTGCCAGAACTGCCGGCGGGAAAGAGGATCGACACCGGTAGTCGGTTCATCTAAAATAAGCAGGTCAGGATCATGGATAAGCGCGCAGCACAACCCTAATTTTTGTTTCATGCCTCCGGAAAGCTTACCGGCAGGACGGTCCCTGAAAGGTGCCAGACCTGTGGCGGCAAGCAGCTCGTCGGCGCGACGCTGCCTTTCGGTGCGATCCTGGCTGAACAGGCGGCCGAAAAATTCGATATTCTCAATGACCGACAGGGTCATGTACAGGTTGCGGCCCAGGCCCTGGGGCATGTACGCGATCCGTGGGCACACTTGCGCACGGTGCTGCCTGTCACGCATGTCGCCATCAAGAACCTCCACAGTCCCCAGCTGAATTTTGCGTACCCCTGCAATCAAAGCCAGCAGGCTCGATTTTCCCACGCCATCGGGACCTATAACCCCTGCCATACAGGCCGCAGGAATCTGTAGATCGATCGAATCAAGTGCCGTAGTCCGGCCATAGTGATGGCTGAGGTCTGCAACACGCGCTATGCAGACATCCGGCTGTTTCATGGCAGTTTCCTGCGCTGTATATCTTCCGGCCACTCAGCCTGTGGGTCGAGACGCACATAGGCGACACCCGGCACCCCCGTCTTCACTTGTTCGAGATGGCTCATCAGTAATTCAGGGGCAATTGTAACCTTAATGCGAAACATGAGCTTTTCCCGCTCTGTACCGGTTTCAACTGCCTTGGGGGTGAACTGGGCATTGGGGGCGACAAAGGAAACTTTGGCTGGAACGGTAATATCCGGTAAGGCATCGAACACGAGCCGGGCCTCTGCCCCTATCCGCACCCTGCTTGCCTGCGCAGTCGGCAAAAAGATGGTCATATAAACATCGCTCAGATCAAGCACGGTAAGAATTTTACCGCCTTCCGGCAGGATTTCACCAGGTTCGACCAAGCGGTAGAGGACCCTTCCCCTGATAGGTGTTGTAATGACGCTATCACTGAGAATCGTCTCGATTTCTTCCTTTTTTGCAAGAGCAACATTGATCACGGCATCAGACTGAAGAACCTGCGCCTCGGCTTCAGCAAGTAATGCAGAAGCTGCTTCCATTGCCGCGCGGTCATGATCAAGCTGTTTTGCGGCAATGGCAAATTTATTCGAATGATAGGTTGCCTGCGAGCGCTCATAGTCCTTTCTGCTGACGACCATTTCACTCTTTCTTTGTTGTACCAGCGCCTCGGCATATTTTTTAGCCTGGCGAGCCTGTTCGACGGAGGCCTCGGCCTGCCTGTGCATGGCCTCTAACGTTTTCGTATCAATTCGAGCCACAACCTGGCCTGCCTGGAGAAAATCACCTTCACGACAGAGTATTTCGGCAATACTTCCTTTGTTCTTCGTTGCGATGTCAACCTCGGTTGCCTCAATGCGGCCGTTTCCCGAGGCAATGGTGTCAGGTTGTTCTTCCGCGTTGTGCCGGAACCACAACCAGCCGCCTGTACCGGCAACTGCGACGAAGATAATCCCGATAATAAGCCTGTTCTTGAATCTATTGTCAGCCATGCGATACTCCACCAGGTTAAGTCTTTGCTCATTACTTGTAACGGGAAATGAAATGCAGAAACCATGCCATCCGACGAGGCAAATCAGATAAACAGAATATCAGCACCTTATCCTGAAAATATGGGAAGTTGGCTCATGTCCCTTGGGAAAATTACAAAAATTGCAGGCAATCTACAAAAATTTGCAGATTCTGAAGAGATGGCGTTGTAACGATATGAAAATTTGAATGAATTAGGGATGGACCATTAACAGTCGGATGGCTTTATGGCGATCTGTTCTTTCCCGTTTTGCTCTCTGGCATGAGACGAACAGATCGCGCAGACATCACAATGTCTCATTTAGAGACAAACACTCATTCTAGATAGTTTCCTTATATGGATGACACGTAAGTGCTGGACAAGGTACTCTTTTTATCACTCGCTCGGCAACGCTCCCCAGCCACATTTTCTCCAATCCTTTCCTGCCGTGTGTTCCGATAACAATCAGGTCAGCACCTTTTTCTTTTGCGTAATCAAGTATAGAATCTACAATATCTCCACGACATACCTTCCCCTCGCATTCCGGAGAGATATTCCTGGTCTCTTCGACGAGTTGGTTCATTTTTTGTTCCGCCTGTTTCACCGCCTCAGTATTAAAGAGTACCACGGACGGGGGAGGAAAATCATAGTCACCATAAAGATTTGGGTTTTCGACCACATGAACGAAATGAAGCGTAGCGTTAAGTGTCTTGGCAATATACACCGCATATTTAACCAATTGACTCGTGTGCTGGAGAAAATCTATCGGCACAATAATTATATGAATTTCTTTCATGGTAATTCTCCTTAGTGACTTAGAAATAAATTTCATGTGCTTTTACAAGAAATTTATTTCGTGAAGGAACGTACCCCGCAAAGCTTTTTGGCGGGGTTATTTTTTTCTAACCGTTCACAAGCACCCCATTTTCGTCCGATCAGGCTCCCTTACCTAGCCAACTCTAGCTAGGAGGCCTGTTTGAACAAACCTGGAGCCCTGGTTGAACGATTACTGATCCGGGTTATGCGCGCACCTACTGCCTTCCGGTGAACGATTACGTTTTTTGAAAGTCAGCAATTATCGTGAAACAGCGGCCAAAAACTCTCTCCACAAAGCAGTGTTGTCGATTGTTCGACATCTTGTTTGGCTGTATTGGTGGAGCTATACTACAAACCTTTATGCAAAATTGATTCCCAGGTATGTCGGTAAATCCTCTCTCAGCTAGAGACGCTCATTTTCAGGTAGAAATCGTCATGCCTCCCATCATCCGATCTATTGGAATGCTTTGTGCTAGTGTACTGACAGCTACAACACAGGATACATACTCTTCCAAGGGAAATCATATAGGAAGAACAACGCAGAGGTAATAAAAACGCTGCAAAAAGATGGTGCAATGGTATTAAAATGTACCTGTTTGCAGTGACAATTGTGAGATAAAAGACAGAGGAATGTGTCAGGATACTTGTCAGGATGTAAAGAAATTACTTTGCAGAAAAAGCCCGAAACATCAATTGGAGTTGCAACATGGGACAACAGAATTTGGACCGTATCATCAAGCCTCAAAAGGTAGCGGTAATTGGCGCAAGCGAGAAGCCTGACTCGATCGGTAGTGTTTTAATGAAAAACCTGATTGAAGCCAATTTTCCAGGATCGGTGCTGCCGGTGAACCCGAAATACCAAAAAATTTTCGGCTATCCAGCCTACAGTTCGATTGCCGACCTCGATGTTGGAGTTGACCTGGCAATCATCGCAACCCCGATCCAAACAGTACCCGAGATCGTCCGGGAGTGTATAAACAGAAAGGTCGGGGGTGCTATTGTTCTTTCCGCCGGTGGAAAAGAAGCCGGTGAGTCAGGCAGTGAAATTGAGCGTAAAATCCGCGAGGTGATCCTTCATTCCGGGTTTAGAATTATAGGGCCAAACTGCCTTGGCATAATCCAGCCCAGTGGCAGGCTCAATGCAACTTTTATATCCGGGATGCCTCCTGAAGGTAATCTGGCGCTTGTATCGCAAAGTGGCGCCATCTGTTCTGCGATCCTTGATCTGGCCTTCAAGGAACGAATCGGTTTCAGCCATTTTATCAGTATCGGTTCGATGCTGGATGTCGATTTCGGCGACATGGTCGATTATCTCGGCAATGATCCTTCAGTTAAAAGTATCCTTTTATATATAGAAAATTTAACAAATTTCAGAAAATTTATGAGTGCGGCCCGTTCAGTATCGCGGGTAAAACCCATTATAGTTTTAAAAGCAGGCAGGAGTAAAGCCGGTGCCAAGGCCGCGGCTTCTCATACCGGGGCTATGGTCGGGGAAGATGCCGTCTATGACGCTGCCTTTAAGCGTGCGGGTATCGTCAGGGTGGACACCATCGAAGAACTTTTCGATTGTGCTGAGTTGATGGCAAAACAACCGCGCCCTCGCGGTCCACGTCTTGGCATAATTACTAATGGCGGCGGGCCGGGCGTAATGGCCGCCGATTTTCTGGCCCGGCATGGTCATGAGCCCGCTCTTCTTGATGTCGAGACACTTGCCAGACTCGATGCCGTCCTGCCGACATATTGGAGCCACAACAATCCAATAGATATTCTCGGTGATGCCTCGGCACAGAGATTTCATCAGGTACTGGATATTTGCCTCCACGCCCGGTGTTTTGACGGAGTTCTGGTCATTCTCGCACCCCAGGCCATGACCGAGCCCATGACTGTCGCCAAGACACTTGCAGCCGCAATACAGGGTCATCAATTCCCGATCTTTGCCAGCTGGATGGGTGGAAAAAGTGTCGGAGAGGCCGTCGAATTCCTCAATGAAGCGAAAATTCCCACTTTCGACACCCCGGAAAGAGCGGTTCGAGCCTTCCTGTATATGGTAGCCTTCACCAGAAACCAGGAGATGCTTCTCGAGGCACCGCCAAAAGTGAGCCGAGATATGGTTTTTGACCATAGCCAAGCAAAAAAGATGTTAACCGGGTCGATCAAAGATGGTTTTTTACCGGAGTCAGATGTCTGGCAGCTCCTTGCAGCCTATGGTCTGCCTGTGGTCCAAACAGTTGTTGCGGGCAGTGAAGAACAGGCCTCTCAATTAAGCAAAGACCTGGGGTATCCTGTTGTTCTTAAGCTTTTTTCTTCTGACATTACCCATAAAACCGATGCCGGCGGTGTGCATCTCGACCTGCGGTCCGATGTGGATGTTCGCAGAGCATATCAACTGACTATGACATCCGCGTTGAAATATCGACCAGGAGCGTGGATTGAAGGGGTGACGATTCAGCCGTATCTTGCCAATCCAGATTTTGAAATTCTGCTGGGGGCAAAAAAAGACCCGGATTTTGGACCGGTGATCCTCTTTGGGATGGGTGGGATATTCACCGAGATACTGCAGGATAAAGCTCTCGGTCTGCCACCGATGAATCGTCTGCTGGCCCGACGTCTGATCCAGGAAACGAAGGCCTATAAACTATTGCAGGGATATCGAAGTCACCCCCCAGCCGATATTGAGAAACTGGAAGAGATGATCATCTGCTTGTCACAGTTGCTCATCGACTTTCCACAAATTGCCGAACTCGATATGAATCCAATCATGATAAAAGATGGAAAACCCACCGTCGTCGATGCTCGTCTACTGGTATCCCCCAGCAATGTACCGTCACCGCTCCACCTGGTTATCAGTCCCTATCCCGGTGAAAAAATATCCCGCATAACCACAGAGGGAGGTTTGCGTCTTATAATTCGACCGGTAAAACCGGAAGATGCACCGCTTTTCACGAATCTGTTTGAAGTATTGTCGCCAACGAGTATCTATCATCGGTTTTTCGGGGTATTGAGAGTGCTGCAGCCGGCAATGCTGTCGCGTTTCACCCAGATAGATTATGACCGTGAAATTGCCTTTGTGGCGATCGATGAAGAGTCGGAAATCGAAAGTATGCTCGGGGTTGCCCGGATTATTGGCGATCCTGACGGAAAAACCGGTGAGATTGCCGTCCTCGTTGGTGCCCCCTGGCAGGGAAAGGGAATCGGCGCCAGCCTGATGCGTCAATGCCTATTGATTGCCAACCAACGGGGATTTACCCATATTAATGCAATCGTTATGCAAGAAAACAGGTACATGCTGGCACTCGCGAAAAAACTTGGATTCACCATTAACAATGGGAAATATTTAGGTGAGTATGAAATTCAGATCAATTTCAATAATTCTCCGGAACTGCTTGAAAGGCTCAATGCGCTTTAGCCTCTTGGTCAATCTCCTGAAAAAACCCACCAACACCTTAAATACTTTGTTGGTGGGGGAACCGTTCACCGGAAAACCGCCAAATTCTGAATAACCCCCCAAACTGTAAGCATTCACCAGTATTTGATCTTTTTAATCCCGACCGAGGTATTGTCAGAGAAAGAACCATCTCATGTGATATAAAAAATATACGGCAAAAACTGTCGTTATTACACCAGGTCTGGAGTTGGCATCATGCTGTAATAAAAAAGGTTATTCATTTTTACAAGCAGGGCAACCATCTCGAGAAGCCTGCATTGATCGCTCGATTATTCCACATTTAATGTAACGGATATTTGCAAATATTGTCGAGCAATGGTAAAAAACTTGAGAATAATTATTCAGTACTCACTTTCCATTCCCCTCTATGCACCTAATTGATACATTATGCTTTTGCATCACCATTTGGTACAGTATATCCCGAAATTTTCCATAACAAAAATCTTCGGCTGCTCTCTCGTTTTTTTGCTGACAGTTGCCACATATGGCCATAGCTCCCCGACCGATACCGAACTGTCGATGGCGTTATCGAAGTATCTGGTCTGTCTGCCGCTGGAAACAATGCAACCGGATAAGAATCTTCCCGCTTTCGCAACGCAGGAACTCTGTCTGGCGTCAATCTACAGTCCAACGGAGGCAGAGCCACTTTGGGTGACCAGTAATGGTCCCACTGAGAAAGCCAGGACTATTCTCAGTTACCTGGAAAATAGCTACCAGCATGGTCTTGATCCCAAAAATTATAACGTCGATCATTTACACGAACTCTGGTCGACCGAGGATGTCGACAAACTCGCGGAACTCGATACCACCCTCACCTACAATCTGGTTAGATATATTCACGACCTCAGCTATGGTCAGCTGAAACCATTAGATACCGACCCTGTACTGTTTGCTGAAGCAGGTGAAAAGGAATTCAACCCCGTCTCTGCCGTAAAGCGTGCTCAACTCACCAGCGACCTCAACCTATTCCTCAACGGCCTGCCGCCGCAACACCATCAATATCTCGGCCTCAAAGCAGGTCTTGCCTATTATCGTAAGATCGCCGAGCACGGCGACTGGAAAACAGTCCAGGATGGTCCAAGCCTGCGCCCGGGTGACATTGATCAACGTATCAGTACAGTGCGAGAACGATTGCAGATGACAGCCCCTCTGCTGGGGCCGGCCCATGGTGCAGCCGCCAACAAATTTGACCCCATGCTGAAACAGGCTGTTCAGTTATTTCAACGGCAGCATGGCCTCACACCAGATGGAATAATTGGCAAAAACACCATCAGCTCCTTGAATATTCCCATTGCTGAAAAGATCGCCTCAATTCGGATCAATATGGCCCGCTGGCGATGGCAGGCTCATGATTTGGGCAACAAGTACATTCTGGTCAATATTGCCAGTTTCCATTTAAAAGCCTTCGAAGGCGAGAAGATTGTTCTGGATATGCCGGTCATTGTCGGTGAAGAGCAGCATCAGACACCCGTTTTCAGCGGGACTATCAGATATTTTGATGTCAACCCGTACTGGAACATTCCCACAAGTATTGCCAAAAACGAGGAATTACCTGCCCTGCAAAAAGACAGCAATCACCTCGTCAAACGTCACATCCGGCTCTTTTCCAGCTGGCAGGCAGACGCAGCCGAACTTGACTCGACGTTTATTAACTGGCATACTATTACAAAAAGCCAGATTGCTGGTTATAAATTGCGGCAGGATCCCGGCCCGTGGAATGCCTTGGGCAGAATTAAGTTTATTTTTCCAAATCCGTATTCGGTCTATATGCACGACACTCCGGCCCATAATCTTTTCGACCGCACCAAAAGGGATTTCAGCCATGGCTGTATCCGGGTAAGCGATGGACTCAGTCTGGCTTTATTTCTTTTGAAGGATCAACCAGAAGACTGGCCTGTCGAAAAATTTGAGCAGATTTACAATCAGGACCAGCGCAAAGTTATAACGCTATCGACGCCCGTGCCCGTCCACATAACCTACTTGACCACCTGGGTAGACCAAAAGGGCATGATGTATTTTAACAGAGACATTTATGCGCGAGATACCAAGCTGTACGGCGCACTCTTAAAATAACTCTTCCATCAACCATAAACTTCATACACTTACGGATGACAGAACAGAAAAACACCTCTTTCATGAATCGACGAACATTTATTTTGAGAGCAGCACAAATGGCAATTGGTCTCAGTCTGACCGAGCCACTTGACCTGCTTGCCAGAACTTTTCCCAATAATAAAATCTCTTTTTTCCATACCCACACCGAAGAAAGGTTCGATCTATTTTTTAAAGGCCAAACCTGCCCTCGAGGGACTAAAAGAAAGCTTTCCTCTTTTCTTCGCGATTTCCGCACCGGAGATGTGCACTCTATCGATTTGCGGCTTATGGATACTCTTCTAAAGATCCAGAAAAAAACCGGCAGCAAGGGTGTTTGTGAAGTCATATCCGGATACAGATCTCCACAGACCAATGCATCTTTACGGGGCAGGAGTGGTGGCGTCGCCAAGAAAAGTCTGCACCTCAAAGGCAAGGCCATTGATATTCGGTTTACAGACGTGCCAACGAGACATATTCGCGACGCGGCAATATCGCTCAAGGCCGGAGGTGTCGGTTATTATGCGAAGTCTGATTTTGTCCACATTGATACCGGAAATTTTCGCACCTGGTAAGGCTGTAACCTGAGTTCGTGACAGGAGTCTTTTGGCAGGAACCGCTTGTCGGTTCCATGCCCGTCAGCTGGATCCCATGCACAGCATGGAAGCCAGCTGATCTTGTAAAGACCTAAAGTCGAGACGCCATCAATTTCTATCCCAGAGAGTCAGGATCGGACTGGCGACAAAAACTGATGAATAGGTTCCGACGATGATCCCGATGAGCAGTGCAAGCGAGAAGTCGTGAATAACCGAACCGCCAAAAAGATAGAGAGCCAACAAACTTAAAAAAACCGTGAACGAGGTGACAATCGACCGGGACAGCACCTCGTTGATGCTGTTGTTGATCACTTTCAATAAAGATGGACTATCGGATTTATTCATGTTTTCGCGGATTCGGTCGAAAATAACCACCGTATCGTTCAACGAATACCCTGCCAGCGTCAGCAAAGCCGTAACCATCAAAAGCGTCATCTCAACATTCATCAGCCAGCATATTCCCAGCACAGCCAGGACATCATGAAATGTGGCAACAGCCGCACCGATACCAAAGCTAAGATTGAAGCGAAAACCGAGATAGACAATGACCCCGCCCATAGACAGGGCGATGGCCAGCATCGCCTTATTGCGCAGAACAGCACTCACCGACGAACCAATTTCGGTTTGACTCTCTAGTGAAAATTTCGTATCGGGGAGTTGGCTGTTGAGCAGACCTGTTATCTGCTCGTTGAGTTCCGTGGCAATGACCTTCGAAGATTTTTTTATTTTCACCATCAACCGGCCCTCATCTTCCACCTTTTGCAGGTCAATACCCTCCAGGCCGCTTTTGTCAAAGGCGGTACGTACTTCACTCATCGTGAAATTTTTTTCAGTTTTGTATTGCAACAAAGATCCGCCGGCAAAGTCGACACCCATATTGGCATTGCCCAGCAGAATTTCAACAAAAGCAACAACTCCCAGGAGAACAAGTGCGCCGGAAAAACCAAAAGCGAGCTTGCGCAGCTTCATATAGTCAAGATTTGGTTTCTTAATAAACTGCATAAAGTGAATGCGTTTTATCCACTTAAGGGAAGTACAGCCGTTAAAAATCCAGTGAGAATAGTAGATAGAAGTGAAAAGATTGAAGATAATGCCCAGAGAAAGTGTGACCGCAAAACCTTTAACGGGCCCGGTGCCGAACAAAAACAGGGCCAGAGCGGTAATGAGCGTCGTTACGTGGGCGTCGATTATGGTCAGAAAAGCCTTGCTGAAACCACCGTCAATGCTCGACTTGATCGATTTCCCCAGCACCGACTCCTCCCGCATTCGTTCGAAAATAAGCACGTTGGAATCGACCGCCATTCCGACGGAAAGAACGATACCGGCGATACCGGGCATGGTGAGCGTCGCACTGAGGATGGCCAGTCCGGCAAAAAGAAAGAGAATATTCAGGACCATGGCGGTATTGGCGATGACCCCGAAAAATCGATAATAGATGAGCATAAAACTAACAACCAGAAGCGCACCAAGCATACCGGAAAACATCCCCTTCTGAATAGAATCCTGCCCCAGACTTGCACCGACCGTCATGTTCTGGATAATATCAACGGGCGCAGGAAGCGCACCAACCCGCAGGACGATGGCCAGATCGGTTGCTTCTTCATGGGTGAAACTGCCGGAAATCTGGGCTGAGCCACCGAGTATTCTTTCCCGGATCACAGGAGCGGAGCGGACGATATCGTCCAGGACAATTGCCATTCTGCGACCGACGTTTTTCTCAGTGACATTGCCAAACACTCTCGCCCCGCTGCCGGTCATGTCAAGACTGACATAGGGCTCGTTGAAGTTGCCACCGACCCGAACCCGGGCATCCTTAATCATTTCTCCGGTCATCAGAATTTTGTCCTGCAGGAGCAGCGGACGGCTGGTTTCTCTTTTGGTGACCGGGTCAACCTCTTTTTCAAAATAGACCGTAGTATCCCTGGGCAGTCGGTTTTCCAACAACTGGTTGAGTTTTTTTATACCCTCTCCATCATGCCAAGCCCCGGATTTAATAGTCTGCGCCACAAGTTCGCCGACATTTATTCCTTCGGAATCGGCCACCATTTTAAATTCGAGCTGCGCGGTATCACCGAGAAGTTTCAAAGCCCTTTTCGGATCTTTTACCCCCGGCAACTGGATGACGATTTCATCGTCCCCCTGACGAATAATAACGGGTTCGGCGACACCAAACTGGTCAATCCTGTTGCGCAAAATTTCAAGCGACTGATTCACCGCGTTTGCTTTGATATAATCGATTTTTTCATCGGATAAACTGACAAAAATACGTGGAAAAGTCCCCTCTTTTGTCTCGGTGCGGAGGACGACATCCGGATCTTCTTTAGCGGCGGCGACGACTTGTTCGACAGCGTTAACATTAGGCAGGGTAAAAATTATCGTTCCGGTCTGCTGTGCTTTGCTTTGCACAATGCTGATGGATTTGTCGCCGAGGCGATCCTTTAAGTCGTTGGCAACCAGTGTCAGCGAATTTTGCGCGGCACGCTCGAGATCGACTTTCAACACCAGGTGCATGCCACCCTGCAGATCAAGTCCAAGATGTAATCCGCCGGGGGCCAGATATTTTTTATACCAGCTCGGCGTCCCACCATAAAACGATGGAAAAATTGTCATAAGTGCAAAAAGCACCAAAAAGAAGACAGCACCGAGCTTAAGCCTGAGTGAGGTATTCATGAAACTCCTTGTATGTTACTGAAAAAGAAAGAGATAGGCCTTTGAGGCGGGATACGTGAATGAGTCATGGCACATGTAATAATACAGCTCTTGTTAGTTACAATATTCTTGTGAAAATATAAATAGAAAGAATGAGATTTAGGTGAGACCGTCATAAGATTTATCAGTGGAGGAAAATATAGATATGGCGCATTCTGTTGTGCAATGATAGATGTAAATCAAATACATTTTAAGGTTTTTGGCTTTTCGGTTCATGAGCAATGATACGATGCGACCCAATCGTTTTTACATAGAAAAAATATGGATCACAATCAATTAAAAGGCCGCCCTCCCTTCCCCTTCGCGACCATTGCCGCGGCCGGCACGTTTTCCCCGAACCTTGGTCCGCTGCTCAGCGAGGCCAAGCAAATCGCCCATACCTTCGGGGCCACATTACTATTGATTCACATCGGCGAACATACCCTCGACATAGAGTCACGTTTTCAGAAGTTGTGTCACAAAATCGGTATTGGACACGATGTGAGAATTATATGGCTTGCTGGTGATCCGGTTGTTTCGTTGCTCAACATCTGCAAGGAAAACATGGTTGACCTCCTGGTACTTGAAGCTTTACGAAGGGAAACGATGTTCCGCTATTATCTGGGTTCCGTGGCAAGAGACCTGAGCCGGCGTGCCAAATGTTCTCTTCTGCTGCTCACCGAACCGAGGAGTGGCGGAAGCAAATTCGACAGGATTGTAACCGACTGTGTTGATCACCGAAAAACAATTCCTACCCTGAACACCGCATTCTATTTTGCCCGTCGGGTTGGATGCCACGAGATGCGTGTTGTCAAAGAGGTTGACCCGGCAGGTCTGGCAATGGCGATGTCGGATGACAGCACGACTGTTGAGCAATCCTCTGTGAAAAAACAGCTTTTCATTGAAGCGGAAGATACAATTCGAGAGACAATCGCTGCGTGCCAGGCCGGGGAAATCAAGGTTATCACAACGGTGCTCTTTGGCCGACCAGGGTTTATGATCCGTCAATACGCTGAAGACTGCAGAGCTGACCTCCTTGTAATCAATTCGCCGGATGCGAGGTATGGACTGATGGATCGGATTTTCACCCATGACATGGAGTACATTCTGGAGCAACTGCCTTGCAATATTCTCATTGTTCACTCACGCTCTCCGAGCGACGCCTGATTATTTTCTCACTTACTCCGCTATGGTAAAACTGAGTCAAAATGATCTCGTAATCCTGTTGCTGGCAATCAGCATAATGCTAATTTTCTCTCGCATTGCCTCAGAGTTGGGAAAGAGAATCGGTATGCCGATGGTCATGGGTGAACTGCTTGTCGGAGTTGCTCTAGGGCCTACCGTTTTCGGCACAATTTCGCCAGGTAGCTACGCGGCAATATTTCCTTTCACCGAAAATGCCAATTTCTCAGTTGCTCTTGATGCAATTTTGTCATTATCCGTGATATTGCTTCTTTTCATTACCGGACTGGAGTTACGTTTTTCTCTTTTTCTGAGACATGGCAAAGCAGCTGTCTCTACCGGTGTAGGTAGTATGGTTCTTCCTTTTGTATCAGGTTTTGCTCTGGCCTGGTTCTACCCACACTGGTTTTCGGTGGTTAAAAACGGTCCAACACATCTCCTCTTCTCTTTGTTTCTCGGGACAGCCATGTCAATTTCCGCCCTGCCGGTTATTGCCAGAATTCTCCTCGACATGAAGCTCCTGAAAACCGAGATTGGTGCGGTGATCATCGCTTCTGCGGTCCTCAATGATGTCGTCGGCTGGATAATCTTTTCCTTTATCCTGTCTCTGGTCAATAAAAACAGCGGTGGAGGGAGTGTCACGCAAAGCCTCGTTTCTATCACCTTTTTCGCCGTTTTCATGCTGGTCGTCGGGCGGTTTGTTTTAAACCGCATCCTGCCCTGGATTCAGACGAAACTGAGTTGGCCGGGCGGTGTACTGGCGTTCAGCCTCAGTCTCTGCCTGCTCTGTGCCGCATTTACTGAATATATCCATATCCACGCTATTCTGGGGGCCTTCATCGCTGGACTTGCTATCGGTGACTCCGTTTATTTTCGCGAGCAGGCGCGGGAGATTATGCACCAGTTTGTCACCAATTTCTTTGCCCCGTTATTCTTCGTTTCTATTGGCTTGAAAGTCAATTTCATTGAACATTTCGACCCAACCATGGTGGTGGTTATTTTGCTGCTGGCATTTGCCGGCAAGGTTGTTGGTGCCGGCATCGGGGCCAGACTTGGTGGCATGTCTTCCCGGAGGTCTTTGGCCGTCGGTTTTGGGCTCAACGCCAGAGGAGCCATGGAAATGATCCTTGGCTCGCTGGCGTATGATGCCGGCCTTATCAATCATGCAGTTTTCGTCGCCCTCATTACCATGGCCCTCGTTACCAGCATCACCAGCGCGCCACTGATGCGGCTTTTTCTTGAAGAAACGGCTTTTACCGGGAAAGAGGATGGCTAACGTGTAGTCTCTAGAAACCCATGGTGATTGTCGGCGTACAAAAAAATATTTATCCGTATTGCGACCAGTCGAATTGCATTGGGAAAAATCAAAATTTCGATTAGTATTCTTCTCTGAATAATCAAAACCACAGGCTTTCAATGCCTCCCTCGGTTTTGAACTCTCTCCGGTCTTTCTACCGGCACAGACCAATCACTGCAGGCAAATCTTAAACATTGAGCCGCTCAAAGTAACATAACTAAAAAACCGCTGAAATAATTCAGCAGGAGTTAAATAATGGCATTCACCTTGTTTCCAAAGGCAATCCGGTTCTTTGATATGCTTATTGAGCAGAATCAAATCCTCAGGGATGTTGCAGCTGATCTCGAACATATTTTTGAGGATTTCAGCTCAATCGACGAGGCATTCAAGCGTATCAACGTCAAAGAGGTCGAAGCTGACGGACTCTGTCGTGAAATTGCTCGCCAGCTTTCGCAGACCTTTATTACCCCGATTGATCGTGAAGACATCTACCGGATCACCTTGGCCCAGGAAGATTCTATCAATTTTTTTAAAAACATTGCTGTCAGAACCAGAGTGTTTGGAATTTCTGATATCCGTTTTCCAGCTTTGAAAATGATCTATAATGTGAAGAGGATGGTCTCCTTTACAGGAGAAATGATCGTGGCTCTTCGAGAAAAGCAAGAGGTTGTTACTTTCGTCCGTGAAATAAAGAATCTGAAAGGTGAGTGCGATATGCTCCTCAGCACGGGTTTATCCGAGTTGCAGGATGTTGAACTCACTGAATTCAGCAGTGTTCTCGATATAATCAAATGGATTCAGGTCTATGATCGTATAGAACAGGTCATCGAGAGAGTCGATGACCTGTCGGATGCTATCGAGGAAGTGGTGCTGAAAAATGCTTGATATCCCGATACTTCTTGTCATCATCGTTTTTGTCGCCCTGATATTTGACTTCACCAACGGTGCTCATGACTGCGCCAATGCCATTGCCACAGTGGTTTCAACTAAGGTGATCTCCCCTCGAGCAGCCGTTTGTATGGCTGCGGTACTGAATCTGGTCGGAGCACTGCTCGGCACGGAAGTGGCAAGCACGCTGGGAAAGGGTATAGTCAATACGGACGTGGTCATGGGGAGTCAGATTCTGGTGCTCGCTGCTCTTATTGGTGCGATAGCCTGGAATTTGCTCACCTGGTATTTTGGCCTCCCCTCCTCATCTTCTCATGCCCTTGTTGGTGGACTGATTGGTGCAGCAGTAACCCATGCCGGTTTTGCCACGCTTAATTCGACAACAATTTTTAAAAAAATCATCCTGCCTATGATTTTTTCACCTTTGGCGGGATTTGTGGTGAGCTACTTGGTAATGATTGGTCTAATGGTTATCTTTTCAAGAGTACATTTGAAAACAGTCAATAAAAGCTTCAAGAAATTACAGATAATATCCTCGGCATTCATGGCCACCAGTCATGGTTTTAATGATGCCCAGAAAACTATGGGGGTAATCGCCCTGGCCCTCTTTCTTTTTCATAAAATTGAATACATTTACGTGCCGTTGTGGGTGAAACTTTCCTGTGCACTGGCGATGGCACTCGGCACAGCCCTTGGCGGGTGGAAAATTATCAAGACGATGGGCCATCGTATTTTTAAGCTCGAACCGATTCATGGCTTTGCCGCAGAAACCTCTGCCGCGATGGTTATCACCGGGGCATCTCTTTTTGGTGCACCGGTTTCAACAACCCACACAATTACCGCCTGTATATTCGGGGTGGGATCCACCAAACGTTTGTCTGCTGTTCGTTGGGAGCTGGCCGCCAACCTGGCTGTCGCCTGGGTTATTACCATCCCGGCGGCTGGAATCATTGCCGGTCTGAGCTATCTGCTGCTTGAGTTATTCTGGTCTGCCAAGTAGTTTAAAATATAGAGAAAAATGAGGTAACACATGATGTACTATGAAGAGGCACTCAGATATCACAGCGAACCTCGACCCGGAAAGACCGAGGTTGTGCCAACGAAACCTTTTATAAGCCAGGCAGACCTGAGTCTCGCCTATACCCCCGGGGTAGCGGCACCCTGTCTGGAGATCGAAAAGGATCCTCAAAAATCGTTTGCATATACCAACAGGGCTAACCTGATTGCGGTTATAACCAACGGTACCGCTGTGCTCGGTCTCGGAGCAATTGGTGCACTGGCCAGCAAACCGGTTATGGAAGGAAAAGCTGTACTATTTAAACGATTTGCCAATATCGATGTTTTTGATCTGGAGATCGATACGACTGACCCTGACGAATTCATTCGCACGGTCAAGCTGTTGGAGCCGACCTTTGGTGGCATTAATCTGGAAGATATTAAAGCCCCTCAGTGTTTCTACATCGAAGAACAGCTGAAAAAGCAGATGTCCATTCCCGTTTTCCATGACGACCAACATGGCACGGCAATCATCTCGGCGGCGGCTATGATCAATGCAGCAGAGCTGACCAAGAGGAAGCTGGAAGATGTGCGAGTGGTCATCAACGGGGCTGGAGCAGCTGCCATTGCCTGCGCACGGTTGTATGTCCTGCTTGGGGTCATGAGAAAAAATCTGATGATGGTCGATACCAGAGGTATTATCTATAAAGGCCGGCCAGATGGGATGAACCCGTACAAGGAGGAATTTGCCAATGATACCGAACGCCGAACCTTGGCAGATGCGGTTCGGGGGGCGGATATGCTGGTCGGGTTGTCGGCGAAAGGTGCTTTTACAGCAGAACTGTTGCTGCAGATGAGCCCGTCACCAATCATTTTCGCGCTGGCCAACCCGGATCCGGAGATTGACTACGTAGAGGCAAAAATCGCACGCCCCGATGCGATTGTAGCCACCGGGCGATCTGATTTTCCGAATCAGGTCAACAATGTTCTTGGGTTTCCATATATCTTCCGCGGAGCTCTCGATGTTGGTGCAACGTCTATCAACGAAGAAATGAAAGTTGCCGCCGTGCATGCCTTGTCTGAGCTCGCCAAAGAAGATGTCCCTGATGCGGTGATCCGTGCCTACGGCGGCAAACCGATCCGGTTCGGAACCGATTATATAATCCCGAAACCGTTTGACAGTCGTGTCCTGTTGAAAGTGGTGCCAGCGGTGGCCGAGGCCGCGGTGGAAAGCGGCGTGGCCAGAATCGCGCCACCGGAGCGCACAATCTATGTGAATAAACTAGAGGCCACCCTCGGACCGGAACGAGAACTTATTCGCAAAATCATCATGCGTGCGCAGCAGGATCCCAAACGCATTGTTCTGCCGGAAGGCAGTTTGCCTGTGGTGATCCGGGCCGCGTATCATACTCTTCGCGACGGAATTGCCAATCCGGTGCTGCTTGGCAGTCAGAAAAAAATTACAGCCATCGCCGCCAGTCTGCAAATCCCGCTTCATGGCATCGAAATCATCGATCCTGAGAATAATCCGTATCTGGAATCATTTGCCGACAAACTTTTTCTGCTGCGTCAACGTCGAGGGTGGTCCATGGAAGAGGTGCATCGGCAACTTCTGAATCCCTATGTTTTTGGAGCTATGCTGGTACGTGAAGATCTGGTGGATGGTCAGGTTCACGGTGTCGCCGACTCCTATCCGAATGCCATCCGCCCAGTGCTCCAGGTCATTAACCGGCGGCCGGGAGTGACCAAGGTCTCCGGTCTCTACCTGATGATCTCGAAAAACCGGACCCTGCTGTTTGCCGATGCCACAGTCAACATCCAGCCCAAGGCAGAAGACCTGGCCGAAATTGCGATCCTGGCGAGTGAAATGGCTGTCTTTTTCGATATGGAACCGCGGGTGGCAATGCTCTCGTTTTCCAACTTCGGCAATGTCCACCATCCCGAAGCTGACAAAGTGACCACGGCTATGAATATTGTCAGAGGCCGCAGGCCGAATCTACTCATTGAAGGCGAAATGCAGGCGGATACAGCTGTAGTCGAGACGATGTTGAACGAGCGCTTCCCGTTCAACAGGTTGAGGCAACCGGCTAATATCCTTATCTTTCCAGATCTTACCTCAGGAAACATCTCTTATAAGCTAGTCGACAAACTGGGGGGAGCCAAGGCCATCGGGCCACTGCTTATGGGTCTCAGCAAGCCTTTCAATGTTATCCAACGGAACAGTGATATGGAAGCCGTGTCCACCATCATCGCCTTTACTGTTGCCCAGGCCCAGAATCAGAAAAATTTAGGAAGCATGGAAGAGTGAGCTGGCTTTTTTCCCGTCTATCGAACTCAGAAATGTATATATTTGCAAAGCCAGTCAATAAAAAATAGACGACCTCCCATGAAAACCAGCCAACCACCATTCAGTTCACTGCCTCACCCCTGGGATCGAATTGTCCCTCATATTGCCATCGTCATGGTTTGGGGTCTGCTGTTTGGCCTGGTTTTTCTGCTTCGTTCTTTCTTTCTTTTGCTTTTTCTCACCTTTGTTTTTTCTACGATACAGGCGAATGGGGTGGCGCGTCTCGAAATACACATCAAGAACCGTACGCTTCGGGTAGTTCTAGTAGAGATCTTGTTTCTGGTCATACTCAGTATGGTAGGCGTATTCTTATTACCCAAAGTGAAAGTGCAAACGGAACTCTTTATGAGCCAGTTCCCTTCCTATCTGGAACGGGTGGACAAAGAGATTCATGAACTGAGCAGCAGCTACCCCCTGCTCGGCGAAATCCTTCCGGAATTAGTCATTGAAGCGCCGGATAGTAACAAACAGATAGTGGAAAGCGATGGCCAGGAATATTCGCCATCCCGATCAATGCTCCAGGAGCTGCTCAAGGTTGGAGGGGAAGCAGACGGCGTCGAGAATGTCAACCATCTCCTTGGAACTTTAGGCAATATAGGCGGGAAAATTGCCACGGTTACCTCAACTTTTCTCCTTGCATTACTCTTCTCTTTTCTCATTCTTCTTGATCTGCCGAGACTGGCGGCAAGTGTTCGGGAATTGGAAAACACCAAGCTTCGTTTCATCTACCTGAGTGTTGTCGATGATATCCGCGACTTCTCTCAAGTTTTGGGCAGAGCACTCGAGGCTCAATTGATCATCGCCACAATCAATAGCATCCTCACCGCCATAGGCATAACAATGCTCGGAATTGGCGAACATGTGGCCTTTCTTTCAGTGATCGTTTTTTTCTGCAGCTTCATTCCGGTCATTGGTGTTTTTATCAGCTCTGTGCCTATCTGTCTGATCGCTCTCCAGACCTCTGGAATTAAAGTTATGTTTTTAGCGGTGCTGCTTATCACTTTCATTCACCTGATTGAAGGATACATACTCAATCCGCGAATCTATGGTTCCTATATGCGGATCAATCCGGTCATTATCCTGATCATTCTGACCATAGGAGGAAAAGTGTTTGGTTTTTGGGGTCTGCTTTTAGGGGTGCCGATTTGCACCTATCTCTTTGGTTATGCCATTCGTATCAGAGAAAAAAGCTGATCCCGGTCCCGAGGTGAAAACACCGATTCCTTAAGCGAATTCCTTCACATGAATGGTTTACAGGATGGCTACTACTCTGTATTTAGAAAAGTTGCTATTTTCCGGTAAAAGGCTTCTACACGAATCCGGTACCAGGTCCTTCATGTTGAGAAATGCATGGATCATGTAACTTTTTGAACAGAGGCTAATCCCTCATCGCGGAGAGGGCAAAACTCAGCTGTAATTTCAAGTTCTGGTGAGATTTTGCGCATCTTCTGTTATCGGTACCAGCCAATGAGATGAGACTCTCTTAATACTGCGAGCTCCCTGTTTCAGAATCCAATTACAACATAGCTGTGTTTTCACGCAATAACTTAGTCAGGTGCAATGCCCAGAAAGGCGAGTTTCGCCTTTCCTGTTTTGCCTACTGCACCAAAAACAAAACCCCATGCTAGGCACGGGGTCTGAGGCATTTCTTACCTTCCAGTCAAGACTTTATTTATTTTTAATAATTTCGTTTTTCATGCCGGCGTCAAAGAAGGCCATATGCTCCTTCTCGAAGGCAACACAAGCAGCACCACCATTTTCTATGTTCTGCCGCACGCATTTTCTGTTTCCTTTAGCCAAATTTGAGCACGGCGCCCCATCGGCAAATAACGAGACGCAATCCTTCTTCATCTGCACAATTAATGTTGCATCATCATCTGCTGCCACTGCCATTACAGTTGTTCCAAGAAGAAATAAAACCAGAAACATTGCCTTTTTCATTCTTACCTCACTGCTAGTTTAAGATAACTGCTCTTTGCACAACATTCAAATCACAAGAGGAGAGCCTTTTCAAAGAACATTAAATTTGAGTGGAGCAAGGCATCCCCCGCTGTAACCCTACTACTGTATTGCAAGTACTATTCCAAGCTCCTTGTTCTCCCTCACTATTTTAAGCATATGGCCCAGTCTTTCACAGTTAGTGCCCCATTCTCTGCTAATTTTGCCCCAAAATGGGCCTCCCCTGTTGGAATCACGCTGCCGATTCCCAAGATCGCTTGTCGTACGGAGCTATCCTAATGATTTATTGTAAGATTTATATGCAAAAGTATCTTTACTTTTACATATAACTCTATCCCCTTTTTTCTTGATCAGGAGGATGGACCCCCTTGGAAAGTGGCAAATAGTTTTTCACTTTGTAAATTATCCTGACACCTTGCCTGCGCTTTTTTCACCCTCTAAGTTTGTAGGTACGATAATTGTGCAAGAAAGCGACTCGCTGTCCATCCATTCGCACTAACTGATGTAGCAATTTATACAAGTCGATTGTCTCGGTCACCACAGCATCGCCATACTCGTGCCGGGCGTATGTGTCACGTGTAGCCTCTTGCGCCGAGTTGGCCTTGTAGGGGACGCCGTCGATGCACTGATTGGCAGCATGTCTGATGAACACAGTGCGGTCCATAGTTGAGAGGCCAAAGTCTTCGCCGTTGCACGTCTTTAGATGCCCCGGTGGTGGAGGTGGCGACGGCGCGTTATCCATCGGGATTGGCGAACATGTGGCCTTTCTTTCAGTGATCGTTTTTTTCAGCAGCTTCCTTCCGGTCATTGGTGTTTTTATCAGCTCTGAACCTATCTGAATGATCGCTCTATCGACCTCTGGAATTAAAGCTCTGTTTTTTTGGCGGTGCTGCTTATCAGCTGCTTATCACTTTCATTCATCTGATTGAAGGATACATACTCAATCTGCGAATCTATGATTCCTCTATGCGGATCAATCCGGTCATTATCCTGATCATTTTGACTATAGGTGGAAAAGTGTTTGGTTTTTGGAGTCTGCTTTTAGAGGTGCCCCTTTTGCACCTATCTCTTTGGTTATGCCATTCGTATCAGAGAAAAAACTGATCCTGGTCCCGAGGTGAAACACCGATTTTTTAAGCGGATTCCTTCACATAGCGCGACAGAAAAAGAGTCTGAATAACGATAAACACCAAGGTAAGTCCTACTATACCGAACACCTTGAAATTAACCCAGGTGTCACGGTCAAAGTGACTCATGACGTAGAGATTCACCCCACCCAGACCGAGAAAAAATGCAACCCAGACAAGATTCAGCCGCCGCCATACTGGTTTGGGCAAACTCAAGTTTGTGCCCATGAGCCGTTCGATGGCGGTTTTTTTACCAAAGAACTGGCTGGCCAGAAACACCACCGCAAAGAGCCAGTTGATAACAGTCGGCTTCCATTTGATGAACTGTTCATCCTGAAGATAGAGGGTCATGCCGCCAAAAATTACGATGACCCCCAGTGTGACAAGCTGCATACCAGCCACTTTGCGGGTGGTATACCACGAGAGAGCGACCTGCACGAAGGTGGCAACAATGGCAACTCCAGTGGCAACATAGATACCGAAAAACTTGTAGGCGATAAAAAAGAGCAGCAGTGGAAAAAAGTCAAAGAGTAGTTTCATTGGGATTAGGGTGAGTCGATTTTCAAAAATTACCCGTGACACTGATGTAGATCAGCTATGATTGTTAATCATTGACAGGTTCCATAAGCAGCAGAACATCAGCGGCCACTCCAAAGAGTCCTGGGCGGCGGTGATGTTCTGCTGCAGTGATCTACTTGCCCAGCAGAATTGGCATGCCCATGATCGGCCAGATCACCGTCACCATCAGCCAGATCACAAACATGAGCACAATGCTCGCCAGAACACCATAACGGAAGAACTCGCCAGCGGTAAACTGCTTGGAGCCGTAGGCGATGGCGTTCGGTGCCGCCCCGATCAACAGGAAGAAAGGCATACCGGCAGTGGCCAGAGCCGAGAAGAAAATAACATCACCAGTAACGCCCAGGTATGGGGCGACAACCAAGGCCACCGGCAGGGAAATAGCGATCGCCGCCACGTTCATGATAAAATTGGTCATAACCATGACAAAAAAGGCAATGCTCAAGATGAACAAAATTGCCGGTGCCTCTTTAAAGAGCCCCAGCCAGTTGACGGCCAGCCACTCGGCAGCATGAGTCTGCCAGAGACAGAAACCGATCGACATCGCCCCGCCGAAGAGCAGGATGATATTCCATGGAATATCTTCAAGATCCTCGACCTTCAGGATATTGAACACAAAGAACAACAGAGTAGAAGACAGAAGGATGGCAGTTTTGTCTATAGTCTTCAGGGCCGGGACAAAGTTTTTCGCAGCTATGAGCACAATGACGGAAAGAACGATTACCAGGGTCATGACCTCGTTCCTGCTCCAATTCCCCAGTTCCGTATACATCCGCTGGGCGCGTTCCTTGAGTCCGGGGATAACAGCTTTTTCCGGTTTGAAGAAAACCATCATCATCGCCCAGATCAAACCAACCATAATCCAGCCTAATGGAAATAAGTAATAGGTGAGTTGAAAGAAACTGATTTCAACGCCGGTCATCTCCTTGAAAAAAGCAATGCCTACAGCCGCCCGGGCAGAACCCAGCAGGGTAATGATACTACCGGCACCAGCAACATAGGCCATACCGATAAAAAGGCCTTTGCCGAACTTGGTCGGCTTGTCGTCTTCTGAGTAAAGGGCGTTAATCGCCATCAACAGCGGGAACATAGTGGCGGCCACCGCAGTATGGGCCATCAGATGCGTCAGGGCGACGGTCATGACAAAACAGCCGAGATAAATCATGCTGGTCCGTTCTCCGACAACCGACAGCATTTTATAGGCCATCCTCTTGGTCAGGCCGCTTTTGGTAAAAACCAGACCAATAACGATGGAACCGAAGATAAAGAGGACCGAAGGATCCATAAAATCCTTAAAGGCAACCTCAGGCTTACGGATGAGAAACAATGCCTGGATCACCCCAATGGCAATGCCGGTAACACCAATAGGCAGAACCTCGAAAATCCACCAGGTGGCGGCGAGCGCAAAGAGCGCCAAGGCCCCCTTGCCCTGAAGGGACAAGGTGAAGTGCTTACCCATCGGGTCGATAGCATCCGGCCAGGGGGGGGCATAATAGATGATACTGAACAAGGCGATTCCAAGAAAAAGGAAGAAGACCCTCTTCCAGTCAAACGGGACGCTGACCTCCGCTGCTTCGCTATATGCTGCTGACATAGTATCTACCCTTCCTTCACTGTTTATGATTTAGTGTTTATGGAGATGAGCGTGTCACCAATGGCACCGAAAATCTCCGCCAGCTTGACAACTCCGCAAAGCACCCCGTGTTCCTGAACCGGCAAAACGGTTTCCCCGCCCAGGACCATGACCGACATGGCCTGGATAAGGTCTGTCGAGGCCGGCAGAACCCTGATCCCTTTCTCGATAACTGAGGAGACCCCGGCATTGAGGTGATGAACCCCCTCTTTAATGAGAACTCCGCTCAGCAGGGTTGCCAGGTCACTATATTCTATGGTCCGCCCCTCAAAAGGCTCAATGCCGGCAGTATCGAGCAAGGTGGAAAAAAGAACCCGTAAAATGCCCTGTTGGGTGACCCGCCCGACGAAGCTGCCCTTGTCGCTGACTACCATCAATTCATTGAAACCACAGGGGTCGGAACTGCCGATTGGACAGAACGAACGCAGCTGTTGAATCGCCTCTTGAACGGTGCTGCTCTCTTTGAGACAGGGGAAGCCGGTCAAAGGAATCATGATATCTCGTATGATCTGTTTTTCAGTACTCATTGGTTGTCTCCTTCTTTTGAATTGACAGCCCAGGCCTCAATTGCTCTACTTCACAATTTGGGCAAACGACTGCAATGCCCTCATTTCTACCAGGCTTTTGTTTGTAAAATCTGCTCAATCTCTTTGACACTCTTTTTTTGCAGGATGTGCATCCGTTTATCCTTGGCATCACTGATTTTATCAACCAGTTCGGTAATGTTGACCGGTTTCTGTAAAAAGTCCTCAGCCCCCGCCTTCATCGCCTCGATTCCGGTCCTGATTGAACCTTCCCCTGTGAGTATGATAATTTCAGCATCCGGCTGCCTGGCTTTTAACCGCTTCAAGGTTTCCAGGCCGTCAATGCCGGGCATAGACAAGTCGAGAACGACGAGATCAAACGCCTGGTTGGTGGCTATCTCCACCGCATCTTCTCCTCTTGTCACGGTGCTGACCTGCATACCGCGCACTTCGAGCCTTTGTGCCAACGTCGTCAGAAACAACTCTTCGTCGTCAACCAGCAGCACCTTTGCCTTGATTATTTCCACCATATTAGAGTCCTCTATCAGTTGAGCAGATGTTAGAGGTACGTGTATTGACAACGAACCTCGATTGATACAATTACTTAAATAATCAATAGTAAAATCATACATTTATTGATCAATTTTAAAATCATTTCTTCTTTGCACCTACCCCTGATAAATCGGTAAGGTGAAAGTGAAGGTGCTGCCCGTTCCAGGGCTGGACTCAACCCAGATGGTGCCACCATGAGCACGGACTATTTCTTTTGAGATTGCCAGCCCTAGACCAGTCCTCCCGCTTTCGTGCTTGTTGACCTGAACAAATTTCTGAAAGATTCGTGTCTGATGTTCAGGCGGTATCCCTATGCCATCATCCTCGACGGAAATATGGATATCAGCGCCCACTCCTTTGGCGGTCAGTCGGATGTAGCTTCCCTGGTCAACATACCTGAGGGCGTTTGAGACAAGATTAGAGAGAACCCAGACGATCTTATGGGCATCCGCCCGAACAGGTGGCAGATCTTCCGTATTATCGATATACAAAAGAATATGCTTCATACTGACCTGCCCTTTGAAAGTATTTCGAGCATGTTCAAACAGCGCAGCAACCGCGATGCTTTCAAATTCCAGATCAAATCTGCCCGCCTCAATTTTTGAAAGATCAAGCAGGTCGTGGACCATTGCTTTCATCCGATGCACTTCGTCATGGGCAGCCTCAAGAAGCTCTTTTTCTTTGTCAGGAAGAAATTGCACCGCGTGTTCCAGAAGAAGGTCGATACCCATTCCCAAGCTGGTCAAAGGAGTACGCAGTTCGTGTGACGCGGCCATGACAAATTCGCTTTTGAGCCGCTCCACCTCCCGCAGCTGCGTAATGTCTTTTAACAGCAGAACAACACCTGAGAGTTTTTCAGCACTTTGGCCAATGGCCGTAACGGAGAAGAGGAAATGACGCGTATTCCCCTCCCAATGAAAAGTAATTATCCGCAGATCTTCCGGAATCTCGGGTGGTTTGCCAGTGGTTATTGTTTCAGCTATTATCCCACATATGTCTTGTTCAGGAAGAATTTGTGCACAATACACAACATCCTTTTCACTCCACTCGATATTCAAAATGCGACGCCCTGCCGGATTTATACCTGTCACTTTATGTTTCGTATCAAATACGATCAAACCGTCCTCGATACTGGCAAGAATCGCGTCAGCCTTATTTTTCTCGGCGATTATTCGATGGACATTCATTAAATGATATTGGCGAAGTTGCGCCGTCATCCGGTTAAATTCCACAGCAAGCTGGCCTAACTCATCCGTTGTCTCGACCGAAAGCTGCACCGAATACTCACCTGTAGTTATTTTTTTTGCTGCATCGACAAAACGCCGTAATGGAAGCACGAGTTTTTCGGCAAAAACCAGGCTAAAAATCAGGGCGAGAATGGAGGCAGTCGAGGCGACGAATAAAGTCGACCAGATAGCTCGCCGAGCAATCTTCCCTGCTTTCTCACTGACCGTGTACATGGTTTTTTCGTTCATGTTCCTCAGTTTCAGGCAGGTGGCCCTGACCTGACTAAAAACCGGAGAAATAATTTGGTTATAGGTTGCAAGCGTCAATGGATAATTCGGTCTTTTCTGACCCTGAACTCCGGTCAACAAAAAAAACTGCCTGCGGTAATCGCTGTAAAGTTTTTCGATGTTAAGGACCACTTCCGACTCGCCCTGCACGGTGATACTTTTTTTGGCACGAGCGAGTCCTTCGAGGAAAAGCATTTCATTGTCGCGATATTGCGTCACTCCTTTGTCAATATCCCCCATAAACATGAGAAGCATTCCGCTGTCTTGCCTTGCCAAGGCATCCTGCATATTTTCCACTGCAAGGATGCTGCGATAATAATCATGCAAAATAGCGTCTGTCGTTTGCCCGAGAGACCATAAATTCAAAATTGCCCAGGTAACCACAAGGCCCATCAGGGTCAAAGCCACCCCGTAGCCTACTAATATTTTTTTCTTTAAATTCATCGAACTACCTTCTGTATTGTCAATGCCGGCACCCCAGCCTACACAAAGCATACAAGCAAATACCATGCCGCTCTTTATTCACTTGATATTAAATGATATTTTTAAAAATTAACGCTATGTGGATTGAAGAATGAAAGGTCGCACGGGAAGGATCTTGAAAATTGCAAGGTTGAGTGAAACGAAGAGCGTTTCATATTCCGTATGTTTTCCTTCTTCGCCATAAAGTGGCTTGATCAATGCCAAGAATAGTGGCTGCTTCCTGGATTGAGGAGGTTTTTTTTAGGACTTTTTTGATATGGAGTTCTTCAATAGTCGATAAAGGTAAAAGATCACCGATTACCTGGCAGTTGGCCGATGGAACAACTTTTTCCGGCAGGTCTTCGGCGGTTATCTGTTGACCGCTTCCCAAAATCACCGCTCGTTCGATAGCATTTCGCAACTCCCTGACATTGCCGGGCCAAGAATGCTCCAGTAATGCTCTCTGGGCGCCTTCATCGAAACCAGTGATATTTTTGTGGTTGGCAAGGCTAAAGAAAGTACAGAAATTTCCGGCTATGGCCAGGATATCCTCCCGCCTTTCTCGCAAAGGTGGGACCTTTACGCTGATAACATTTATCCGATAAAACAGGTCTTCACGAAATCGGCCTTCAGCTACCCGCTGTTCGAGGTTGACATTGGTAGCCGTTACAATTCGCACATTGGCTTTTCGTGACAGTGATTCACCTAGACGCTCATATTCCTTATCCTGGATAAAACGTAACAACTTTGCTTGAATAGACAGGGCCATATCGCCGATTTCGTCTAAAAACAGCGTTCCTCCCTCACATGCAGCAATACGTCCCGGACTCTCTTTGACCGCTCCGGTAAATGCCCCCTTGGCGTGCCCAAACAATTCACTCTCAAGCAGTTCACTTGGAACGGCAGGACACGAGACAATCATCATCGGTTTCTTCGCTCTCGGACTCGAATTATGCACAGCCCTGGCAAAGACGGATTTTCCGGTGCCGCTTTCCCCACGCAGCAGAATCATCGCTTCCGAGAAAGCGGCTTTGCGGAGCATCTCGAGTATGCGTAACATTTCCGGATTGTTGCTCAGTAACAAGGCCTCGGGAGCGAGTCTCCGACTGTCTTCTTTTAAAACGGTTATTTCATTTTCAAGATCGCGAATGTGCCCCAGGGTCCGCACCAGAAGCTTCACCTGGGCACTGGTAAAGGGCTTTTCAATATAATCAGATGCCCCGCTGCGCATTGCCTGGACAGCACTTTCGATGGTCGCATTTGCGGTAATGACGACAATTTTCAACCAGGGAGATTCGATCAATAGCGGCGGGATAAGATCCATCCCGTTTTCTCTGTCCAACCTGAGATCAATGAAGGCGATATCGAACGAGCACCTTTTCCCCTCTTTGAGGGCATCCTGCGAGTTGGCTACAGCAACGACGGTATGGCCCTCGCTTTCAAGGCAATACGAGAGTGTCTTGCGGATATTTTTCTCATCATCAACAACCAGAATATTGAGAAGCCCCTGTGAATACGTCATCGATTTCCAACCAGTTGAAGAAATGCAGCGTGAGCAGAGTACGACGCCAATATAAATCAGAAAGAATATCGCTTCTGCTCTATGACATCAGTACCTTACTGATTATTTTTTTACCTTTTTGCAAGGAAATAATCGGTACGGTACTGAACAGAGTACCCTCAAGGGACACTAAAAAAGAGTATCGGTTATTTTTCAACCGACACCATGCAGCAATCTGTACTGCAGAATATATATGATAATGCCGCTAAAATAGCCCAATGCAGCCAGGCCGCCGATTTTTTGTGCGTACCAGATAAAATGGATCTTTTCCAGACCCATGGCTGCAACACCGGCAGCCGAGCCAATGATAAGGATGGAGCCGCCGGTTCCGGCACAGTAGGCCATGAACTCCCAGAGAAAACTATCAACGGGATACGTCGTCATGTTGTACATACCCATTGAAGCTGCGACTAAAGGGACGTTATCGACAACCGCGCTGGCGAGACCAATGAGGGTGACAATAATATCGGTGCGCCCAACAGTCTGAGTGAGCCATTGTGCCAGAGACGCGAGAATATGGCTGTGCTCAAGGGTGGCAACCGCCAACAGTATGCCGACAAAGAAGATTATACAGCTCATATCGATACGCTTTAAGGCTGCGACCAGGGTGAGATGCTCCTTGAATTCGTCGAGCTTTTTGCGGTGCAGTATCTCTCCGGCCAACCAAAGTATCCCAAGGCCGAAAAGAATGCCCATAAAAGGCGGCAGATGCGTCACAGACTTGAATATCGGAACAGTGACCAGGGTGCCGATCCCCATACAAAACATAAAGTTCTGTTCAAAGGCAGTAGTCTGGATTTTCCTGCCGTTACCGTTGTTCTGCGGTTCGACGACCTCCTGGCCGCGCAAGATAAAAGACATCAGGGTTAAGGGGACAACAAGACAGGCAACTGACGGCAGGAAAACACCCTTCATAATATTCAGCGTGGTAATCTGACCACCTATCCACAACATAGTGGTTGTCACATCACCAATCGGCGTCCAGGCACCACCGGCATTGGCGGCAATAACGATGATGCCGGCGAAGAAGAGCCGATCCTTGTGTGGTTCAAGCAATTTTTTCATGAGCGAGATCATGACGATTGTGGTGGTCAGATTATCCAGAATAGAACTGAGGAAAAAACTGACAATACCAACCAGCCAGAGCAGAGTTGAAAGTTTTTTTGTCTTGATGCGGGAAGTAATGACAAAAAAACCGTTATGGGCGTCGACAACCTCAACAATGGTCATGGCTCCCATAAGAAAGAAAACAATCTGGGCTGTGGCAGCTACCGATTCATTCAAATTTTCAGTAACCAGATGATGGTCACCGGTCATCATAGCATACACTGTCCAGAGCAGGCCGGCTGCAATGAGAGCTGAAGCTGATTTATTGACTTTAAGTGGGTGTTCCAGCGCAATTGACGCATAGGCAATTACAAAGATGACGATCAGGGTAGTCAGCATGTCTGCTCCTTTAAATTGATAAACTTGTATCTCTTAAACGGACACAGCCACTATAGCAAATAATGTGCCACTACGCATTTACTCGTTATTGCTACATTTTAACGGAAACACAGCTGTTTGAGGATTGAAAATTGAAAGGTTGGCAGGAAGAGATCTTGAAAAATGCAAGGTATGATAAGGTGAGACTGCTGCAGAATAGGTATTTTTTCCTTTGCCATACCAGAGTCATCAAAGATCGGCTCTTAACAAAGAAAGTCAGACATGAAATATTCGGGCGTGAGTGTTTGTATATTTGTAACTATTCAGGTAGGTGCTGAAAACCTGATAATACCACGGACTCTAACTGTTCAGCAGTGTTCCAGGTGTGCACAAGCAGGTCGATCAGCTATACACTTGTATGCTGGGCGGACTGATCGTGCACAGA
>RCMY010000577.1_pt1 | contig 34468 bp, 38 predicted proteins | sample 2041341 | NCBI WGS metagenome assembly RCMY01 (sample SAMN09708234, study PRJNA481090) | Marine sediment metagenome, whole genome shotgun sequencing project. | reverse complement strand
TTGTTGTGAATTTTTCTTTTGATATCTGTAAAGATTCATCTTTTATGATTACTTGACCTTTTTCGAATAATCTATCTGGCTGCCATTTTAGCTCACTTTCATCAGTTGGGGGTATGTAGTAACCAAAGCACTTAGGCCAATCTGGGCAACCCATGCCACTACCAGTCATACGAACGACAGCACCAGCAATGATTACTAAATAAACTAAAACTAAAGATATTTTGGCGATTTTTCTAAAAGTAATATCCATTCTATTTGTTGATATGTAGGCCTAATTCTTCACCCTTAAGATACATGAATTCTTGTGCAGCTTTATATTCATTCGGTATTTCTCCTTCTAATATAGCTTCTTTTATGGCTTCTTTTATAATACCTATTTCTCTGGATGGTTTTAGAGAAAAAGTTTCCATAATTTCTTTACCACTTATGGGTGGTTGAAAATTACGAATATGATCACGAGCTTCTACTTCCTCAATTTTTTGACGAACAAGTTTAAAGTTTTGATGATATTTTCGTTGTTTTTTAGGGTTTTTTGTGGTGATATCGGCCTCGCATAAGGTCATAAGATCTTCAACATTGTCACCGGCATCAAATATTAATCTACGAACTGCAGAGTCGGTCACAAAATCTTCAGACAAAACGATAGGTCTAGAACTCATCAAGACCATTTTTTGAACAAACTTCATTTTCTCATTTAGCGGCATGCGTAAACGTTTAAAAAGCTTGTAGACCATTTTAGAACCAACAAATTCATGTCCATGAAATGTCCATCCAATTTTTTTATGGAATCTTTTGGTTGGTGCTTTGCCGATATCATGTAATAACGCAGCCCAACGTAACCATAGGTCATCGGTAGCTTCAGATATATTATCAACTACCTCTAATGTATGCCAAAAATTATCCTTATGCTTTTGTCCTTCAATTTCCTCTATACCTTGCAACGCTGTAAGCTCAGGTAGAATAAGTTCAAGAAGTCCAGTTTTATGTAAAAGCGAAAAACCTAATGATGGTTTTATGCACAACATAATTTTATGAAGCTCATCTAGAATACGTTCGTTCGATACAATTTTTAATCGGTCTTTATGGTCGGTAATAGCTTGTAGAGAGGACAAGGCAATTTGAAAATCTAACTGTGTAGCGAATCTGATCGCTCTCATCATCCTCAAAGGATCATCAGAATAGGTAATACCTGGTTGTAAGGGAGTTTTAATGATTTGAGATTCTAAATCTGCAATACCATTAAAAGGATCTAGAAGCTTACCATAATTTGCTTTGTTTAATGAGAGCGCTAGTGCATTAATGGTAAAATCTCTTCTTTTTTGATCGTCTTCTAATGTGCCATCTTCTACGATAGGTTTTCTACTATCGCGTTGATAACTTTCTTTTCGAGCGCCAACAAATTCAAGCTCCATACCCTCATTCTTAATCATGGCCGTTCCGTAGTTTTTAAAAACGGATACTTGTGGACTTCCTATTAATTTCGAAGCTACCTTTTCTGCCAACTTAATACCGCTGCCAATGGCAACAACATCGATGTCTTTTGGTATAGTTCTGCCTAAAAAGTAATCTCTTACAAATCCACCTATAACATAACAATCTACAGAAAGTTCTTCTGCAGCTTCTGAAATTATTTTGAAAATAGGGTTGTTTAAAGCGTTTTCGTGGCTCTCTTGCATGTTCTTATTCTCGAATAATCTTCACAGTATTATCATTAGATAGTCTAATAATAGATGATGCAGAACTATTCTGTTTCTCTCGGTGCAAATTTACCACATAGTCTACACCTGATAAAATGGCTTTGTCTATATTTTGGAAACTTTTAGGGGTATTCGTTCCAGAAATATTGGCGGAAGTGGACACAATTGGCTTTTTGAATTTACCAATTAGGTATTGGCAGAATTTATCTGACGCTACTCTAATAGCCAATGTGTTATCAGATGCGATGAGGTTTTCTGCCACACCACGAGGTTTATCGTAGATTATTGTGGTTGGTTTTGTTGCTATGTCGATGAGGTCATAAGCAAGGTCTGGAACTTTTTCGACATGCTTTTCAAGCATGGCATCATTTGCAACCAAACATATTAGCGCATTGCTATCATTTCGTTGCTTTAATTTAAATACTTTTTGAACTGCTTCTTTATTGGTGGCATCACAACCAATTCCCCAAACTGTGTCAGTAGGGTAGAGTATGAGTCCGCCATTTTCAAGAACCTCTATACATTTATTGATTTCTTCTGTCATAGTTCATCTAAAAATTGTTTAAAGAAATGTTTCGGGTTTAATATTAAAATGCTGGGTCAATGCTAGCCATTGAGTCCTATTTTTGTCGCCATCTATATTCGATTTTTTAAGGGAGTATTTTTGAGACCCTATAATCGGTATAGGTGTTTCGGCTCTATTTTTAGCTAATATAGAATTCGTTCCATTTAGTAATGCCATTGCTTTAAACCAAAGGTCATCGGCTTTAGGAGCCAATGATAAGAATAATTTAGAATTAGTGGTGGTATCCGAGAGCTTTTTAGGAGGATATAAAACCCCTTCCGCTCCGATAGGGATTACTGCAGATGAATTAAAGGGTATTCCATCGTCATAAATCCAATTTTTGTACGGTTGAAGCTCTCCACTTTTAGTATAACGAATATACCTTGTTTGATTTCCGATAATACTATTAGAATACACTTTATGTTCTTCATAAAGCAAACGAAGCCAATTAGAACGGTACATCATATCATCATCGCAAGTAATAATAATTTCCTTTGGAAAAAGTTCAAGGCTATGAATTAATTTTCTGTGAGAACAAGTTAATTCGGAATACATGATTTGAAATAAATCACTTTCCAATATTCTTAATTTACTTGGTATTTCATTTTTTAAAGATTCGTGTAGCCAAAGTATTATTTTTTTTGGTCTAGAATCTTGGTTCAAGATACTTCGTATAGGTAAATGCAGGGTATGTAACCTTTCAGGTATGGAGGTTAAAGAAACAATAACAGGTATTTCTTCTTTTGTTTCAGAAACAATACTTTTAACCGAAAGCGATGAAAGTTTAATTGAAGTGTAAATAGATACAGGTATTTCTTTCAACTTCATTTTACAATGCTGTTATTTGTCGTTTATTAATGTAGCCAGTCTTTTCAAGTTCAAAGATAGATAAGACTTTTATATTTTTGTGGTAATTTGAAACGCAGTATGGAGATTCCTAAAATAAGTATCATAGTTAGTACATATAATGCCGAAGAGTGGTTAAAAAAGGTGCTTTGGGGTTTTGAACAACAAATTTTCAAAGATTTTGAAGTTGTCATAGCTGATGATGGTTCTAAAGAACCTACGATAGAATTGATTGCTGAAATGTCTAAAAAGGTTCATTATCCTATTGTACATGTGTGGCAAGAAGATGATGGGTTTCAAAAATCTAGAATATTAAATAAGGCCGTTACCGCTTGTTCTGCTGATTATATTATAATGACCGATGGCGATTGTATTCCAAGAGAAGATTTCGTTCAGGTACATTATATTAATAAGGAAGCTGGTTACTTCATTTCTGGGGGCTACTATATGCTTCCTATGAATATATCTAAGATGATCACACTAGAGGATATTGAAAAACAACGTTGTTTTAATATTCAATGGCTTAAAGAAAAAGGTATTCCACAAACTTTTAAGAACAACAAGCTTACCGCTCATGGTTTTATTTCTAAGATTTTGAATTGGATTACCCCTACCAATGCAAGTTGGAACGGACATAATTCATCTGGTTGGAAAAAGGATATCGAGAATGTAAACGGATTCGATGAACGAATGCAGTACGGTGGTCAAGATAGAGAATTAGGAGAACGACTTTTTAACTTTGGGTTGAAATCTAAACAACTTCGTTACAGTGCTGTATGTGTGCATTTAGACCATAAAAGGGGATATAAGACACCAGAATCGATAGCGAAAAATGTGGGAATTAGAAATACGACTAAAAAGGAGAAAAGTGTTTGGACTTTTTATGGCATAACCAAGTAATACGCAAGTTCGTTCTTTTGTTCAAGTTTTTTTAGTTCTCTGTAGCGTTCTAAAACGCCCAGTGAATTCAAGTGGCAAATGATAAAACCTTTTTTGCCATCTAAAATGCCAAGACGTAATATGTAATGGTTAAAGAATTTCCAACTAGTTTTTGCAATCATCATTGCATAACTATATTTTTTTTCTCTGTAAAATGATTCGATAGCTTTTAATCTGCCATATTTCAACATTTTACCTTTGTAATCTTCGTGATTTTTATAGCAGTAATGGATTAATTTTTCTTTTAGAATACCAGAAGTTCCATCAACATCTAAAGTTTCATGAACAATCTTACAGTCAGAAAATGATGCTTTACTTTTTTTGAAAAGCCTATAGTTTTTATCTGTTTGCCAGCCACTATAGTTCAGTTTTTCATTCTTGAACATAAATTGCCGGTAAAACCAAAATGCAGCTATCTCAGTATTGCTAGAGACTGTTTCTGTGATTTCCATCTTTAAAGAATTAGAAACAATTTCATCAGCATCTAAAAACAATACCCAATCATTAGTTGCTTGTTTTAAGGCAAATGATTTTTGAGCTGTAAAATTTTCGAATGGATTTTGAATAACCTTTACTTTTGGGTGACTCTTTAAAAATTCAAAAGTTCCATCAGTACTATAAGAATCAACAACAATAATTTCATCAGCAAAAGAAACGGAATCTAAACATTTTTCAATGTAGCCCATTTCATTGTATGTAATAATTAATGCAGTAAGTTTTTCTTTATTGGTAACCATATAATCCAATTTGGTAGGTTGGCTCTAATTGGAGCGAACAAAGTTATAACAAAAAATGAATTAAAAAATTGTATTAAGAGGTGAAATTCTTACAAGTTCCAAATTCTGTTTTTCAAGTTATTGCTTGTTAACTAGAGTAGTATTTATCAAAAGGTTGCGTTTAATTGTCAAATAAATTTTTAGTTTTCACAAGTGCGGCGCCGATGACTTGATGCATGTCATAATATTTGTATTCTGCTAGCCTTCCTCCAAAAATTACGTTATCGTTTTCGGACTTTTTTCTGTACTTAGTATACATATTATTATTCTTTTCGTCATTAATGGGATAATAGGGTTCTTGATTTATTGAGACTTCTAAAGGATATTCTTTTGTGATGACCGTTTTTTTCTGTTGGCCGAATTCAAAATGTTTATGCTCTAAGATTCTGGTATACGGTACTTCTGCTTCAGTATAGTTGATAACAGCGTTACCTTGATAATTATCTATATCTAATATTTCATGGTCGAAACGTAATCCGCGATATTCAAGTTTACCAAACTCGTAATTATAATACTCATCGATTTTCCCAGTGAATACCGTTTTTACAGCTAATTTTTCTAAATACTCCTTGTCCTTAAAATAGTTTACACCTAATTGTACATCTACACCTTCTAGCAGTCCACCACTTAATTCATTGTAACCGCCTCTTGGTATTCCTTGATAATTATCGTTGAAATAATTATTGTCGAAAGTATAGCGAAGAGGTAATCTTTTAATAATAAACGCAGGTAGCTCTGTCGCTTTTCGTCCCCATTGCTTTTCTGTATAACCTTTTATCAGTTTAAAGTAAATATCTTCACCAACCAATGATAGTGCCTGTTCTTCTAAATTCGATGGTTTGTTCTTTTGATATTTTTTACTTTGTTCTTCAATAATGCTTTTTGCCTCTGCTGGGGTCTTTACTCCCCATAGTTGATGAAAAGTATTCATGTTAAAAGGTAAGTTATATAATGAGCCTTTGTGATTAGCTACAGGTGAATTGGTATATCTATTAAATGGAACAAAGTCATTTACGTAATCCCAAATTTGCTTATCATTTGTGTGAAATATGTGAGCGCCATAGACGTGAACATTAATATCTTCTACTTTTTTACAAAAAGTATTGCCGCCACTATGTTCTCTTTTATCCACGACCAAGCAGGATTTCCCTCTTTTTTTTGCTTCATGAGCAAAAACAGCACCGTAAAGTCCTGCACCAACAATAAGAAAATCATAACGCTTGGCAGTATTCATGCTTCTTAAAATTAAAGCGTCAAAGATACGATTTGGGTTATGCTTATGCTCGATTCTTTATTAAATGATATTTTTTTTGATTCCATTTTAAATTGTAGCGGAAGAATCTTACACTTGCACTTCGTATTATTTTTAACAAAATGCCATGAAAACTAGTAATCATTATTATATATCAAGGAATTATAAATTTTCAAAGAATGCTGCCTCTAAACCTAAGATGGATTGTGAAACCATTTTAGAAAATAATGGTTTTAAGAATTTAGGCTTCAAACAATCTAATCACCCAAGTTCGCCATTAGGTGCGATTATCAGCTTTTTCGGTATTACAAAAGGACTATTTTTATTACCAAGAAATTCAGTTTTTTGTATGCAATATCCACTGAGTAAGTTCTTTGGCTATATCACCAGTATTGTTGCATTAAAAAAGTGCAAACTCATCATTATCATTCATGATGTGAAATATTTAATGGGTAAGTCAAAAGAATTAAAAGGGGAAATGGCTAAATTCAATAAAGCTGATTTTATTATTGTGCATAACCAATCGATGAAAAATTGGTTTCAAGAAAACGGTTGTACGGCACAATTGGTAAGTTTGGAATTGTTTGACTATATACATACCAGTGAAAAACATGCAACAATAAACAAACCCTATGATGTTGTTTTTGCAGGAGGGTTGGGAAAAGAGAAAAGTAAATTTTTATATAGTATGGATAAACTTAATCCATCAAACTATACTTTAAAATTATATGGTAGTGGATTCAATGTTACCGATGTAGAGCAAGAAGATTCCATTTTAAATTATCAAGGTGTTTTTTCACCTGATGAGGTTATCGACGAGATAGAAGGTTCTTTTGGTTTAATTTGGAATGGTAATGCCCTTAATGAGTGTTCTGGTGATTTCGGAAAATACCTTTTATATAATAATCCGCACAAGACATCTTTATATCTCTTATGCGGATTACCAGTTATAGTTTGGAAAAAAGCAGCTATTGCTAAATTTATTGAGAAAGAACAAATAGGGATAACCTTAAGCTCTTTAGATGAACTAGACGAAGCCCTAAATAATCTTGATGCTTCTGCTTATGCCACTATGGTGAACAATGTTGAAAAGATTAAAACTAAGGTTGCTTCAGGGTACTATTTATCTCAAGCAATTAAAGAAGTAATTAAGAAGGTTTAAAACCTAAACCGCTACATCATACTCTCTAAGGGCATCATTCAATGATGTCTTTTTATTAGTACTTTCTTTTCTTTGACCAATGATTAAGGCACAGGGCACTTGAAAATCGCCTGCCGGGAATTTTTTGGTGTAGCTGCCAGGTATTACAACCGAACGAGCAGGTACTAAACCTTTTCTTTCTATAGGTGTTTCACCTGTAACATCTATTATTTTTGTACTCATTGTTAAAACTACATTCGCCCCAAGAACAGCTTCTTTCTCTATTCTAACACCCTCTACGACAATGCAACGAGAACCAATAAAAGCACCATCTTCTATAATTACCGGAGCAGCCTGTAATGGCTCTAGAACACCGCCAATACCTACACCGCCACTTAGATGAACGTTTTTTCCAATTTGTGCGCAACTGCCAACAGTTGCCCAAGTATCAACCATCGTACCTTCATCAACATAGGCTCCTATATTCACGTAACTAGGCATTAATATAGTGCCAGCTGAAATATATGCACCATGTCGTGCAACGGCATTAGGAACTACTCTTATTCCTTTTTCGGCATACCCTCTTTTCAACGGAATTTTATCGTGGTATTCAAAAATACCAGCCTCTAAGGTTTCCATTTTTTGAATTGGGAAATACATAACAACCGCTTTTTTCACCCATTCGTTAATTTGCCATCCAGTGGAGGTTGGTTCGGCGCATCTTAATTTACCTACATCTAAAAGGTTGATGACCTCTCGTATGCAATCTTGGGTTGCAGACTCTTTTAAAAGGTCTTTATTTTCCCAGGCTTTTTCTATTTGTGCTCTTAGTTCTGTCATTTTCATCGATAATTTTCTCAAATATAAGTTGAAGCGGAGGAATTCACCATTTGTAAAAGCACATATAACAAATTATCCTTTATTTTTGCCAAAAATTAAGTTTGGGAAGGATTCTTGCAATTGACTATGGTGTAAAACGTATTGGCTTGGCAGTTACTGATGAGATGCAAATGATTGCTTTCGGTTTAACTACTATTCCTGCAAGCGAAATATTTGGCTTTTTAACCGAATATATAAAAACGGAAAAGGTTGATACCATTGTAGTCGGCGAACCAAAACAAATGGATAATACAGCCTCTGAGTCTGAAGTTCATATAAAGCCATTTTTAGTTATACTGGCAGAAAAATTCCCGAAGATTCCTATTAAAAGGCATGATGAGCGTTTTACCTCTAAAATGGCATTTCAAACCATGTTAGATAGTGGCTTAAAAAAAAAACAAAGAAAGAATAAAGCATTAATCGATGAGATTAGTGCAACCATTATTTTACAAGATTTTTTAAAGACTTTATAAATGATTTTACCCATTATTGCATACGGAGACCCCGTATTAAGAAAAGTTGCGGATGATATTGAAAAAGATTATCCGAAACTGAATGAATTGATTTCTCATATGTGGGAAACGATGTATAATGCCAGCGGTGTTGGTCTTGCAGCACCTCAAATAGGATTGCCTATAAGAATATTCTTAGTAGATACCACACCGTTTTCTGACGATGAAGATTTAACGGCAGATGAACAAAAGCAGCTAGATGGTTTCAAGCAGATATTCATCAATGCCTATATTGAAGAGGAAACAGGTGAGGAGTGGGCTTTTAACGAAGGTTGTTTAAGTATACCAGATGTACGTGAAGATGTAAATAGAAAGGATACTATTAAAATCACTTATTTGGATGAAAATTTCAATGAACATTCAAAAACTTTTGATGGTCTATTGGCAAGGGTTATTCAACACGAGTACGATCATATTGAAGGTATTTTGTTCACAGACAAATTATCAGCCCTAAAAAAGAGAATATTAAAGGGTAGATTGACGAATATATCTAAAGGAAAGATAAGTGTAGATTATCGCATGAAATTTCCTGCAATGAAAAAAGGACGTTAAAATCATCTTTTAATTAATAGAAAAGTGTAATCTTTGTCGACTTAAATTTTAAAATAGTTTATGGGTTTAGAGAAAATTTTATCTGTTGCAGGAAAACCAGGATTATATAAGTTAATTACCCAAACAAGAACTGGATTTGTGGCGGAGTCTTTGTTAGATGGAAAAAGAATAACCGTTAGTCTACGTGCCAGTGTAAGTGTATTATCTGAGATAGCAATTTACACGCTTGAAGAAGAAGTGCCATTAAGAGAGGTTTTTGAAAAAATACAATCTAAAGAAGATGGTAGAAAAACTTCAATTAGCCATAAAGACGAAAAAATAAAATTAGAAGAATACTTTTTCGAAGTGCTTCCTAATTACGATGAAGATCGTGTCTATGTTAGTGATATTAAAAAAGTTATTCAATGGTATAACATATTGACAGATAATAAAATAACTGATTTCTCAGGTGAAAAAGAAGAAGCAAGTGATGCTTCTGAGGAGGAATAAAGGAGTTTTAATGAAAAGAAAAAAAGCCTTGATTTTTAAATCAAGGCTTTTTTTTATGCAATAGTTTATTTAGTCTTTTTTGATGGTCTCAAAAGTGAAATCACTTTTTTTCCAATCAATTAAAGGAGAGGGATAATACTTTACATCCATTCGATCTAAAAAGGGAGCTTGGTCTGCCAAACGTATTTTATAATCATCCCAGTTCCTATTTTCCTTAATACTCCAACTAAGTTCGGAATAGCCAATTATTCTTGGAAAAGCTAAGTACTCCAGTTCATCTATATTACTAATTGTTTCAGACCAAAGTGGTGCTTCTACACCTAATATATTTTCTAAAGGTATACCATATTCTTCCGGTGTCCATACATAAGCAGTATCAACGGGTATGTAAGCTGCCCAGTGTAATCCAAATTTAGATAAGGTGTCATATTCCATATCTAAATATGCTTTCTTGGCAGGGGAAATGATGATTTTCATTCCTTTATCTACGGCTTTTTTGGCATTTTCTTCGCTTGCCCACCATTGTGAAATGGATGTAGAATCAATATCTGCAATGGCAACTTCATCCCAACCAATCATTCGTTTACCATGTTTCTGAACAATCTTCTCTACTTTATTAATGAAATAGATATAATCACTCTTTTTTGTGACGTGGCTTTCATCTCCACCAACATGAAAATAGGGGCCAGGAGTTATTGCCGAGATTTCTCTTACAACATCATCTATAAAGGCATAAACTGTATCCTTATGGGTGTCAAATGTGCTAAAGCCAACATGCATACCTTCATAAAGTTTAGGTGTTTTACCGTTACCATTTAAGAACGGATAAGAAACCGAAGCAGCGTTTGTATGGCCTGGCATATCTATTTCTGGTATAATGGTCATATATCGCTCACCAGCATAACGAACAATATCTTTATAATCTTCCTGAGTGTAAAATCCGCCAGACTCACCACCAACTTCTGTACTACCACCAACTTCTGTTAGTTTGGGCCAAGACTTAATTTCAATTCTCCAACCTTGGTCATCACTTAGGTGTAAATGCAGCACATTTATTTTATAATAGGCTAATAGGTCAATATATTTCTTTACATCGTCAACACTAAAGAAATGTCTTGCAACGTCTAACATAGAGCCTCTATAACCGAAGTTAGGATTGTCGACAATTTTACCCGACGGTACTGGCCAAATTTTCTGTGAAGCCAATGTGTCGTTACTTTTAATAGGCACCAATTGTCTTAATGTTTGTATACCTCTAAAAGCTCCTTCAGCTGTATTCGCGTTTATAATAATTGAATCTTGATTTATGTATAGTTGATATGCTTCAGGCGCTTTCAAGTCTATGCTATCGCTCTGGTTGATATATATTACTCTTTCAATTGTATTGGCGCCTTCAGAGTTTACAGGTATCGTTAAATTCGTTTTACTTTTTAACTTATCTGCCAAAAAGGTACCGACCTCTTCAAAACCTGTAGCGTTTTTTGAAGTGTAGATAGCGGTAAACTGATCTAATGCAAATGCTGAATTTGTTGGTGTTGTTTTTAAAGGTTTTGGAATCAAACTAACTTTAGATAAATCAGTTGTGGGCATGGTAATTCGTTCTTTTTTTTCCTCGCTGCAAGCGATGAAGGCTAAAATGATAGCGGCAAAAAATAAACTTCTAACACAAAGGGTCTTAAACATTGTCTTTTATTATGGGTTGTTTACAAAATTTTTCATGGCTTCATACCAAATATCATAGCCTTTTTGGTTCATGTGCAGTCCGTCTTCAATATAAATATCAGTCAATAGTTTTCTGTTATTTAGCATAGGGTGCCATACATCTACATAGTCTAATTGAATGTCTTTTTTTGCAAGACGTTCGAATTTTCTATTTAACTTCTTATATTTTCTTCGAATCTCCCATCTGCTAATACTTGGTTTTGCAGCTATTAATATAATTTGAGTTGATGGGTTACTTGCTTTTATTCGACGGATGATCTCTTCTGTGGTATCAAGAACTTGATTTGGTCTTTTTTTTGCCCATAAATCATTATCACCTTCATAAATAAATACTTGTTTTGGGTTGTAGGATAAAACCAAATCATTCAAATAATACAGCAGGTCAGTTGATTGAGAACCACCAAAACCAGAATTTACAATTTGATGATTTGGAAAACTCTGCTCTAGATTTTTCCATAAACGTACACTTGAACTTCCTGTAAAAACGATAGTTTCTTGGTTTGTGTCCCAAATAGTATCGTATTTTTTGGTTATAGCATTGACCTCATTTGAAAATGAGTTTTCTGATTGTGCACGACAGTTAAAACTATTTAATGTTATGCTAAAACAAAGAAGTAAAAGCTTGCTTATATATAATTGTGTAGAATTATGATTTTTATTTCGCATGAAATTAGTTGACTGTCGGTTTTGTTAAATTTTCGGTAAGTGCCCAACTGTAAAATTGTGTAATCCAATCGTCAGAAGCAAGATTCTGTTTTTTCATGCCAAAACCATGTCCGCCTTTAGAGTACATATGCATTCCAGCATTTTTTCCACTAGTTACCCAATCTGTATATAGAGTTGCGCTAGGCCTAGCAAGCCCAAGCGGGTCATCAGAGGCACAAATCACTAACATTGGTGGGGCATCTTCAGGTATTGTATAATCACCAATAACGGTCATCCATGGGTAAACAGGAACAATAAAATCTGGTCTATTTTCTTGTGTATAGTTAAATGTCACCCCCATAGTTACAGCGCCACCAGCCGAGAAACCCATAAAGCCAATTTTGTTTGGGTCTAGCTTCATTTTTTTTGCGTTGGTTCTTACATAGGTAATCGCTGCTAAACCATCTGCAATCGAAAGTGGTAAAACAGGAGATACTCGTTCACCAATTTTAGCAGGATTGGTATTACCCTCATCTGTAATTTCTTTAATACCATCAACACCTGTAGGTACCAGGCGATATTTTAATACAAAAGCGGTAATTCCTCTATTGTTCAACCATTTGGCGACATCTCGTCCTTCACTGTTTATACTTAAACCGTAAAGTCCGCCTCCAGGCGCTATTATTAAACTTGTACCGTTTGGTTGGTCAGCTTCATATACTTCTAATCGAGGTACAGATACATTGGTTATTACTTGAGTATCCCATATTTCTGAGAAATACTCTTTCTCACCAGTTGACCATTTTACTTCTGGGTTAGGAGTGAACGGCAATTCAATAACTCTTTGAGCAATTATATTCATCGAGACGAGTAAACAAGATATGAGAAGTATATTTTTCATTATTATTTTTTATATAAATGATTCAATTAATAGATATAAAAGGGCAGCCAAGACACCACCGATTATAGGGCCAACAATCGGAACCCAAGCATAACCCCAATCGCTTTTTCCTTTGTTTTTAATAGGTAGAATCGAATGTAATAAACGTGGGCCAAAATCTCTTGCTGGATTTATAGCATATCCGGTAGGTCCACCTAGTCCGAATCCTATACCCATGACTAATAAAGCAACCGGTAGGGCATCTAAAGAACCTAAAGAGACAGCATTTTCACCCATTGCACCGCCAGCAATATAGAAAACACCAAAAACTAGAGTGAAAGTACCGATGATTTCAGTTACCAAATTCCAAAAAGGACTTTTTATAGCAGGGGAAGTAGAAAATGTTGCTAATATGGAACCCGTGTCTTCTGTGGCTTCATATTGTTTTTTATAGGTTAACCATATTAAAAGATTACCCATCATGGCACCTAGTATTTGAGCAATAATATAACCAGGTACTAATGCCCACGAAAATTTTCCTGCTGTTGCAAGACCAATGGATACAGCAGGGTTCAAATGAGCGCCGCTGACATCGGCAGACATAAATACACCTATGAAAACAGCTATACCCCATGCTAAAGAAATACCTGTCCAGCCAGAGTCACTGCCCTTTGTTCCTTTTAATACTAAGTTGGCAACGATGCCATTTCCAATAAGAATTAACATAGTAGTTCCAATAAATTCAAAAATATATGCAATCATAGTTTGGTTGGTTTAAGTCGATTAAGATAAAAAAAAACGAGGAATATTTAAGAATTAAAACGGTTTGTTGCATTATTGATAAATAAGACTAGTTAGATATGTGAAACTCAATGTTTTTAATGCATTTGATGAGTAACTTAGATTTTGTGATTTTTGATTACTGCTTGAACTCAACGACATGAAAATTATTTAGCTTAACTTTCACATGGTCGATTTTAAACTTCAAGTACACTATGAAAATTTTTAAATATTTTTTTGTTTTTTATTCGATAATAATCTTAGGAGCTTGCTCGTCAGATGATGGGGGCGATGAAGTTCAAGAAAGTCCATTAGTGATAGGTACTTATAATTTGACTGAGGTAAATTTAAGTGCAGCTCAAGACCCTAATGAAGATGGTGTGTCTTCTGTAAATATGTTAGACGAACTTACTTGTTTGACAGGATCCCTTACAGTTAATGCAGATGGAACGTGGAATATGGACTTAATTGAAGTAAATATAACCGGTATAACTGGCGACCTTTATGGTATACGATGCGGCCGTGCAATAAACCATACCGGTAAATGGACAATTCTTAGTAATGTTTTGAATTTAAATAATAGTGAATTTTCTACTATGATTTTTAATTCGTCTACATTGACTGAAAGTATAGACGATGATTTACCTGGTATTTTAAATAGAAAGTTTTTAAAGCAATAGAACTTTTTAATTTTATATAAAGGTTTTAATCGTTGTATCTAACTCCATGCACATTCATATTTAAAGTATAGACGGAGCCTTTGGCAGTTATAAATAATATGTTTTGGTTTTTACCGCCAAATGTAACATTAGCAGTCCATTCTTCATTAACAGGTATGTGATGTATTTTTTTACCTTTAGGGTTGAAAATAGTTACACCCTCACCGGTTAGGTAAACATTTCCTTTATTATCAATAGTCATTCCGTCAGAACCCATTTCTGTAAATAGTGATCTATTTGTTAGCGAACTATCATCATTAATAGTGAAAGAATACGTTTTTCCATTGCCAATATCTGCTATATATAGTGTTTTTCCATCTGGTGTACCAATAATTCCATTAGGACGTATAAAATCATTTACCGCTATTGTTACCTTTTTCATATCTGGTGATAAATAATAAACACGATTTTCGGTAATTTCTGGTTCGGTTCTTTCCCAATAAGGTCTTTGGTAATACGGGTCTGTAAAGTAAATTCCGCCTTTAGTATCTACCCAGATATCATTTGGACCATTTAATTTTTTACCCTCAAAATTGGTAATAAGCGTATCTACCATTCCATTCGAATTTATTCGCCATAATTCATTTTTATCATCCGCTGCAGCCAATAAATTCCCGTTATGGTCAAAATACAACCCGTTAGCCCTACCTGCAGGTTCTTTGAAAATACTTAAAGTGTTATCTGCTTCATTCCATTTAATAATCTTATCATTTGGTTGGTCTGTAAAAAAGATATTTCCATTTTTATCTGATGCAGGGCCTTCGGTAAAACTATACTCATTTGAAAGTTGATTTAATTCTGCCCCATCAGCAACTAAACCTACTGATTGAGATTTACAAGAAATTGTTGAAATTGAGCAAATAATTGCAGTAATAAATTGAATAGTCGTCTTCATAATTTGCACTAGATATTCTTAAGATAATCCATATTGTATTTCATGCTTTCAAAAGGTGTGCTAGCATATTCTTCTTGTTCGATGTATATATGTTCTACCCCAGAAAGTTCTTTATTTTTTAGCATTAACCCTATGTCGAGAGCTCCTTTGCCAAATTCAGTACTTTCCTTTTTAGTCATATTCATATCCTTTAAGTGCCACAGGGGAAATCTACCTGGGTACTTCTTAAAGTAAGAAATAGGATCTTTGTCAGCAACGACAACCCAGCCAAGGTCTAATTCCATATAAACCAAATCATTCTGAGTATTGTCCATTAACACATCATAAAGAACCTGTCCATTCTCAGAATCAAATTCATATTCATGGTTGTGATATCCGAATTTAAGCCCTAAATTCTTGCATGCTTCCCCAGCCACGTTAAACTGTTCGGCTACTTTCTTATAATTATCAACTGTTTGCCCATCCGATGGCATTGAAGAGCAAATAAGATACTCTTGGCCAGAGGCTATCGCATCTTCCTTAGTTTGTTCAAATTTATCATCAAGTCGTACATGTCCACTTGTAATTTTCATCCCTAAATCTATACAAGTTTGTCCCATTTCTGAAGGTGTAAGACCGTAGTAATATCCTTTTGCTGAACCTGAACTTTCTATTTCTTTAAAACCTAAACTAGCAATCTCTTCTAGTGTTTTCTTAGGATTCTCTAACATGCTATCTCTGAAGGAGTACAGTTGAACACCATAAGTTGAATTTTTAGGAGCGGCACAACTTAATTGTGGCATTATCAGTGTTGCAGCACCGAATAGACTTGATCGTTTAAGGAAATTTCTTCTCGTATTCATGTGGGTTGGCTTTTAGTTATAAAAGATTGTAGGTTTTAGGATTTTAAATGTACAAAAACTAAACAGGAATTTTAGCCGGTCATACATGGGATACGTATTTTTGTAAAAACTTCACCAATGAATAGCAGAAAAGACCAATTAATTGCTCTTGATAGATTATTAACTATAATGGACGAATTGCGTGAGCAGTGCCCTTGGGATAAAAAGCAGACAATGCAATCGCTTCGGCATTTAACCATAGAGGAAACCTACGAGTTGGGCGATGCTATCCTGGATAATGACTTGAACGAGGTGAAGATGGAATTAGGAGATGTGCTTCTTCATATTATATTTTATGCTAAAATTGGTTCAGAAACTGAGGACTTTGATATTGCAGACGTTGCAAATGCCATATGTGATAAACTGATTAATAGACACCCTCATATTTATGGTGATGTAAAAGTTGCCGATGCCGAAGAAGTGAAGCGCAACTGGGAACAGATAAAGCTGAAAGAAGGTAAAAAGAGCGTTTTGGAAGGCGTACCACGAAGTTTGCCAGCACTTGTTAAGGCGAATAGAATACAAGATAAAGTTGCAGGGGTAGGTTTTGATTGGGAAAAACCAGAACAGGTATTTGAAAAAGTACAAGAAGAACTTGGTGAATTACAAGTAGAGGTCGAATCTGGCGAAGTCGATAAAATTGAATCGGAATTCGGAGATGTTCTTTTTTCGATGATAAATTATGCTAGATTCTTAGGTGTGAATCCAGAAAATGCTCTCGAAAGAACCAATAAAAAGTTCATTAAGCGTTTTCAATATTTAGAGAAAAACGCCAAACAAATGGGTAAAGATTTACAGGATATGACCTTAAAAGAAATGGATATATTTTGGAATGAAGCTAAGTCGAATGAATAATCCTATTCTTGTAAAATGTTATCGACAATTCTCGATAAATTTCTAAATGTAATTGGTTTAACGAAATACTCTGAAATTTCAGGAAATGACTTTGCACGGTCTACGTCCTCTGAGCTCAATGAAGAAGTCAGCATATAGATTTGAATGTCTTTTTTCATTTTTTCATTTGCTACCTTGAATTCTTCCATAAATTGAAACCCATTAAGAATGGGCATATTCAGGTCTAAAAGAATTATGTCTGGTATTTCATTTGTAGACTCAAAATTGTCAGATAGAATTTTTAAAGGCTGAACTGAATCTGGAAATTCAATAACATTAGTTACCGAAAGTTGCTTAAGATTTTTTTTCATGACGTACTTTGAAATATCGTCATCGTCTATAATCCAAACTAAAGGTGTGTTCCTCATATTACTAATAGTTCATGGTTTTGATCTGTTAATACAATATATTTAACGCTTTGTTATGCCTAAATAGTACATTGTCTTAAAAGATAATTTATTATGGCTATCTTCTTTATTAGAGAGAAATTATAGACGAATAATCTTGCAGGTCTGTTTATTTCTAGAGTTTTGAGTTTTAAATTGGATGTATTTCTCTTCTGATATCCAATTATATAATGGTCTATGGTGTAGATAATTTAATTAAAAGAGATTGTTTGATTAGGTTTTCAACAATTTAATACAGTCTTCTCTAAGCTGAAATATGCTAATTAGAAGTACCTTTATCGAAATTTTAGATAAAGGTTTGTTACAAAAATTCACCAAAGAATTTGGATATAATATTAAGCTTTCAGTTCCTGTAATTCTCGGAATGCTAGGCCATACTTTCGTACAATTGGCAGATAATATTATGGTTGGCCAATTAGGTACAGCTGAATTAGCTGCAGTGTCTTTGGGTAATAGTTTTGTATTTATAGCTATGTCTTTGGGTATAGGTTTTTCAACAGCAATTACACCTTTGGTTGCAGAGGCAGATGGTGCAGGTAATAAAAAGGCTGCTAAAAGTGCATTAAAACATGGTTTGGTGTTATGTACTGTATTGGGTCTGACATTATTCGGATTGATTTTACTGTCGAAACCAGTAATGCATATTATGAATCAACCGGCTGAGGTGGTAGCGTTAGCATTACCTTATTTAGATTTGGTTGCATTTTCATTGGTTCCACTGATAATTTTTCAAGCATTTAAACAATTTTCAGAAGGGTTGTCACAAACGAAATACCCGATGTACGCAACTATTGGTGCCAACATAATCAATATCACCTTAAACTATCTTTTAATATTTGGAAATTTTGGTTTTCCAGAAATGGGTATAGTAGGCGCTGCCATTGGTACGTTGGTATCAAGGATTATTATGGTATTTTATTTATGGTTTATCCTTAAAAGAAAAGATAAATTCAAATACTATGTAACTGGCTTCAATTTTGCGAAAGTTGAGAAAAAGGTGATGAAGAAAATTATTGAATTGGGATTCCCTTCATCATTACAAATGTTTTTTGAAGTTGGTATTTTCACCTCTGCAGTATGGTTAAGCGGTGTTTTAGGTAAAAATGCACAAGCAGCCAACCAGATTGCGTTAAACTTAAGTAGTATGACCTTTATGTTTGGCATGGGTCTAGGAATAGCTGCGATGATACGAGTTGGAAATCAAAAGGGCTTGACGAATTTTACGGAGTTAAGGCGCATAGCCCAATCCATATTTTTACTCACCTTTTTATTAGAAATTTTCTTTGCTATACTTTTCTTATTAGGTAGGTTTTGGTTCCCATCATTATATTTAGACATCAATGATGTAACCAACATCACTGACAATACAGAGGTTATAATTATTGCGGCCGAGTTATTATTGGTGGCTGCGTTTTTTCAGATTTCAGACGGAATTCAAGTAGTAGTGCTAGGTGCCCTACGTGGTTTACAAGATGTGAAAATACCAACAATAATAACTTTTATTGCTTATTGGTTAATTGGTTTTCCTATAAGTTTTTACCTGTGTCTATACACAGATTTGAAAAGTACCGGAATTTGGATTGGTTTGCTAACGGGATTAACCGCATCGGCCATTATGTTGTATCTTCGATTTAATTATTTAACAAAAAAACTTATTGCTGGGTAATGGTTTCAATACCATAATGAGCAATTGAATTTCAACTTATATAGTACATTTTTTATGGAATTTCCAAAATTTTTACTGGGTGACAATACTGATTATCCAACAGCAATATTTGTTGTACATACCGAGTTTCCAAGGTTTATTATAAATCTTGAAAATGACGAAGTAGAATGGCTTGAAGAATTTTCTAAAGAAGACGAAAAAGAATTAGAAGAGGAAGCAGAAAACCTAATAGTAGCTGCCACAGCTTTCTACGATAGAGAAGTATCTAGATACGAAGATTAAGTAATATGCTTCAAGAGTTATTACAATTAGACAAAGATTTTTTTATATACCTCAACGGATTGGGTATACCCCAATGGGATAATTTATTTCAATTTATATCCCATAAGTTGAGTGCTGTACCATTGTACATATTTCTTCTTATACTTTCATATCAAAAATTCGGACTTAAAAGAACTATGGTTTTATTAGTGTCCGTCGTTTTATTAATTACTGTCACCGACCAATTAGGTAACTTTTTCAAGTATGGTGTCGCAAGATTAAGACCTTGTCATGATCCTGAAATAGCACCGGTAATGCGCTTGGTTAAAAGTTATTGTGGTGGGCAGTACGGTTATTTCTCTGCGCACGCAGCTAATGCTTTTGCTATTGCAGTGTTTTTTGGTAGTATTTTAAAGTCAACCATAAAATATATTGGTGTCTTTTTAGTGATATGGGCTGCTTTGGTTGCGTATAGTCGCATTTACCTTGGTGTTCACTTTCCACTAGATATTATTACTGGCGCGGTAATAGGTTCGTTGTTCGGCTGGTTGTTTGTAAAGTTATTTATATTCGCACTTCGCAAATTCTCCCTATGATATCCAATCTAAGGTACTGGTTTTTAATTGCTTTGATATTCATGATTTACGTGGCAGGTATGTTTGTTACGTTGTTTGAGAATGATTCTGCACAATTTTCGGTAATGGCCATGCGAATGGTTCAAGAAAATGATTTTTTTAGCTTGTTTAAAGGCCCAGAAGAGTATCTAGATAAGCCACATATGCATTATTGGCTTGCCGCGTTATCATATAAAATTTTTGGATTACATGATTGGGCATACAGAATTCCAGGAATTTTGGCCACATTGCTTGCAGCATATAGTTGTTACGGTTTAGGAAATCTTTTATACGGCAAACATGTTGGTAAATTATCAGCCTTAATTTTTATGACTGCTCAAACGATTGTGTTGGGAGCTATAGATGTACGTACTGATGCGGTATTGACCGGATTTAGTATTTTGGCTATTTGGCAACTCACCAAGTATATAGAAAAAGGTTCTTTGAAAGGAATTGTAATAGGAGCTTTTGCAGCAGGTATTGCATTCTCCACTAAAGGGCAGATTGCATTATTGGTTATTGGTTTACCCATTTTGTGCCATCTTTTGTACACGGGCAAATGGAAAGCATTTTTGAGTTGGAAGGTATTAGTAGCGCTTTTAGTTTTTGGATTGACCATTAGTCCTATGTTATATGCTTATTACCTACAATTCGATTTGCATCCTGAAAAAGTAATTCGTGGAAAGGATAACCGTAGTGGTATATTCTTTATTTTTTGGGAACAAAGTTTTGAACGACTAAGTGGTGAAGGAATAGGGAAAAATAGTAGTGACTTTTTCTTCTTTTTTCATACTTTTTTATGGGTGTTTCTACCTTGGACAATTCTTGGAATTGCTGCCTATTACGTTAAGGTAAGAAGGCTTATCAAACTTAAATTTAAATACAACTCCAAGTTTGAGATATTAACCTTAGGGGGAATAACTTTAATTTTTGCAGTTATTAGTTTTGCTCAATTTAAGCTTCCACACTATTTGAATATTACTATTCCTTTGTTTGCAGTTTTAACGGCATCTTACCTTTATGATTTATATCGATTTAATAGAGAGAAAGCAACACGATTGCTAATGAAGGGTCAATACTTTATATTAGGTGTGGTATTCATTGCTTCAGCTTTAATTTGTTTTTACGTATTTGAACTGAAGAGTATAGTGGCTTATATCTTTCTTCTAATTGCAGGGGTAATTATTATTTTCTATGCATTAAAACGAGAGGGTGTTTATGTTAGATTAATTACTATTTCTGTTTGTGCATCTTTATTATTGAACGCTGTATTGAATTTGCATTTTTATCCAAATTTGTTAAATTTTCAAGGTGGCTCTTCAATGGCGAAAATTATTAAACTAAAAAATATCCCTGTAGACAGAGTGTATAAAGTTAGTTCAGATTATACTTGGTCTCTAGACTTTTACAATCAACATCCTGTTCAAATAACGAGTCCAAAATTACTAAAAGGTAAAAAGGATATTTGGGTATATGCTAGTGATGAAGATATGTCAATGTTACAGAATAGCGACCTAGATTGGGATTCTCAAATTTCAGTAGACCAGTTTCGAATAACTCGTCTTCAAGGCAAGTTTTTAAACCCGAATACACGTAAAAAAGTTACACGTAAAATGCATTTATTGCATATTTACTAAATAGTCTTTTATTGTTTTATAGCTCCTATTGATTCTAGTGTTATCTTTTTGAAGTGATACCACACACCGACTAAGGAAACCATGGCAGTAATTAAAAAGAATAATACACTTACACCAACCGATATACTCTGATCTAATCCCAAAAGCTGTGCGCCATAATAAAATGTGACTTCACGGCTACCAATGCCTCCTAGGGTTAATGGAACAACCGCTACAATTGATGAAACAAGGAATATAATTAGATATGCGATTTGATTCTGTTCGATTTTCAGCGCAAACAAAATAAACCAAATACTTATTAATTGCGCCAACTGTACCAAAGCCGATAAGACGGTGGTTTTCCAAAAAATGGGAAGCACATAATTGAAGAATTTTTTGTTTAAAAACCAAAATACCACTACGGACAACGGAATAGCTAAAATGAACATCCATCGAAAACCATTTAAGGCTTCTAAATCTAAAAAGGATAATAAGGCACAAGCATAAATAAAGAGTAGAAGAAGGCCTCCTAAACGGTCTAAGACTAAAACACTCACCATTTTTTTGGTCGGTACTTCGAAACTCTTTTTTAAAATATAACCTTTGTAAGCATCACCACCAATACCACCTGGCAAGAAGAGGTTATAGAACATCCCCAAAAGGTACAGTTTAAGATTGCTTTTATGGGTAAGAGGTATATTGAGTTGATGAAAATAAAGATTAAGCCGTACAGCCGCTATAACCTTTGAAATGATAAAGAAAATAGTTGCACCGAATAAATAAAGAGGATTACTCTTTACTAATATCCCCTTTATTTCTTCTACATTAATTTTTGTAAAAATGAAATATATAAGAACTGCACTGATAAGTACTTTTAAACCTGTGGTTACTTTCTTATTTAACTTCGCCACCGACACTTACTTTTTTAATGCGGTACGGTCTCTTCTTCTGCGATTCATAATACGTACGTATCAATAGTTCCATAACAATACCTATTGTGAACAATTGAATTCCTGCAAGAATGAACATCATTCCGAACATCAATAAAGGCCTTGTACCTATATCTTCCCCAAAACCTACTTTTACCACTAAGAGATACAAATTTATTATTATGCCCAATAGGATTAGTAAAAATCCGAATATACCGAAAAGGTGAATGGGACGTTGAAAGTATTTACGAATAAATAGTAGTAGCATCATATCTGCAACCACTTTAAATACCCGTTCTAAACCATATTTAGAAACTCCAGCATGACGTGCATGATGTTTAACAGGAATTTGTTTTATTTGCGCACCTTCTAAATGTGCTAAAAGGGTAATAAATCGGTGCATTTCGCCATAAAGGTTTAAATCTTTTGCGATATCCTTAGTGAAAATTTTAAGTGCACATCCGTTATCCTTTATATCTAATTTTGTGATTCTGCGTACCAGAAAATTAGCAATTTTAGAGGGTATTTTTTTAACTAGAGAGTCTTTTCTTTTTTGACGTATTCCCGTTACTACATCGTATTCCTCACTTACTGCATAGGTAAGCATCTCCGGAATATCGGAAGGATCGTTTTGCAAATCCCCATCCATAGTAATGATATATTCACCTTCTGCATAATCAAGACCAGCAGCCAAAGCTAAACTTTGCCCGTAATTTTTCTTAAGTTCAATAAGATGAACCTTATCATCTTTAAGGTCTTTTACCACTTTTTTAGTATCGTCTTTGGAAAAATCATCAACATAAATAATTTGATAATCGTAGCCTACTAAGCTTTCGTGAATTTTTTTAGTCAATAATGCCACATTATCTTCTTCGTTATATAAAGGAACAACGACCGAAAGTAGGGAAGTGGTAACAGGTTGCATTGGGTTGTTTTTGGAATAGCTGCAAAGTTATGTTTTTTATCGTTAAGATGAAGAACATGATTATTACTACATCTTTCTCAACCTAGTTTGTTGAAAGTTCGTTTAATAGTTTTTCTGCTGCTGAAAAAGGTGAAGTATTACCATTGATTACTTCCTCTTTTAGTAAAGGCAATAACTTTTTTGTTTTAGGATTTTGATAGAATTTCGCTAGAAGCTCTTGTTCTAGATATTGAATAAGCCAATTTTCATTTTGTTGTTGCCGGTTTTTATTAAAATAACCGGTTTCTTGCATAGTTTGACAATAGTTAAATATTAATTTCCAAATATCTTCTAACCCTCTATTTTCTAATGCAGAACAAGTTAAAACTTCTGGAGACCAACCATTCTCTTTTGGCGGAAACATATGTAAAGCTCGGGCGAATTCCATTTTTGCATGAGCAGCATTTTGTACATTATTTCCATCAGACTTATTGATAACAATAGAATCTGCCATTTCTATAATTCCTCTTTTTATCCCCTGTAATTCATCACCTGCACCTGCTAATTTTAGCAATAAAAAAAAGTCTACCATATCATGAACGGCTGTTTCACTTTGCCCTACACCAATCGTTTCAATTAGAATAATATCGAAACCTGCTGCTTCAAGAATAACAATACTTTCTCGAGTTTTTCTAGTAACACCACCAAGTGAAGAACCAGATGCAGATGGTCTAATGTAGGCATTAGGATCTTTTACTAATTCTTGCATTCGTGTTTTGTCTCCTAGAATACTACCTTTTGTTCTACTGCTAGAAGGGTCAACGGTAAGCACCGCGACTGTTTTTCCTAAACGAGTGAGTAGTCGACCAAACTGTTCTATGAAAGTGCTTTTGCCAGCGCCTGGCACACCGGTTATACCTATTCGAATGGTGGCATTTTTCTTTGAAATACAGCCTTCGATTATTTTATTGGCTATAATACGATGTTCTGGTTTTGTACTCTCAATAATGGTAATAGCCTTACTAACAATAGCAATATTGTTCGAGAAAATACCCTCAATTATTTCTGTAGTGCTAAGGTTCGCTATATTCATTAAAACAGCTTAAATTTTGGTAGGCCTGATGTAAATTTACTATTTGTATATGGGAACCATAATTTTAGTAGTATCCCATGCCAAACTTAAATTATTCTGAGACTTATTATTTATCTCGATATCCTCAAAATTAATAGATAAATCTTCTATCGGTTCTTCTAATTTTTTGGTGGGAACTTCAATAGTCAAGTAGTCGTACTTCGCTATATGAGTAGTTTGGTTACCATCTACACGGGTTACGCCCCATTCTGGTATTTCAGTGTTAAAAATAACCTTCCAAGAATCTTTGTTAGGTATCGTCCATAAAGAATACCTTCCTGCAGGCAAAGTTTTGTCGATTATTTTAATTTGCTTGGTCGTAGTAAATGTGGTAGGCTCATTGGCACCAGTTCGCCATATTTTACCAAAAGGCACTAATTCACCAAAAATTGTTCTTCCTTTTTTTGACGGACTCGAATAATCTATTTCTAACAAGCTGCCTCCAAGGTCTAAAGTAGCTGTTTTTTCGGGACTGAATTTTTTGGCTTCATTGTGTACATAGGGTATTGCAATAAAATAAATGAGAGCTATTAACACAGCAATACCAATGAGAATTTTTATCAATACTTTCATGTGCTTTAAGACTAGAATATTAAATTACGTATTAGATAATACTATCAAATTTAAAGATAGAGATGTTGTTATAGATATCACCTGGCCTTAAGACGCTTTTAGGGAAATCGGGTTGATTAGGGGCATCAGGATAATTCTGTGTTTCAAAACAAATACCTGGAAAATCTGAAGGTGTGTATATTACTACCGCTGGTTGATTGGTATACACTTTCATTGAAAGATCAGAGGTTTTTGAATGTACTTCTGCAACTTTTTCATTGCCAATATCTTTAACGAAAACTGTATTTAAGCGTTGTACTCCAATTTTTCTTGGCAATAAAAAATCATATTCAGATTTTCTAACAGGAATAATGTCTCCCGTAGGAAGTAAATTTTCATTCATTTCAAGTCTATACGGACAGTTTAATTGCAATTCATAATCGTCTATATACGGGTCTGAATCAAGTTTAAAATAAGAATGATTAGTAAGATTAATAACCGTGCTTCTGTCTGTGGTACCTTCGTAAATAACCTGTAATGCATTATTCATTAGTCTATAAGTGACACTTACGATAAGGTTGCCTGGGTAACCTTCTTCCAAATGCTTGCTTTTATAAGAAAGTTTAACTGAGGGGTTGTCATCATTCTTTACTTCATCTATAGACCAATATTTATGATGAAAACCTTCTTTGCCACCGTGTAAATGAACTCCATCTTCCTGGTATAAGTGAAATTTTTCTCTATCAAGTTCAAATCCTCCTTTAGAAATACGACCAGCATAACGCCCTATACTTGCACCAAGTTTATTATCATCTAATCGATATCTGCTAGGATGATTAAAACCAACAACTACATTGGTATAATTACCGTCTTTACCTTTTACCAGTAATTTTTGTATCGTGGCGCCATAATCAAGCACCATGAGGGTTATAAACTTATTGGAAATCGTAACTTGTTTCAAATGGAGCTATTAATTATATGATGTAAAAATAAAGATTTTTGCAACATTCTTTTTTTTCTAACGTCCTTATTATAACAACAAACTTAAACCAACCTATTCAACCGATGTTTCAAAGCAATGTCGTAGAGAAATGTAAAGCAAATGATAGAACTGCACAGTTGCAACTGTACAGAAAATATTGTGATGGTATGTTTATCGTTGCTATGCGATTTGTAAAGAATACAGATGATGCGGAAGATGTTTTACAAGAATCATTTATAAAGGCTTTTCAAAAATTGCATCAGTTTAAGGGAGATGTGACTTTTGGGGCATGGTTAAAACGAATTGTTATTAATAAGAGTATTGATTTTCTAAAGTCAAAAAAAGATAATGTCGTGGCTTTAGATGAAGGGTATATGCAGTTTGTGGAAGATGATGATAATTGGAATGTACCATCGACAATTAGTATAAAACAGGTGAGATGTGCAATAGATGATTTACAAAGTAAATATAAATACGTTGTACTCATGTTTTTGCTAGAAGGGTATGACCATCAAGAAATTGCTCAGGTATTAAATATTTCAGAATCTGCTTGTAGAACAAGATTGTTACGAGGAAAAGGACACTTAAAAGAACTATTAAAAGAAAAAAAATATGGAACAGGATCTTAGGGAAATGTTCAATAAAGAAAAGCGAGAGCAGAAATTTACCATAAGTAATGGCCATGAAGAGCGTTTTTTAGAGAAACTGCAACAATCACTTCCTGAGGATAAAAAACCCAATAGGGCATGGGTGAAAGTTGCTGCTTCGATAGCGGTCATACTAAGTGTTGGTGTAGGTTATTTTTTATTGAATGGAAATAGCAATATTGAGAATACAGTTGTGGATAGCGACACTATCAATGAAAAACAAACAGAATTTACTTTTGGAGACCTTTCACCAGACCTTAAAAAGGTAGAGAATTATTATGTGGCAAATATAAATATAGAATTGTCCAAACTAGAGGTGTCACCAGATACCAAAGATTTGGTTGACAGTTTTATGGAGCAGCTTAATAACTTGAACGTAGAGTATAAAACACTAAACACAGAGTTAAAGGAGTTGGGCCCCAACGACCAAACAATAACTGCACTTATAGAGAATTTACAATTACGACTACAATTATTACAGAAATTAAAAAGGAAGTTAAACGAATTAAAATTATCAAAAAATGAACAGATCCAAGAGAATAGTATCTAGGCAACTCATCATTGCATTAGGACTTTTAATGACCGGAGGGCTTTTTGCCCAGAAGGAAAGCAAAACATTTCAAGAACGTTTTATTGTGGCAGATGATGCCGTGTTAGACATTAATACAAGCTATGCTGATATTGAATTTGAAACGTGGGACAATGATGAGGTGGCCATTTCGGCCACCATCACCTTAGAAGGCGCTACCCAAGAAGAGGCGGATGCTTATTTTAAGGGTAATCCAATTGAAATATTAGGTAATAGTAAAAAAGTTACTATAACATCAAAATCAAGAAACAATACATTCTTTTCTATTGATGGAACAGATTTTGAATTTGACCATAGTAACTTACATATTGAAATACCAGAAATAGCATCCTTTGTTATGAATATGCCGCAAATAGCGCCTTTTCCAAATATGCCGCCGTTACCTCGAACAGAGACGTTTTCATTTGATTATGAAGCATATCAAAAAGATGGGGATAAGTACATGAAAAAATGGCAAAAGAATTTTGAGAAAAGCTTTGATAAGGAGCATCAAGTTCGTTTAGAAGAATGGGCTTCAAAAATGGAAGCACAATCTGAGGAAATGAAAAAGCGTATGGAGAAACAAAATGAAAATCGAATTAAGCATATGGAAGAACGTGCCAAAGAAATGGAAGAGCGTGAAAGAGACCGTGAACATCGTCTTGCAGAAAGAGATTCGATAAGGAACTATTCTTTTTTAAGACGAGATAGTTTAATCAACGCACCAAATATTTTCTATTTGAATACGAATGAAGGCCAAAAGAATTATAAAATAAAAAAAATCATAAAAATTAAGTTACCTAAGTCTACCCGTATAAAAATGGATGTACGCCATGGAGAAGTAAAACTAGCAGCAAATACCAAAAACTTGAATGCGAAACTTTCGCATTCAAGCCTTTGGGCAGCTACAATAGAAGGGCAAGAAACTAATGTTTCGGCTGCATATTCACCTGTCAATGTTCAAAAATGGAATTATGGTCAATTAAGCACCTCGTATTCAGAAGAAATATCATTGTCTGAGGTTGTTCAATTGCAATTGCAAGCAACATCCTCTACCATTACTATAAACAAACTGCTTAAAAATGCTTTTATAAAAAACAACTTTGGTGCAGTACATATACTTGAATTGGGGCCAGATTTTAAAGAATTAGATATTAGTGTTCGAAATGGGGAATTAAACCTATCATTACCGAAAGTGGCTACGAATGTTTATGTAAAGGGTAATTCTTCTACTCTTAAAGTACCTGCTACATTAAAGTTAGAACAGATTAAAAATGGTACTTCAATGATTAATAAAGGCTCTTACTTAAAAGAAAACAGTAATCGTTCTGTTGTAATTACATCAGATTATAGTGAAGTGGTAATCCACTAATTACTTTACCAATTCTAATGTCCCAAAAATATTCGCATCTATCCAACCTTGATTTTTATCTTCACCAGACACAAATACCGATTCAATAAAATTTTCACGCTCTGCACTTTTATCATTATCAGCATACGCTAAAGCAAATCCTATTCTTTTATTTTCAGTTAAAATGACTGGTTCTAGATTCGATGTATCATCATATGTATCTAGATAAACTTTAATGAGCATTTCCCAATAGGTGGTTGTCCTTCTGTTTTCTATACCGATATTATATGGTCGTTGTTTAATTTCGGCTTTTTATCATTTGCTATATCCGTAACACTGCCATCTAGAGCTGTATGATAGGTAAAAGCATTGTGATTGAATTGATGTAAACCTCCAGAATTATCTTCATCAATATAAACCACTAAACAGTCATATGGGCCACCATTCCAATTTTGGTCAATTGGTTGCGAATCTACTATGTTCCAAAAATTTTCAATGGGTCTGCCATCTAAAGTAGGAGCTTCTTTTATTTAGGTAATCAAAGTGACGTGTGTAGTCTTCTTATTATTATCTCTACAGGAAGGAAGATAGAGAAGGCAAATGAGGTAGATAATCCATTTCATAGGCTATAGTTTGGGGTCTACTTAGTAAAGATACTATTTTATAAAATTTTGTTAGATTTTTATCGCACTATATGTATTTAATAACTCAGGATAAAAAAAAGCAATCTACCAAGTTCAAAATATGAATTAGTAGATTGCTGTAGTTTGAAAATAAAAACAACTTATTTATAGGTTATAGAGCCGGTTCCCAACCTTCTTCATAAGTTCGTTTCCAAGACTCCATTGCTTTAGCATTATTAGTTATTTTTCCAGTAGTGGAATCAATCTTTAAGGTTTCTCCTGCGTCTTGAGCCATATTTCCTAAATGACATAGCATGGTAGAAACACTCGCATCACTTATATCAGAATTAAGACTTTTATCTTCTCTAATGCCTGCAAAGAAATTAGAAATATGGTTTGTATCTAATTGTCCCTCACCTCTTGTATTGGTTGTTTCGCTTGAGCCACCTTCAAGTTCCTCTTTTAAGAGATTTCCGTCCAAATCATAAAGTTGATAGAAATTACGGTCAAGCATAATGCTTCCTTTAGAGCCGTATATCGTACTTCCTCGGCCTGGTCGAGTGGGTTTAATCATTCCTCGACTATGGCCTGTCCATGTTAAAAATTTATTATCTGCAAAAGTGTAGGTTACTTGTTGGTTATCTACAAATTCCCAATCGTCTTGAAAGGTGTATTTTCCACCAAATGAAGTAACTGTTTCTGGTAGGTCTACACCTAATGCCCATCGACAGATATCTATTTCATGAGTGCCGTTATTATGCACCTCACCTGTACCCCAAGTACGAAACCAATGCCAATTGTAAGGGTGAATATTATCCTTGTACGATTCTCTTGGTGCTGGTCCTTGCCATAAATCCCAATTTAATGTGGAAGGAACATTAATAACTTTTCCTATTCCAATAGATCCTCTGTTATTCGAGTAATATGCTTCTCCTTTATAAACATCACCAATAATACCTTCTCTTATATCTTTTATGGCACTGATAGAAGTATTTGCTGAACGTTGTTGATTACCCATTTGAACTTTTTTTCCATACTTTATTTGTGCTTCGACCAAAAGGTCATTTTCATACGGATTATGACTACAAGGTTTTTCAACATAAACATGCTTACCTGCCTGTAGAGCTAAAATAGCCATTGGTGCATGCCAGTGTTCTGGCGTTGCAATAAAAACTGCATCGACTTCTTTGTCTTCCAATACTTTTCTAAAGTCTTTTTCTATTTTAGGTATGTATCCTATATTTTCTTGGCACCACACGTTATGTTCTTGCAAGATCACATCATCGACATCACAAGAATATATAATCTTGGCATTTTTATCATTATGTATAGCCATTACGTGCGCTTTTGCTCTACTACGCACTCCGATTATAGCACAATTAATATGGTCATTAGCGCCAAGAATATTTGCATACGAACTACTTGGAAAGACTAAACTGCCCAAAGTTACCGCTGCTGTACCTGCTGAGGTTTTTTTAATAAAGTTTCTTCTAGTAGTCATTGTTTATTCTTTAATGATTGATTTTATTTTAATGTTTTTAAAGGAAACTTTGTCTCCGTGGTCTTGCAAAAGGATATGCCCTTTTTCAGCTTCTCCGAAATTTGGCCATTGAGCATATTTGCTCTCTGATACTAATTTTCGATAGTCGTCACTTTTACGTTCATATTCTAAAACTTTCATTCCGTTTAACCAATGCTCAACGTGATTGTCTTTAGATATAATGTGAGCCGTATTCCATTCGTCTGGTGCATTCATAGGCTTATTTACATCTGCCTGAATAAGGTCGTAAAGAGAAGATACGGTGCGGCTACCATCATGGTTTCCTAGTTTGGCATCTGGGTGTTTGGCATCATCTAAAATTTGGTATTCTAAGCCAATAGATGAACCTGGGCCTTTGTTAATGTCGGTATCCACATAGTATTTGATACCACTATTAGCACCTTCTGTAATTTTAAAATCTAACATTAACTCGAAATCACCATATAACTCTTTAGTAACAATATCACCACCTGCTGCAGATTCTTCACCACCTGATGGTAGTACTGTCAAAATACCATCTTTAATTTCCCACCCTTTTGTTGGGAATTCATCTAAACGTGCTCCTCTCCAACCATTTGTAGTTTCGCCGTCCCATAATATTTCCCAACCATTTTTAACTTCGTCTGCACCTAATGCATTTTTTGTGTTTATTGGTGTCAATGGACTTTTTCTTGAATATTTAGAAAGACTGTCGGTTAAAATTTTAATATCCTTCCAAATAATATCGGTACCATCTTTCTGCTCATCAGAAATACTATGTACTTGTAGTGCTATAAAACCTTTGTCTGTTTTATCATCAATTAAATAAGCGGCAGGTACATCATTGATCCAAGTTTTTAAGGTGTCGCCAATGGCCTCTATTCTGTAGTGATTCCATTCATTTTGCTTAAACGCTTTTTGAGCTTCAGGGTTATCGGTCATTGGGTTTAACCAACCTCTTCTTGCTTCATCATAAATACCAGCACTCCATGCTCTTTCAGATGGATCTATTTCTATTTGATATCCATGAACCCGTCCATCCATATAATGTGGTAAGCTATTACTTCTAATTTGTATGCCAGAATTCATACTAGGGTCTACCTTATAATCTAATTCTAAAATAAAATCACCATACATCTTGTCTGATGTCATAAATGAGTTAGGTGTATTATGAACCGTGGTGCCTACAATAGCGTTGTCCTTTACTGCATAAGTGGCTTCGCCACCGAGTTGTGTCCATCCATTTAAAGTTTCTCCATCAAAAAGATTTACCCATGGGGTATCATCTATGGGTTTTTGGTTGCAACTTATAAAAGTTGTTAGAATTACTGTAATAAGCAGAAAATTGATGTTTGATTTCATTGGTTTTGGTAAATTATGGTTTATAAAAAAAGCGCCCTTTAGGGCGCTTGAATATAACAATTTTTTGGGAGATTTTTAGTGGACACTCTTCTTTAGATAATCTCCAAAGTTTTCTTTAAACCTGTTAAATCTTGGTATCGATACGTTTTTAATATATGAATTATTAGGATTGTTTTTTTCATAATCTTGGTGGTAAGATTCTGCCTTATAGAAAACCGTAAAAGGGGTGACCTCTGTTGTAATAGGATCGCCATCATATACACTTTGATCTGTAAGTGCTTGCATGTATCCTTCAATTATTTTCTTTTGCTCATCGGTCTTGTAAAAAGCAATAGAGCGGTATTGCCTACCACGATCAGGACCTTGTCTATTTAATTGAGTAGGGTCGTGAGAACCAAAGAAAACTTGAACTAATTCGGTAAAGGAGATTTCTTTAGGGTCATAATACACTTCTACAGCCTCTGCATGGTCGGTTTTACCATAACCCACATCTTCATAAGTAGGATTCTTCTGCTTGCCACCAGCATACCCAGAAACAACCTCTTTAACTCCTTTAACACTCTCAAAAATAGCTTCTACACACCAAAAACAACCACTAGCAAAATAGGCGGTTTCATATTTACTTAGTTGTTGGGGACTTAGTTTTACAGCCTCATCAACTTCTTCGTTCACAATTTCAGTGTTTTCGGTATTTTCTGATAAGGTATTTTTCTTGACTTTAGATTGACAACTTGTAGCTAGTAATGTAGCACAGGCTAATACTGTTATTTGTAATAATTTCATGGCAATTTTCTTTTAGCAATTTGTAGGTAATTTACAAAGACCTTACGTGGAAAATGGTTAAAAAATGTTAACGAGTTAAAGGGATATTATATTTTTGGGAAATGGATACATTGCTTGAAGACCTTAAATCTTATACCACAAACCCTATTTCTATTTTAGATACGGCAATTCCTATTCAGGAATATGTATCCTTAAACCTTTCTAAGGATAATGAGGAGTTATTAGGTTTGGATATTACTAACTATTCTATATGTCAAAATTATATAGATAAAATTTTGTACGATAAGAATGGATTAATAGCATACGGTGGCTATTTAGAGGAGCGTAACCTATATAATGATAAGGAAGGTTTCACCTCTAGCACAAAACCTATTAGAAACATTCATTTGGGAATTGATTATTGGTGCGCTGCCTTAACGAAAGTAATTGTCCCTATAACAGGCGTGGTGCATAGTTTTAAGAATAATAATGTTATTGGTGATTACGGACCAACGATTATATTGAAGCATTTTTTGGGTAATCAAACCTTTTATACCTTATATGGCCACTTGTCGGTAGATTCTTTGGACGGACTGTTTATTAATAAAGAATTTAAAGCTGGAGATACTATTGGCAGATTAGGAACACCAGATATAAATGTAAATTATGCCCCTCATCTACATTTTCAAATAATATGCGATTTAGAGGGTAACGTAGGAGACTACCCTGGAGTATGCGCCAAAGGACAATTGTCCTTTTATCAGGAAAACTGTCCAGACCCTAATATTTTATTGAAGTTAAAGTAACCCATTGTCGATTATCCGCATCTTTAATCGCTAAGGTGATTTTGTGGTGTGTGTTGTTTATCGACCAGATTTTACGCTTCATCTGAGTACGTGTAAAATAACGAGTAATATATGTTTTTGAGCGATTCACCACCCAGTGAAACAAGACCTGATGCGTTCTATAAGTGTAACAAACGCAAGTCATGAAAACAATACTAACAATCATCTTTATCATCTTCTTAAGCTTTACTGCTCAAGCTCAAAACGCAACTGCTGATGTAAAAGTTGAAACTATTGAAATGACAATCGTTACTGAAACATCTTACGAATTAAACTTGGACACAAAAATTGAAGTAGCTCGTTTATACAAGTCAAAGGATTCAAAAATTAAAAGAGAGTTGAATTTTACTACTAAGGCTAACAAACCTAAAATGGCTTAATCTTGTTACCAAATAGAATAACTACTTAACAGTATTCTAGCCTTATTATATCTTCAAGAAAGTGAAACTAGTAATATCCGAAAAAGCAAATAGTTAGTATTTTCAAAATGGAAAATCAAAAAATTTGTAGGAATATAATTACTAAATCGATAAACGGTTCGTATTTATCGATTATCGGCAGAAGCATTTGTAGGAAAAGGGACTACAGAAAAAGGTAATACATCGAAAACCTATACTTTCATCGTAAAAACTGTGCATTTTGTCGAATTTGAAATACGTTTACT
>RCMY010000575.1_pt1 | contig 34480 bp, 33 predicted proteins | sample 2041341 | NCBI WGS metagenome assembly RCMY01 (sample SAMN09708234, study PRJNA481090) | Marine sediment metagenome, whole genome shotgun sequencing project. | reverse complement strand
GAGACGCACTATCTCTGGCGCGCGGTCGATCATGAAGGGGAGGTTCTCGAAAGCTTCGTTACAAAGCGTCGTGATCGCAAGGCTGCATTGAAATTCCTCAGGAAAACGATGAAACGCCATGGTCGCGCACATATTTTCGTTTCCGATAAGCTGCGTTCCTACGGCGCGGCGATGAAGATCATTGGCAATGTCGACAAACAGGAAACCGGCCGTTGGCTCAACAATCGAGCAGAAAATTCACACCAGCCATTTAGACGGAGAGAGCGGGCCATGCTGCGCTTCAGGCGGATGCGAACCCTGCAAAAATTCGTCGCCATCCACGCATCTGTGCACAACCATTTCAACCAGGAACGCCATCTCTACAGCCGATCAAATCCTCAAATCTGTCCCACGGGCGCTGACGTCAGACAGCTAGCAGGTCGGACTTGGGGGACCAACTTGGGGAGGGAGCACCAGCTTATGAAGTCGGCAAGCTCCGTCTAAGTTGACGGCCGTTTTTCAAGTTGGACGAAAGCAAACTAGACCATAGAACTGCAATCTTCTAATCCGGGGGCAGGGTCTCATTGTAGTATTCGGTGCTTCCGAAGTGGACCTGTTAACGCCTCCACTAAGCCTATTGCTTCGGACCGGCCAGAGAAAACGAGAGCGACTTTCTTTCGCGATCTCTGCCCCTTTCCTGCCTCAGGCAAAAACTCCACGCGAAGGGGGCTCTTACCGTCAAATTCCCCATGTAAGATATATCTACATGGGTCATTTGACATTAGCTGCGCGGGGGAGAGGTCGAGGGCCGCAGTCTGTTTGGATTTCCAGATGTCTTGCATGTATTTCGCACAATCGCTTGGCGACAGAAACAGAACGCCGTGATTCCGGATGGCTTTTTCAATCCGTGTGCCGCCTTTCTTGAAATCCCTCCAATGCACGATCTTGTCCACGTTCAGATTAATCACCGTGGGGCTAAGCAAATAGACTGATTTCGGCACATTGTTGTGGATCAACCTTATCCGATCAATAGCCTGCTCGATTTCAACCTCACGTATCTGTCTGAGAATTTTGTCACCCCATTTGTCTTGATGGGCCAGCACATCAATTGTTCGCACCTCCGCTGGCATCCTAATGCCTCGGGGAACCTTTTTGAAAACTCCTGATAGAAAATTGTCGTTGGCAGCTGCCGCGTATGCCCTTGCTTTTATTTCAATATCTTGAGGCGCGGGCTGCTCACGGCCTATCACAATCACTGTTTCCCGATCTTCCCATTTGTTCTGGCCGCGCAAAGCACCGAAGTGCCCTAGCCTCGACGCGTCGGATACGCTCAGGGATCGAATAACGGCCTTACTCGCGAACACAGCTGCATCGGGATACCTATCCAGAACTTCGCTCACGTACCCCTTAAGAACTTTGTTTTCGGCAAGGATTTTTGGTGTCAGGTATTGGCACCGTTGCAAGTCCTCACAGAGGCGGCGCTTTGCAAAGTTGCAACCAATTACTTGGGTCACTTTGGCATTCCGCTCGACAGGGTAGTGATGACACTCCAGATCATGTCCGAAAGCAATCTGCGATAGCTCTCGATCTGCCGTGCCATCGAGGTACAAGAAAGGTACGCTATTGCCGTGTTTTAGCTTTCTGATCCTAACTGCAGAGAAGCCAGCATCCATATTGGCATTCTTGCGCTCGGGCCCCCGCTTGAAGACGGCAGCAGCAAATTCGCGGCCGCTATCGATCTCCGCCATAAGGCATTCAAATAGGACTTGCAGGCGATTGGCGACATTGCTCGGCAGATTTTTCAGCCTCGTTTTCAGGTTAATTAGGTCATTAACGGTCGCAGGCTGAGTTCCCGGTCCCAGAGAGCGGTAGATTTCCCTTGTCGCATTTTCCGATCTCATCCTTTCCAAACCATCGATTGCTTGTTTCAAAAGGTCGCGAGAAACCCCAAAGTCTCTCAAGGCTTGCAGCGAAACCTGGGCGCTTGCTCCCGCTGCGTTCAATAAAGCTTGCTTGATTGGTTGAATTGCAGATTCCTGTTCAAAAATGGATTCGCCAATCTCCAGAGCTCTCGAAGAACCTAGTGGTCGATGCCGCCCGTTCTGGGGAATAATGTAGTCCATCAACTCTTGGTAAGTTACATGAACATCTTCGACTGCGAAATCTCGTGGCCGCTCATCAAAAACTACTAGATCCGGCTTCGCTTCGCTTGGTAGCGGTAGATAGCCGAACTCGTGCGGCGCAAATATAACGAGGCCGGTCATGGATTTCAGGTGGCGTTTGATTTCCGCTTCCTGTTGGAGGTAGCCGCAGGTTTCCTGGAAAGGACAGCGTTTGCATAGTGTAGAGCGAATGGATATCCCTTGGCCCGAGAGTTGCTTTGCGGTCTCATAGGCACGACACATTTGCACGCTATCGTCATTCTCTGCCGGATCTGACCGATTTCGGCCCTTTAGGACAATCGCAGGGGGAGCGCCGGTCGGGGCGTTTGCTTGATAGTCCGCAAGAGCTTCGTCAGACTTCGCGTGATCTGGAAGAAGCATCAGTGTGATCAATCCGTGTGTGCCCTGCAGGACACCGGCTTCGCCATTCCGTCCGACCAAGGCTGCCGTTTTTCCCACCCCCTGGGCACCAGATAGAAGTACCCGGGGTGGGGCGTCATCGTAATTGGCGACAGTGCCCTCCAGTCTCTCGGATAGGTAAAACTTGGCCCTGGCCCCCCAATCGCTGATGGTCCCTGCGTGCAATTCAATTGCTCTCTGGCGGTCTATAGTCGGGGCAGGGTAGAATGCCTCAACTGCGATAGCATTTTCTGCACGTGTTGGCAGGGGGCGTTCCAGTCCGATGCGCAGGCCGTTATCGATAACTTCTGCAAACCGTCCGTAGCCGGTCTCTGCGGCTGCGGCACACAACTTCAGCATGGCATCTTCAAAGGCAATGTTGCCGTTTGCTACGTGACCGCCGATCAGTTGAGCTTCATTGAAAATTAATGTGTTGTTCGCTCCCTTGGTTCGAATACGAGCGGAGGCATTGTTCAGGAGCTCATTGCCTTTTGGAGTACTATTGCCGTTCCCAAGGTCGGCGGAACTGAAAACCGACTGATCGATTGAGGGGCTTCGAATGGTCCTATCTTTTCCTTTTTCGGGGATGCTTGGGAAGCCAATGCATGCTGTGTCAAGGAAATCATGCGCCGCCCGCAGAGCGCCCGATCTGCGAAGCCCAACTAACGGATTTGGAACTCCATCGAAAATTGGGGCCGCCGTATAGTTTGGCTGTGCAGCAGAGGCGAGCTGCGTGTCGCTGCCTACCGTCGCGAACAGGTGCTTGCGCTCATGTGCTTTGAGTGGTCGATCTGCCAGTACCCAAAAATGAAACTTCGCCAGATGTCGCTTTTTGGGGGTCCCCGCGCTCGATGAAGCCTGCCAAAAAACGGAAACGTGCATTAGCGCAGGCAAGCGAATGCACAGCTGAATCCAAGTCCATTCAGCTATCGCCTCAGGATTTTCCCAGCTGAGGTGGAGGGGAAAAACCAAATTGTCGACATCAAAATGGATGAGAAAGGAGCCCGAGTCCTCGAGCGTTGCTTCTACTCCCTTTGCCGTATTTGAGCGTCGAACAATCTGATCAGCCGACTTGAATTTTTCTTTGACGTGACCGGCGACAACCATCCGCGTGGGGTCTGCTTCTAGCTCTCGAAGTAGATTTGCTAGATCATCAAATCTATGGATCTTTGTCTGCTCGTGCGTGAAAAATTTCACATGGTCGTATTGTACACACCCGCCTGAGTGAAATCGCTTTGTGAGGAGTTTGTTATTTGTTGTCTGAAGGATGGTGACTACTTTTGTTTCATTCGTCGGGTTCGCTTGAAGTGAATTTTTGGACGTTTCTGCCATCTGTCTTGCTCCCGGAGCCTTTGGCCAGGGGAGCGGTGCGACTGATCTACGCTTGATATCGATTTTCCATTAGTCACTGCGCTCTACCGGCCTCTGCGGCTCTCTTTTAATTGACGACGTAATTGTCGTTGGAAGCTAATTCCCACACTGAAGTTAAACTGGGATTAAAATGTATTGGGAAAAGAGGTTCGCTTAGGCTCATCTCGATCCCTAGGCTAACCCGAAGATCAATCCGTAGAAGGTTTTTGGTTTTTGCCGTTTTTAAACGCAGTATCTGCGGTTAGTTGAGGTATAAAAATGCCTCTTAGATTTTGCTTATCAAGCTGGGGAAACTGGTTTCTTTTCTATGGAGTAATGGGGACAGCAGGAGAAAATTAGTTTTCGACAACCCCTGAAAAAGCGCATGACCTTCTCAGGGGCGGTCTCTTTTTTAGTTCAATACTTACACGCGTGTAAGAATGCTCAGACATTATGTAGGAGAGTTCTTACATCAGACCCTTTTTGAGGAGAAAGTCCCTCATCGCTTCACCCATCGCATCGACAACGCTGACACCGGTCTTGTTCGTGTGCTCATAGAAAAGGTTCAGCATTGAAGTCTCAACACGTGTGCTGAAGCTGTCTCGTGTCACACGATGCTTCCGAACCTTTCGAACTTTCTCAGGACCTGCTGATACAGCGCGTGGCGCGGGCTGATGAGCTGGGGCAGGGACCTCGGCTGTGTCAGTGCTGTGGCCCCATTTCAGGTCTGTGTTGACCGCCGGGGCCAGGCTTCTGCGTTGTTTTGTAGACATCATGCTACCTCCATTTTGAAACCCGGCATGATCGCCGCGACAATTTCCAGGACTTCTTGGGCGAATTCGGCGGCGTTTTGCATTGCGCCTATGGGGTTGGGTCCCATTTCCATCTTCGGCAGATCGACGAGATCGCCGCCGTAGTCGGTCAGAGCATTGAAAGCAGCTCGCTCGGCGATTGATGTGTGCATCAGCTGCACGTTTAGCTCTTGATACCGCTCGCGAAGTGCTTTGACCGCTCGTGTCTCAATATGAGGCGTCCTGGTGAGCACAACGGCCGACGGGATGACCCGCCGTGCCTTGCGGCCCTCTGAAGCCACCATAGACAACGTCAGGACACCAGCTTCTCCATCCATCGCCGATCCTTGGACGGGGATCAGGACGAGGTCGCTCGCGCCGACTGCGTTTGCTGTAGCCAGGTTCCCAGTTCCTTCCGAGCCGACGATCACGAAATCAACCTGCTCGGCCGCATCCATAGCCACGACCGCAACGTCTTCTGCACGTACACCTCCGATGACTTCGATGTTCGTGGGCCGGCCTTCGAGGTCACCCCACTTCTTCGACCACATAAGAGGATCCGCATCTACGATGACAACAGAAGCCCCTTTTCTGGCTAATTCGCATGCTAAAATAATTGATGTTGTAGTCTTCCCACAGCCACCTTTTGGGCTCGCCACTGAAATAATCGGCATAAAATATCCTTCATGAACACACGGACATACACTTTGTATGCACATGTAAGAATATAGATGCGAACGTATGAAAATGTGATTAAATGCATGTACTTACATATGTATGCATTTAAGAAGTTCTTAAGAATTCAGAATGAAGAGGAGCTTAACAAGATCGTTGACCGATGTCGGCACCTGCAGTAACGATGTCTCATGACACGCCTTTTGACATACGCACATCTGAGCACCCGAATATCCTGCTGACTATCAGCGGGACGTTTGGGAGCGGCATGGTGCGCAATGGGCCTTATACCCCCTTTTAGACGGCAGATAACCGTTAGCGCGAGGGTTCGAGTCCCTCCGCTCCTACTTAATCACATCGTCGTAGAAGGCTTCTTCGGGAACCTGGTCACGACATGGCTGCAGGACCAGCATTTCACTTCAATATGGGTGATGTTGGGTGCGAACATTTGATCTTCAGTCACCTTCATCCCTTCATTTATTTAACCTACAGAAAATTATTTGTAGGTTAAGAGTGATCTATCTAGAGCTGTTCGAGATTTCCCAGACGTAGAAAAACTTGTGTAGGAAAATATCGGTAAATAATTAAAAGCTAGCAATTTTCTGAAAATAGAACTACGAAAAATCAACTTTAAGGAGATCTGGTCCGCTCAGCAGACATTCGCGGCGATGCCGAATATCGGTAGTCTAGGTTTGACCCTTTCATTAGGGTAATCCTCCCGTCTTCAACGGCCACAATTATCCGGATACCATCAGGTACCACAATTATCCGGATACTTTCGGGTACCACAATTATCCGGATACCATCGGGTACCACAATTATCCGGATACCATCGGGTACCATAATTATCCGGATACTTTCGGGTACCACAATTATCCGGATACCATCGGGTACTACAATTATCCGGATGCTATCCCTCTATAACCTATTCAGCGATGGGGCGTCCTGTTGAGCGTGCTTGAATACATCCAGCCCCAAAGCCCTGATCGCGAATTTAGGCCTCGGGGTTTGACTACTATTAGTCTGACAATGCGCCATCACCGACTGCCCGCTTGCTCTCACGATACTGGCGTACAAACGCGATAGCGGTCATCACATTGAGAAATACCCAAAGCTCTTTGAAGATGTGAACCGGGATGATCGGATTGTAGAGGAGGGCCATCGCACCGAAGACGATGACAGGCATCTCCATCGCGCCCTTGCTGCGTTCATACTCGATCCAAGTGGCCCAGAGAGCGAACCCGGTCACAACAACCCGAAGCATGTTGTAATAGCCGTAGGGGAGTGGCAGCACCGCGAATAGGGTGATGGCGACTGGAACCAGCCAGATCAATGGTGGGAGTGCGGCATCGGGCGCTGTGCCGCGGCCGGCGTTAGGGTTGGTTGCTTCAGCGTCTTTTGGGTCGATGTTCATCACAGATCTTCCTTAAGTGTTGCCCGTAAATGATTGGGAATTTTCAGAAAATCCCAGATCCTTCGTGGACAGGCTAACAGGCGAGGGGAATGAAAAGAAGCGCTAATGCAAAGGCTGTGAGAGGGTGTCCGGATAAAGAAGTGAGTGGGGCGGTGAAGTTGGATCAATATTGGAAGATTACGAGTCGCGGAGTATCCGGATAATATCTGGTACTTAAATTATCCGTATAGATCCGGGTGGTGCAGGATATGTAGGTTATCCGGATAATTTCCGTGAAGCTAATTACACGGATCCCATCAGGAATCCAAACTAGTAGCTGCTATAACCGTATCCGAATAATATCTGGTACTTAAATTATCCGGATAACATCAAACTTGCGCCGGATGCGGCTCGAGGTCTTGAATGGCGATGGAAGTGCATCTGCCGAAGGTGTTGAGCCGACGCGCTATCAAATCGCAGCTTGGATCGCGGCCTACACCGCTATCGCCCTCAAGGATGGCATCAGACCCCGACTAGATCCACGCCCGGCTCCCAAGTTCTATATTTTATAGGCGGTTCAGCGAAAACCGAACGTCCTGCAATGCGATGACCGCTAACAAAACACGCCCAGGCCATGCTTCCACGGCCTAGGCGCTGATGGTTTTCCGAGGTGTCTCCCAGAGAGACGGGTGATATCGCACAAAATATTAACTTTGCTGTCCGTGGTGATCTCGCAAAAGCCTTCTTGTCATCCAATGGCATTACTTACTCAGAGGCGACCGAAGCGGTGCCCATGAGCGGTGAGGAATTAGCTCAGCAATTGCAGTCTTCCACTCATCTGATTGAATGTTTGCGACGTTAAGGTGGGGTGCGTCCCTTCGAGCGGACCCAATGTCCTCTCGCTCCGAGGCGCATCTGCGAGCTGCATCGTGCGGTTAAAGCAACCTTAATCCGAAAGGTTAAAGTTGGGCGCTTAAATTGACCTTGTAGTCGGCCGAAGTCCGTCGGATCCAAGCATACTTGATCGCCACTTAATGTGGGCTCGTTGTCGATGTGATTGTACGGTGCTTGTATCTACGCTTAAACTTCTAATTCATGTCAGCTTAAGTATATATAAAACAAATACTTAATGATTTTCCTTTGCAATAAAAAGAGATGTTCTTGAACCACCTATATGGTGGAATGGACGAACCAGAGTTGAAGATTATCGATGTGTTTATCTGCAAATTGCGCAAAAAGCTGAGCGTTGCTACTGGTGGTGAAAACTACATCGAAACTGTGTGGGGCCGTGGCTATGTATTGCGCGACCCAGAGCCGTCTGCAATGCCCGCGCAGGAAAAGATGGCTGTCGGACTTTAAACTTGTTGCGTGATATCTGCTAGACCTGCCAAAAATGCCTGCGTATTCATGCACCAGTAGTGACAGCAAACTGGGGCAGACCGTTGAGTGCAGATATCGCCGTTCAAGACCTGACAGAGGCCCAAGCAAAAGCCGAGCTTGAAAAACTTGCCTCGGCTTTGAACCAAGCCAACTTGGCCTATCACGGTGAAGATGCGCCGCAGATCAGCGATGCCGAGTATGACAGGCTCAAGCGCCGCAACACCGAGATTGAGGTTAAGTTTCCAGCTCTCAAACGGGTCGACAGCCCCAGTGAAAAGGTCGGAGTAGGGCCGTCCGAAGGGTTCTCAAAGGTAGCTCACGCCGTTGCGATGCTATCGCTGGCCAACGCATTTGATGACCAAGACGTTACGGACTTTGATGCGCGGATCAGAAAGTATCTCGGTTTGTCTCAGGATGCTGAGCTTGAATATACAGCAGAGCCAAAGATTGACGGGCTGTCGCTTTCCCTCCGTTATGAACAGGGAGTGTTGGTGCAGGCCGCGACACGGGGCGATGGGGCTGTTGGCGAAAATGTGACGGCAAACGCCAAAACGGTTAGCGACTTACCCCAGCGGCTAAGAGGTGCACCAGATATCCTTGAAGTGCGTGGCGAAGTGTACATGAGCCATGCAGATTTTGAGGCATTGAACGCGCGCCAGAAGGCACAGGGCGGTAAGCCATTTGCAAATCCGCGCAATGCAGCAGCAGGATCCCTGCGCCAACTGGACGCCGAAATCACACGTTCGCGGCCGCTTAGGTTCTTTGCCTATGCATGGGGTGCGCTGTCTGCCCCATTGTCTGACACGCAATATGGCGCAATCAAGCACTTGGAAACACTTGGTTTCTCGGTCAATCAGTTGACTGAAATATGCAAAACGCCTCAAGATTTAATTGACCACTACAGCAATATCGAAGCGCAGCGCGCGACACTTGGCTATGATATTGATGGTGTTGTCTACAAAACCAACAATCTGGCTTTGCAAGACCGGCTTGGGTTCCGGTCTACGACACCCCGTTGGGCAATCGCGCATAAGTTTCCCGCTGAATTGGCTTGGACGACACTGGAAGACATTACAATTCAGGTTGGCCGGACCGGCGCCTTATCCCCCGTGGCGCGACTGAAACCAGTTACAGTCGGCGGCGTGGTTGTATCGAATGCGACGCTTCATAACGAAGATTATATCAAAGGGTTCGACAGCAAGGGCAATAAGATTCGCGATGGAAAGGATATCCGTATCGGGGATTGGGTACAGGTATACCGCGCTGGCGATGTGATCCCAAAAATCGCCGATGCCGATTTGGCAAAACGCCCCCCCGGTGCACAACCCTATGAATTCCCCACGACATGCCCCGAATGTGGCAGTGACGCGATCCGCGAAGAGGGTGATGCGGTGCGCAGATGTACTGGCGGGGTGATCTGCCCTGCGCAAGCTGTTGAAAAGTTGAAGCATTTTGTGTCTCGCGCAGCCTTTGACATTGATGGCTTGGGGGCCAAGCAGGTTGAACAGTTCTATACCGATGGGTGGATTGCAGAACCCGCCGATATATTCACGCTGCAAGCGCGCTATGGCACTGGTGTGCAGCAGCTGAAAAACCGCGAGGGCTGGGGCGATAAATCAGCCGAAAAGCTGTTTCAGGCCATTGAAGACAAACGTAAAATCCCGCTTTCACGGCTAATTTTTGCGCTCGGGATACGCCATGTTGGTGAGGCGGCCTCGAATCTGGTGGCGCAGCACTACACGACATGGGACGCGTTTGAGGCCGCAATGGCGCAAGCAGCCCCAATGGAGGGGGCCGCATGGGACGATTTGATCGGCGTAGATGGTGTAGGCACGGTGATGGCACAATCATTGGTTAACACATTCGCCCAAGAGGCTGAGCGTGCTTCGATTGACCGGCTAGTGGCAGAGTTGACGATTCAGGAAACCGCGCGTCTGGACACCGACGGATCTCCGGTTGCAGGAAAAACCATCGTATTCACCGGAACGCTCGAGAAAATGAGCCGCGCCGAAGCAAAGGCGCGTGCTGAACGTCTGGGAGCCAAAGTTTCAGGGTCAGTGAGCGCCAAAACCGATCTGTTGGTGGCAGGTCCGGGGGCCGGGTCCAAGGCTAAAAAGGCTGCCGATCTAGGGATCGAGACTTTGGACGAAGACGGCTGGCTTGATCTGATTGCGGGCCTATGACAGGTCGGCCCGAAGCGCTATTTCCGCTTTTCTCAGGGCTTGAGACCCTCGAAGGGATCGGTCCCAAGACCGCCCAGAATTTTATTCAGTTGAACATCACCGCACCGCGTGACCTGCTGTTTACCTTACCCTATTCCGGAATAGACCGCCGGCTGCAGCCCACGGTGAAGGATGCAATTTTGCCTGCAACGGTCACGGTTGCGGTAACGGTTGGCCCGCACCGCGCACCTGCGAATAAGACCGGTGCCTACCGTATCCATGTCGAGGACGCCCAGTCGTCGTTCCAATTGGTGTTTTTCCATGCACGCGGCGATTTCTGGAAACGCCAATTGCCCGAAGGAGCGCGCCGGATTGTGTCAGGGCGGGTCGAGCTTTTTGACGGGATGGCGCAGATGGTCCACCCGGATTTCGTGGTTGCCGAGGAGGATGCCGGTCAAATCCCGACCTTTGAACCGGTGTATCCATTAACCGGCGGGATCACCCAAAAGCTTATGTACAAGGCCACGCGTGCCGCGCTGGCCCGTGTGCCCCAGTTGGACGAATGGATAGACACATCGCAGAAATCCAAAGCCGGATGGCCTGATTTCAACACCGCCGTGCATGCCGCCCATGACCCCGAGACAATGGCGGATATATCGGCAACGGCACCTGCGCGTGAGCGGTTAGCCTATGATGAATTGATTGCACATCAGTTAACGTTGGCTTTAGCCCGTGCTAAGGAGCGGCGCAAAAAGGGCAGGCCCAGCCAAGGCGACGGACGCCTACAGGGGCGGGTTTTGGCAGCATTGCCATATAAACCCACTAACGCGCAAACCCGTGCAGTCGCGGAAATCACCGCCGATATGGCCACCCCACAGCGGATGAACCGGTTATTGCAGGGTGATGTGGGCGCGGGCAAGACGCTTGTTGCCTTTATGGCTCTGCTTGCCGCGGTCGAATCCGGCGGGCAGGGCGTGTTGATGGCCCCGACGGAAATCCTTGCGCGTCAACATCTTGAGGGGCTGCAACCTCTTGCAGAACAGGCCGGCGTTGTATTGGAGATCCTGACCGGTCGTGACAAAGGCGCTGAACGACGGGCCAAACTGGCTGCCTTGAACAGTGGGGCTATCCAGATTTTGGTCGGCACGCATGCGGTGTTTCAGGCCGATGTCAGCTTTTCAGACTTGCGGCTTGCGGTCGTTGATGAACAGCACCGGTTTGGGGTACGTCAACGGCTTGAACTGGGACAAAAGGGACATTTGGCAGATGTCTTGGTTATGACGGCAACGCCCATCCCCCGGTCCCTAGCGTTGGCGCAATATGGCGATATGGATGTGTCGGTCCTTGATGAAAAACCTGCTGGTCGCAAACCGATCCGCACCGCGCTGATCAGCACTGACCGCACACAGGAGGTGATCGAACGCCTGCGCGCCGCCATCGAGGAGGGGCGGCAATGCTACTGGGTCTGCCCGTTGGTGGAGGAAAGCGAGGTCAGTGATCTGATCGCTGCCGAAGAACGGTTCAAGCGGTTGCGGGCCACACTAGGTGAAGGTGTCGTTGGTCTGGTGCACGGACAAATGCCGCCCGCTGATAAAGATGCTGCAATGCGGGCCTTTCAAAATGGCGAGACCAAGGTGCTGGTCGCAACGACGGTGATTGAAGTCGGTGTTGACGTGCCCAATGCCAGTATCATCGTGATTGAACGCGCCGAAAGTTTTGGTTTGGCGCAATTGCACCAACTGCGCGGCCGGGTCGGGCGGGGGCAGGCGGCATCCACTTGCTTGCTGCTATACCAAGCGCCGCTAAGCGAAACCGGCAGGCAGCGATTAGAAGTTCTGCGAGAGACAGAAGATGGTTTTGTAATCGCCGAGACTGACCTGAAAATGCGCGGGACGGGCGACTTGATCGGAACCGCACAATCCGGCGTACCAAGGTTTCGTGTGGCCGATCTGGAACGGCAAGCTGGTTTGATGCTCGTCGCGCAGTCCGACGCACGAAAATTGCTGGCGGATGATCCGGAGCTGGAAAGTCCACGGGGCAAAGCAGCTAGGCTGCTTCTTTGGCTGATGCGCCAAGATGAGGCAATTCGTTTAATAACAGTGGGTTAAGATTTTCCGTCTCACTTTGTTCGCAAATGTTCTTAAAAAGTTCTTTACAGGTCGCTAGATAAATGAGAACAAAGAGGCAACAGAGAGTGGAGAACGCAAATGACAACGCTAAAAACAGTCAAAGCCATCGCCAAACGGTCCCAAGACACGATCTTGCAGGATGCTGCAGGTATGGCCGCCCTGGTTGTGATTCTGGTTGCCGGTTTGCATATCCCTTCTTTTGTTTGACTTCTGCCTGCGCATTTTGTGTCGCTTTGATCTAACCTACGCATCTGTCCCAAACTTTATGCGTTCAACCATATGTCCTGTCCTTGGTTGGAACCGCCGAGCTGTCCTTTCGGCCCTAGATTGACGCGAGCCTGCACAAATAACGCGTACTTACGCCGCCATCCTTTCGGATGAGCGGCGTTTTTTTTGCGCGCAGTCTAGTTTGTCAAAGAGTTTGGGAAGCGTCTGCAATCTGGCTTTGCTGCATGGCTTCGGCCAGCGCCTCGATCGTAAGCAAGATTGACGCGTGGCGGTTTTTATAATCAACGGCGGGGGTCAGCACCTCAAACCCGTCGAATGGGGCATCCGGTACAGGGCCTTTACCTTTAAGCATCGCTTTCAACTGGTCGCGTGCGGTCTCTATCTGCGGCAGGGTGGCCCCGATCGCCGCAGCCCCCGACACCGCCGCCGCTGCCTGACCCAAGGCGCAGGCTTTGACGTCTTGGCCAAGCTCGGCCAGTTTGCCGTCTTTGACCACCACATCCACCGTCACGGTTGACCCACACAAGGGCGACCGACGCGTAACAGTTGCATCCGGATGATCCAGCCGCCCCAAATGGGGAATGTCGGCAGCCAACCCCAAGATACGGGCTGAGTAGAGCTTGATCAGGTCTGTATCGGCACTCATGACTGTTCCTTTCTGCGCTTACCCCCTACATAAGCCACCACGCGGATGATGCAAAAATTAATTATAGGGGCAGCCCATGGAATTTAATCCCAGTACATTAAAGTATAACGACGCCGGGTTAATCCCTGCAATCGCGCAAGATGCCGCATCGGGCGAGGTTTTGATGATGGCCTGGATGAACGCCCAAGCCGTTAGCCAGACACTTGAGACAGGGCGGGTGACCTATTGGAGCCGCTCGCGCCAGTCTTTCTGGATCAAAGGGGAAACCAGCGGCCACGTGCAAGAACTGGTTGAGTTGCGCGTCGACTGTGACCGCGACTGTCTTTTGGTGGTTGTGAATCAGACGGGGGCCGCCTGTCACACCGGACGGCGCAATTGTTTCTATACGCTTGTCGAAGATGGCGTTGAACGAATCACGCTAGAAAAAATGGATTAGGATCGAGCGCTAAAGCCCTACCATAGCTCGAATATCTTGCGGCGATGCGCCTTCGCGTCGATACAATGATATCGCGCGCGCGTCATCGCGTTTGGCAAGACGTTTGCCGTTCTCATCGCGGATCAGTCTGTGGTGAAAATAGAGCGGCGGCGAATGCCCCAGCAAAGCCAACAACAACACCTGCACTTGCGTAAATTCAAACAGATCGACCCCACGTACAACGTGGGTGATCCCTTGGTTAAAGTCGTCAAGCGCCGAAGCCAGAAAATAGGCGGCGGTTTGAATGTCTTTTCGCCCGATCACAATATCGCCGACGGTCTCGATTAGGGCTGCCTTATCAACGGTATGAACGCCTTTTTTCAAGGGCCCCAGTTCAGTGAACGACAGGTTTGCGTCTGCTAAGGCGTCACAAGCGCGGTCCATATGTAAACGCAACGCGTCAGACGGGCCACGATCGGTCATGCTGCGGTGTTTGCAGGTCTGGGGATAGATCGGATGCGGCACCCCTTCTTGCGGGGCGGCCAAAGCGGCGGCAATGTCCTTGCGACTGCACCGGCACGGATAGGTCAGACCCTGCGCAACCAACTGCTCAACACTATGATTATACGTGTCAAAATGGTCTGACTGCATCAGGGGTGGCGCGTCCCATGTGATTCCAAGCCACATCAGATCGTCGATCACCTGCTCGGTATATTCGAGCTTTGATCGCTCCAGATCGGTATCTTCGAACCGTAACAAAAACTGTCCACTCGCCGCACGGGCCATGTCATGTGCCAGAAGCGCAGAATAGGCATGCCCCAGATGCAGCGGCCCCGTGGGGGACGGCGCAAATCGGGTGACAAAACTCACGCGGGGACGGACGCGCCGTTCAGCCAAGCCTGCCAGTCTTCCTTGGCGCGGTCGGTATAGGCTTTGTAGCGGTCCTTTCGGCCACGGCGGCCTGATTTCAGCCCCTCAACCGGGGGGAACAGCCCGAAATTCACGTTCATTGGCTGAAATGTCTTGGCCTCGGCCCCGCCCGTGATGTGCGTGATCAATGCGCCCGTCGCCGTTGTTGGCGGAGGCGGTGTGGCAGCTTCGCCTCTGATCTCGGCCACGGCCAAGCGACCGGCAAGCAGACCCATGGCCGCGCTCTCAACATACCCTTCAACGCCGGTGATCTGGCCCGCAAACCGGATGTTGGGCTGGCTGCGCAGGCGCATCTGATCGTCGAGCAACGTCGGAGAGTTCAGGAACGTATTGCGATGAATGCCGCCAAGCCGCGCAAACGACGCGTTTTCAAGGCCGGGAATCATCCGCAACACCTCGGTCTGGGCACCATATTTCATCTTGGTCTGGAAGCCGACGATGTTATAAAGTGTGCCCAACTTGTTGTCGCGGCGCAGCTGCACCACGGCATAGGGCTTGTTTTCGGGGTCATTAGCATTGGTCAGACCGACAGGTTTCATCGGACCAAACCGCAATGTTTCGCGCCCGCGTTCGGCCATTACCTCGATCGGCAGGCAGCCATCGAAATATCCAGCGGTTTCACCTTCTTTGAATTCAGTCTTATCCGCAGCCAGCAGGGCGTCGATGAACGCCTCATAAGTGGCTTTATCCATCGGGCAATTCAGATAGGCGGTCCGCTCTTCTTCGGTTTCGCCTTTGTCATATCGCGATTGCATCCACGCTTTGCTCATGTCGATGCTGTCGTGATAAATGATCGGCGCGATGGCGTCGAAAAATGCAAGCGCTTCAGCTCCAGTTTCGGCGGCAATCGCCTGCGCTAAGTTGCCCGATGTCAGCGGACCTGTGGCAATAATCCAATGGCCGTCGCGGGGCAGTTCGGTAATTTCGCCATATTCAACAGTGATATTGGGGTGGGCCATCAAGGCGTCGGTGACCGACTGCGCAAAAGGATCACGGTCCACGGCCAAAGCACCACCGGCAGGCAAGCGGTGCTTTTGTGCGATTGCCATAATCAGCCCATCGGCCGCGCGCATTTCCCAATGCAGCAGGCCAACGGCGTTTTGCTCACTATCGTCCGATCGGAACGAATTCGAGCAGACCATTTCGCCCAACAAACCCGTCTGGTGCGCAAATGTACCGATTTTCGGGCGCATTTCATGCAGAACGACCTGAACGCCAGCGTTTGCGGCCTGCCAAGCGGCCTCTGATCCGGCCATTCCGCCGCCGATAATATGAAGTGTTTGTGTCATACCAGCGATGTAGGGCAGGGGCCGTGCCTATGCAACACAAACGGCGCGAAAACCCTGCGGCATACGGTTCTGGGAATATCCGGGGAGAGTGTGATTTTTGGGGTCGCCGCTGCGGGAATGGTCGGCCGGTGAGAGACTGGCCTGGAGGGACCTTCCGCCGGCGGCGACCCAAAATCATCAAGGCATTTGCCTTGTCTTATTAATGCCCCAATTATGCCTGAATTGGAAGATATATATTTTGAACAATCAAAGTTAATCTGGAAACAATCGGTGGAATCACTGTTGCCAGGTCGGATCCCGCTTTTCCAGAAAGGCGTTTATGCCTTCCTCGGTGTCGCGGTGCAGCATATTTTCAACCATCACACTTCCCGTATAGGCATAGGCCTGATCGACGGGCATTTGCAGCTGGTTATAGAACGCTTGTTTACCGATCTTGACCGCCACGCCTAGCTTTGCGGCAATCTGGTCAGACAGCGCCCGCGTCTCATTTGCCAGATCGTGCTCTGCGACCACACGGTTGACCAGCCCCAACTCCCGCGCGCGGGAGGCATCAATGAAATCGCCAGTCGTCAGCATCTCAAACGCGTGTTTGCGGGGGATGTTGCGGCTAAGTGCGACCATCGGCGTTGAACAGAACAGCCCGATATTGACCCCATTCACCCCAAAGCGTGTGCCTTCGGCGGCGACGGCCATGTCACAGGTGGCGACCAACTGACACCCGGCCGCCGTGGCAATCCCGTGAACCTGTGCGATCACCGGCTGCGGCATTGATTGGATTCGCGCCATAACGCGGCTGCACCGTTCGAACAGATCTTTAAACCCTGCCGCACCGCCGTCTTTGGCCTGCCGCAAAGCAGTCATCTGCTTTAGGTCATGGCCTGCGCAAAACGCCTTGCCACGACCGGCAAGGGTAACGACGCGCACCGATCGGGTTTCGGCGATCTCATCCAATGTAGATTGCAACGCGGCCAGCATTTCGTCCGAGAGGGCATTCAGCCGCTCGGGCGCATTCATGGTTAACCGAACTACCGCACCGTCACTTTCGACTTCTAGGATTGTCATCTTGCCCTCCTGTTCAATTTGCCAGAGCGTACCCGCGACATAAGAAGGAAAACAAGTATGCCGATTATGATGGATGCCGACGCGTTGGCCGTATTCATGAAAGATGTGTTCAAGCAGGTCGCGGATGACTTCGGGATCGACCATGTAAGCGAAACGGATCTGACAACACGGTTATTGGTTGATAACCGCCATTTGCGCCCCGGTGGGACAGTGTCCGGGCCATCGATCTTTGCGCTGGCCGATGTCAGTGCCTACCTGATGACCTTGGCGCGGATCGGGCCAAAGGCCCTAGCCGTCACAACAAACTGTTCAATTGATTTTATGCGCAAGCCCGAGGCCGGCGTCGACCTGATCGCCAAAACGCGCCTGTTAAAGCTTGGCAAGCTGCTATCGGTTTGCGACGTATTGGTCTATTCGGAAGGCATGGAACAGCCAGTCGCACGGGCATCGCTGACCTATGCAATTCCGCCGAAATAAGCGTACTAATATTGAACTGGTACAATCTAAAAAATGGGCCGGTATATACCGGCCCAAGTGAAGAGGTCTGGTCGACGCCACAGGGACGTTACGCCTTCCAGAACACCCGAATAGACTCATCATGGGCCTGTTGGGATGTCAGTCCTACATCGTCCAGCTGCCATGGCTCTAGCTGAGAAAGTGCCTGGCGGGTCCGGCGACGTGTCGTCATCTTCGTAACACAAACCGCAAACTTTACTGCAATAACAGCCAGAACAGGCGTTCCGCGCTGGTTCAGGATGGCCACTGATTCAGTGGAGAGGGTAAGGGTCTGTGTCATGAGAATCTCCTTAATATCTATATTGTATTGACACAATTATGAATGTACCGTATGAAAATGGTACAAAATGCCGTACGACTTGAAAAGGGAAACATTGTAATGGGTACAATTTGGCAGCCATCACTGGATCACGGGCAGGGGCCCAAGTACAAGGCTGTCATTGCAACCATTCGAAATGGCATAGAAATTGGTGCCCTGAAAAAGGGCGATAAACTGCCCCCCGTGCGCGATCTGGCATGGACCCTGCAGATCACCCCCGGCACGGTGGCGCGCGCCTATACGATGTTGACCGAAAGCGGCACCTTATCGGCAGAGGTCGGACGCGGCACCTTTGTAGCGTCAAGATTACCCGCGGCCGATCCAGAAGGCCCGATTGAAATTGATGTGATCGCCCACCAATCGCAAAAGCTTGATGATCATTTCAACGTCAACATGTTTTCCCTGCACTTGCCGTCTGCAGGGCAGGCCAGCCTGATACGGAAGTTGCTGGTCGAAGTTGCCCAAGATCCGCCGTCAGGCATGATGCATTATCCGAGCCGCATCGGTGCCCAACCCGCCCGCGAAGCCGTGGTGCGTTGGCTGACCGGCACGCCCCTGGGCGCATTTGACCAAAGCGATGTTGTGTTGTCACATGGCGGGCAAAATGCGCTGATGCTGGTGTTTCAGGCGATCTTGCAAGGCCGAAGACCTGCGATCTTGATAGAGGAATTAGCCTATCCCGGCTTTCGCCGCGCGGCAGAACTATTGCGGGCGGATGTGATTCCCATTGCTATGGATGCAGACGGTGTCATCCCCGAAGCACTGGAAGAAGCCGCCCGTAACCATGATGCGCAGATCTTTTGCACCTCGCCCGAAGTGCACAACCCGACAGGTGCCTTTACGCCCGTCGCTCGCCGCGAAGAACTGGTGCGGGTGGCGCGCAAATACGACATGCAGATCGTCGAGGATGATTGCTACCGCATGCGTGTAGAACGCGCGCCGACCTATCGCTTACTGGCACCCGAGCGTGGTTGGTACATCTCGTCGCTCGCAAAAATCTTGACCCCAGCCTTGCGGATCGGTTTTGCCATCGCCCCCGAAGGGCGCACGCCGGATCTGCGACGCGTGGCCGAATACAACTGCTTTGGTCTGGCGACGCCGTTGATTGATCTATGCGCAAAACTGCTGACCCATCCTGATGTTGATACGATGGCCGAAAGCACCCGCCAAGGGTTTAACGTCTATGTACAAAGTGCGGTAAATATACTGGGCGGCTATGATGTGACATGGCGTGCGAACGTGCCTTATCTTTGGCTGCGCTTGCCCGTCGGATGGCGTGCAGGGGCATTTTGCCAAGCCGCCGAAGCCCAAGGCGTGCAAATTAGATCGGCCGAGGAATTCGTCAGCCGCGACGCCCGCGCACCCCATGCCGTCCGCCTGGCCGTAAATGCCGGCGTATCGCTGGAAAGCTATGAAGCCGCGATAATGCGGCTGCGACACCTGCTGGACAACCCGCCAGAGCAGTTGAGCGTGTGATTTTGTGGGGTATTATTATACCTAATTTCTAACTATTTGTTTTAGTTGTATTAATTAGGGAAAGTGGTGCTTGACGCGACTTGGCCGGTGTTTATAACCCAGCCATCAGATAGCGGGGTTCGCGTTTCGGGCCCCTTCACCACATTTACGGGAATTCCCTCCATGAAAACCTTTTCTGCAACACCGGCAGATATCGACAAGAAATGGATCATCGTCGACGCTGAAGGCGTTGTCCTTGGCCGTCTTGCATCGATCATTGCCATGCGTCTGCGCGGCAAGCACAAGCCGTCCTTCACCCCTCACATGGATTGCGGCGACAACGTCATCGTGATCAATGCCGAGAAAATCCAGATGACCGGCAAAAAGCGGGACGAAAAGTTCTACTGGCACACCGGCCACCCTGGCGGAATCAAAGAGCGCACCAAAGAACAGATCCTCGAGGGTGCACACCCCGAGCGTATCGTGACCATGGCCGTCAAGCGTATGTTGCCTGGCAACCGCCTGAGCCGTCAGATCATGACAAACCTGCGCGTTTATGCTGGTTCCGAACACCCCCACGAGGCGCAAAGCCCCGAGGTTCTGGACGTGAAATCCATGAACCCTAAAAACACGCGGAGTGCATAAGCATGGCTGATGAAATCAAAACACTCGAAGGCCTCGAAGCGGCTGTAACCGAGAACATCGGTGGCGTACAAGGCACCGAAGTTGAGTTGACCCCACGCGAGCCCGTCCGTGACGCGCTTGGCCGTGCCTATGCAACCGGCAAGCGTAAAGATGCGGTTGCCCGCGTCTGGATCAAGCCCGGTTCCGGCAAGGTTATCGTGAACGGCAAGCCGCAGAACGAATATTTTGCACGCCCCGTTTTGCAGATGATCCTGGCACAGCCTTTCACCATCACAGGCACCGACGGTCAGTTTGACGTTGTCGCAACTGTAAAGGGTGGCGGTCTGTCCGGTCAGGCCGGCGCGGTAAAGCACGGTGTTTCCAAAGCACTGCAGCTTTATGATCCCTCCTTACGCGGCGCGCTGAAAGCGGCAGGCTTCCTGACCCGTGACAGCCGTGTTGTTGAACGTAAGAAATACGGTAAGGCCAAAGCGCGTAAGAGCTTCCAGTTCTCCAAGCGCTAAGTTCTATCACCAGACAATTTGGAATAGGCCGCTCCTTTTGGGGGCGGCCTTTTTCGTTGTGTACCCATCTCCAGTCGGGAGTTCGCGGCGGGTCGACCCTTTGGGGAGAGTTTATTTGGCAAAATGAAACGGGCGGGGTGGTTTTGTTTTGCGGGCCCGGTGCTTAGATTGGGTGAAAGTTTAGAGGAGACACCGCCATGCGCTATTCTGTTTTGGATCTTTCGCCCGTCCCTGAAGGGTCGGATGCACGCCAAGCCATTGCAAATACTATTGATCTGGCGAAGCGGGCCGAGGCTGCGGGTTATCACCGCTATTGGATGGCTGAGCATCACAACATGCCGGGGATCGCATCGGCGGCAACGTCCGTGTTGATCGGTCATGTTGCAGATCACACATCATCAATCCGTGTGGGCGCAGGGGGGATCATGTTGCCCAACCACGCGCCGCTCGCCATTGCAGAGCAGTTCGGCACCTTGGCCACGATCCACGGCGACAGGATTGATCTTGGGTTGGGACGCGCGCCCGGCGGGGATCAGGCCGTCTATCATGCGCTGCGGCGTGGGATGCAGGGTGGTGACCGGTTTCCCGACGATGTGGCAGAATTGATGGGCTATCTTGACGAGGCCCAGCCAAATGCGCCGGTAAAGGCACATCCGGGGCAGGGAACACATGTGCCGGTCTGGATTTTGGGATCTTCGCTTTATGGGGCGCAACTGGCGGCGCATTTTGGGCTGCCCTACGCCTTTGCATCGCATTTTGCGCCCGATGCGTTAGAGGATGCGGTCGCGATCTATCGTCGCGATTTTAAACCGTCTGCCCAGTGGGCGCGGCCGCATTTCATGCTGGCCGCAAATGTGTTTGCAGCTGATACTGATGAAGAGGGAGCCTATTTGCGGACTTCAATGCAGCAGGCGTTTGTGCGGTTGCGTACCGGACGGCCCGGAAAATTGCCGCGCCCTGTCGATGATATCGATACCGAAGTCGGCACTCAGATGCGGCAGGCGGTTGATCAGGCCTTGCGTGTCACTGCAGTTGGTAGCCCCGACAGCGTTCGGGCGCAGCTTTCCGCCTTGATCGAGCGGTACCAACCGGACGAGATGATCCTGACGGGGCAAATCCATGATCACACCGCGCGGGTAAAATCATTCGAGATTGCAGCCGAGGTGTTAGCGGACCTGACGGGGCGCGTCGCAGCGTAAGCGCGGCTTAGCTGTCGGGGTCAACCAGCCCTAGTCCGCGCAGGTAAATACCGATGCCGCTTTCCAGCAGTTCGTCAGCCGGAAAGGGCGACGCCCGCCCCGGAGAATTACGCGCGAACAGTTCCACCACGCCATGGCTAAGCGCCCAGATATGCGCCGAAAACATCGATGCCGGCGGGCGTTTCTCGGCCGGGATATGTTGGCTAAGGTCGCTTGCGGCCTGTTCAAGCACGTTGTTTGCGCGATTGGCCGCTGCAGCAAGATCAGGAGTTCGATTGACGGAAATACCGCTTTCGAACATGGCGATATAATGGCCGGGATTCGCGCGGGCAAAAGCCAGATAGGCGCGGCTGGTCGCCTCGAATGCCTTGAGGGCAGAGGGCTGGCCGGAGTTATAAGCCGCATCCATCAAGTCCGCAAAAATTACATAACCCTGAAGCGCCCCTTCGGCGATCAGGTCTTCGCGGCCCTCAAAGTGCCGGTAAACGGCTGCGGGGGTAACGCCAGCTTGCTTTGCGGCCTCTGACAGGGTGAAGCCTGTGGGGCCGCGCACTTCGATCAGCTCAAGCGCTGCATCAATCAGTGCCTGACGCAGGTTGCCATGATGATAGCCTTGCTTAGGCATCCCAGATGTCCGGCGTGCCGCAAATTCGGTCGTCAATCGGGCCAATCGCACGTGCGTCTTTATGGGCGTAGTCAAACGCATGCAACACGGTGCGGATCGCCTCCAAACGGGCGCGGCGTTTGTCGTCGGACCGGATCACCGTCCAAGGGGCGGTTTTGGTGTGGGTGCGCTCCAATGTTTCGCTGATCGCCGCGCTATAGGCATCCCATTTGGCAAGACCTTTGACGTCGATCATGCTGAGTTTCCATTGCTTGAGCGGATCGCTTTCGCGCGCAAGCATCCGGCGCATTTGTTCAGCGCGCCCGACGTTCAACCAAAATTTAAAAAAGTGGATGCCATCATCGACGATCATTTCTTCGAAAGGCACCACTTGGTCAAAGAAATGTTCGCGCTGCGCGTCGGTGCAAAAACCGAAGACCGGCTCTACAACCCCGCGGTTGTACCATGACCGGTCAAAAAACGCTAAATTCCCTGCGGATGGCAAGTGCCTGATATAGCGCTGAAAGTACCATTGACCCATTTCGGTCTCTGTTGGTTTTGCCAAGGCGATCACGTGGGCGTCGCGTGGGTTCAGGTTTTCGCGGAAGCGCCCGATTGTGCCGCCTTTTCCAGCGGCATCGCGCCCTTCGAAAACCATCGCGATCCGTGTGCCCGTTTCCCTTGCCCAAGCCTGCAGTTTGACCAGTTCAATCTGCAAACGTGCCATTTCCTTGTCATAGTGTTTGCCACTCATGCGCTCAGAATGGGGATAGCTTTCGCCCAAGATGTCGTCCTTTTCCGCGCGCTTAATCGCTTTGCGGATGGGATCGGGGGCTTCGTTTTTGTAATAGGCGCTTATTGCACCGTCAAAGGGCAGGTCCATGGGGGCCTCCTGATTTTATCGTTACATTACTATGAAGCGTTCCAGCCGCTAGCGCAAACCCGCACGCGTCGCAGCGCGGTCAATCGCGTCACATACTGCATTGGGTTCAACATGTTGGGGCATATGGCCAATGCCGGGCAGGGTGGTGAGATTGCCATTTGGCAGTTGCGTCATCAAAACCAACGCATGAATATCCATCGGCACGATCGTGTCGGCCGTTCCATGGACTATCTCGACGGGCATGGTCAGGGTGCCGTATCGTGGGACCATTTCCCTGATGTGAGGCAATAGTGTATTCACTTGCTGGGCATTGGCGCGCATTGAGGCCCGGCGCAGAGCCAGATCGCTACCGATTTGACGGGCATAGTTTTCCGGACTTGGCTGCGGCGCAAATATACTGGCGACGCTGGATTGCACAAAGGACTCGGGCAGAAACGCGCTAATGATCGGGATCACCAGGCCACTGCCTATGGTCGAACCGGTAAGTTGATATTGCCAGCCAAGACGACCGGGCCACACCCCCGACACAGCAGACACGAGGACCAGCGCGGCTGTTTGTTCGGGCCGTAACAACCCCCACGCCAAAGCGACAGCACCGCCATATGAGTGCCCCAAGACAATCGGATTGCTGACCCTCAGTTGATCCGCCGCTTTTTGCAGCAGAGCTGCTTGTTCGGCAGGCGAGGCGGCGCTTTTGTTCCATGCCCCTGCGTTTCGGGGCAATGCGTCGGTACTGCCAAGGCCGGGACGGTCGAACAGAATTACGCGGTAGCGGGTCGCCAATGTTTCCACCATACCAAAGGTAAAATCACGCAGGTTGCCGGATGCGCCGTGGATCAAGACCAGATCAGGCCCTTCACCCTGCACCAAGGCATGAACCTTGGTGCCATCTACATCCAGCAGCTCACCAATTGGCGGGAATTCAGTATTCGCTTTAACCTCGCGTTGATATGCGCGCCACTGCACAAGGGCTGTCAGTGCGGCAAGTGTCAAAACTGAGGAGAGCAGCATTTCTATGACCCTATTTCATCCAAATCAAACGGGGTAGATTGGTAAATTTCGTTTATCCAGTTACCGTAGAGCAGATGCGCATGGCTGCGCCAGCGGTTCAACGGGACCTTGGACGGATCGTCGTCGGGGTAGTAATTGCACGGCACATTGATCGGGGTGCCAGCCGCTACGTCGCGGTCATATTCATCTTTCAACGTGTCGCGGTCATATTCAAGGTGATTAAAAATATACAGCGCACGGTGCGCCGCGTCTTCGACCAGACAGGGGCCAACTTCGGTACTGCCTAAAAGAGTGCTGAGACCCGGGACGCTGTCGACCTCGGATGCGCGCATTTCGGTCCAGCGGCTGACCGGCACCACCAGATCATCAGAGAACCCGCGCAGATAAGGCGAGGACGGCGTAAGATTGGCATGCCTAAAACAGCCGAACGCCTTGTGATCCAACAGATGTTTTTTTACGCCGTGAAAATGGTTGATCATCGCCATACCACCCCAGCACACGCCAAAGGTCGAATGCACGTTGGTTTGCGTCCAATCCATCACGCGGGTCAGTTCTTCCCAATAGGTGACATCGCCGAAATCCATATGTTCGATCGGGGCACCGGTGATGATTAGCCCGTCAAATTTTTCATCCCACACTTCGGACACAGGGCGATAGAAGCTTTCCAGATGATCGGCCGCCGTGTTGCGCGATTGATGGTCAGACATCCGCAAAAGGCTAAATTCGATCTGCAATGGCGTGGCACCGATCAGACGCGCAAACTGGTTCTCGGTCTGGATTTTTTTCGGCATCAGGTTCAGCAATGCGATGCGAAGTGGGCGAATATCCTGCGTGGCGGCCTGACTTTCATCAAGCACCATAACACCTTCGCGCGTTAGCACATCATAGGCGGGCAGGTCCGAGGGGAGCTTGATTGGCATGGGTATTTTCCAACTTGAAACAGACGATTAGATAGGGTGTGCGGGCAAGCCTGCCAAGGGCTAGTGTTCCATCACTCCTGCAATCAATTCGACAAAATCATCTTCGCATGTCAGGGCGGCCACTTGATCGGCCGTGACCGTCACCCCCCAACGGGCCATTGCCTCGTAACGCGGTTGGCGGTGGGCAAGCGCCCGGGCATAGGTCCAGCGGATAAAGGCATCAGGATCAACTTCATCCTCTTTGCATTTGTTTTCATTTAGATATTCGGCCCAGACACGTGCCAAAAACTCCGGCTGATAGGCCATTGGCTTCGGGGCGCGGTCAAAGCGGCGGATCAATTCCTGCGTATGGGCATCGTCGCCCTTGATCCAGATCAGCAGGCATTCTTCGGACAGGGCTGTCATCAGCGGGTCATGATCATCCTCAGGATCAATCCATTCGCAAATCGACCCGCCTGTGTCACAGATGAAATGCGGATAATCATACAGGACCTTGCCCCGCTCTGCGAAATGGGGCGTGTCATACAAGGCCGCCAGTTCTGCCTGTTTAAAGGCCTCTTGGCGCTTTGCATATTCCGCCATCGGCAGCCCGCCTTTGGCCGGATCACCCGGTTTTCCAAGCCATGTGGCGACGGGGGACAGGTTATCAAAGGTGATGTTTGACCCAATATAGATGCTGTCGCTAAGCAGCAGATCACGCAAGAACGGCACCTTCATCGCCTCGGCCTTAGCGTTGTCGGTGATGGTTTCGCCCAAGTACCGGGTGCCGATGCGGTAATCGATGGAATAGTGGAACCAGTCGCCGTTGCTGCGCAACAGATGCGACAAATGGGTTTTGCCAAGGCCCGACATGGCAAAAACCAGCACCTTTTTACGCGGTGCCGCGCGCCATGCATCAGCGGAAGGGTAAAGCATCGGTATCGTCCTTGGATCTGGCCGTTTTGCTATATATATCAAATACCTTGCTGCTAGACTAGCCACCTGATTGGCCCCACAACGCAAAAGCCCACCGCAAGTCTACGACAGGCCGGTTCTAGGCAAAATCAGCGTCATTTGGTATTTCAAGCTATCTTCGCCCCAACCGGCCCGACAACCAGCGTGTTTTGCGGGGAACTGGTCTGAAATCCAAGTTTCAGGCTATCCGATGTCCTAATCCGTGCGCTGCTTCCTAAATCGACGCCAACGTCTTGCTTGGACCGGTCGCAGCGACGTGGACCTCGTGCCACCTAGCACGTCAATTCGGTTGAGTGCGTTTGTGCGTTTCAACCCATAGGTTGATGTAATTGCCCGCAAAAATAACACCTGCCCCGACAAAGACCCAAACATCCAGAGCCTCGGCATAGACCAACATCCCGATGATCGCGATGACGGGCAGGCGGATAAAATCAATCGGTACAACCACCGTCGCCGGGGCAATTGACAGGGCGTTCGTCAGACAATAATGCGCGACTAGACCTGCAATGCCGATCAACAGCAAAAGCGGGCCATGGGTCATGTCCGGTAGGGCAATGTCGCGGTCATATCCAGCCATAACAAGACCAAAGATCAATTGCGTAACCGTTAGGTAGAACAGGATCGTGGTGATGGTTTGGGTACGCGTCAGCCGTTTCGTCAGCATGATCGTAAAGGCAAAGAAAACCGCTGAGGAAGCAGCTGTAATAACGCCTGCATTGATCCCCTCGACCGTTGGACGCGCGACAATCAGAATGCCCACAAACCCCATCACGGCAGCCAAGGCTCGAATTTTTGTCAGCTTTTCCCCCAAGATCAGCGGGGATAGCACGATCACCCACAAAGGTGACGTGAATTCGAGCGCGAAAACCTGTGCGAGTGGAATGACCGTGACCGCATAGAACCATAGGTTCTGGCCGGTGAAATGCGCAAGATTGCGCCCGATCTGAAGGCCCAGATTACGTGTGTTGATTTGTCGCCACGCCCCTGTTGCAAAGGCCAACGTTAAAACCACCAAGACGCCGACCGCCGACCGGTACATCATGATCTCGAACGTATCGTAGATACCCGATAATTCGCGCCCCGCGACGGCCATCGCAGAGAATGAACTGATCGCCCCAATCATCCAAAGCGCTGCCTTGAACGTTGGGGTCAACGGTTACTTTCCAAATGGTAAAGAATCCTCGCCGAAGGCAAGGAACCTTTTTTAGTTATCATTCCCATTCAATCGTGCCGGGAGGTTTCGATGTGATGTCATAGGTCACCCGATTGATGCCTGGCACCTCGTTAATGATGCGCGTTGCGGTCTCACCCAGAAAATCATGTGTGAAGGGGTAATAATCCGCCGTCATGCCATCCACGGATGTGACCGCGCGCAAGGCGCAGGCGAAATCATAGGTGCGCCCGTCGCCCATTACGCCAACCGTGCGGACCGGCAAAACTGCCACGAACGCCTGCCAGATTTCGTCATACAGCCCATGCTTACGGATCTGGTCGATGTAAACGGCGTCCGCCTCGCGCAGGATGCCAAGTTTCTCGCGGGTGATCTCGCCCGGACAGCGGATGGCCAGACCGGGCCCCGGAAAGGGGTGACGCCCGATAAAGCTGGTAGGCAGACCCAGTTCACGACCCAATGCGCGAACTTCGTCTTTGAACAATTCACGCAGCGGCTCGACCAGTTTCAGCCCCATCTTTTCAGGTAACCCGCCAACATTGTGGTGGGATTTGATGGTCACGGATGGACCGCCAGAAAAGGATACGGATTCGATCACATCTGGGTAAAGCGTCCCTTGGGCAAGAAACTTGGCGTCGCCGACGGCGGTCGCGTGTTTCTGAAACACATCAATGAACAATCTGCCGATGATTTTGCGCTTGGTTTCCGGGTCGGACACGCCGTCAAGTTCGCCCAGAAACAGTTCCTGTTCGTCTGCATGGATCAACGGCATGTTATAGTTGTCGCGGAACATCTTCACGACCTCTTCGGCCTCGCCCTTGCGCAGCAGACCGTGATCGACAAAGACGCATGTCAGCTGGTCGCCGATCGCTTCGTGGATCAGCACCGCAGCAACGGACGAATCAACACCGCCTGACAGCCCGCAGATCACTTTGGCGTCGCCCACCTGTTCGCGGATCGCGGCAATGGCTTCCTCGCGATAGGCGCGCATGGTCCAGTCGCCTTTGAACCCTGCCAGCTTGACAAAGTTCTCATAAAGCTTCGCACCATTCGGGGTGTGGTGAACCTCGGGGTGGAATTGAACAGCGTAAAAGTGACGGGATGCATCTGCCGTAATCGCGAAAGGCGCGTTCGGCGATGTCCCAAACACTTCAAAACCCGGCGCGATGGCACTGACGTGATCGCCATGGCTCATCCAGACTTGTTCGCGGTCAGTTTCAAACCACCCGTCCAGCAGATCCAGCCGCGCCAGTGATGGCGTGACAAAGGCGCGCCCGAATTCCGCAGTGCCGTGGCCGCGTTCCACCTTGCCGCCCAAGCAATGCATCATCACTTGCTGGCCATAGCAGATGCCCAATATCGGCACGCCCAGTTTGAATACCGATTGTGGCGGCATTGGTGCACCTTCGGCAAAAACCGAAGACGGCCCACCGGACAAGATCACCGCTTTGGGATCAAAGTCCTTGAGGAAGGCGTCATCAACCGTATTGAACGGATGAATTTCGCAAAACACATTAAGTTCACGCAAACGGCGGGCGATCAGCTGGGTGACCTGGCTGCCGAAGTCGATGATGAGAAGGCGGTCATGGGAGATATCTGTCATGCAGACTGATTATGGGCGGATCGCGCGCGTGGCAAGAGAGGACTGGCGGCCAACCCCCAGACCCCTTGGATATTTTAAGCCAGAGAAGGGGAGAGAAGCGGACAATGTCGGTTTTTGACGCCTAAGGCCGTTATCCGCGTTAATCCACATCAGGGAATGGGGTAGCTAAGCGGCAGGTTTGGCGAAAAGGGAAATAATATGGCGGAATCAGCAAGACGTGGGCGTGGCGGCGGTGGAGCAGCACGGCGGGCGGAGCGGTCGGCCGTATCCTTTGAAACCGCAAAGTATATCGAGCGCAATATCCCGAACTTCGAGATACTGAACGAAGAATCGCTGCAGATTATCGAGCGGAACGCGGATATTATTCTGGAAGAAATTGGCGTCAATTTCCCTGACAATCCCGAAGCGTTGGAGCTTTGGCGTGCCGCGGGGGCCAACGTGACCGGCGACCGTGTGCGTATCCCGCGCGGGTTGGCACGCGAATTGTGCAAGACGGCCCCATCCGAATACACCCAGCATGCCCGCAACCCCGAGCGCAATGTCGTGATCGGGGGCCGCAATCTCGTGTTGGCACCCGTTTATGGCCCCCCCTTTGTGCGCGACGCCGCCGGCGGCCGCCGCTATGCGACGATGGATGATTTCAACAAGTTCGTGAAGCTGGGCTATATGTCCAAGTGGTTGCACCATTCGGGCGGCACCGTCTGCGAGCCGACGGATGTGCCTGTGAACAAGCGCCATCTGGACATGCTGCACGCCCACATGACCCTAAGCGACAAGCCCTTTATGGGATCCGTGACCGAACCGAGCCGTGCGCAGGATTCGGTTGATATGTGCAACATCCTGTTTGGTGCCGATTTCGTGCAGCAAAACACGGTGATGACATCGCTGATTAATATCAACTCGCCCATGACGTTTGACGATGTGATGATGGGCGCGCTGAAGGTGTTTGCAGAAAACAATCAGGCCGCAATTATTTCGCCCTTCATCGTGGGCGGTGCGATGGCACCGGTTTCCGTGGCCGGTACCTTGACGCAAGTCTTGGCCGAAGTGATGGCGGGCATCGCCTATAGCCAGTTGATCCGCAAAGGTGCGCCAGTCATCTTTGGTGCGTTTGTGACGTCGATCGATATGAATTCGGGCGCACCCACATTCGGCACGCCAGAGGCGGCGCATATTACCTATGGGGCAGGACAATTGGCGCGGCGGATGAAATTGCCGTTCCGGTCTGCCGGGTCGTTCTGTGGGTCAAAACTGCCTGACGCGCAGGCGGCGTACGAGACTTCTAACAGCCTGAATATGGGTCTACTGTCAGGTGTGAACTTTATGCTGCACGCCTGCGGATGGCTTGAGGGCGGACTTGTCAGTTCATTCGAAAAATTCGTAATGGATGCCGACCAGCTGGGCACCTTGCATCATCTGGCCCGCGGCATCGAGATCGACGAGAATGCCCAGGCCATGGACGCGATCCGCGAAGTGGGGCCCGGTGGCCACTACCTTGGTTGCGCGCATACCCAAGCTAACTTTAAGCAGGCGTTCTGGAAATCCGATCTGCTTGATTATAAACCGTTCGAGACGTGGCAGGACGAAGGGTCGCGCGACACGCAAACCCTTGCATCGGCGCGTGTCGAAAAACTGTTAGGCGACTATGTTCAGCCCCCCATGGACCCCGCCACCCGCGAGGCATTGGATGCTTTTGTCGCTGAACGCAAAGCGGCGGAGCCGGACAGCTTTATGTAGTTTGATCTTGCGACGTCCGCAGCACGCGGGCTTCGCCAATCATAGCAATCACCACCTCGACATGGCGGACCAAGCAATAGCTTGCGTCCGCCATTTTTCTTTGTGCATTAAGTTCTGCTTCGATCTCGATCAGGTGCATCAACGCGGGTCCGCTGCGGGGCAGCACACTGCACCCTAGCAACCGGCGCAGGTGGCTTGTCCGCCGATAGCCTTCTGCGCCGATGCGGGCCGCGCGCATCAGCAGCGACGGGCGGTGCAGGGTGTTGAGCCGTGAGATGATATCTTGCATGTTTTCAAGTCCTTGAGGTTTCTGACGGCCCCGAAAGTAACGCCAGGGCCTGACAACCATCACACGAATTTTCCCTGCGTTGCGCGGCGTGCGCCCCGTCCGCACGGCCCGGTTACGACTGTTTACGAATTAGAAACAATCATGGCCCCACCAGAGCGATTTTAACAATCAGGTAACCAGTACATCTTTAGGTTGTGTGGGTAAAACTGTGGATAAATTAGCCGAATAGCGAAAAGGGACACTACGAATGACAGGCCTATCTGACACTCACATTTCAGCACTTCATGCAGCAGCTACAGAGATTCCGGGATGGGTGCCACGAGAGGCGCGTCACTATCTGTCGCATGTGGAAATGGGGCGCCCGATCCGCGAACTGGCACGATCTGCCAATTGCCATGCCTCAACCATTTTGCGCCAAATCCGCAAGCTTGAAACCCAGAGAGACGACCCCCTGATTGATGACGCTTTGGAAACACTGGGCCGCGTGAGCCGCAGTAAAACGCCGAAGAACATGGAAAGGCCAAAGATGACCCAGTTCGATGACCCCAAGATGCCAGATGATGAAACCCTGACATCCGAGGCGCGCCGAATTTTGCGCAGGTTGTGCGAAACCGGTGCCATGCTGGCCGTGGCCGCCGAGATGGAAAAGGCTGTGGTTGTGCGCGACGGGGCAGGCGGATCAAGCACCCGCACCGCCGTGGTCGACCGACCAATCGCACAAGCAATGGCGCTAAAGGGCTGGATCGCCACCAATACCAGCGGACGCATTACCCGCTATTTCATTACGGCGGCGGGTCGTACGGCCTTGGAGCAAATGTTGCAGCAGGAAAAACCTCATAGCCCACAAGGTTTTGCTGATGCGCAGTCGGAATTCACCTCTCAAGAAGGTGAGGGCGTAAACCAGAGCACATCGCGCCGCGCCCGATACACCCTTGCGGAAAGCCCGTTAGCGGCTTTAGCGCGTCGGCGTGAGAAGGACGGGTCGAATTTTTTGACAGACCGGTTGGTTCAGGCGGGGGAAAGGCTGCGGGAAGATTTTGAACTGGCGCAGATGGGCGAAAAGACAACACAAAACTGGGACAGGTTCCTGACGCCGGGTGGCGACGCCGCAGCGGGCAGCTTCACCGGCAGCGCCCCATCGGCGGCGCGGGCGCGGGTCAGTTCGGCATTGGCGGATCTGGGGCCAGGCCTGTCGGATGTAGTATTGCGCTGTTGCTGCTATCTGGAAGGGTTGGAGACGACCGAGAAACGGCTGGGCTGGTCGGCTCGTTCGGGCAAGATTGTTTTGAGGATAGCGCTGATGCGGCTGCGCAAACATTATGATGAAACATTGGGACCGGGCAGCGCCATGATCGGATGATCGATCGGCAAAACCACGGGGGATACGGCGCGGCGTTGGACCGCCGCGCCTTTGGCTTATTCAGCGGCGGTGGACTGCGCGATTTGGCCCAGCCCGACCCGGCGCAAGAACGCCTCGAGTTGCTGACGCGCTACATCAGCGGGGTCAACCGTGCCGCCCGCATCCGCAAATGTCATCTGCAAAACGGTGCCCTGATCGCCATTTCGCGCGTCGCGAGGGCGCCAATCGGCGTCAAGATGATCGGCCATGTGGATCTGATCAACGACCTTTCCATCGGCCACAAGACGGATCACCGGATGGATAAAGGCGTCCGGTTCTTTACCAAACACGTTGTTCTGGCGTTTCACATGCAGGGAATCACCACCAAAATCACCATATTCAAGGGAAACCTGCAAAAAGCTGCCCGTCGTGAAGGGGGCGTTTTTTGTCCATGACACAGGCATATCCTGATAGGTCTTGCCTGCCTGTGGTCCGTCCAACAAAATCACATCAGCCATAAAGCCGGGCTGCAGAAAAATCCCCGATGCTGTGCTGATCCGGTTGATGATTTTATCGCACAACTCGGGCTCTGACAGGGGGGTGGTGACGGTGGGATAATCCGTGCCCTGAACCCGCGCGGTGATCAATTCGGCCAGACTTTTTACATTGTGGCGAAAGCCGTGAATAAAGCCGGACATGGTTTTTTTGTAGTCACATGACTGCATAATCGTGCCCGCAAAGAACAAGCCTTTGACGTTCTCGCTTTCCCATTCGCCGGTCATGACAGGGAATTTATCGAAATGGCGCAAAGTGGGCTTGATGTCTTGTGCAAAAATCGAATTGTCGAACTGGAACCCGGTGCAGGCAATGACATGATCATAGGTCAACACGATCTCATGACCTTCAGCCGCTGTCATTTTAGCGCGCACGGTATAAACGCCATTTTCCTTTGTAATCTCGGTCGCCTTGGCATCGATCACCGCGTTTTGTGATTTCAGCTGATAGGTATCGAGGAAATTGTTGTTAACAGCCCGTAGGTTACCCACAAAATGGGTCTGCCACGCAAACTTAATGGGGTTAGGGCTCATCACGTGGATACTGGCCGCGTGTTCTAACAGCGAATCCGCTGTCTCAAACGCAGAGTTTCCTTTGCCCAGAATCAGCACTCGCTTATTCTCGTATAGCTCGGGGTTTGGATCAAATTCGGTATAGTTTGCGGCCAACTCAAATCCCTTGATGCCCGGGTCCCATGCTTGGCTGACGCCTGTCGCCACGATCACATTCGCCGCGCGGTGCGTGGACCCGTCGGCGCAGCTGATCAAGAACCCCGCATCCGATTTTTCGATCTTTTGAACATCGGCATTGCAAACGATATGATCTGCCAGCGGTTTGGCAAAGGTCTCTGCATAGCTGATAAAATCGTCCGCACTTGGAAAATACTTGCGGCTCCAGTCTTTGAACAGAATCCCTTCGTCGTTCAGCAGCGAATTCCAATCATGGCGCAGGCGCGTTTCAGGATTGCTTAGACCCGTATGCACCTTGTTGATCGAGATAAACTGACGGTGCCGCGGGAAGTTCCTTAGAAAGGCACTGATCTTGTCGGACCGTTCAAGAACTGTAAAAGAAAGTCCCTTTTTTGCAAAATAATAAGCGGCTTGAAGACCGGCTGGGCCAGAACCAATAATACAGACATCTTGGTTTTCGATCGGTGCAGACATAAACTTCCCTTTGCACGTAGTTATAAAATTGAGTGCAACCATAGAGAGATACCCGCGATAAGCGAATAAAAAATGCGGCTTTTACCAACGGGAGATCAATCTGTCTGCTTGCAGGGCGATCAGCCTAATTTAAGCCCTAGCCACGAAAAGCCGCCATGCGCGCAGCACCCCTTTCCTGTGGGGCATGAACCGACTACATTGCCCCCGAACCGACATACGGAGCCTGATGATGCGCGACCTTAAGATTCCCGAACAGCGCCACCCCGAAAAAGCAAATCGCCCGGACAACCCACAGCCGAAAAAACCTAGCTGGATTCGCGTCAAGGCACCCGGTGGCCAAGGTTATGCAGATACCGCCAAGATTATGCGTGAAAACAAGCTGGTAACGGTATGCGAGGAAGCAGGTTGCCCCAATGTGGGCGAATGCTGGTCGCAGGGCCACGCGACCATGATGATCATGGGCGAGGTTTGTACCCGTGCCTGCACCTTCTGTAATATCGCGACCGGCAAGCCGCCCGAAGCATTGGATGTATTCGAGCCGGGCCGCGTTGCCGATGCCGTTGCCAAACTGGGGCTTAACCACGTTGTTATCACATCCGTCGACCGCGACGATATTGAAGACGG
>RCMY010000574.1_pt1 | contig 34483 bp, 34 predicted proteins | sample 2041341 | NCBI WGS metagenome assembly RCMY01 (sample SAMN09708234, study PRJNA481090) | Marine sediment metagenome, whole genome shotgun sequencing project. | reverse complement strand
CCTATTTTTCTCAAAGTGTAAAGCTAAAAAGCACTAAAAAAATTGCTTTACCTAAAGAAAAAAGAAGGTTTAATTGGTTGAGCGTTGCAGCAATTGCTATTTTGTTCATAAGCATTTTTACGGTATATCAAAAAAACGTTAGCGAGAGAAAAGAGGCAATGCAGGCTTATGCCGATACACAACGGGCCTTACAAATGATTTCTTTTAACTTAAATAAAGGAAACAAAGCTGTCGCTCAGTTAGAAACCTATGAAAAAACACAAAATAAAATTTTTAAAACTAATAACATTAAATAAATAAGATCATGAAAATAAGTAAATTAATAATCGCAATAGCTCTAGTTGTAAGTCCCTTTATCACTTTTGCACAATCGCAATTTGACAAGTTTGAAGATATTGCAGGAGTTTCTTCGGTTATCGTAAATAAGAAAGCATTTTCGTTAATGACCAAGATTGGTGCCGATTCTGATCCGGAATATCTAAAATTAATTCAAAATATTGATAATTTAAAGGTTTTTGCCACAGAAATTCCAGCAGTAGCATCTCAAATGGAAGCAGAAGTAAAAAAATATTTACAGAGCGCCAATTTAGAAGAATTAATGCGTGTAAAAGATAATGGAAGCAACGTGAATATTTATGTTAGAGAAGGTAAAACTAATGATTATGTAAAAGAGCTTTTCATGTTTGTAAAAGATAGTGAAAAAAATGGGGAGACCGTAATTATTTCTTTAACAGGAAATATTGATTTAAAACAAATATCTAAATTGACTAAAGAAATGAATCTTCCGGGAGGAAAACATTTAGAAAAAGCTAGTCAGCAATAATCTAAAAACAAATGATCATGAAAAAAATGACTCGATTAATTGGATTTGTAAGTTTAAGCCTATTGCTTTTTACGGCTTGTAATAATAAGCAAAGCTTGCAAGAATATATTGTTGAGAATCAAGAAAATAGCAACTTTATTTCTATAGACATTTCTGCAAGTGTTTTGCAATTGAATGAAGATGCCTCTTTAGAAACAAAAGAAACCTTGAGCACGTTAAAAAAATTAAACCTAATCGCTTTTAAAATTAATGATGTAAATAAAAAAGAGTATACTTCTGAATTACAAAAGGTTAAAGCAATTCTTAAAAATGATAAATTTACAGAATTGGTTCGAATGAAACATCAAAATGCTAGTATTCAGGTAAAATATTTGGGTACAGAAGATGCGATTGACGAAATTATTTTATTTGCCTCAGAGCAATCCAAGGGTTTTGCAGTTGCTCGTATTTTGGGAAAGAATATGCAACCAGAAAAAATGATGAAGTTGGTTCAGAATATGGATCAAATGAAAAAGGATAATCCGGCATTTTCTCAAATTACAGGTTTACTTGGAGAAATGAAGTAATATTCACTTAATAAAATTCAATAGTATAGAAACCTGAGAAACTGATTCTCAGGTTTTTTATTTTTATAAGCACCAACTAATTGTAAAACAAGTAAAAATTGAATTAATAGTTAATTTTAAATTTTAATTTCCTTGTTTTTACTACATTTGCCGAACATTTTAAAAAAGGGAAAATACCTATTTTTCCAATAGATTATAAATAACAATGGAAGAAAAAAAATTTGATTTAAACTCTCTTATAGGTTTTGTTTTACTTGGAGCAATAATGCTCTATTATTTTTATACCAATCAGCCTACTCCTGAAGAGCTTGCAAAACAAAAAACGGAGCAAGTTCAAGACTCAATTCAAAAAGTACAACAATCAATTGTTAAAGATAGTTCTGTAGTTCCTATTCAGGAAGATATCATCGCTAACCCATCTGATTCTTTGACTTATGTCAATGCCCAAAATAAGTTGGGTGCTTTTGCTTACAGTGCAGGATTACCTTCCGCGAAAGCGCAAGAAACAGTTTTAGAAAATGAATTGGTGCAAATAAAGGTATCGAATCTTGGTGGCCAAATAACAGAGGTGCTTTTAAAAAATTACAAGACTTACGATAAACTGCCATTGTACTTGATAAAAGATCAAAACGCATCTTTTAATATATCATTCGCAACCCAAGACAATCGTAATTTACAAACAAAAGACTTGTTTTTTGAGCCAACTTTGACTAAAAATGGCAATAATCAAGTGCTTTCTATGAAATTGAAAGTTGCCTCTAACAAGTATTTGGAATATCGTTATGAGCTAAAACCGGATGATTATATGATGGATTTTGCCATTCAAAGTCAAGGAATGGAGAATGCGATAAATACATCGCAAAACATCAACTTAGATTGGGAGCTGAAAAGTTTAAGAACAGAGAAAAGTACGAAATACGAAAATCAATATACTGATTTACGTTATTTGCACAATGGTGATGAATTTGAATATATGAATGCCATGAGCGATGAAGATGAGGATACACCAGAAAATTTAAATTGGCTGGCATTTAAACAACAATTCTTTACTTCGGTTTTATTAACCGATGAGCCTTTTGAAAGTGCTATATTGACTTCGAAAAATTTAGTTGATGATTCTTTTATCGATACCGTTTTTACCAAAAAATTTCATGCATCTCTTCCTCTTCAAGCAAAGAACGGGGAATTGAATTATGCCATGAATATGTATTATGGTCCTGTAGATTATCATATTTTAAGAAAGTATGAAGGTAAAAGTCTTGACCGTATTGTTAGTTTAGGTTGGGGAATTTTTAGATGGATTAACAAATTTGTTTTTATTCCGGTATTTACTTTCTTGAGTTCGTTCATAGGTAGTTATGGTATTGTAATTATTTTAATGACTTTGGTGGTTCGAATAATAATGTCTCCGGTAGTTTATAAATCTTATTTATCTAGCGCAAAAATGAAAGTTTTACGTCCGGAAATGCAAGAAATAAACGACAAATTCAAAGGAAAAGAAAATGCAATGAAGCGTCAGCAAGAAACGATGGCAATACAGCGTAAGGCTGGCGTGAGTCCACTTTCGGGTTGTATTCCGGCACTGATTCAAATGCCTGTTTTCTTTGCCTTGTTTCGATTTTTTCCTTCTAATATTGATATTCGACAAAAAGGATTTTTGTGGGCGGATGATTTATCAGCCTATGATGAAATTTTAAAACTACCTTTTACCATTCCGTATTACGGTAATCATGTAAGTCTATTTCCAATATTAGCCTCTGTTGCTATATTTTTCTATATGCGAATGACACAAAGTCAACAAATGAATATGCAACAACCGCAACAGGAAGGTATGCCGGATATGGCAAAAATGATGAAAATGATGATGTGGTTGTCACCGATAATGATGTTGTTTTTCTTTAATACCTATTCAAGTAGTTTGAGTTTGTATTATTTTGTTTCAAACTTGCTAACTATTGGTATTATGTTGGTAATCAAGAATTATATTATTGATGAAGATAAAATTCATGCACAAATACAAGAGAACAAAAAGCGACCAGAAAAGAAAAAAAGCGCTTTTAGACAAAAGATCGATACTGCGATGAAACAGGCTCAAGATCAGCAAGAAAAACAAAAACGAGTTAAAAAGTAGATTTTTAAAGTTTAAGAAAAGCGAGATAAAATTCTCGCTTTTCTTTTTATATTGTTAAAAATACGTTATTTAAATATGGATATTTTAAGGTTTAGTTAATTTATTTAGTAAATTTGCTCTTAACTATGAAATCAATGATAATATAATGATTCCCTTTATATTTGACAAACACGCTTCCAGTTATACTTCTCGTTGGGTTATTTTATTAATTGACCTCTCATTGAGCTTACAATTATTTTTTATAGCTTATTTGATTCGTTTTAATTTTAGAATGAATTTTCAACAGCATGATTTTTTAACGCAGTTACCCTATGTTGCGTTAGTTTCTGTTATTAGTTTTTTAATCATTGGTTCTTATAAAGGAATTGTTCGACATACCGGAATAAAAGATGCCATTCAGGTGTTTTGGGCATCCGTAATGATAGCTGTTCTTTTATTTATAACAACGTTGTTATTTCGTCATTACAATTCATATACGGTTTATTCTATTCCGATTGGTATTATTGCGATTCACTTTTTATTAAATATTGTTGTTTTAGTTACGAGTAGATTTATCTTTAAATATTTTTTTCAAAAAATAATAGGTAGCTATAAATTGCCTAAGAATGTCTTAATTTATGGTGCAGGAGATGCGGGATTATTAACCTACACTACCCTAAATAATAGTACACAATATAAAGTAAATATTAAAGGTTTTTTAGATGATAGTGAGCACAAGATTGGTAAACAATTCAATCGTGTTAAAATTTATGATCCACAAAAAATAACAGAAGATTTTATTAAAAAGAATAAAATTTCTGAAATTATTGTTTCCATACAAAATATTAAACCATTCGAATTATTTAATAGAATTGATAATTTGATGAACCTGCCTATTAAAGTGAAAATGGTACCGCCGGTTGATCAATGGATCGATGGTAAATTGAATGTGGGGCAGATTCATGATGTGCGTATTGAAGATTTGTTAGAAAGATCTCCTATTAAAATTGAAAATCCGCTTTTAGAAAAAGAATTAAAAGACAAGGTTGTTTTAATTACAGGAGCAGCTGGTTCTATTGGTAGTGAAATAGTACATCAAATTAGTAATTATTCGTATAAGCATCTTATTTTATTAGACCAGGCAGAATCTGCATTATATGACTTACAACAGTCTTTTGTTAGAGGTAATATGGAGAATTATTCTCTGGAATTAGCTGATATTCGAAATAAAAAAAGATTACAAGGTATTTTTGAGAAGTATAAAATTGACTTTGTTTTTCATGCAGCGGCATATAAGCATGTTCCGTTGATGGAAGATAATCCATACGAAGCTATAAAAGTAAATATATATGGTACAAGTTTGCTCATGAATTTTGCTTTGCAATACGGTATTCAAAAATTTATTATGGTTTCTACTGATAAAGCGGTGAACCCGACAAATGTAATGGGTGCCACGAAAAGAGTCGCGGAAATCTATGCAAATTGCTTGAATGTTGAAGGAAAAACTAAGTTTGTAACTACTCGTTTTGGAAATGTTTTAGGATCTAATGGTTCTGTAATTCCTTTATTTAAGAAACAAATTGAAGAGGGTGGACCTTTAACAGTAACCCATCAAGAAATTACTAGATTTTTCATGACGATTCCTGAAGCTTGTCAGCTAGTTTTAGAAGCTGGAGTTATGGGTAACGGAGGAGAAATTTTCGTCTTTGACATGGGTGAATCCGTAAAAATATTTGATTTAGCTAAAAAAATGATTCACTTGAGTGGATTGAATTATCCGAATGATATTGATATAAAAATTTCAGGATTACGGCCGGGAGAAAAATTATTTGAAGAGCTTTTGACGAATGAAGAAAACACCATTCCGACCTATAATAAAAAAATTATGATAGCAAAAACTCAGAATTTGCATTATAAAAAAATTAAAACTAAAATTGAAGAGTTGATTGCTGCTGACGAAGATAGTCCGGTTGCGATTGTAACAAAATTAAAAGCTATAATACCCGAATATATCTCCAACAATTCTGAATTTGAAGCTTTAGACGGTGTCCAAGTCAAAGTTAAAACACTTAAAATAGGGTAAAACAGTAAATCTTACTTTTTTAAGTAAAATCATAGTAATTAAAGCAATTTAGCTTATGAAAATTACGTGACTAATTTTCGCTTAAATCTGATTTATCACTTGTTATTTTTCCGAAATACACCCATAAATAAATATACCGAACATACAAGGTTATTAATATTGGGATTAAGGCTACAGAGAAGATTTGGACTTTGAATATCCATAAAAGCACCAATATATCTAGTAGTACCAATAAAAGCATCATATAATTTTTGACCCAAATCTTAGCCTTATTTTTAAACAAAATGAACGCGATAATAAGGTTGGGAAAGAATGCCCAAAAAATATTGAAATTATTTGCTGTCGCGGAATGATCAGTTGCAAACCAAAGCAAAAAGATAAGAATACCTGCAAGACCTGTAACTAAAAAAAGAAGGAAGTCTACATATTTATTTCTTTGCCATTTTTTGTAATCCATATAGGTAATTATTATAATGACAATTGCTATAAGGCTAAAGAAGACGAATGGAGTGAAAAACGTTTTTTCTACAACAACTTCCTTATCTAACAATATTTCTTCGGTTCTTTTGACGATTGGTTTTTCAACACCATCTTTCTTAATTTGTATTTGAGTAAATGCTTCGAAAACGAAATCGGGTAGAAACATATATTCCTTTGCTGTTGCTTTGTCGTCTATCACGCTTCCTAAAGCCAAATCAATGCCAAAATCACCCCAAGGATGGTTCGCTAAATATAATTGAATCAGATCGCGATGGGTGTAGTCGTTTTGATCAAAATTATTTTGAAAAATAATTTTATCACCTAAAACAGTCTCTAAAACATCGTATAGTTTTGTAGAACAATTATCATAAAAAAAGTCATATTTATACGAGCGGTTTTCAGGTTTTGCATTGTTTTCTAAAAAGTCAAAAACTTGTTGTACTTCGCTCTGTTCCAAATCTAAAACCTGCCCTTTTACCCAACGATCTTCATCATGATAAGAGCGTAAAAAATTCCCAAAATTATAAGCTCTAAGTTCATAAAGTAATTTTCCTTGAGCAAACTTCGTATAAAAATTAGGGGTGTCAAAATTGAAAGTTCCGTAGTTATAAACACGATCAATTTTATTCGGAATATCTAGAACCCGAAACGCACTGTGACCGAAAGTTGCGTAGAGTTCTTCATATCCCGGACCGCAAGTAATCACGCTAACTTCAGCCTTAGGTGATAGTTGTAAAGTTTGAGAATATCCTGTAAAAGGCATTAAAAATAAAGCTAAATAGATGTATTTCAATAGTTTATTCATAGGTATTGCTTTTTATCGAAAATAAATGAAATCAACTTTAATAGAAAAAATATTACTATATAAGGTACCACTTGCACCACCAATATTGGCAAGAGCATAATCTACTTGAATACCGCGATATTTGAAACCAACTCCGAAATTTGGCTCGACTGAAAGGCTCTTTTCACCATTAAATTGTGTGAAATTTTGAAAATTATTCACTCCGGCACGTAAAAAAACCATGCCTATATAATCTATTTGAAACCCGAAAGCCGGATCAATGCTTACGAACGAAGTAGAAATGAGATCGTTAGTTTCTGAAAAACGCATATTCAAATCGAATTCGGTTAAAATTTTAAAATCTCTAAAGACATAAAAAGATTTTGCAACACCAAATTGGGCCTTGGGTTTGGTTAATTCAAGAGTTTCCGGAGTTTCTTGATTCTCACCGGGTATGGCATTTTTAATCTTTTCAAATTCATCTTGATTAATGCTCCAAGCATTAAAAGTTGTGGTAATATCTCTAAGCATAACACCAAATTTCCAACCACCTTGGTTTTGGTACTGCAAGCCAATATCCAAACCAAATCCCCAAGAATTTGCAAAATCGCCAATTTGACGGTGAATTATTTTTGCATTTATTCCTATATCAAGACCTTGTAGTGGTAATCTTCTGGCGTATGCCACGTTGAAAGCATAATCTGCAGCTGAAAATAAACTGATGTTATTATAATTTATATTTCCTTGGCTATCAATTAATTCGGTCGTGTTTAAAATATCATCTACACCAAAACGAATTAAACCAATGGCAAAAGCACTTTCGCCATCAATGGGTTTTGCAAAACTGGCAAAGTCGTATTTACCGATTCCTTGAAAATATTCGGCATGCATTAAAGATCCTTGGTAATCTTCAATACTGGTCAAACCTGCCGGATTCCAGTATAAAGAATTTACATCATTACTTGATGCCACAACAGCTTTTCCCATGCCGAAAGAAGCCGCATCAACACCTAAATTTAAAAATTCATTAGAAAAACTCCTAAAAGCTTGACCATGAATAATCTGAGAAAAAAGATAGATTAAAAAGATGTATTTTTTCGATTTCAAACAGGTGATTTTGTGCAAATATACTTAGAAGCTTTTTAAATTTTATCCTTTGATTTGTTATTGTGTATTAAATCGACAATATCGATTAAAATTTACACTTATAATAACGATGATTCGGAATCAATTTTAGTTTTGAAAGAAATCGACAATACGATGCTCGAGCCATAAACCTTGAGAAGTAGGAAACTTATCATTAAACCCGACATGTCCGCCATATTTAGTTATTTCTAAAGTAAAAAAATCATTTTCTTGTGCTTCTTTTATCGGGAAACAAGTAGTGGACAAGAAAGGATCATCTTGAGCCGATATCAATAAAGCAGGAATTTTTATTCCAGGAATAAATTGTTTGCTGCTGCATTTTAACCAATAATCAAAAGCATCATTAAAGCCATGAGTTGGAGCTGTGTATAAGTTATCAAAGTCGAAAAAATTAGTTGCGTTTTTAATTTTTTCTTGGTTTAAAAAAGAGTCAGGAAATACCATTAATTTATCTAATGCCTTTTGTTTTAGGGTAATTAAAAAGCGTTCCATATAAATTTTATTCCAAAAAGTAGATAAACTTTCTGAAGAGCCTTTTAAATCACATGGCACCGAGACTCCAACTACTTTTTGCATCTTCTTTGATATATTTTCGCCTTTTTCACCAGCGTATTTTAAGGTTATATTTCCGCCAAGGCTATAGCCAACGATGTAATATTCTTCATAAGAATAATGATTTTCCAAAAAGGTTAAAACAGCGTCCAAATCGTCCGTTTTTCCGCTGTGATAAGAACTTAGTAAGCGGTTGGGTTCTCCGCTGCAACCGCGTAAATTAATAGCAACAGTATTGAATTTTGAATCGTTTAAAACTTGGCTTAACGATTGTACATATTTTGAGTTAGAACTACCTTCGAGACCATGAACAATCAGAACAATTTTTTTGGAATCTACTTTTGAAAAATCTAAATCTATAAAATCACCATCATCAGTTTCTAATCGCTGCCTATCATACGAAATGCTAAACTGATGAAAAAAAGTACGATAAATTGTATTAAAGTGCTTGTTTTTAAAGATAGTTTGAGGATTGTAGGAAGTTTTTTCTTGCAAAATATAAGGCTTTGAAATTATTCTTCTTGAGCTCTTTTTAAAAGATTTTCAGGAATTGATTTTTGAGCTTTTGCTCCTAAATCTTTTAATTTTTCTACACGGCTTATCAAATTGCCTTTACCTTCATGCAACTTGTTCATCGCGGCTTTATAAGAATCTTGCGATGCGTTAATTTGATTGCCGACTTTGATTAAATCATCAATAAAACCTTTGAATTTATCATAAAGTGCTCCAGCCTGACGAGCAATTTCGAGAACATTTCGTTTTTGATCTTCTTGTTTCCAAATAGAGGCAACCGTGGTTAACGTTGCTAATAAAGTTGAATTAGACACCAAAACTACATTTTTATCTAAAGCTTCTAAATACAAGTTTTGATCGTTTTGCAAAGCAACCATCAATGCTGGTTCAATCGGCACAAACATCAAAACATAATCAGGACTGTTAATACCGTATAATTCGCTATAATTTTTACCACCTAAATCTTTGATGTGCTTTTTTATGCTAAGTAAATGTTGTTTTAAACCGATAGCTTCTTCCGCATCTATTTCGGCATTATAAAACTTATCATAACCAATTAGCGATACTTTTGAGTCAATTATCAAGTGCTTATTTTCAGGTAAATGAATAATAAAATCCGGCTTTTTCAAGTTGTCATGTTCATCTCGATATCCACCTTGGGTTGAAAAATGAACATTCTTTTGCAATCCGGCCTTTTCTAAAATAATTTCAAGTTGTAGTTCACCCCAATCTCCCTGCTTTTTTGATTCTCCCTTTAAAGCTTTGGTTAAATTGACCGCGTCTTTACTCATTTTTTGGTTTAAATCACGCAAGCCATTAATTTGTTCTCGCAGAGCAGATTGTTTTTCGAGACTTTCTTTGTGAGTATCTTCTACTTTTTTCTCAAAAGATTTTATTTTCTCTTGAAGAGGATTTAAAATAAGCTCGATATTTTCTTTATTTTTTGCTGTAAACTTTTCCGATTTTTCCTCTAAAATTTTACTTGCTAGAATTTCAAAATCTTTGGTAAAACGCTCTTGTAGTTTTTCAACTTCTGCTTTATTTTCTGAAAGTTTGATTTCTAAATTTTCCAACTCCGCAATTTTCGTTGCAAGTTTTAAATTAACCGATTCTTTTTCATTTCTAAAATGTTCTTTCTCCGACTGAATTTGATCTATGAATTTGTCTGTTTCTACTTTTTGGCTTGCCAATAAATTGTTTCTTTCTTCTAAAGATGTGGTGATTTTTTCAAACTTCATTTTGGTTATTAAATATGCCAAAACAATGCCTAAAACAAGTGCTAAAATGGGTAAAATATAAATAAGATTTTCTTGCATAAGTTCTAATTGAAAGTAATTAATTGATAACCTTCTGATTGATAATAAACAAGAGCTGTTAAAGCAGATAAAGACATCTCAACATTCTTTGAAAGATCTTTTCTTTCGAATTCTTGACTAGCAAAAGATTGACCACAAACATATATTTTTACATTTGCAGCTTTAAGGACACTAATTAACTCCGTATTTGGATTTTTAACAACATGATACTCTTGAAAAGCCTCGTTGGTTAATGCATTTTTTGTTGCCTCACCATGTAAAACTACTACAATATTTAAATTGGAAAGGTCTACTCCTTGAAGAGAATGCATATTTATAAAACGAGCAACGGTATTTATGGAAGAGTTTAAGTTTTTGACTCTTTTCTCATCCGAATAAATATCAAAAATCACTTTGTATTTTTTGTTTACATCTAACAGTAAATCTGGATTTTCTATTGTATAAACTTGACCGAAATTTTTAATTACCGGACCTTTCTTAGGCTTTATTTCTTGTGAAAAAATTGATGTAGAGAATAGAATTAAAAAAGAATAGAAAAGAATATCTTTCATTTCAAAAAGTTATAGATTAATTTACGATATTACGAAAAATATATCAATTTGTTCCTAGTTAAAAAGCTTTCATGAAAAATATATCAAAGTTTATTTTGATTCGATTAATGGGGTGGAAGATCGTTAATGACTTTCCCAGAAATATAAAAAAATATATCATCATTGTTGCCCCACATACGAGCTGGGTCGATTTTCCATTAAGCATTTTGGTTAAATTTATTACCAAAGTAGATATTAAATTTATTGGTAAACATACCTTGTTCAAGCCTCCGTTTGGTTTTATGTTTAGAGCGTTGGGCGGAACACCTGTAGATAGAACTAAAAGCCAAAGTATGGTGCAAGCAATTATTGATATTTTTAATAGCAAGGATGAATTTGTGATGTCACTTTCCCCAGAAGGAACAAGAAAAAAATCAAGTCAATGGAAATCGGGCTTTTATCATGTCGCTAAAGGAGCCAATATTCCACTTGTAATGGCAGCATTAGATTTTAAAAACAAAAAAGTGATCATTTCTGAACCTTATTATTTAACGGAAAACGAGACGCAAGATATCCAAAAAATACAAGCCTTTTACCATGATATTCAAGGCAAAAAAGTTGAAAATTTTGACCCGAATTTTACTTTGAAGCTATAATTGAGGTTTATTTTTTCTCTACAGTAATTTCTTGTAATGCATTTATAACAACATCAATTTCTTGTTGTGTGTTGTATTTAGAAAATGAAAATCGAACAGAAGTGTTTTTAGAATCTTTTTCAGATAATATGGCTTCTAAAACATGGGATCCTTTATTGCTTCCGCTTTGGCAAGCGCTACCTCCTGAAGCCGCGATGCCTTTCAAATCTAAATTAAACAACAACATGGCATATTCTTTTGGAAATCGGACATTTAGAATATGGTAAGCACTTTTATCAGAATTATTTGACAGGCCATTAAAAGCAACATTGGCAATCTTATTTTGAAGTTGTTCTATAAAATATTGCTTCAAATTAGAAATGTAATTAGCATCATTTGTTAAAGATTTTGTAGCTACTTCTAAAGCTTTTGTCATTCCTAAAATGCTGTGGGTATTTTCTGTTCCGGCTCTTGCACCGTGCTCTTGTTCTCCGCCGATTAATAAGGGTTTTATGCCAAAATGTTTCTTTAAAACTGCAAATCCGACGCCTTTTGGCCCGTGAAATTTATGAGCGCTTGCTGCAATAAAATCGATAGGATGTTTTTGTAAATCGAGATGCAAATGAGCAATTCCTTGAACTGTATCCGAATGAAATAAAGCATCGTTTTTTGTACAGATTTCAATAACTTTTTCCAAATCGAGAATGTTTCCAATTTCGTTGTTTACCCACATCAAACTAACCAGTGTTTTTTGTGTTTTATCTTGCAAAAGCTTTTCCAAAACATGGTAATCAATTTCGCCATTAGTATCTAATTTCACAAAATCAATTTGGGTATTGTATTCTTTTTGAAGTGCCTTAACGGTATGTAAAACAGCATGATGCTCTATTTTAGAAGTGATGATTCGCGTTACGTTCAAATTAGTAACGGCATTGCGTAAAATCAAATTATCGGCCTCCGTTCCTCCAGCGGTGAAAATAATTTCATTGGCGGAACAGTTTAAAATTTTTGCAATTGTTTTTCTTGACTGCTCGAGTGAGGCTTTTGCTTTTCTCCCATATTGATGGGTAGAAGAGGGGTTGCCAAAAGTTTGTTGCATGTTTTCTGTCATGACTTGAATAACTTCTTGCGATATTGAAGTTGTTGCCGCATTGTCAAAATAAATAGTTTGCATGAAATTTAGTTTCAATTATTCAAGATGCGAAGATACATAAAGGTTTTTCCATGTATTCTTGATTTTAAAATTAATCATTAAAATAATGCTTAGTTGGATAAAACTATTATTTTTGTCTCTCAATAAATTTTAGATGAAAAAAATAGTTTCTATACTTTTTATTTTGCTCACCTTTTCTTGTAATGACGGTAATTTCGAAATTGCTAGCTTTGAATTTCAAGACACTGTTAACTATTGTGGTGAATATGTATTGTATCGTTTGAGTACAAATGAAAATCGTGAAGCTCTTATTGTTACCTTAACAGACACACAAATTAGAAATGATGAAACTATTGTAGTTCCTGTCTCCATAACTACTTCTGGAGATTATACGGTTACTTATAGAATATTTGATGAGGGTGTTACCAGTAGTTATTTTTGTACCACTATACCACCAGCCGAACCAAAAATTTCTAAGAATTGGGAGGCTACCGGAGGTAAAATATCCGTTGTGAATGAAGCGGTATATGATGACGATGAAGAAACAATTATTGCTTATAACCATATTATTATACTAAATGATTTAGTTTTAACCAATGGAGATGAAACTATCTCGTTTGATCCTTCTTATTTATATGGTGAATTTGAGACTACTTTACCGGAAGATGATTAATTATTTTTCTCGTTTTGAAAAATATAGACTTCGGTAGCTCCTTGTCCATATTTTAAAACATCTCCTTCGTAAAAATTCACCGGATACTTTTTAAACAAATATTCCAATTCTGTTTTTAAAACTCCTTCACCAATTCCGTGAATAAAAACAATGCGCTGTATTTTATTTTTTATAGCAAATTCTAATTTATGCTCAGCCATTTCTAGTTGAATATTTAACATATCATAGTTAGATAATCCCTTTGTAGAATTAACCAATTGCTGAATGTGTAGGTCAACTTCCATTGGTGGAATTTGATTTTTACGATTTGATTTCTTTTGAAAATTATTCTTTTTCTTCTCGATAGATTTCTCCATTAAAAATGCAGTATCATCTGTTTTGTTTAAAAGGGAATGTAAATTACCAGTTTTTACAATTTCATCAGCAGTACAGCTAATATCAAAACCGTCAGAAGTTTCGATAATAATCTCCTCTTTATTAATTTGAGAAATTATGCCCTGCAGGTTATCATTTAGCAGAGCAACTTTGTCACCGACATGAAATTTTACGCTATTTTCCATCATACAAAAGTACATTTTGAATTTCATATTATTAAAAATTTTATATCTTTAAAAAAATATTTTCAATTTTGGGAATTATATCTTTTTTAGAGGAACATATGCTATCCTGTAACTGGAAAGTAAATGGTGTGGAATGCGCAGGTTGCGGTATGCAACGAGCTATTATCCATTTACTTAAAGGAGAATTTACCGAAGCATTTCAAATGTATCCGGCGATTTTCACCTTGATAGTAATGTTTGTTTATTTAGGACTGCATTTGAAATTTAATTTTGCAAAAGGGCATAAAATTTTATTGTGGCTATTTATTTTAAATTTTGGAATTATTATTACAAGTTATATCTTAAAATTTATTTAATCAAAACCAACTAACCATGAGTAAAGAAAAATTACCACATTCGCAAAGCGCCTTAGTATTAGGCATACTTTCTATATTTACAGCTTGCTGTTGCTGGGGTATTATAGGAATAATCTTAGGATTGATAGGCTTAAGCAATGCTAACAAAGCCATAAAATTGCACAATGAAGATCCAGATTTATATGATGGTGTTAACAATGCCAATACAGGTAAAACTACTGCAATAATTGGAATTGCGATAGGTTCTATCGTAGTGCTGATCTATGTTTACATGATGTCAACTGGTCAATACCAAGTAATGATGGAACAATACCAAGAGATGTTGCAGCAGCAAATGGACTAGTCGCTTATTTTTTCTTATATTTTTTATAAAAATGTTGAAAAATACAACTTGCTCTAGGAGCTAATCATCCAAAATTAAAGCCCTCTTCGCATTGGCAGAGAGGGCTTTATTAATTTAATAGATTTGGAGTAATAATTTGTTAAAGGGAATGACATCAAAAACTAATACCATTTTATTGTACTATAAGGTAAAACAAACTTACTGCTTTAGGTTTTAAATTGGTCTTAAAAATCAGTACTAGGCTTTATTTTCATTAGCTGTTGCAGATTCTTATCGGTTACAGAAAAAGAAATACTATAAGAATTCTTATCAATGTTGTTTTCGATATACGAATAATAGATGTTTTCGGAATAGTTGTAATAATGATTTTTATAGATATTATTTTTTGCTAATTTTATGTGATAATTATTTTCAATACTTTTTTTAAAACTAGCAATTTCAAATTCAGAAAGCGCTTTATTCGACATGAAAATAATTTTATAAACTCGATTATCTTCCAACATTGAAATAGAAATCATACCATCAACATCCGCAACGGTGGTGAATAAAGTTGTATCTCCTGCATAAATTCTGCCTAATTCAGCACCTTTTAATGAGATTATTTTGATGGAATCAGAATGTGAAGAAACAGTTGGTGCTTTTGATTGTTCTAAACTTTCTTTCGGAGCTAATTCCTCCTTTGGTTTGGTTTCTGAACAGTGCACCAATAAAAAGCAAAAAAATAAAATTCCTATAATTCTTTTCATAGAGGGCTAATTGAAAATCATACTAAATGTAATAATTTTTTGATTGATTTGACGAATCTTTAAAGTAATTATCTTGTTTTCTAACTATAGCTAAATTGGAATAGGAATTTTTAACTAATTAAACCACAACATATTACTTATCCATTTTAGTTTAAATTTTTATCAAAAAAATGATTGAAAAAATAATGCTTCATTTTTCAGCATATTTTCACCCTAAAAGTACGGAATGGCTTAGGTTTATTGATAGAACATGTGGTCGCAATTTTATGTGGTATTCCCAGATTCGACATTTCAAAAAGAATTTTAATATTCTATTGATTGATTTACGCGGACATGGAAAATGGCATAGAGCTTATTTATAATAAATTTAAGCAATTTACTTTTAAGTCGATAGGCGATGAAGTTATAGAGGTTTTAAATCATATCAAATTAGAAAAACTCAGTTTTAGGTATTTCTTTAGGAACAATATTTATAAGGAAAATTACCGAAAGATTTCGAGAAAGAACATCGATTATGATTATGGATGGAGCGGTTATGAAATTGAATTGTAGTGATCAGTTTTAAATGCGTACTGGAGTTTTATTAAAATCAGTTCTTCCTTATTTGGTTCTATTACTAATATCCTGTAAAAAATAAAAAAGGCTTACAATTTCTGTAAGCCTTTGATTATTAAGTGATCGCGACAGGATTCGAACCTGTGACCGTCTGCTTAGAAGGCGTAATGACTTGTTACTGTTTATTTTGTTATATTCATATATATTACTCTATATTAGACTTTTATGTGAAATATATTTTGTATTTTTGATACTTAATATATGTTTATTTTGTTATTTTTTGTGCAAATTTTGTGCAAATTTAAAATTATGTCATTATGGATTATAATATTTCTCTTTATTTGGACAAAAGGAAATCAAGTAAAAAAACGAATGATTTATTTCCAGTAAAACTTCGAGTTTATTCATCCTTGACTCAGTCAAAAAAACTATATCCAACAGGAAAGGATTTATCTATTGAAGATTTTGACAATATATTTTCATCTGCTGTAAAAATTAGGGGGAAAAAAAAGGAAACGAAAATCTTTTTACAATCGATTGAGAACAAAGCAGAAGATATAGCTAAGAATTTGAATCCTTTTACTTTTGAAAAGTTTGAAAAGAAATTATTTAGAAGTAAAGGTGCTAATATTAATGTTGAATATCATTATAAAAGCAAAATTGAAACATTAAGATCCAATAATCAATTTTCAACTGCAAGTAATTATGATCTGAGTCTGAAATCTCTTACTCATTTTATTCATTCAAAATTCAAAGGAAAAATTCACAACTTAAATTTCTACGATGTCACAACTGAATGGTTGACTAAATATGAAAATTTCATGATAAATGAAAAGGATAGAAGTCGAACAACAGTTTCTATTTATTTAAGAACACTAAGGACTATATTTAATGATGCAATAAGTGAAAATGAAATAAAGAGAGACATTTATCCTTTTGGGAAAGCTAAAGGAAAATATCAAATTCCTACATCTACAAGTACCAAAAAATCATTAACCAGAGAGCAGCTAAAAGAATTATTCAATGCTCAACCTCAAACAAAGGAGGAAGAAATGGCAAAGGACTTCTGGTTTTTCAGTTATGCCTGTAATGGAATGAATATTAAAGATATAGCTTATTTGAATTATGGCAATATTGAAAAGGATTCTCTAAAGTATTATAGAGCCAAAACAATGAGAACCAAAAAAGGGAATCTCAAGGTTATAACCATTTTCTTGAATGATTTTGCAAAAAGTATAGTTGAGAAATATGGAAACAAGATTAAAACCAAAAATCAAATAATCTTTCCAATATTTGCAAACGAAGATGGAGTAGAAAAGAGGCAAAAGAAAATAAAAAACTTCACGAGTTTTGTGAACTTATACTTTAATAAATTGGCAAAAAGAAAAGGTTTCGATTTTAAAATTACTACATATTGGGCTAGGCATTCATTTGCTACAATATCTATACAAAAAGGTGCTTCAATGGAATTTATTAGTGAGGCATTAAACCATAGTAACTTAAATGTTACTAAAATTTATTTTGCTGGTTTTGAGGATGATGTCAAAAAAGATTTTGCTAATCAATTAATGGATTTCTAATATGGATTATGTTCACATAGTACTTCTAGGTTGGATGAATGAGAAGGCTTTAGATTATTTTAAAAATCAATTTGATGTAGCCAAAGAAAGAGGGATTGATTCGAATACTTTTCATTTTGAATGTTATAAGTTTATACTAAAGCTTGAAGAAGATATTGAATTTCAATATGCGTCCAAAAAAGCCAAAATAATGGAAGAGTTTATGGAATTCAGACGTGGACAAGCTTCGATTAGTAAAGAATATAAACCCGAATTGACTTATGAAGACAAACGTGATTTTATTGAAAATGAATACAATGAAAAGCTAAACGCTATTAAAAGGCATAATTTTGTTGTTGATGTAAGCAAATATTCCTCAACAAAAGAGAAGTATTGGTATCTTCATATGGATTTAACTTATGATGAAATTTTATTATTGAAAAGTAATTTAGATAATGCGAAGAAAATTGTTGAATTGAAACCATCCAGTGGAATACAAAAACAGGATACAATTATATTAGATGTAGAGTCTCATACTACTAAAATTAAGATAAACGCAAAAAAAACTTCAAATGTTGAAGATGATAAAAAGAGAATTGATGAAATTTTAAAACCTTTAAGTGGGTATTGGAATAGAGCTAAAATAATGACTGACAAAGATTATAATAGACTCAAGAATTATATAATATTTCTTACGGAAAAAGATGAATTGCCAAAAAATTTAGAAGAATTTCCTTTTACAAAAGTATCTAATGAGTTTATTAGAAAAACAATTTATGAAATTTACCGCTATTTGGGCAAAAAACACAGAGCTGAATTTATTTATTTAATACACTTATTCAGACAATTTAATAATACACAAGAAACAACCACTAATCAGAAATTTTCAAATTATTCAGGTGATTTTGAAAGGGATAAAAAAACAATGATAACCTACATTTAGGTTATTTTGGTTATTCGTAATAACACAAATTAACCAATACATAACCAACTTCATTTGTTGTATTAATTATAAAATATAACAAATTGAAAAATCCATTTGAAATTATTGAAGTAAGGCTGCATAATATTGAAACATTATTATTAGCCATCAATCACGAAACTAAAGGACAAGATGAGCTTTTAGAAAAATCACTCAAATTTTTATCCGTAAAACAGGCTGCTAATTTTCTCAATTTATCCGTACCTACAATTTATTCAAAATGTAGTAAGGGCGAAATACCTTATATGAAAAAAGGCAAGCGCCTCTATTTTAGTCAAACCGAATTGACTAACTATTTGAAATCAGGTCGTGTAAAAACGAATGATGACATTAACGAGACTGTGGACAATTACTTAAATTTTAATAAATAAGGCTATGGAAGTTAGATATTTAACCATTACAATGGAACAAGTTGACCTTGATAATTTAAGAACATTAGCAAAGCGTTTTGACATAAGAGTTACTTTAATCAATGATTTCTTTTTTGCATTAAATCCAAAAATGAAATATCAAGACTGGAAACTGACTGGCGAACTGGAGGAAATCGAAAAGTTTTTCCAACAAATGAAGGATGATGATTTAATGAAAATATCAAGAATTAGTCAATGGAGAACTTAGTTGATTTAAATAAAACTTTAAAAAGCCTAAGGATTGACCCAAGGGAAGAACTCAAACCTCCTCAAAAAGCAATTGGTATAGTGGAGTCAAATGGTGAAGAAAATATTATAGGAACATTAGGTAACTTCTCTCTTGTAATTGGTAAAGCAAAGGCAAAAAAATCTTTCTTTATTGGCATCGCAGTTGCGACAGCTATATCTGAAGATTTAATTTTCAACAAGTTCAAAGGGCACTTACCTAAAGGAAAAAGCAGGGTTCTTTATTTTGACACAGAACAAGGAAAGTATCATGTTCAACTAGCTTTAAAACGTGTTTGTAAATTAGCTAAGATTGATGAACCTGAAAATTTAGAAGTTTATGGTTTAAGAAGTCAATCGCCAGCAGATAGATTATCCCTTATTGAACATGCCATTAATAAATATGATGATGTTGGTTTAGTCATAATTGATGGAATTAAAGACTTAGTAACATCAATTAATGATGAAGAACAAGCGACAATAATTTCTTCTAAATTATTAAAATGGACTGAAGTAAAAAACATTCACATTATGGTCGTCTTGCATCAGAACAAAAGCGATACAAATGCAAGAGGTCATATTGGCACAGAATTAGTTAATAAAGCAGAGACAGTTATATCAATCACGATAGACAAAAAAAACAAAGAAGTATCAATTGTTGAAGCAGAGCAAGTAAGAAACAAAGCTTTTGGAAGTTTTGCATTTAGTGTTAACATGGATGGTTTACCTCAATTAGATAAATATACTGTGGAAGCCAATGGAACAAGAATGAAGGAAGGCAACAAACTTCTAAATCTTACTGGTTTGGACAGGAGTAGATTATTGACAAGGACTTTTGAGAATGATGAGTTTTTAACTTATAGCACCTTAATCATTCAGGTTAAATTGTCGTACAAAAATTTGTTCAAAAAGGATGTTGGCGATAATAAAATAAAAGAATTCATAACTGACTGCAAGAATAAGGAACTGATTTCTCAAGATGGAAAGAAAAAACCATATAAACTTTCATCTCATCAGACCAACAAAACTGAATTTGAAAATTTTATAAAATCATAAGTTTAGGTTATGGCGTACTATATACGCCTAAACCTTAAACTGATAAACTGATGGATAAGGTTTAACGTTTATCTATCAGTTTAAACTGTAAACTGATGAGGTTGTTTTTTGAAGTTGTTAATTTGCCACTTAATCATTCACAAACCATCAAATGAGAGCCCTCACTTCAACCTATCATCATTTGAATAATGTACGTTCAAAAACCAATTATTCAGTCTTAAACAACTTCAAATAATAATTTGATTAAACCAAAAATATAAAGTAGTTTTATTAACCATTCATTTTGTTCTTTTACAAATAGATTTTATTCGTTAAGTATAAAATGAATCAACGGTATAAATATAATATTGAACAATATGAGCAGAATAGATTTTGTAATTGTTTTATTAGCGATTTGCTATGTAGGTGTTATTTCGTGGAAATTTAATATTCCAGGATTACCAAATAGATATAGTTTTTATCAAATGTTTAGAACCAAAAAACTCTTCCTTTTAGCAGTATTAAACCTAATCATTATAATCATTTTTATCTATTTTGATTTACAAAAATTAACACCAATTTCCATCCTTATAACTGCAATAATAGTGCATACGTATGAGGAGGTTGATATTACACGCGAACCTCCTAAATTACCAATTAAAAAAGAATGAGAAAACTTATACTAGCTCATTTTGTTTGGTTGGGTGTTTTATAATACTTCAAAAAAAAACCGATCCCCTATTCATTGCGACAGTCCAGCCCACATTCCGGTCGTCGGATTATTTTCGCAATTCATTTTGTGCCAGACGGGTTGTTTTGAGAGGGTTTGAGAGCAAGAAAATCATATCAGGCTGAATACATTTATTGATTTATTGGGCTTAAGAAACTTCAAATCAAGGATAAACTTATCATTTTTTTCTGACCACATAATTATATATGATGATTTCTTCTCAACTCGTTCTAATAACTTGTTAAATCCTTTGAACATATATCTCTATAGGAATGACATATGTCATAAGTTCTTAAATAAGACACTCCTATTTTTGAATGATAATATAAAGAGTATTCAATGAGTGGTTTAATTTCATTTATAGTTGTTGGAGTAATATTAATTATTTTTATAATTCTGATGAGGCTTTTTGGGGCATGGATGCTTAGAATAAATGATGTCATTGATGAATTAAAAGGTTTGAGAACTGACCTTAAAAGAATTGAAAACAATTATTTAAAATCAAAACCAACGAATTCTACATCATTAGAAAGGCATGTTGAAAATTTTGACGAATATAAAAAAGGAGATTTCAAGGACAGGTTAAAGGATTTAAAGTCTCAGTTAAAAGTAAATGAGATAATTATTGTTATGAAAGATACTCAAGAATTAAAGATTATTTCAAAAGAGCAATTTCAACTCAACAAAAAAAATGGTGTTTCTGATAAATATATCGTAATTGATAAAAATTGAATTGGCTTGTTTATAAAACTTTTAATAAAAACACCAGAGCTACCTTTATTTTACTATAACTCACATTTCTAGTACTGAAGATAAAATGAGGCGGTTTGATTTCAGTTATAATTCATACTTTTAAATAATCTATTTTCTCAAATTCAATTGTTTTATTTTAATGCACTCCAATCTACTTCAACTCGCGCCGGACTCAAAAAATAATATACAAAGTATCTATAAGGTTCAAACAGGCAAAAATTGTAATTGTTTCTGCCCAATTTGTAACGAACCTTTGATAGCTAAAAATAAAAATAAAATCTCAAAAAAACCTTTATCTCATGGTCAGAAAATGGCGCATTTCGCTCATGAAAGTGGCTCAGATTGTATAGGAGCTGGAGAATCAGCTCTACATTTAATGGCAAAGGAGGTTCTTAAAGAATTTAAAACTCTAATGCTACCTAAGCTTATCTATAAAGGATTAGAGTTAATTAATAAACAGTCCATAGTGTTTGATAAAGTGGAACTAGAAAGAAGGCTTAATCATAAAAAAAGCTGGATTGTTCCAGATTCAATTTTATACAAAAACGATAAGTCTTTATTTATTGAATTTTATAAATCTCATCAAACTGAAGATGAAAAAATTGAAAAAATAAAGAACATCAATATCAGTTGTTTAGAAATTAATGTCAATCATATTGATCCATTAAAAGATGATGGTGAAGTAAATAAAGATGGGTTAAGAAAATTATTAGAACATGAAACTGAATTTAAATATTGGCTCCATAACTCAATTCAAGAAGAACTCTATAAAAAGAAAATTGACGAAGAAAATGAGTTAAAAGCAATTAAAAAGAAAAAAAAAGAACTAATTAAGGAGAAGTTTGAAAGAAAGAAAAAATTAGAAGATAACAAATGGGAAGCAAAAATAAGAAAGGAAGAAGAACTACAAGAATTGAATTATCAGAAAGAAGAAAAAGCATATGAAGAATGTAAAAAAATACATTTATCCAAATTGAGACTTTGGGAAAAGGAGAGAATTAGTGATGGCAATAAACTTTTAAAAGTTTATCCTAAAACAGAAATCGGTTTCATACCAATAGTTTATTGTCCTGAACAAAAATCAATAGGTGAAAACGAGATTAGAATGAAATATTTTGATTGTCAAAGATGCCGATTTAACAATGGTTTTGTAGGTTATCAAGTAAAAACATACACAGAAGTTCAATTCGCATGTGGATTCCTCAATAAAGTGATGAATAAAGAAAGAATTTTTATTGATCCTTTTACAAAACCACCAAAGAGAGAGGATTTTGTTGGTATATTTGATAAAAAGAAAAATGAATTGAATGATTATGACTTTTTTATATAAACTGGGAGCCTTCTGTCGTCAAGCTTAACAGACTCTCACTGATTTAAAACTATTTGACGTGTTCAGCTAAATTTGATTGAAAAGAGTTGGTTGAGGAGCTTAAAATAAAAATGATAGGTTTAAAATATATTTATTCACATCCCCACTACCAACGATTAGCGGGTTTTTATTTTTTGAAGTTATATTCAGGTTTTTCAATTCTATTCTTCCCAACTAATCCTCATCATCTCTTGCAATAATTCTTTGGCTGGAATTTTACCTGTTAGCAAATTTATTTGGTCTTGTACTTTATAAATATCCAAGTCAAATTTGTAGAGGTTGTCATTTTTAAGAAACTTATCTTTTAGCCTATTCATTGCCCCTAACTGACCTTCGAGAAAAATAATATTCATCATTCTTCCAATCTGTGATGAACTCAATGATTTGATACCTCCATCATTAATAATTAACCTAAAGTATTTTGAGTATTTCACTTTATAAAAATAGTCAGAATTTAATCTGAGTCTTGCTCATAGTTGTAGCAAATGTTAACCTTTTGTTTTTTTTGGCACTAACTAATATATGTTAGAGAATTATAAAACCACCGAAGAACTCGTCAAGCAGTTATTAGACAAGATAAAGGAGCGTATAAACCTTAACAATGAGTCATGGGAAGCAATGAAACAGAATCACGAATCGAAGTTATAAAACTATTAAATGTATATCGAAAACGAGCAAGAATTAAGCGACTCCTGATGGGCTTCGAGAAAGAAATTGCTATGAAATCAAAACCCCCTCATGAGCCAGTTATAGAAATGTGACTGGCTTTTTTAAAATGACATAAATCATGTAATTCGAGATATATATATTTAGCTTTATAGTATATTTCAAAAATTGATATAACAAACAAAAGGTGCTGATACTCCGTAATATTATCTGATAAACATTAACTTTATTAGGGGTATAACTAGTTGTACACAATACCTGAACCAACATAACTATGAACATTAAACTTCCCGAATTAGAAAAAACATATTGGCAGAAGGTTGGAACAAATAATATATCCAAACAACTTCTCGAACCTAGTCTAGAAACAGATTTTACTTTTGTTTCTTCTCACAGAAGTTATACATTAATTGAGAGTAACGGAATCCAATACTGCTTATGTAGTAATCTGAATACTATGCCAATTGGTTTCAATTATGTTTTGTTGACTAATAAAAAAGCGACACAAGAAAGATTAGAAAACAATGAAATTAAATTCAAGAATTGGATTAAGCATCCTAAAATTGCGGAATTTACAACTGATGCCATAATTGAATCCTGGAAAAATAATTTCTCGTTTATAGAAGAAAATTTAGAAGATAATGTAAATGGTTTGAGAGAGCCACAAATTGCAGCTCTATATTCAATATTAAGTCACCTTAAAATTTCAGATGAAATAGGTACAGTTGTTATGCCTACAGGAACTGGAAAAACCGAAACAATGCTTACTACGTTGATTGCTAATAGGTGCAAAAAAGTGATTATTACAGTTCCTTCTGATGCTTTAAGAACTCAAATATTTAATAAATTTTACACTTTAGGCTTACTTAAAGCATTTGGAATCGTAAGTGAAAATGCTTTGAATCCAAGAGTTGGAATTTTACAGCAAAACTTTACAGAACCAAACGAACTTTTGGAGTTCATACAAGAATGTAATGTTGTAGTAACTACAATGAGTATTCTTTCAAAAAACTCAAATGAGCTACTTACTTTACTGTCGGAAAATTTTTCGCATTTATTTATTGATGAAGCACATCATTCCGAAGCAAATTCTTGGAATAGGGTAAGACTCTATTTTAAAGAATCGCAAATTTTACAATTTACAGCAACACCATTTCGAAACGATAGAAAAAGAGTTGATGGCAAAATAATATTCAATTTTTCACTTAAAAAAGCACAAGAACAAGGATATTTTAAACCGATTAATTTCATTCCAATTCGAGAATACGACTTCAAAAAAGGAGATATAATAATTGCTGATAAGGCTGTTCAAAAATTAAGAAACGATATTGCTTTAGGTTATAATCATATTTTAATGGCTCGATGCGAAAACAAAACAAGGGCAGAAGAAATATTTGAAATCTACAAACAATTTGAGGATTTAAATCCTGTAATGGTTCATTCGTCAATTGCTAACAAAAAAGGAATTTTAGATTCCATTGTAAATTGTGAACATAAAATTATCGTTGCAGTAAATATGTTGGGAGAAGGTTTTGATTTACCACAACTCAAGATAGCAGCATTTCACGATATTAGAAAAAGTTTACCAATCACTTTACAGTTTGCGGGACGATTCACAAGGACTTCTCACGATGACGAACTGGGTAACGCAACTTTCATAGCCAATTTAGCCGATTCAAATGTGGAAAATGAATTAAGTGAACTTTACGCACAAGATTCAGATTGGAATTCATTATTGTCAACATTGAGTTCCGATGAAATTGAAGAACAAATAGATTTCAATGAATTTATAGATGGCTTCCAACATTTAGAAAGTTCAAAAATTCCCTTCCAAAACATTCGCTTTGCTTTAAGCACAGTAGTTTACAAAAATAATTTTGACCAAGAAGATCAAGATATTGATGTCGAAGACACTTACAACTTAAAGAAATTTAAAAAGGGGATTAAAGGGTATAATGATTTGGAATATAAGTTTTTTGACTATAACGAATCTGCCAAAACAATGGTTCTTATTACCGCAGGAAAAAGCGAGGTAGAATGGGTAAATTACAAAGAGGTATTTGGCTTAAATTGGCAATTAACTGTCCTCTATTATGACACAAGTAGTAATCTTTTGTTTATTCATAGTTCAGACAAATCAAGTCTTTATAAAGACTTAGCAAATGCGGTTCTATACGATAAAGCAGTAATGATAAATCAGTTGAATGTATTCAAAAGTTTTTATGATATCAAGAGAGTTTCACTTCAAAATGTTGGTCTAAAAGAATTTCTTAATAGAAAAATTAGATTTACAATGAGAGTTGGAACAGATATAGAAGAGGCACTCTCAATAGCCGAGCAACAAAGAGGTCAAAAAGCGTTCGTTTTTGGTTCAGGTTACGATGAAGGAGATAAGATAACTTTAGGCTGTTCTTACAAAGGTCGTATTTGGAGTTATTTAAGAAATGATTTAAGAGGTTTTATTAAATGGTGCAATAACCTTGGTCAAAAATTAATCGATGAGACTATTGACCCAAACCAAGTTTTAAAAGAAACTTTGATTCCTCAAATTATAAGTGAAATTCCAGAAATTTATCCTACTCATATTGATTGGGATGACAATTTTTATGATAATTCTGAATCAAGAGTTTCATTCGTTATTGAAAACCAAGAGTTCAGTTTAACATATTGCTCAATTGCACTTACGAATCCAACAGCAAATGGCGAAATATCATTTGAAATTAATACACCAACAAATTCTATTAAATTCAAAAAAGAGCTGTTTGAAGAAACAATTGGAGAAAATCAAATAGCAAACTTTAGAATTGTAAAGACTTCTGTTAATAACGGAGAAATAATTATTGGGAGTAGAAAGTTTGACTTGACCGAATATTTAAATGTCAATCCACCAATAATTTGGTTTACTGATGGCTCGAGATTAGAAGGAAATGAATACGTTGAGTTAAAACAAATCATTTTACCATATCCAACGGAGAACCTTATTGCTTGGAACTGGAAAAATGTAGATTTGAGTAAAGAAGCACAAGGTGTAGTTCCGCTGCGAACCGATTCTATACAGTATACAACTATTCAAAAACTTATCGCAGAAGACTATGATATCGTTTATGACGATGACTATTCTGGAGAAATAGCTGATGTAATCACTATAAAAGAATTTGACAAAAAAATTGATGTTCAATTCTATCATCTGAAATTCGCAAAAGATGGTAATGTAAATACAAGAATAGACAACTTTTACGAAGTTTGTGGTCAAGCGCAAAAATCTATTCACTGGAAACATAAAAAAGGTTCAGAGTTTTTCGAACACCTACTTAAAAGAAAAACCAAAATAAGAACTGGAAATGAAAGAAGTAGAATTGAAAAAGGAAATTCTGATGATTTAGAAAGGCTATTGACAATTGCCAAAAATAAAAAGCCAATGAACTTTGAGGTTTTTATAGTTCAACCGAGTTTGTCTATACAAAATGTATCGGAAAATATTATGACTTTGCTTGGTGTAACTGAAAACTACTTAAAAGAAGTAGGAAATATAAGCTTGAAAGTAATAGTAAATGAATAGAAAGTACTGTGTACAACAATGTATAAAAATAATAGCGGTTTTATCGCTAAAATGAAAGTAAGTAAATATAAATTTGGTCTGTGTTTAACCGAAAATTAGTGCATTTTAATCCGCTACTATTCTTATACTAGACCGTTGGGTTTCATTTGAGAAAACTCTAGAAAACAACAAATCAAACATAAATGAAGAATATTCTTATTGACACCTGTAGCTGGATTGATTTGTTAACAGAAGATACTAATAACCTTTTACCTCATTTAGAGTTTTGGACAAGCAATGAATGTATAAATATAATAAGTCATAAAATAATTATTGAGGAGTGGAACAAACATAAGGTAAAACAAAAAAAAAGATTTTCAGACTCATTAAATACAAAATATAAACACACGTTAGAAGTAGTAAAAAAAGAGAAATTAACTATTCCCGAAAAGCTAGAACCTAATATTCAGAATATAGATGAACAAATCGAAATAATTGATAAGTTATTAGCTAATTCTAAAATCTTAAGTGTCTCAAACGATATAAAAATTTTATGTAGCGATAGAACAATATCAAAAAAAGCACCTTTTCACAATAAATTAGATAGCACAAAAGATGCATATATAATTTTTTCTGCTATTGAGTATTTTAAAGAAGAAAATCAAGAATTTCTTTTCATATCGGCAAATAAAAACGAATTTGGTGCGCCAAATAATCTAGAGTTAGAAATCCACCCTGAAATAATTGAAGATTTTTCTAACGTCAAAGTATCATATTTTAATGATATAGGTAGAGCCATTAACTCATTAAAACAAGTATTGCCTATTAGTATGTTACCTACCAATATAGATGATACAAATGAGTTAGAACTTGAAAACAAAGTATTCATTGATAAATCCAAACCAATTCTTGACCAAATATTTGAGTACATAAGTATTAGACATAAGGAAGTTTCATTTTTCCCTTTAAGTTTATTTAGTAATCAATACCCTTTTAAATCAAAAGCTAATTCACATCCTTACTATTCTCTTTTTAGCCTAACATCTGATAATCAAGATTTGTTTGACTTATTTAAATCTGTAGATATTTCCGAAGATAATTCAATTACAATCACTAATCCCGATTTTTATAAAGGAGTTAAAGATTATGAAAGTAAAATTAAAAATGTCTTATTGGGCTTAACAAAAAATTTAATATTCAATATATCTAATGGAAAATCTCGAGAACTAATATCTGTAAGATATTCAGATGAAACAAATTGCCAATGCCCAAAATGTAGTTTTCGAAAATTTAAGTTTGTTGATTCTTTCAAAAATTTGGAAATATATAATGATAAAGATATTTTAGAAAGCGGTTACGTACATTATCTGATTGGGAATTTTGCAACTAGTGCAAATAAACAATTAAAAGCAACAGAATTCTTTACAAAGAAAAAACAAAATTTATCCAATTTTATAAGCCTATTTAATTCTTCCAAACTTTCAATATTTGTAAGAAATAATTATTTCGGAGATAATTCTCAAGATGTATTGGTCGAAAAACTAAAAGAAATTGATTTAAATCATCAAGCAACAAAATTATCAAATAATGAAGTTGGAGATTTTATTGATTATTTAAAAAATGATAAATTCTATGACAATGCTCGTAATAAAATACAAACATCAACTTCTAAAATAATAGACCATTATCACAGTCAATTAAATGGAGGTTGGAGTTCTAATAATGAAATATGGGTATTGATTAACGAATATGCAAAATTAGAGTCTTTCATAAATGGAAATTATATCATATATGATAAATTTAGCGAGTTTAATGAATTATTCAAAGTCTTTATTGAAGGTCTATTTGCTTCACATAGTATTAATGAATCTCATTATAGCCGTTTAGAAAACTTTGATGATTGGCTAACTAATCAAATTCTACGCTATGGAGATTCTAAAACCATTAATAAGTTCTACAAGAGGTATAAACTAAAAAAAATTCATTACAAAAAAACTTCAGATAGTGGAGATTCTTTTGTTGACCTTATAGATAATTTCTTTTCAAATGAAGGATTGAGAGATGCTTTCACAAATAACTGCGAAAAAGGGAATAGAAGATTTTGGGATTATTATAACACCATTTTTAAAAACATTCTTACACTAGTTTCTATTTGTGATTTTGATTTAAACTATCATAATTTATTTACTGGGAAACTAATTGCCTATTTGGAAAAAGAAACCTTTTTACATCCTTTAAGCTATAATTATATAAATCATTATATCAACAGATGTGGTAAACAAATAAAAAGAAATTTACTTGTAAAACTTTTCAAATTAGGTTTAAAAAAATCCTCTTATCACAATTCAGAATTCTTTGAATCATTATCTAATAATTTCACATCTAAAAAAATAAAAATTACAAAATCACAGTTTCTAGCTATCAAAAACTTGTCTTTTGAAAATTGTAATATCTGTAAAGAAAATCATAGCGAGACAATCATTATTCCTATTTGGGAAATGATAGAAAATGCTGATTACAAAAAAGAAATTGAAAATATCATATTAAGAAAACTTAATGAAAATTTTTCATTTAATCTTTTTTATCTCGCTTCAATATATGATATGATCAAGTTAGATAAGCTAATCTTAAAAAAAGCTATCAAAGAATCACTACCAAAAGACAAGCGCACTTCTTTTAAAAGTTTGTTTTCAGATATTGATGATAATCGTTTTGATAGAGTAAACTCTTTATTAAATCTCTGCTTCAAATTTAAAGTTGACACAACTACAAATGAGTTTGAACCATTTAAAATACTTGACAAGTATTATGAATGGTTAATAAATATGAATAATTTTAATTACAACGATTTTCAAAAAGGTTGGATTAGTGAATACGCAACAAAATTTTATTTTGAAAAAATCTACAATAGTCAATTAACCAAAGATAAACTTGATGAAATTTTGAAAAACAACTTTGATTCAAAACTGGAAAAAGATTATATAAATATCTATATCAGAAAAACTTGGGAAGGAAAAAAATAAAAACGAAACGCCAACACCGTATATAAGCTATGGCTTGGCCAGTCCTCACTTGGAAAATCTATGGATTTCCCAAAGTTAGTTTATATTTGGAGAGGTTCGTGCTAAAACACGCCATAGCTCATATACAAACACGTTGGGTATAAGGTTTGAAGAATGAAATTCAATGTAAAATATGGAAAAATCAATATTTGGGATTCAAATATACGATTCTACAAATGAAATGGTTGACAATGGAACTGGATTTATAATTAATAAAGATGGATATTTCATTTCTGCCGGACACGTATTTGAAATAGAAGAAAATAAGTATTTTGCCAAAATACAAAACATCAAAGTACCAATTAAGTTAATCCATACTGAATACAAAAATCAGGAAAATCAAGTTTCACCATATTATATGGATTTGGTTATTGGAAAATTATGCTTGAATTCTATTGAAATCAAGCCTCTAAAATTTTCTAAAAGCATAGAAATTGGAGCACAATATTTTGCTTGTGGTTATGCAAAAACATTATTGATTCCAAATGATAAAAAAATAATTACGGAGGGCGAGTTATTTGCAGATGATAATGACGAATATTTTAAAGATGATTTAAAGTATAATCAATTACCATATAAAGTGACAAGTAAAAATATTTCTAGGTTTTTTAAAGGAAATCTAATAATATTTGAAAATGGATTCTCAATTAAAGAAATTAAATTTAATCCGAAAGGATTAAGTGGCGGTCCTATTTTAGAACAGAAACTTATCAAAGGAATGCTTATTACAATCGATAATTGTATTAAAAGTGAATACATTGTAAAAATCCTTGATACAAAGAAAATAGAATATTACCTAATTTAATAAAACCCAACATCGTTTAAAACAAGTGCTATTTATTCATATTAATAAAATTTCTTTTCTTACCAATTGGATGAATCCAGTAAACACCTCTTAAGTAGATAGTTATATAGCCCGCTAAATATGAGTCTTTGTGCAAATTTTGTGCAAATAAAAAAGAGTCACCAAATATAAATTCAGTAACTCTTTGATTTTCAAGTGATCGCGACAGGATTCGAACCTGTGACCGTCTGCTTAGAAGGCAGATGCTCTATCCAGCTGAGCTACGCGACCATTCAATCGCAGTACTATTTTTTTCATAAAAACAGTAAAAAAGTCGGGGTGGCAGGATTCGAACCTGCGACCTCCTGCTCCCAAAGCAGGCGCGATAACCGGGCTACGCTACACCCCGAAAATAAAATTTTAATTATTATAAATAGTATTATCGTAAACGATGCGGAGAGACAGGGATTCGAACCCTGGCAACGGTTACCCGTTGACAGATTAGCAATCTGCTCCATTACCACTCTGGCACCTCTCCTTGTATGTTTTAAAGAACTAATTTTCGGTTTGCAAATGTATTATATGCAATACAATATTGCAAATCTTTTTAGTAATTTTTTGTAATAAAAATTTATCCTATTTTACAACTATTAAAAGTGTAGACAATTGCATGGTTAAGCCTTTCAACAACAGATAATTGCACGCTTTATTTCTCAAATTTAATTTCATCGTATTTTCCAAGACTTATAAACAGTTTTATTAAAAAAGATTATACTTTAAACAAGCAAATTTAAGTATTGTAATTTTTCTAGCTATTCTTCGGTAAAAGTTGGTTATTGCTAGAATAGATGCTATGATGACTAGTTAGCATTTTGAACAAGAACTTATACTTCAGAGGTTTTTATGTTAGAAACTTTTTTTATGTATGTATAGAGGCGCTGGTAATCAATTGTAGCACTGGTTTCTTTCGAAATTATAGTACCTAATTCAACTTCTAAAGTTGCTCCATAATATGCTAATTCCTTTGTGAATCAGTTTAAATAATAGTTGGATATGGCCCAAAAATCATAGATGAAAACTGCTTTTAACAATTTGTTCATTAATTAAAACCAAAGTAGAGTTGCTATTAGAATGAGTTTTAGATTTATGTTTAATTTTTAGGACTAACAAAACATATTTAATTAAATTTGAGGAAACAAATATTGACCGATTTTTGAGCATTTTTTAATGAAAAACATTTTTCGCACTTTTCTTTATTTTGTACTTATAAGTTTACTTATATCTTGTAATTCTAACGATAATAAAGAAGATTATAAAGATATAATTGCGATAGCAAGCAATTTCCCCGATGGTTTTGTAGGAGATGTTAATTGTAAATCTTGTCATGAACAGGAATTTAAAACTTGGAAAGGTTCTGATCATGATTTAGCAATGCAAGTCGCCAGTGATTCCACTATATTAGGAGATTTTAAGGATGTTAAGACAACTCTAGACGGTGTTACCTATCACTTTTTTAAAGAGAATAATAAATTCCATGTTGAGATTGATGAAATTGACGGAACTAATAAAAAATATGAAATCACCTATGCCTTTGGTGTAAGACCATTGCAACAATATTTAATTGAATTTGATAAAGGAAGAAATCAGGTACTTCGCGCAACTTGGGATACCGTTAAAAAACAATGGTATCATCAATATGCAGGAGATAAAATTGAACCACATGATTGGTTGCATTGGACAAAAGGAGCTCAAAATTGGAATACCATGTGTGCAGAATGTCATTCTACCAATTTAAAAAAGAATTATTTTGTCGAAAAAGATTCTTTTCATACTACCTATTCTTTAATAAATGTGAGTTGTGAAAGTTGTCATGGTCCCGGAGAAAAACATGTAAATTGGGCAAATGCAAATCCCGATAGTAAAGAGTCCCATTTTATTATTGGTGGAAAAACACAAACAGAGCAAATGAATCTTTGTGCTCCCTGTCATGCTAGACGGGTGAAATTGACTGATAATTTAGAGACTGGAATTCCTTTTGAAGATCAATATCTAGTTCAAAATTTGTCTACAGCCTTTTATCATGGCGACGGACAAATCAATGAAGAAGATTATGTATATGGTTCTTTTTTACAAAGTAAAATGTACAAAAACAAAGTAAAATGTGGCGACTGTCACGATATGCATAGTTTGAAATTAAAAAAATCGGGTAATGCCTTGTGTTTGCAATGTCATGTGCCTAAATATGATACACCAGAACATCATTTTCATAAAGTAGATACAGAAGCAGCTTCGTGCATAAATTGCCACATGACCGGACAAATGTATATGGGAAATGATTTTAGAAGAGATCATAGTTTCAGGGTGCCAAGACCCGATCAAAGCGAGCAATTTGGAACTCCGAATGCTTGTATCGGTTGTCATAAAGAGAAAACAAATAAATGGGCAGCAGATTATATTAAAAAATGGTTAGGACCAACAAGAACCGATCATTTTTCAGATGCTCTTTTACTTAGTGAAACCAATAATTTAAATGCTAATGATCGAAAAAAATTGGATGATTTTATTAATGATTTGACTTATCCTGCAATAGCCAGAGCTACCGTTATTGAAAATTTAAACTATTATAATGATGCACATTTTAGTGCGCTTTTAACTGCATTAAATGATTCTTCTGCCATTGTTAGATATAATGCTTTAATGAAATTTAGAAATCTAACAATTCAAGATCGCTTATCGATTGCGGTAAAACACGCTACTGACCCTACAAAATTGGTGCGGATTGGGGCGGCACAATTAATCATTGGTGCTGACACTAAACCGCTAAACCCCTCTGACCTTGCAGTTGTCAATAAATCAAAAGGAGAGTTAGAATCTATGATGTATAGTAATGCCGATTTTTCCACTGGTAGAATGCAATTGGGTGATTACTTTTTACAGAATAATGATTTAAATAATGCCATTAAAAATTACCAAATGGCATTAAAAAAAGATAGTTTACTAACACCTATTTATTCCAATTTGGCAACCGCATACAGCATGAATGGTCAAACAGAGCTTGCTTTAAAAACTCTAAATACATTTGTTAGGCTTAGTCCAAATGTTGCTCGTGCGTATTACTTAAGAGCTTTGTTGTATTTTGAATTGAAACAAAATGATAATGCTGTAGCAGATTTAAATAAGGCTGTTCAACTTGACCCTTTTGAAACGCGTTCGCGCTATAATCTGGCTACTTTTTATTATCAGGAAAAACAATTCGAAAAAGCAGAAAACCAAATCAAGGCAGCGCTTAAAATAGAACCAAATAATCAGGACTATAAATACTTGCTAGCATTAATTTACAAAGAGCAAGGTAAATTTAAATCCGGTCAATAAATTATGCAAGAACATAGTGCTGCACAATAACCTAAGAAGCAGCAAATTATCCTCGGGGCTTGCCAATAGTATAA